>Ga0179593_1324783_pt1 | contig 13318 bp, 11 predicted proteins | sample CZODoug2_1_08_16_FD_185931 | JGI IMG/M metagenome (GOLD analysis project Ga0179593, IMG submission 185931) | Vadose zone soil fungal communities from Angelo Coast Range Reserve, California, USA - CZODoug2_1_08_16fungal (PacBio error correction) | ecosystem: Environmental > Terrestrial > Soil >... | reverse complement strand
TGATTTGATTTCACAGGTCCTATGAGTCGGATAGCATCGGCAGCCAAGATCCCACCCCCTTCAGGGACCCGCTTTTCAAGCGAATATGCTCGTTTCCCCCGGTCACCCCCTAACGTGACTCAACCTCATACGTCTCTTCCCCTTCCCTTGGTGCCCGTTATCTTTGGGCCTGGGGTCTCGTGAACTCGTCCCTGAGGGAGAAGTGTGCGTCCCCAGCTTCCCTCTCTTGCCCCACGCTTGACCCGCATTTATCGGAGAACTAGTCTCGGCTCATTTGCCGAAGATCGTCTGAACATCCCTGCCGGCGTCCCAACGTCTAGCTTTCCCTTCGATTTCGCCGACAAAAGTAAGCTTGTGGGCCAATTGGTTTATTGAGATTCTCTGCCAGGTCATCTTCCGAGCAGCTGTCCCCCTCTGTCTTTACAGCAGGTGTAGGGGTGTCTCCCCCCCCTCTCGCCAGGTCGTAGTCGGCGCAGTAGTTCTGGAGTCACTTTGGATACCCCCCTTTGAGCCAATAAAACCGTCGCCCCTTTTTGCTTACCGCATGCAGAGCAATACGTCGGCTGGTCACCTACTCTTCAGGTTTGTCGGGTTTTTTTTTGTGTTTTGAGGTTTTTAGATGTGGGCGACCACGAGCTTTCGTTAAGAAACCCCCCTCAAACGTTTTCATGCGGCCCGTCTTGGGTGACGTACACGCGCCCACCCCGTTTTTTCTTTCTCGCAAGAACCGCCCCCTCCCTCTTTCTGTGGCGATTCCTCCCCTTGGGCTGCTTGGGCCCGTTGGGCAGGCTCCTCCTTTCCGTGAGGTAGAAGTGTATCGGAGACTTTCCAGAGTGGTGGTTTCCCGTGGGCTGTGTGGACCATTGCCATTTCGCGCTAGTTTTTTCCCCATTAGGATCGCTGGTGGTCGGAGATCAGCTCTCTTAGATCTTTTATTTTCGATAACCGGCCCCTCCGTGCGGTGGATTCGAAAAACTCATTCGAAGCCGCCAGCCCCCTTCTTTCCACGACTGTGGTCGGGAAATGACTGGGGGTTCCCTGGAGTCCCGTGTTGTCAATTCTCTTTTGCGGCGAGCCGACCTTCCCCCTTTGAGCGTTGTGATTGAAGGCTGACGCCGCTCGAACATTCTTTTTTCCGTAGGCGTTGCCGAACATTTTATCGGAGGATTTTGTTGATTGGGCCGTTTCCCATGTCCTCCTTTTTCAGCCTCCCTACCCCCGTCAGTTATGAAAGAGGTAGCCACCCTTTTTATTCAGAACGTTCGCTCCTCAGATCGTTGAGGTTTTTCTCGGTACGACCTAGTCTCCCCCAGAGACGGTTGAGGGTAGCAACAGGTTTTACGCGTCTCCGTCCGTAGGTTTCCCTTTCTCCTACAAGACGGAAGCGTGGGGCTCTTATCCCGCTGATTCATTCTTCTCCGTTTTTCCAGTTACTGCTTCTTCCGCGATTCTGGTCTTTCGCAGCATGTAATAAGGCGAAGGAGGTCTCCTCTTGTCCCCTTGCAAAGTCCACTAGAGAATCACTCCGCGACCTAGACAAGTTCTCCAATCCCCTTTGATCCCTCGTTGACGCGCGTCATGAGGAGGTTAGAAATTTTTTTGAGCCGGCTTTCACTGCTTTTCGGCGGCTAGTTCCCTCTCCCTTTTGAGGGGGAGCGTTTTTTACGATCCTCCCGAACGTCCCCTTCCCTTTTGCAGAGCCCTTCCCCCCAGGCATGACTTGAAATTCCCCCTTTTCCAGTCGGTGAGCCATTGGCGTCCTCTCCCTTTTTTGGATTTTGTCTCTCCCCTCCTTGACACCCGACCCACCCTCCCCCCCTGACCCTGGCCTTCTTTCCTTTTCTCGCCGGGGGAGATTTAATTCCTTTTCTAGGTTATTTTCCGCGGTCTCACTTCAACAGGTTACAGACCCATGACCCTGGGGCCTTCCGTGAATTTTGATGCCGGCCCCAGTCTTTCGTAAATTAAGAAGTTTGTTTGCTTTCGAAGGAATCAGAGCCTTCCCTCCCGCTCATTTTAGGATGGTGCACGCGGTCTCAAGCGCCATGAAGAGGGGTGAATGTTTTTTCCCCTTCACCTGCCTGAACTGAGAAAGGAGAGCGCGTCCTTCTGCGCCGCCAGCCCGTTTTTCTTTTCCTCTTTCCCCAATCTGTCTGATCTGAACTTCCCACCGAAGCTCCTCCCCTGGCACGAATTCAAATTTAATAAACCTTTCTTTTCTATTTCCTACCTACCCCGTTTTTGTACCGATCCTTCTTCTGCTAAGACTCATCTCTGTTTTCTAGTGGCAGCGCTCGCCGCCATGTACGGTCCTTTTTTCTATGTCCCAGTTCTTTCGCCCCAGACCGCAGCGCTGGCAAATCGGGCCTCATGGGTTCTTGCACACCTCCCCCCCTCGTGCGTCGCTTGATGCTTCCGGCGCACCAGAATGCAGATTGGGACGGGAATTTTTTTTTGGCGCGGGATGGTTTCCTGCTCCCCAAAGGATCCCCCACGTCAGGTCGGTCCGGCCTCGCCTTTGAACGACTCCAGCCGAAATTTCCACTTCCCCTTTTTTACGGTTTGGCGAAACTTTCGGCTGGTACCGGCGTACCCTCCTTTCTCCTCACATCAATACCTTTCCCCCTCGCCTTTTGCTCAGTCCCTCATCTCCTGTCTTTCCCCCCGAGAGGTGGTCCGGTTTGTGAACACCGGCTTCACCCACGTCTCCTCGGCGGTACGGATCATTTTCCAATGGCACAAAGTATCCCTTTATTTACCCTGAAAGGAGCGGGCGAGTTACTCGAGTCGTTGTTAATATATCCCCCTGTGAGCGACTCCTCCCCTCACCCCCCCCCCCCTTCTAAGTTAGACCCTTCATCGGACCAAGCATGCAGCCGTTCAATCAACAAAACTTTTCTTTCCCGGCGTCCGCGATGTCTCCGTCTGACGCGTCGTTGCCTACCCCCGGTCTCTTCGCGTGCGCGCCTTTTTGCGTCCCCTGTAACAACGTTAGCCTTTTCCGCCCCTGTTAGAGTTGAAGCAGCCGCCGCCGGATTCAGCGCGGTCCTCCCACCAGGGATCCAGGAGAGAGCCTCGCCCTCAGCCTGGAAGCATTCGCCATCATTGTTTGTTTGTCTGGTCCTATGAGGCCCCCTTCCGGGGCTTTTCTTCGCGCGCACGACCTTTTTTTTTTTTACCTTGTTGCGACCCCGACCCTTGCTGGATGTCCTCCCCGATGTTCTTACATGAAAGCATCCTTCCCTCTGATCCTAGCCTAAATCCGGTCCTATCCCCCCTTGTCTCCGCCCCTGCTGTCAAAGGAAATACCCTCTTCGTCGCTCGCCTCCATGGGACCAACGTGGACAAACTTCTTTTCCCAAATCTAGAGCCATTTCCCCGGAACAGCCGAAGGCGATTTTTCCCTCTCCTGCCTGCCTTTTCCCCCCCCAACTTCCTATCCTGTACTTCGGGCCTCTGCCCCCCTCTGGCTTGCAGTACCCCTTTGATCCGGAGACAGCCGTCAATTTTCGACCCAACGGAACCTTTCCCCTTTTGATGCGTTCTGACGTTTTGCTTTTATCGCGAGGGATCTTTGGTAGCCCCTTCTATTTTTACGTGGCGTCCGGCTCTTTCTACTGCTCTATGCAAGACTAGTTTCCCGGGGTGGGGTGGGGGGAGGTGGGGGGGGGGGATCCCCCCTTGCAGGTCCGTCTTTATGCCCGGCTGATGCACACCTTCCCGGTTGCTCGAGGAGGACCTTTCCACTAAAGTAAAACGATGGTCCCAAACGGGAACCGGACCCAATTTCTTGCCAAATATACGTCACGGTTGTCTCTATAACCCGGGTCTTTTCTATTCCGACGTCAGCCCTCCGCTCGGCGGCGGTTCTTTTCCGTTGACCGAGCAAATCCGTGACGTTTTACTCCTCTTTTGGTCGCCCTCCCTACGCCCCCACGGTTGGGGCGTTTTTCCTTTTTTTGATCCTTGCGTTCGTGGACTGAGTCCTGTCTTTGGCACGGGACTCTGACCGGATTGCTATCTCAATTCAATCCGTCGCGCTCTCTTAACTCACCGGGCAAGTCTTTTTCGCTGATGAACTTACGGCCGACCCCTTCTCCTTTTCATTGGGACATCCCCTTAACCATCTAGTCTCCAGAGTACCGTGGCGCTCGTATCCCTTTCCTACGTTAGGCCCCCCCCCAGATGATGAGAGGTGGTTCTCTTCTTCCCCTTTCCCTCACATCCTCTCTTTTTTCCCGCAGGGAGGCTTTACCCGATCGTCGGCAACAAGGTCCCTTATTTTCCCTTCCCCGTACCCATGCCCGACATTTCTCTGCGGTCCAGAGATAGAAAACGGCGGCGCTGGTCTCCTCGGGTCACCGGCCTTACCCTTCCTCACCAATACCGGACATTTCTTTTCTCTCCTTATCGGACTCTTTCCGTGTGTGGGGTCCCCGAGGCGGAGGAAAGTTCTTTTCCTTTTCTTCTTTTTTCCCACGTGGAGGCGTCTCTTGGACTTTTCTCGTCGTCGACGCCCGCTCAATCCCGCCCTGTTCAGACAGAACTCCTCCCCAAGAGCGGCTACTTTCAGTTCTTTCCAGGTCCCCCAGCGCCTCTAAGGCCGGACCAAGTAGGTGTTCCCTTCTTCTACGTCGTGGTCCCGACCTCTTGACTATTCTTTCTTCGTTCGCCTCCTGCTTTTTCCCTTAAGAGGTCTCTTTTCAGCTCAGGACTCGGTTTTTCGGATCGGCGGGAGAAACCCACTTTTTTTTCCCGCGGATTTTTTCCCGTCACTGTTTTGTACGATACGACCTCCTTGGGCTCATGGCCCCCCTCCTCCTACTAACCACGGCCTTTTCATCAACCCTTCCCTGGCGCCCAGCGCCAGTTAGTTCTTGCCAAGTTTCTTTTTTCGTTGGAATAGGGCTAAGGCGCCCGATGCAACAAGCACACCTATTTTATGTACCCGCATCTGGGGAACCCCTTTAACTGCCGAGGTTCCTTTTCCCAGCTCTTCCCGATATCTCTTACCCCTCCGTTTTTTTTGTTGAGAGTTATCCTACGCTCCCTGAATTTACCTAGCGTGACCCTTTTCTGCCGCTAAGATGGATGTTTCTTGTCTCGGACTACGCTTCTTTATTGGTTTGGTAGCTCCTAAGATTAACAAAGAATTTTCCTTTATAACCGAAGCCCCGCTTGTCTCCAGTTATCATTGTTGTCCCCGAAATGTGAAGGGTCGTCCTTTCCTACAAACGTTGTTCTTGGTTTACCCTCATCCGTGAAAAATCGATAACGCTTAACCGATTGTCTTATCCACCTCGCCGGTCCCCCTCCCTACTTAACCGAGCTTCCCCCCAGGCTTCCTTCGAGTCTCCTCTCCAGTATTTATGAGAACGAAGTTTCTTCGCCCAACACCCCTTCCCAATAGACGCCACCTTTTCCTATGTGACCCCCTTGTGTGCACATCCTGTAGAAGTAGCTGCACTCCCCCTCGTTTCGATGCTTGAGTAGACCCCCTCACCATGGAGGGGATGAACCGATTTAGCCTGAGTCGCGAGACGAAGGCAGCCCGCTACGCCCTTCCAAGTTCCTGTTAAGAGTCCCCCCCATCTAGGAGGGCTTTGCCGCCAATAGGGTGATCCTCCTTCGCAGTCGCCGAGACGGCATTAGACCCGCCTTCTTTTTTGACGTTATCTGGTGTTTCTTCCTATTTTTCGCCCGTCTGATTGTAGAAGGTCGCGGTGAGACAGATTAGCTTTGCCCTTCCCTCGAGATGGTACGGCATGTTTCCCCGCCTTTTTCGCTCCGTTTTTTCCCTAAGTCTTGGTTCTATCCCCTACACCTGTATTGAAATCAGAGGATAGTTTTCATTACCCTTTTCGAGTCGAAGTCACTTCCATTGGTGGGCACTTTTTGGTTTCGTTACTAGTCTAGCTACGTTAAGTCTTCGGAGACCAGCTGTAGTAGAAGGTCCATCTTCCCGTATTCTCTTTGGTGACCAGTTCTCGCTCTCCACTAGCCTACCCCCCGGTGATCCTCTCGCCGAGAATTCTTTTACTTTTGACTACCCAGGGCCCTCTTCTCTTAGGTGCTCAATGTCCCCCTCTCAGGCAAAGCTATTTCTTCGCTCCCCCGAGATAAAGAACAGGGTAAACTCTTGGTGTGAGCTCTTTTTTTTTTTTCCGACAAGATCTGCGTGTCACGATCCCCCATTCCCGGTTTCCCCTTTTAGCTATTACCCGCCGTCTTGCAGGACCTTGACCTCTTTACCCCCTCCCTTGCCGTGTTTTAGCATGACTTTCAATGCTTACTCCTTTTTGTTTTCACCGTCTTGGGCCGTTTTCCTTTTTTGTACGTGATCTCTCCGTTTGCTCCATTTCAGAAGAGTTTTTTGGTCCTCCTTCCCTGTGGGCTGGTTTGACCGCTTTCCTCTTTCGCTTTTCCGAATAGAGTCCCGGTTCGTTTACAGGGACCTCCTGATACGGTCTTCCCTTTCCGCCTCCCCGTTCCTTTTTCACAACAGAATCACTCCAATCAGAGAGAAGCCCCAGTCATTCGCTTCTTTTTTTTCGCTGACCTTTTTCCTTATAGAGGAGTCCCCTCTTCCCACAAGCCCGCGGGAGGTTCCTTACAATGCTCGGGTTTGTTCCTCCCCCCCCCCTCTTCCTTCTCGCAATCGAGATTTTGGACTCGGCTTCCAGCGGAATGTTCTATGGGGGCCCCCTTGTCCCTCGTTGCCAGAATACGCGTTTTAGGGTGCGGCGATGTTTTTCCCCTTGTGGATACGACCGGGGGGTTGAGCTTTCCTACCCTTTTCACTCGTGGTCAGAAAACCCATAAGGTGCTGGGCCTCCAGTCTTTGGTTTTTCCCTCCCCCTGTCTAGCATAAGGACGTGGGCGCGGATACCCAGTTCCTTTGGATAATGTTCACGCTTCCCTCAAGAAGTCCCCCCCTTTGTGACTTCTTCCCAGGAGTAAGTTTCTTCATTTGTGACGGGATGGCTCCTTCCCTTCGCCGGAGGCCCACCTCGCAGGTTCTCACTCAACTTTTGACCCCCCACCCCTTTCCTGTTTCCTAGAAGGATCCCCTCCCTTCTTGAAAGACGGCCGCTGCTTTTTTCTCGTATGCGAGAGCTCTTTTCTTTTCCCTTCGTTTCCGGTTTTGTGTTTCCCTTTTCTTTAGGTCGGATTTTTCTCTTTGAGTCGGGGCTTTTTCTCAAGCTCTCATGTTTCCCCAGAAACGACCCCCCCGGTCGACTCCCCGAACCCTTTTCTTAACCCATCGAACCAGGGATTCTCCCTGTGCAATTTCATTCTGTATCTCTCCCGCGAGGGATGCTGCCCTTCTGTTCTGTTCTGCTGAACCTAGCCACACCTTAAAGCTGGCTTTCTTCTTAGAACTGTTGACTCGCACAAGCGTCCTGGAAAGGTTGCTATAGGTGATTCTACGCGTGTATTTCCCCTTTTTAAGAACATCATCCCTATGAACCTTCCTCCCAAGCTTTTCCTTGATGTTCATGAACGTTCTTCTTCCTTTTAAATTGGCCACTGCAGTTTCCTTTCTTTCCAGGATCCCAGACAGACCTTCCCTCACGTAGAACTCCACAGATCGGGAGAGGGTGACGACTTTTTTTTTTTCGCTCGCATTTTTTTTCTGTTTTGACAATTTTCCATGCCGTGCTTTTTAGACCTCGGCTTTCGGCCGTCGCGAAGCCAATTTTTCGTTATGACAACAGACTTAGCTTCTTGATCGCTTGCACGGGCACCAACCCCGCTTCATTGCTCATTTAGGAACGAAAGTAGTCAATAACTCTCATCTCCCCTTCTTTTTTTTTTTTTATCTCTTTATGACCGTGCGTTCTGCCCCCGCCTCCTTTTTGGCAAGTGAGTTTTTGCTCTTCCTTTTTACGGCGTTTGTTTTCACCTTTACATGGAGGCCGCTCCCTTTCCGTCCTCGTCAATTCCGGGTCTTAATGGGTTTTCCTTCCCCCCTTAGAGCTCCCTGCGGCCCCCCCTAATCAAGAGTTTCTCCCCGACGTTGCGGGTGCCGGCCTTCTGTTCTCTTCGCGGAACCTTGGCCAATGTCTTTTCTTCTTTTCCCCCTTGTTGAACGGCGTCCCCACCTCAGCTGCACCTGGGAAGGGAAGGTTTCTGAACTTATGTCGGATTTCTCGGGAGGAAAGCGGGCTCCCCCCCACCACCTCTCATTCTTACACTTTACTCCCCCCAGAGTTTCCTTATCCAAGCTCCCCCTTCGTTGCGGGTGAAAAGGTTGCACCTCCCAAGAACCTCCCTATTCTTCCCAGGGCTTAAGAAGGGAAATGGAAGTCTTCCCGCGTGGTTAGTTACCCGCCCCCCTTTCTTTCTCCTCTTAGGACCTCTTCGTGCGGGGTTCAGGATAGCCAACCTTGAGGTACGCTCCCTCAACCTCTACGTTTTTCCTATTTTCCTACAAGAGTGTTTAGACCAAGTGCGACTTTTTCCTTTTTCCTCCTACTACTCTTTGCTTTTCTCGGAGTCTTGCATCCCTGGTCTCATTGCCTAACGGACCCCTGAACCGGATTTGCGTGTCATTTCTCCCCTTTCTCCATTTCTCCCCTCTTTTCCTAGGAGGAGAGTTTCCCCATCACCTTTGACGCGGGCGAGATTTACTCCTGCCTAAAACGTCTGCACCTTTGGTTCCTTCATAGGGATCATCAGAGCCCTCTTCCTGTGTGTTCCTTTCGACGTTTCTCTACCGTTCTTTTCCCCCCCCCCCCTCCAACCGGCGCTGTGGTCCCATCCTCTGTGTCGTACCTCTCCTTCAAACCTAACCGGGACCCGAGCATCGCCCTCCCAGGTCGATCCCCCGTCCCTTTCTCTTTCCTCCCCTCTGGTGTCAACGGCTAGATTTCTTTTCTCACCCTGGCCCCCATGAGCACATTCCCGCATGTTCTTCCCCGCGCCGCTCGAAATTGCGACGGCTCTTATTTCCCACTGTCCTCTACTTGGACTTCTGCTGTTTTCGTTTTGGAATAGACGTCCCCGCTCCTCCCCGCCCCCAGGTATATTTCTCCTACGGGTGACAACCCCTTTTTCCTTTGCGATTGACTTTTTGTTTGTTTGATTCCGCCCTCGCACACACTTTTTATCTCGACGATTCTTTTTTTCCTGGTTGTCTAAGACACTCTCTCCCCACTCCCAAGAAGGAAGATTTCGAACCTTTTTCTTGAAGTCCTCCCCCGGTTCTATTGCACACCCCCTTGCGAAGGGTGCGGTTCGTCTACTCCCTACCCCGACGGCGCCGGTCCCACTTCATCAGTCCTCCAAAATCTCTCTTTTTGGTTTTTTTCTCCAGGTGGACGTGATTGGAAAGCCTCACCCGAGCGCCCGTCCCTTCGGCAGGCATCTCGCCGTAGGGGTCCCAGTTGGCCTTTGACGACGTCTTTTTTTTTTTCTAAAATATATACCTCACCGACGGTAGTGGAGACTTGCCCGTGGACGGCAGGGTTCGTCTCTCTAAGTCGCCTTTCCTCCTTGCTTTTCCCCCCTTTCTCACGACGCGAGGATGGGGGAGGACGTCCAGATTTCCCTCTTCCCTCTTCCTTTTCTAAAAAGGGAAAGTTCTTTTTCTTTTTCTATCTCTGAGTCCCGGCGCAGAAGCGCTCTTCTCCCTTCACACTAGTAAAGAGCCCTTTGCTTCTACCGTCTCTCCAGAACGATCTCTTCTTCGGGCGGCGGACCCCCATTTCTTTTGAAAGAACGATCTCGACGTGTCTCCCTGTGGGATGTTAAGAACACACCTATTTCTACCGACTCGACTCTATACCATTCGAAATCTTTCGCTTTTTCCCCTCTTCGAAAGGAGGGCGACCCTTCTTTTTCGGAATTAAAGAGGGAACCACCTTAATCAACCCCACTTTCTCCCTTCTTGTCGAGTTAGAAGTATAGGCCGCGGCGTTGGCGTTCCAGCTTTTTGCCAGACCATATTAGCTGGACATATTCCCCTTTTTGGAAGATTCTTTTTCGACCGCGTTCTCGGCTTAGCCGACAGACCGTTTTCCCCCCGTCAATCCCTCCTCCCCATCCCCGACTGTTAAGGGAGGTCCGTCACTTCGCAGTCTTCATCACCCTGCGAACCTCTTCCTTCCTCCCCCCAGGTGTGTTTGGGTAGAGGGTTGGCCCTTCTTCCAACCTTTCGAAGGCCATGTTTGTGAGTCGAGCCCTCCTCCCCTTGTCGAGATTTTTTTTGCGCGCCCCTCTTTTTCGGGATGAACGGTCGTGTTTTTCAACAGGAGGTTGACCCCTCGTTTCCTTTGCACCATTTTTCACCTCCGAAGACGCCTTTTCTCATTACGCTCTCAAGACGCCCCTTGGTTTCCATTTAAACAAGTCGCCGTTCCCAGCTTCAAGTGAGGAAGGCTTCTCAACGGCGGCTTTGATCTACGGAGACCCAGCCCCTCCATCCCTCCACGCCGTCAGATGACGACCTGTCAGCGAAGTGATTCCATTCCCCCTTCTTAGTCTTTTTCGACTCTGATCATCATCCCTTTCCCCCCTTCGTTTTTGATATCTCCTTCTCTTAGACCCCGCGTAACATTAGTCCCTTTTCTCCTTTTTTTTCTCTTCTCTTCTTTTTTCTATTTCTTTGTTGGCTGTCGCCCTGCCAGCCTCCTGTGCCGACTTCCATTCGCCGAAATGTCGATGTCCCCCCCCTGACCGGACATTGGTTATTCTAACTGGTGGCTTGGTTTTTCTCGTCCCGCCGCCCCCTCGGAGAGTCTCCCCCCCTTTCTCAAAGAGTCCTCGCGGCCCCCCGCCATATTTCTCCCAAGCTTCATTCCGGCCCCTTCCTCGTCTCCGTAAAGGCGCGTAAGACCCGAGTCTCCTCCGAAGTAATAGTTAGGGACACATCCCCTCTTCCCCCCCCCAACCTGATTTCTTCCAGCGAGTGCGTTGTCCAAATCCTGCCGCCGTTTCCTAGTCATAGCGTTGCGATGCTTTCTCCCCTGCTGATTTCGCGTACCTGGTTTCTTTCCCTCCTTTGGAACCCCTCCCTAGCTCCTCCCGGAGGAACTACTTGTTCCTTTTCTTCCGTGCCACCTCGGGTCCCTCCCCCCACGACGTGCCGCCTTCTTTATCCTTTCTCGACTTGTCGTTTTGTTTTCGAATGGGTCATTTTTCGTTCCCCTAGGTCTTTTCAGGTGCGCAAGCAGTTTCGCTCTTCTTTACAGCGCTGGTCGGCCTTTCCCCTGGAGAAGTCGAGGCTCAGTGTTTCTAGTGAGATTGGTTCTCGACCCCTGAGCTGACCCTTTTCCTCGCTCGTCGTGCTCCCCCCCGCGATGCCTAAACCCGCAACGGTTCCCCCCCCCTTGAGGTCCCCCTCTCGATATCGAGCTCCAAAGGTTATTCTTCCACCTCCCTCCAATGAATCGGCGCTTCCTTTTGTCGGTGTGAATCATCGCTCCCGCAACCCCCTCTTCCCCTGGTACACCGTATGCTGAGCGAGCGAAGGCTCCTTCGTTTTCTCCCTCCGTCTCCCATTCAATAACCTCCCGCCGTTTTTTGTGCTAACTGTGCCTACAAGGCAGCGCCCGTTCAGTCGATCCTACGACAAAGACCTTCCTGCCCCCCTCCTTGGTGAAGGTAGACTTCTTGTCCCCCTTGCTTGGACCACGTGATGTTTTTCGTCCCCCTCCAGCGTCCCTTTATTGGGACACTTCTGTTCTCCTCGCTAAGACAGGGACCGCGCGTTAATTTGTCCACGTCTGCACCAAGTTCTTTTTCTTCAGACCTAGCAAGCCCTTCCTGATGTTTTCCGATGCTGCGGTGTCTGTTTGCTTTTAAAGGGTCGCGTACTTTGACTCCCCCCGCAGCACCCTTGGGTCTTCCGGTTTTTTTTCCCCGGGACAGCTGGCGCCCCTCCTCCCCTCGTAGTAGTTATTTTTAGATTGCGCGGTGGTCGGAGAGACCTTCCCTTTCCCAAGTAGATCTTCTTTTGTACCCCGTTATGACGAAGGATTCCAACCCAACAGCCGAAGTACAATTCTTCAGCCTCCGTTAAGCCCTTTTTTTTTCGTGGGAATTGTACCTTTCCTTTTCTTCCGATTGCAAGACCTCTTGCGCGAGCGAATTCTAAGGTTGCTAGGCTTTTGTACTAAGGAGACCTCTCCTCATGACCAGTAGGAGTGAAGAAAATCTATATTTTCTCCTGTGGAACTTGTAATTGATCCCTCCCCCTTTTTTTCTCCCTTACCGAGAGCGTTTATGGTCCGAGGCCGGGTTGTTGATATTTTCTCCCCCTCCCCGGCGATCCTCCTATTACCGGTGCTTCCTCCCATCCGGTGATGGATCCCTCCTCCTGTTGGTCGAACGGTATCGCCTTCCCTCCGTTCGTCAAGCCCTCCCCCCCTTCCAGTTGGTTTCTGATATCCCGTTTCCCCGCTCCATACACCTGCTTTCTGACGTTGTACGGGGCGGAGATCTCCCTTTTGTGAGGATGGAAGAGCTTTTCTCCTTCTCCCCGGCTCTACGTCGCCACTCCTGCCCCCCTTCCTTTTACCGGTCGCGTTCCTTATAACGCAAGCGACGTATGGCCTCCCCCCTTCCATTGCAACGCTGCAGGACAGAGCGTCCTCCTCCAGCTCTTCTGCGCGCCCGGGCGGAGGTTCGACCGTCCCCCCTTTTTTTTCGGGCCCCGCTGATTCATGTCGTCCTTCTCTCTTTTGCCTTCTGGGCGCGGTCTCAGTCATCCTACTACCAGAACGCCTCTTTTCGAACTGCGCGCCATCCCTTCGAACATCGCCACCGTGACTCCCTTTTTTACATCGGTGAAGCCACTGTGCGTCTTTTTCGGGCCCCTTATGTTCTTCTGCACGAGCAAAACACTGTTTCCCCTCCCCTTTTTTCAGTCGGTCCTTCTCCTTCCCTTCTTGACGGAGTTTGTTAGTGTTTTAGCGACGAATCCCGGTTTTCCCAGCCTACCCAGATACCATACAGCGGAACAGGTTTCCCTTTCTTATTCTTCTCGTGATTATTGACTCCGTCCTTCCCCCTCCTTAACCGGCCCGACCTTGAAAATCGGGGTCCCCTGAAGTTTTTCCCCCCTCCCTTCCTGTTACACGAAAAGTCTCGTTTTTACCTCTAGGGCGCGGGGTGCCAGCGATGCTCGTCTCCTCCCGATGTGGCATGGTGTTGCCATCACTTCTCTTATTTAAAGGTCCAGACCCGGTCTTGCGGTCCCCGAACCCAGCCCTGGGCCTTTGTCTGAACAAAGACGTAACGACCCCCCTCCCCCTTCTTTCGCAGTTTGCCTAAAGGGACACAAGATGCATTTCATTTTCCTCCTCCCTTTCCC
>Ga0179593_1640599_pt1 | contig 13319 bp, 13 predicted proteins | sample CZODoug2_1_08_16_FD_185931 | JGI IMG/M metagenome (GOLD analysis project Ga0179593, IMG submission 185931) | Vadose zone soil fungal communities from Angelo Coast Range Reserve, California, USA - CZODoug2_1_08_16fungal (PacBio error correction) | ecosystem: Environmental > Terrestrial > Soil >... | reverse complement strand
TTCTCTTCGCATGTGGCGCGTTCTTTGTGAACCGAAGCCGTTTTTTCCTTGCCGCTTCATCTTCCTTGTTATATGCGGTCTTTCCTTTGTCTCCCCCATACGCCCGGCGTTTTTCAGTAGTATCGATTGAGATTCCCCTTTTCCTCATACGTTCCCTCCTGGTCCGTCTTCCGCTGTAATGTCGCGGCGAACCGCTCATCCCTTCGTCGGTCTCTTCTTCCTTGTTTTCTCCACACCTAAATGAGAACCGCGGTAGGCTTTGCCCTCATGCCCTGCTCTCCTCCCTTTTTTATGACGGCAACCTTATTTTCGTCCTGCCTCCTGCATATCACTTTTTTCCCGCCGTATCCCTCTTTTTCTTATCAACCCGGTGAAGATGAATTCAGTATCCATTTGTGCTCTTCTTCTGTGCCTCCCCCATCCTGCGCGGCCACGTTTCTTACCCCAGAGGTCCTAATTCCCCCATTCCTCTTATCGGGTGCGGCTTGTAGGAGGATTCTTTCTGTTCAGATCTTTTCTTTCTTTCCCTTTCTGCAATGGCGCAGAACTCATCTTTGCTAGGCGATACCCCGACGAAGAGCGAAGCCCTTTTAATGGAGTCCCTTTTCCCCTTTTGCTTGGCCTTCGTCAGGAGCGGGAAAGGCCTTTTCGGCTCTCTGCAATTTTTCCCGAAGCCCGAACTAAGTCTTCCTTGTATGCTTCCTTTTCCTTTTTGTTTTTTCCGTGTGGAGATTCGGTTTCCTTTGTGGCTGCGTCTCCCCGTCTTCCGGATTGTCCAAACGACAACGGCGTTTTTCCCCTTTTGCTTTTTCCTCGGGTGCTTTCTGTCGCTTCTTCCAGGGGGAGTAGCAACTTTCGCCAATATCCCAATCGCTCCCCTTTTGGACCTTGTCACTTTCGCACACAAGGGAAAGATGCCTCCCTGAGATCCATGCTGCCTTCTCTTTCATTTGCCCCTCGCATCAGAGGGCGCTCCGTTGCTTCTTTCTTTCCTCTCCCTTTTTCATTCCTTTCCCTGGAATTAAGTTATCCATCCGGATTTGACCGCCTAATCCCCTTTTTTAGTTTTAATTTTTCTTCCTGTCTGTTCTTTTTGAAAACTTCCCTCCCTCCCGCCTCGCGGGACGACGCGTCCTTTGAGCTTTTTTCTTTTTCTGGTTTTTCTCCGGACAACTCGTTTCCCCACCTATACGACGCCCTTCCTCCTTCCTGGCTCGCCTCGATTTCCCTAGCGTGAGCTAGACTCCCCCTCTTGGAGCGGCCCCTTTCTCTTTTTCTCTGGGCCTGACTTAGGTGAGGGATTTTTTTTAATCATTCTCTTCCCTTTCGGATCGACCTGATGCTTTTTTTCTAGCGCGAGACCTAGTGGCCCCCGGTTGCTTGCTTCCGATTTTTTCCTTTTTTATGACTCGAAAGCTTTTTCCTTAGCAGTGTCAGCGTCGCGAGCTTCTAACACGCTGGGATCCCCTCCCCCAGCCTTCCCGCTCTTTTCTTTTTCTTTCTTGTCTTTACCAAGGGATCTCTTCGCCCCCTTTAGGGCCCTTTTCCCTCCCTTCTTTTATAGCCGCGGCATCTCTGGAACCACTAGAATAGGCGTCGTTTCTCCCTTTTCCCGAGGGTTCTTTTCAATGTTCCTTCTGGTAGCGGGCAAAGTCCCTCCGTCTATCCTTCCCTTCCCCTCGCCCTTTCGGCGCGATCATTACTACTTGAGTCGCAAGCTTCTTTTTTTGGCTTCAGTCTCCCCTTTCCTCCCCCTAGTCCACAGACAGTCCCCTGTGTGCATCATGCACTCTCCGTGCAGTGCGTAAACGTTGCTAGCTCGCGAGCAAGGTCCGAAAGACTTTTTCCTACAAAATTCCCACATTCGTTAAAGTAATTCTCCCTTTCCCCTTCACTCAGCTCTGTTTTCCCTTTTGCCGAAGTGAGTGTTATTGCTAGATCTCGATTTTTCTCATCGTGTAATCGCTTTTGTCTCTAAGGTCCTCTGCTCTCTCCTGTTTGAGCTATTCGTTCATGCGAATACGATACCCAATTCTGCTCTTCTGCTCTTCGTTCCTCCTCTAGCATCATCTTCGTCTTTTTTTGAAAAAGCTGCACAAGACAGATTTTTTTTGAGTGCAGCGAATTACGCTTTTCGTTCTAGCGACTGGCTGGCGGGAGCCTTGCGCGCTAGCTATCCCCTCCCCCCTGTCCCAAACTCCTCCCGTCCCTTTTTCATATGCATTTGTCACTGGACGGGGGCCTCTCAGCGACTTTCCCAATAGACGGTCGCTTCCATTCATGTATCGCGATCAAAGTAGTTCGCTCTGCTTTTTTTGCCGCTCGGCCTTGTTGCGTCGAAGGTGCCCCCCGGCCCCGTCTCGTACTTACACGCGCCGAGCGGAGTCCTGCTCCTTTCTACACTGCGCCTCTCTCTTCCCCTGCTTATTCGTCAACTTCCTTTACCCTTCTTTCGCGATTATAGACCTTTGCCCTTACGACTTGTTTCGTGATGAATGGTGTCAAATCCGTCGGTGTTTTTCTTCGAAGGTAAGCTCGCGACGTTCGGACGCGGCCATGCGAGTTCTCGTCTTTTTGGAACCCCTTCGAATCCCACCCCTTGGAAAGAGGTCTTCTTCCCCTCATTCCTTAGATCCTTCTCTTTTGGCTCATGAAGTCCGACTTTTGATGAACAAAACTTTCAAACCCCTCTCTCCCCCCACCTCCCCTTCTTTTGCGTCGGTTTAGAATAGTAGATTTTTCCGACTCCCTCCTGTTTCAATGCGCGGTTCCCTCAGCGTTACGGAACTGTGGATCCCCCCCCCCATTTTTTCAACCTTGCGCGCTCAAGCTTTTCTGTTTTTCTCTCTTCGGTCTTTGTGTAACTCGCGAACAGCTTCCCCCCCTTCGGGTGTCCCTTCCCCTCAGACCGTAGGAGGCGGTAAATCATTTTTCTTTTTTTCCCTGAATTCAATTCTCACCAGTCCCTGAAAAAGTTTTTCTCTTAGCGCCTTCTTCTTCGCGTTCCCTTTCATGGATCAATGCCGCGTAAACTTCTTTTTTTTCTCCCGTGCAGTTTCCTTCGATTGCTCATTGGCTTCCTTTGGCTACTCCCTCAAGCTGTCCTCTTCTCTTCTTTAAAGCGACTTCTCTCACCTTCCCCTCCCTATCTTTCGTTTGAGTTGACACCTAGGGTCTAATCTTCCCTTTCCCCTCGTCTCCCTCAAACATCGGCCTTCCGGTATTCCACCAGTCGTGGACTTTCGGGCGATATTTTTTTTCGTAACGTTTTCACTTTTCACCCTAAGTTCGGTCAGGAATAGGACAGCTTTCCATTCTTTTCTAGGAGCTTCTTGGGAGACGAAATTGTCGCTGTTCTTTTGTGTGATCCTCATGGAGGAGGACCTCCAGGCATGTCTTTCCCTCCCAGTTCTTAAACCGGAAGTGCGACCGGACCCTCCACTGCCCTTTCACAAACTTTCCCGCTGCGTTGATTTTTCCTTTTGAGGACTTCTGACTTTTGCCTCAAGAATGTGAAGAAGGTAGCCTTCCCCCTCCTTCATCTCGCCGCTGTGGCGTTCCCTTCCTTGAAAAGTCACCTCGGGCTACTCTGAATCCTCTGTTTTTTTTTTCGGAGCCGGGAGGTCCTGCCGAAAGATTTCCCTTTTTCCTTCCTGGGCATAGCCTCTCCCTTGTCTATTTCTTCTGTTCTTTTGGTGTCGCCACGGCACCCTACGAAGGTCTCCCCTGGCGGTGCCCCTCTTACATTTGCAGACGAGAGCTTTCCGTTCATGAGAGGTAGGTTTCTCACTCTGCCCCACTTTAGGCGTATTCTCCAAGGAGTGAACTCCCCGATTCATTCTTTCCCACCCGGATTCAAAGCAATTCCCTAGAGCATTCCGCATCCTCTTTAATTTCATCCACCTCCGGTTGTTGTTTGTTTTTCGATCCCCCTCTGCGCGATGGAGAGTTTGATGTTCACTCATTTTATTGAAACGAAAACAATTTTCCCCTCGGTTCCCTTCGTCCTCTTGGCGACCCGCCGGTTTTTTCTTCAAGCGGCGACTGCTCCAGAACCGCGCCTTTAAATCCTTCGTCTCCGGTTAGGCAATGTCTCCTCAGTCTTTCTGCCGGGCTGGAGACAACCAGGAAAAGAGACGTTGGTCCTTGGCGGCGCCAATGCCCTGCGCCTCAGGATGACGTGCAAAAGTTTTTTTGGGCAATCGCCCTCCCCCCTTTTTTGATTCCTTATGAAGGCGGAGCGAGGTGGATCCTTTTTCATTGCAACCGGCACACGGCTTCTGGGCAGGGATCCAGGTTTTTCTCCCCTCCCAAGTCATTTCTTTTGCTCCTTTGCAAACACGTTCTTCTTCCCCCCTTTTTCCCTACAAAGAACCTTCCACGCCGAGCGCGACATCCCTCTTTTTTTCGTCCCTTTTTCACCGTGGCCTTGGCCGATCTTCCCTTTGACTCCATCCTACCATTCTTTGTCGCCTCTTATCCCCCGACGAGATTCCCGTATCCCCTCCCCCTCCTCTCAGCGGCAATGTGGGCAGCTTCTCTTTACCCTTTCTTTTCCTTTGAGCCACTGCGCTTCCTTCACTTCGATCGCCCCGAAAGTCACGAATGTGTACTGCCCCTTTTCTCTTTCTCTTTTCGAGTGATCGCCTTTGGTCTTTTCTGATCCGGATTCCAACTACCTTTTTCTGCTATACCTTGGATGGAGAAGTTCCTTCCTTTTCTAGTAGATGCCTCCTCCTTCAGCGCCAGCGGGAAGTAGCCACTTTCACCGCCCAATTCCTCTCCCCTCCCCTGCACGCAAAAAGGGGCCCAGAGATAACGTCCTCTCTCCCCATGATGCTCTTCCCGCGTTACCTTTCCCCTGATGCTCTCCATTGATTAGGATCCCCCCGACTTTTTCATTTCTTTATTTAGTCAGCAAATGTCCTTTCTATGACCACTGCGCTGCGGTTTGTTTAGGTCATTTGGGGCGGTTTTTTTTTTTTTCGAGAGAAACATTCACGCTTCCGCCTCCGTCTTTGAGCGCGAAATCCGTTTGTAGCCTTTTTTTCCTTCCTGCCGATCTGACCGACGCCGGCTTTCCGGCTCTTCCTCGCGGAGCTCGACGTTTTCTTTTGGAACACCGGAACACGATGTCTTTGCTCCTCCCTTCCTTTTTACGCCTTTTGCTCGGGGAGGTCATCCCCCCTTTCTGCCCCCCCGGGATCGACCTGATGAGGGGAGAGAGCTCTTTTGGAAGGCGTGGACCGTAGCGATTCCTTTCTGATCGACGCGGTGAGGTAGCCTGGTTTCCCTTTTTTTTTTTCGCCCTCGCAAGGCTGGTATCCGAGGATTTGACCCAGCATGATCTTTGGCCATTTGTCCCTTTCTCTCTCGTCCAAATTGCGTTGCAAGTTGCGATAAGGAGAAAGCTTTCCCCTGTCAGTCGACTTCTCTTGCATCGTCATGACTCCGCTCGGCGATCGCCGCAGGAACGTCTACTCTTTTCCGGAATTTTCCTCTTTTCAACCCCTCCGTATTCGAGCGTCCTCCTCCCCCATTCCGGCTCCGGTCGACTAATGATCGCAGCTTTTTCATTTTTTTTTTTTCATGAGACTTTTTTCTCTTCGATTGGCCCTGCCCCCTTCTGCCTTTTCCAACCTGAAGGTGATGACAAAGGCATTCTTCCCTTTTTGCCCCGTGCATTCTTTTTGATAGCGAGGCGAGCCACTCCCGCCAGCGGTTTGTCTGAGGATTACTGGTTTTTTTCCTAACGTAATTCGCTGCCTCCCTTCATATTTTGCTTTCTCATGTGCCGAAGATGAGCTAGAGATAGTTCCTTCCCCGTGACTCTCTCCCCCCAGTGGTATCGATCGGATGACAGCTCCTTCTTTTCCCTCGAATAAGTGTTTTCCTCACGATAGATACCCCCTTTTCTCTTCTCGCGAGGCTTGAGCCTTGAATCATCTCACTTTCCCCCTCTTGCCAAAGCAGAGTTCCCCCTTTTTCGCCGAATTTACGTTACGCCCTTTTCTTCTTTTCCTGGAAATCAGAATCCCCTTCCTTTTCTCCCGATAGCTACCCCCCCTCTCCTGCCCTTCGCAATCTGACTTGTCATCACCTTCCCTGAAGTCCGTTCTTTCTTTCGAAGGCGTGGACTGAAGGCCACTCTTCTCATGAAGCGCTGAGATCAGTCTCTTCCTTCGACGGATTCTTTTGCCCTGAGGCGTTGATGACGGGGCACGCGTTCCCTCAAAACCCCCTTCTACCTTTTCTCACTCTCTCTAGTCCTGGCGACTTGCGGAGTCATGACGATGAGACTCGATAGAGCCCCAATTTTTCCTTGCTGCTTCCTGGTAGTATCGCCCTTCAGAAAGGACCTTTTTTGTCCCAACTCTCATGAGGGTCAAATTCGTCGGTGTTGGGGGATACCAGAAGGGTCCCCCCCCGCGAAGCTACGATGCACCCTTCTTCTTCCAGTATCTTCGTGAGTAAGAAAGGGTTCCCACCCCTCTCCGTCCATTAACACGAGGTTCTTTGCTTGTCTCAAATGTAACTTTTTCTTCAGATTTTCTCACCGGGACGCGTTAAGAAAACCAACACATTCCTGACACCATTTGGCGAATCGTGTTAAGATCGTCTACCCCCGAATAGATGCGACCCCCAGTCACAAAGGCCGTCTTTACGCCCCTTTTTTCCGTGTTCCTTTGCCCTATTTCAGCCCAGAGTCGCGATCGTCCTTTTTCTCGAGTCATGTTTCGCGACCCAGACGCGGAATCTCCCTTGCGGGAGACCCTCCCGCCCCAGGGCGGTCATAATAGCGAGATGGTTCCCTTTTTTCGCTACCTCCCCCAGAAAAAGTCGATGTTCGCGCCTTCCGGAGCGCCTATATGCTTCTATATTCTCCTTTCGCGGTATGGCCTGTTGAGGCCTTGCAGCAGTCCCTTTTCTGTTGGCGCTTTTTTGGTCTACTCCCTCCCGTTCGCCTAGCTCTCGCTCACCTCTGTCAACAAAAAGGATATCCCGTCTCCTTTTTGACACCTCCCTGTCAGGAAGCTTTACTCCGATCACTCGTCCATCTGCACCTAACCCGTCGGGAATTTCTTTCCTCCCCCTTCCCTTTTCAGATTGACCTCTCTCCGCCAAAAATGTCCTTTTTTCGTGCCCGACATGGCACTGTCTTCTTTTTCGCAATTAAGGTCGGACCTCCGCGCTACGTCTTCTTTTTTTTTTCGCCGTATGAGCCCAGGCTGGCTTCCCCTCAAGGAAACGGTCCTTTCTCCTTCACAGCGGGGACAAACCCCTTTCGCTTCTTCTGTTGATTTTCTTTTAGCAGGTGCCTTACTTTTCCCCGTCTCCTGCCTTCCTGCGACGGTGTCATAAGAAACAAAGGATACCTCTCCCGATGGTTGTCTTTCCTCCTTTTCTTCCAAATCGGCTCCCGCAGTCTTAATATCCGGACCGTTTCTTCGAGTCGTCACCTGTCCAGAAGGTTGCCGTTCCTCCCTCAGTGCCTCGCCTGTCGAGGCCCTCGTCTCGGTTAAGGGGTTTTCGATCCTCTATCCCCATCGGGAGGTGCCTTTCTCCTTGAAACTTATTCGGCGATTCCGAGGTCATTTTGCGGTTCGGGCGAATAGATACGTTTCTATTTTCTCTTTTCTTTACCGTGTGTCTTATGCGCCTTGGTGGGCCCCCTTTCCTTCTTTCCAACCCCCCCCCGCGAAAGCCGCCTCGGCATCGATATCTTTTTTTTGAGAGAGATGCCTCTTCTCGCTTCTCTTTTTGCTGTTTAAAACGGCAGAGTGAGGGTGCTTCCCTACATCATTCTATACTGCGTGAACGCTCTACGCAGTAATCCGAAGGGCCTCTTTCGCCTTTTGACCCTTGCGATCCCTTTCTCCAGGGCGGCAATTTTTTCCCCTCCAGATTTTTCCTCCCTTTGATCCGACCGTGCCTCGGACCCCCCAGTAAACCGGTCTTGCTTCATTTTGGACCATGCCCTGAGTCTGCTCTTTTCCCCCCCCCTTCTTTTCGATGTTCAAGCTCGACTCCTTTCCCTTCACGCCGTATAACGCTCGCTATTTTCCCCCCTTCCCAATCCGCGGGAGAAGATGTGTCCTTTGTGGCTTTTTTTAAAGTCGGCAGCACTGCCCCCTCATGGCTCCGGACAAATCTGTCCCCAGATGTCCCCCCCCCTCCTTCTCATACGCGACAACGGTTCTTGTCCCCGAGGCTCCTGGCGCCCTGGCATGGAAGATATCCTTTTCATTCCTTCGTGACGCCAGAATTGGGGTTTTTTTTCCCGAAGGCGATCCCCCCCCGTTCCATTTTCTCAGACCTTAATTGCGACCGCGCTACAGGATTGCATTGGGAAGCGTACGAGAGGTTCTTTCCCCGTCTTTTGGAGGATCTCTCTGCCCCGTTAACTCGATCGGCCCGAAAGTCACGACTGTTCTTCCTGTGAACGATTTCGTGACGATGGTACTAGTTCCCTCCTTTTGGATTGAGAGCTTCTAAGTCTCACCCCCAAAGGCGGTCTTCTATCCGTTGCTTGCGAATTCTTAGTCGCTGCCTCTCCTCTGAGTTTGAGGGACTCTTCGCCCCTTAATTACGAGACACGATTTCTTGCTGAAAAGGGATTCTGAGATCCCTCCTCTCTATATTCGTCGTTGCGTTCCCTCTGCCTCTTTTGACACCCTCTCCTTCTTTTGTAAGTAGCGACAAATAATTCAGTTCCACTGTATAGGCTCGTGATTTTCGGCGGTGATTCATCCATTTGACTTGGCTGCGCCCGCGTTCAACATTCCTCTACCCTTTCTTTCCTCAGTGGAGCGAAATAGCGTTGTTCGTACGGACCCTTTCCAGTAACTCCCCCCCGGCCTTTTGCGTATGTCACTCTTTCCTCCCGATTCGGTTTCCAGATGCGCGCGGCCACGTGTTCTAGTGTCGCGGAATATGTGTGATCCCTCCCCTTTGCCCGTCTGGTATCCCGGCTTTCGGACTCATTAGCTTTCCCTTCATCTCCCTTTTTGGAGGACGAGCGCGACCCTTCGTTGGGCAGAAGGCGGGCTTTGATTCTCCCCCATTATACTCGACAGCGTACTTCTCCAGGCCCCCTCTTTCCTTCGCAGAGATTCTCGACCCCTTTGGATCCCCTAAAAACGACGGATTCCTCTTTTCTTTTTCCTGCCTTTGCTTAAAGTGAGATATCAGCGCCCTTCTTTCAATTTTTTCCTCTAACTTTTTGCGATATCGCCGCGGCATTTCCTCTCGGAATCGTAATGATCCTGTCTCCAGGAACTTTCCCTCTCTTTTCTCGGGCTGATGGGCACCGTCGAATTCATCTTTCCCCGAGCTTCCGCCCAAGCCAGCGGACGTCTCCTTCCGACGAATTGATCGCATCTTGAAGCGTTTCTCCCTTTTCTGCCCCTATATACCTATGCTTGAAGGCCACCCGTCGACATTCCTCTCCCCTCGCCGATGTAGTTGCCGTGCAGTACCTCTTTTTATTAGCTAGGCGAGAAAGGAGACCGCTTTCCTTCACGGCACATGACCTCCCCCTCCGTAACTCGCCGAAGAAATCAGCTCGCTGGGCACCTCTTTTTTCCGTTGCTAGATTTTTTTCACTAACGTGACTCGTCCCCGGTTCCCCCCCTTGTATCCCGATTAGGCCCTTACTCATTTTTTGTGTCTTTGGTATCCGACCCGGATACCCCAATTTGCGCTCGCCGAAGATTCTCTCTTCACCTTACCCGAGTCTGAAAAGGCGTTCCCTTTCTGATTTTCTTATGGGCCTGGAGGGCATTTCTTTCTTTGCCTTCCCTTTATCCCCAGTGCCTTTTTTTTTTCACATCATCGTTACTGCACGGAAACACATCGTGTTTTCCCCTTAATCTTAATTCCCTTCGGGGGGACTCTCAAGCAGAGTTCGTTTTTTCCCCCCGAAGGTCGGACTGAAGTCTGAAGCCCTTTGCCTCTCATTTTTTTTCTCGATGTTGGCGGCTTTGCCGTTTTTTTTTTCGCTTCCTCCATTCAGGCAACAGTCTTCTCTCTCTCTAGTTCATGGCGCCGTGATTTTCTCCTCTTCGACTTTGCCGCGGCGATAGCGTCCTGCCCTCTCCTTGTTATTTTTTATATCGCCCTTGCGAAAGGACCCCCTCCCGACTTTGCGTTCCCAAGAAAGATTCCCTTGTGTGAGGTTGTCCCTTGTGAGTCGCTCGCGACGCGACTTCGAGAATTTTTTTTTCTTCCTACTTTTCCCAAATAGAAGCGCCCCTCAGTCCTTCCCACTCCTCGTTTTCAAATATAGTCCCTATCCCGTAACGAGGGGCCTCTCCTTTTCTAAATCCTGCACTCATTTTCGTGCCAAAAAACCGATCCCCTCTATTCGCGCAAACTATAACGTGCCTCCGTCGAGCTCAGCTCTCCTTTTCGTAAAGCAGTGCGTCGGTCGTTTTCCTGCCCTTTGGTCTTGACTCAACGCGACCCCCCGATTCGCGCTAAAGTTTCGAGATGCGGTCCTATTCTTTCTCCTCTGCGAAGTCTCTTGCGGGCGACCCGCATTCTCTCGATCTTCTCATAGCGAGATGCTAACTGAATTAATTTCGTAAAATGCCCCCCTCCAGACGCTCTCATCTGATGCGTTTTCGGCAGCTTATTTACTTTTATGCGGTAAAAGTTATCTATTTCCCGTTTTCCTTCCGCAGCAGTACCTTTTTTCCTTTTTGCGAAAGTGTCTTCCTTTCTTTTCGATGGTCAGGACTAAAGGCGCTGCTTCCTCCAGATATCCCTTTCCCTTGGTCGTTGACCTCGGATTTCAGGAAGCTCCCTCCTCTCCTTTCTCAAGCCGTCCTTCCGTAGGCCTTCCTCTTTCCCTTTTAAGTTCGTGCTCTATTTTGCAGCGCTCGCCGTCCCCCAATCCGGCCGGTCAGATCTCCATTGGCCTGCTTTCCTGTCTGTCTTTTTTTTTAGGTATCGAAATTGTCGCTGCTCCTTCCCGGAAGACACACTTTTGCAGTCTGGCCCAGGCTTCCTCACCCTTATCTTTTCCCCCCCCTAGTTTAATCCATCGACAGCGGGAGCCCCCCCCACCCAGTGAGACTCCTTGGAGGGACCTTTTTTTCTCGGCAGACCGAGCATGTGGCTGCCGACGGTCTCCTCCCTAAGTCCCTCTTCTCCCCCTTTCTTCAAATGTCACCTCGGCTCCCCTCTTCACCGGAATATAAGAGAACGGAGTTTTCCCCCGTCTTCCTTACTGGCTTAGACAGGGAATGGGCGAAGCCCTTCCCACTCCCCTGTCTGGTCCGTTGTTTTCGCTTTTTGATCAGCCGACGAATTTCCACTCCTGGCTGTGCAACGCTTTTTTTTTGCGACCTGACCGGCTTCTTTGTGAGGTTTTTCGCGGTTAGGGCGCATACGATACGCGTTTTTCGTCTGCAGTTACGGCAGTATCCAGGCCGATGATGTTTCCCTTTCACCTCCCTTCTTTTTCACTAAAGCGCGCCATCGCGCTTTTTCATATCCTCTTTCCTGTCCTCCCCCTTGGAGATGCCGCTTCTCCATTTGATGGCGAGCTGCTCCGCCGGTTCGGTGTCCTTTTGACTCTCCTCGGTATACTGGCGGGCCTCCCGAAGGCGTTTGTTTATCGATGCGCCGAACCTTTGCCAGATCTATTAAAATTGCCCGTCTTCGGTCGGCCCCGTTTCACGACAGGATTGTCATCTTTTTCTCGACGTGCAGTTTCGCCCCCCTTAAAGAGACCCGCTTTTGCCTCGACAAGGCGGAGCAAATGACCTGCTCGTGATGACGGCCCCTTCCATTCACTTCCGGTTTTCCTGGGTCTCCCTCGTTTTGACTCTGAACGACACAGCGGTGCTCCTACTTTCTTATCCATTGTGATATTTTTCCAGTCACATTTCTTCCCCCCCCTGGCCCTCCCTTTCAGATTACCCAAGAAAAGAACTTTTTTGTTAGCCGTTTTCCGGTGTCTCCAGTGGCCTTTTGGAAGATCATCCTCTTCCGCAGGGGCCTCCCGTTCTTTCCCAGTCGACCAGACGCCGAGCGCAGCTCCCTTCCCCTTTTAATTGCTCCCTCTTGAAGCGTGCGGACTTCTGCGTCCCGAGAGATGGAACTTGGGCGCTGCCTGAAACGCGCTTCGAAGCCTACGTACCTCCCTATTCCACGGACTTTGCATTCCACCTTACGTGTTGAGGTGTGCCGATGGGTTCTCCTCCTTTTCTTCGAGATTACTGATCCACCCTCTGACGGGATATTTTCTGGGCGAGATCTCTTCTTTTTCCCCTCTCGCGAGACGCCTCTCCCACTTTCGCCACCCTCTCCCCCCCCTCGTTGAAGCCTCCACAAGGGCCAGAGATAACTTTTATCTCACATGCTTGGCCGCTTTCACTCGCATACAGATTCCCTGGGCAGTCGGGATTCATTTGACTGGTTCTTCGGCTATTACTAGTATCCATCTCGGCCCTTCTCTGCGGCTCAGCAAGGGAAGCTTTCCGCTTTTTTTTTCCCGCGAGTCCCTCCGCCCTCATTTGGTCTGAAGTTGGATCGCGAAACGTTTCCGGTCCGGACCACGAGGGCCGTCTGCTGACCGACGACAGACTGTTTTATCTGTCCCTCTTTCCCTTTTTCCGATTGCGGGCCGGGAGAGTTGAGAGGATATTTTCCACGACCTTGCGTTTTTTATCTTTCGGACTTAATGAGCCCCTGCCCCTTTTCCTCTGTACGAGAGCGAAGACCCCTGCTTGTATGTTGTCGCCTTCGATTGTTTCTCCCCCGAAAGCGGAGGTGAGGAGATTATCTTTTTCGTGCGTCGCTGCCTCTTTTTCGTACCAAACTACGTCTTTTCCCTCCCCTTGGCCTCCTTTTTTATGAGTCCTTTCGAAGGCGATATCCTTTCAGCTCATTCCACGTCGAGGGAAGTTGTCTTTGCGCTATCTCCGCGGCCCCCCCCGTCGATTGATTCTTTTTCTCCGCCGTCTCTTTTTCCTAGAGAGAGGAGAGCTCGTTTTTTGCCGGAAGGTGACGCGGGCACTCTTTCCCCCAGACTGTGCTTCCCAATCGGCTTTAGCGAAACTTGATCAGCAGCGCTTCATGATTCCCCCTTTCCCTGACGCTGTCCCGTTACTTTTTCGCTGAGAGGCCCCAGCCCTGTGATTCACACATGAATTGAATTCCCTGCAGACTTTCTTCGAGTTCCAGTTGTCTGCTGATTTACGGAAAAGAAACTCCTTCGATGGGCCTCCAGCCTGATATTGCTTGGCCTCTCTTTGCGAAGATGATGCTCTCCCTCCCCTTTGACAGCGGCGAGCTGCACCTTGATGAGA
>Ga0179593_1563956_pt1 | contig 13319 bp, 18 predicted proteins | sample CZODoug2_1_08_16_FD_185931 | JGI IMG/M metagenome (GOLD analysis project Ga0179593, IMG submission 185931) | Vadose zone soil fungal communities from Angelo Coast Range Reserve, California, USA - CZODoug2_1_08_16fungal (PacBio error correction) | ecosystem: Environmental > Terrestrial > Soil >... | reverse complement strand
GCTCGCCACCTAGTCCCTTTTTTTCCTATACGATGTTCTCGTGCTGCTCGAGCGGCTCATCCCGGGCTCCTTTTGTCACCCCTTCTTTTTTTGACTCTCACCACTTTTTTTTTTTTTTTCTTCCCCCTCCCGAGGGAGCGGATCGGGACGCTCTTTTTCGCTGATAAACACGGGCTTTTTTTTCTTTCCCCCGGTTTATCCTCTCTTCACGGTTAGGGCGTTTCTCGCCCCTTTTTCGTGTGCGATTCGTTCCGTACGTCTTTCCAGGCTAGGCCAGCCGTCTTTTTCCTTCTGTCTTGCGTTTCTCTTCAATGGTGATGGTCATGTTTCCTTTTTTTCTTCGTATCTACCTCTTTTTTTTTTTTTTTTTCACAGCCACAGCCACGGCGTCTCCTCCCTCCCCTCCTTTGGCGTTATGGAAGTGGCTCTTTTTTTTTCATACTTCAGGCCCACCTTGTCCCTGTGGCGGCTGGGCCTTCACTTTCTTTGCTCTTTTCAAGTCATCGTTTTCATTTCCCCTTTTGGGTGACCGGACCGACGTCCTCCTGTACAAGGGCACCCCTTTTCCGTTTCTTTTGTTTCTTTTCCCCCAAGAAGCACGAGGGGCGGGCCTTTCTTTGGTAGGTGCTCCCTCTGTCGGCAGAGAAGTGCTTTTTCTTGACGGCGGAAGCGTTTTTTTTTTTCTTTTTTCGCCCTGCTACTTACAGACCTCGACACCTTTTCCCCCCTTGCCCGCTTGAGGCTTCTGGAGGAGGAGACTTTCCCCTTCGTCCGCCAGTGCTTCCCCCGTGTTCGAGAAGAAGTGTACGTTTTTCCTTTTCCTACGGGATGATATCTCCCCTCTTTTTCGGGAGTTGAGGTATTTCCCTACGAAAGGACTGATGGCCTTCTTTTTCTTTTTTGAGCCCGCTTTGTTTCCCCGGGACGTGGTTCGTTTTTTACGTTTGGGTTTTTGGATCGGGCCACGCCGACCCCCCCGCGCATGCGGGCGTTTTTTCCCTGTCTCTCCTCCCTGATTGAGGCCCGTCCCCTTCCTTTCTTTTTTCGTCGTGCGCTTTTTCTTTTGAGATTAGCCACACGCTGGCCACAGACCTGCAGTAAACCCCGGTCTCCTGCCCGCGCGCCCTTTTTCCCCGGGCGCCGACGCCCGGCGCTCTTTTTTTGCGTCCGCCCGGCCCTTTTCTCCTTTCGTACCTGATACAAAGAGCAGTTTTTTCCCCTCCACCGGCGGCTTGGCCGCCTTTTTTCGTCCTCCCCCTCTACATCCAGCCTTTTCCCCCTCCCTTTTTTGGTACTGTGGGTAGGTGCTTTTTTTCCCCCACGAGAACATTCGCTTTTTTTCTCTGAATGTCGGATTCCCGGGTTTTCGGAAAATCTTTTTTTTCTCCCTTCGGAGACTCTTTTTTTTCATCTGCAGGAAGAGCTTTCCCGAGTCTGTTACGGAGGAAAGACAGAAATCTTCCTTTTCTTGGCCCCGTAGTACTCTTCTCTTGTAGCTGCGCTTGTCGCGGGTCTCTTCCTCTTTGTTGGTGGTTTTCGATTTTTCGATCGCGAACCTCCTCCCTGGGCGCGGCATACCCGCCTTTCACTAGTACAGACGTCCTCCCTCAGGGTCCTGTGGTTTCAAGTCCTTCGTGATTTTTTCCCTCCAGGCACGATCGAGTCCACACAAACGATCATTTGGTCGTTCTCTTTTTTTAGCCCTCCCGGGCAACGCCTCTTTTCACGCCTTGCAGTCCCGACCTAGTTCTCTTATCGAACATTTTCGTCCCCTTACCGAGGGCGATCACCCCCCCGGTCTCTTTTGGAGTTTTCCTTTTTTTTGAGGGAGGGCCTCCGAAGAAGACCCAACCCTTTTTTCAGTTTGTGCTTTTTTTCTGTTTGACGGCCGATTGGGATCATCCTGGGAGCGCGTTCGGCGTTCCTTTAAAGCCGGACGTGTCTTTCTTTTTGTTTTCAACGCCTTTTTTTTTTCGGCGGCTTTTTCGCGGCACCCTGCCCCCCTCCCTGTACCCTGTCTGATTTTACGCCGTCGGTTCCTCAATTCGTCTTTTTCTTTGTTGGACCGCGTTTTTTTCGGGACGCGAAAGACCCCTCCTTTTCTTTTCTTTGGGCGTTCCCCCCCCCTTCGGACCTCCGGTCGGAAACTCTTATTGAAGGCCCATGTTAGAGGGCGTCGGTGCGGTACCCAACCTTACAAACTTTTCCCCAAAGAAAAAAGGTCTGAGCGAAGGGACTGCTCCTTCCAACCGCTTCTTCAGGGATAGGTAACATCCAGTCCCCCCTCCACCCCCGTTGCAGTCTTTTCTTTTTTCTCTTTTCTGGAGGATAGAGAGGACTTTTGAGGAGTCCCCTCCAGAAGGTCGTGTTCCACCTTTCCCACCCAAACTTGGCGAGACAGTTGGGCGACGCCTTTCCGCCCTTTTTTCTTTTCTTTTGCGTTTTTTTTTTCGGGGAAGGACGCTGTCGTGCTTTGGTCTCAGTCGCTTTTTCGCACAGCGGAGGTACTTTGGCAAGGGGTCCTCCCCCCCTTGTAAGGAGGCTTTTTGCGAAAAGCCTCTTCTCCACAGTGATTCCAGCGTCACCTCTTATTTTTTCCCCCCCTGCCGGGGTCCCCCTTCCTTGGTACCTTAATAATAGAGCATTGCGGCGGCCCTTTCCCTGAGTCGCTTCGTTTCGTCGTCAACCCTTTTTCCTCCATCTTCCCCCTTTCCCCAAATGAATATACGAACCTTCTTCCCCTCGCACCACCAGGCAACACTGTTACTTTTGAAGTTAGGGCCCCAGAGCACGTTCCCCCCCCGGCTTTCTTTTCTTGGCTGCAGAGTGCCCCTCCCTTTTTTCCTTGCAGCTGTGGCTGTATCTTCCCCCCCAGAGGTTCCTCCTTTTTCCTCCCCCACCCTAGATCCCCAGCACCAGGAAACGTTTTTTTTTTTTTCAGCACTCCTCTAGGAGAGGCTCTTCAGAGGAAGGCGGTTCTCCCCACAGTACTGGGATCAGCACGCCGGCTTTCTTGGTCCCCCTGGACCTTTTCCCGTACGGGGGGAGGGGAAGATTCTTTTTCCCCCGGTCCTTCTCGCCGAAAGTGCCCTTGTTTCTCCTGACTTCCTTTCATTACTTTTTTTCGACGATTTCCCGTAGCGTGAGATTTCTTCCTTTTTTTTTTTTTGGGCGCCGCCCGCTCCCCCCAGTCCAATTATGGAGCCCGCCTGCTTTTTTTTTTGCTTCGATCCCCTTTTCTTTTTTTGGACCAGCACAAAAAGTCGTTTGGCGAGCACTTTTCCATCTCTCTTTACCCTTGTTTTTGAGAGAGAATTTCGCGTTTACACTCTTTTCCTCCCCCCCCACGACCCTTCTATTTTTTTTTTTTCTAATGATGATACGTCTTCCCTATGCGGATATAAGGGATCTCCTTTCCCTGACGCCACCGTCATCCTGCGGAGGCGGAATCGGCCTCCCCTTTCCTCGTTTTTGCCTTCGGATTTATTTTTTTTTCCCATAGGAAACGGGCTCGTCTTTTCCAAGTAACGCTCTGTTCTTTTTTTGACTGCTGTCTCGTTGGTCCCGCCGCTTTTTTCCCTCTGCAGAGGCTGGTGAGACATAGCTTTTGGGGGCCCCGCTGCTCCCCCTTTTTCTGTTACTTTCGTGTCGCGATATACTCTGGTGGCTTTAACCCCGTCAACTCCCTCCCCTTTTTGCTGGGGAGTGACTAATTCCCCTTCTTCTGGGGAGTTCCCCCCATTCCCTGGCACCCCCGTTTCTTCTCTGGCCGGGCACGTGCCTTTTTTTCTTTCTTTTCTCGTAGTGCCCTTCCTCCTTTTTTTTTTTTAGGTGAACGACCTTCTACCCCCTTTTCCCCAAAGGTGATTCCCCGGTGCCGTGGATCGAGGATTCCTCCCCGTAAGTCACGTGCTTTTTTCCCCTTTTTTTAGAGGTGATGATGAACCAATTTGTTTCCCGAGGATCTGCGCTCCCTTTCCCCGTCGAAGTTTTGTTCCGGCATTTCATCGCCTCTCTCTTTGCTTTTTGATCCTGACCCGACCATAGTCATTGACCAGCGGCTTCTTCTTTGAGTGAGGAGACGGATTTTCTCTGCCACTGATGGAGGAGTATTTTTTGGAGACTCCCTCCCCTTTTTTTTTGGTGGGGACGACCACTCCTTTCCCTTTTGTTTAACGGTGATTCCCCTCGATTCTCCCCTTCTTGAGGATGGTTCGTTGTACCCCTTTTTCTGGCTGGCGGAGGAATTTCTCGCGTCGCCGGACCCTCCCGTGGTTTTTCGTTTGATGGGGGTCGTTCGGTTTTCTTCTCCCCGCGGCAACTCCTCCCCCCCCCAGCCTTTTGGTTTTTTTCGACCTGCCGGTTCTCCCCTGCTGGCCGTCCCTTTCAGGTGGCCCTGCTAGTATTCCCCCACAGAGGAATTTTCCCCCCCCCACCGTTCTGCATCCTGCAGTAACTTTTTTTTTTTCCCGAGCCCCCCCTCCCGGCGCGGCGTGAAGAGCCGCTTTTTTTTTACCCCGAGTGAGACTTGCCCCCCCTTTTTTTTTTTTATTTTTTCTCCTTTTGCTATTCTTCCTTTCGTCAGCGGGGCACCGTCCTACTCCGTCTGCTTTTTTCTTTCCTTTTTTTTTCGTCGTAGAGCTTGATGACCTTTTGGGCAACCGGCCCTGACTGTGGCCCCCCCCCGAAGGACCATTTCTCCCTTTCCTTTCCTCATTTCAGAGAATGTTCCTTTCGAGGCATTTCCTTTCTTTTATTTTAGACCTTTCGGGCGACCGCGTTTTTCTTTTTCGCGTATTCCCCCCCTTGGGGAAGGACTTCTGTAAGCCTACGTACGTTTCTCGTTCTCGTACGGCGCCCTCCTTCAACGGTGATCTGTCTTCAGGGAGGGATTGTATCCTTCGCTTGTCGCGGATCTCTTTCATCAGACCCCCTTTTTTCGAGATGGGATAACTTCACCCCTTCCATGAGCTGGCTACAAAGGCCCCTCCCCCCCTAGTAAACTTAAGGTTATGGATTGTCCAGTATTCCTCTCCCTCCTTCGAAAGTTCTGATGACCTAGAGTCCCCTGTCCTTCTGGGGAGATCTCCAAGAGTCTTTCCTTACGGGATCTTTTCCTTTTTTTTTTACGGTACAGCGGACCCCGGAAAAATGCGCTCCTTTTTTTTTTTTTTTTTTTCCATTTCGAGTGGGGTTTTCTTTCACTTTTTTTCCCCAACGTTTGGGATTTTTTTTTCGTAGGGTTTTTCCCAAATTTGAGCTGAAAAAAGGTCCCGAGGAAAGAGACTGGAGATTTTGCCTGAGATGTGATCCCCCCTTTTTACTATCCCGCAAGCTTTTTTTTTCCCCCGAGGAAGGGGTCAAAGGAGGTGCTTCCCGGGCCCCCGAAAAGGTTCACCTTTCCTCTTTTAGGGTTCCCCGGGGAATGAAAGAAGGGAAGTTGGGAATTTGGTTTGGTGTGGCCAGGAGTTTTTCTTTTGGCCCCCCGCCTTCCCTCTCCGTTTTTTTCAAGAATAATCTCCTCGGGGCGCAATCCTGGACCTACACTTTTCCCAACCGCTCTCTTTTAGGATTTCCTCTTGGCGCGGTGTTTTAAACACAGCAATTTCCCACCCCCCCTCGGGCTCGACTTGCTTCCACAACTTTTTTCCCCCCCGCAAGAAGGGGGAAGGCCCCTCCCAGGACCGCACCTCCCCGAGGCGCCCTTCCTTCTTTTTTCGCCGAGGGCATTCTTCGGCGGGCGTCAACCTTCGCAGGGACAACCCCTCCCCAGTCGCGTGTTGGCAACGGCCGCCCCCCCCTCATCGCAGGTTTTTCCCCCGCCGGGATCTGTCCTTTTTTTTGTTTAGGCTTGGGGGAGCTGTTTTCCTCTTGATTTGAATCCCTTCTTTGCCGTAAAGGCGTCTCGGCGTGGAGGCATCTAGGGCGCCCCCCCCCCCCCGGCGACCTTTTTTTCTGCCAGCACACCTCGTCTGACCTCGTGCTTCTTTTCCCTCTTCGTGGCGCGGAAGGGGCTCGTCTTTTAGCAGTCCCCTTTCCTTTTTCCGACGTAGGGTTTTCTTCGCCGAAGTATGCTTTTATGAACCCCCTTTTTTTTCCCCCCAGCGCCACCCAGGTCTTTTTTGAGTTTTCGAGGATGAGTTCCCTCTGCACCCAGGCCTTCAGAGTGATGAGCCTCCCCTCTTCGAGGCCCTCCCTTTTTTTTTGGCTGTGGATGTAGTCTTTCCTGATGTAGATTCGTGAGCTCCCCTCCAAGCAAGTTCCGGTTTCTCCCCCCTGGTTTCGAGGGGAATTTCCTCAAAGGCTAACCGGCCAGGAGCGGTCCGTTTCTGCACCGTTCGGCCGCCGGCGAGGAACGCCTCCCTCTTTCTTTTCCGTGGGGGCGCGATGAAAGGGCCCTTTGAAGATTGTTCTTTCGAACCGGTCCTTGCATATTGCAGGACCTTTTCTGTCCTGTCCCCGAGTAGTAGGGTGAGGGTCTCCACCGAAGGGCCTTAGCCTTTTGGGCTCAGCGCTGGCGGCTCGGATTCCCCCTTTTTCCTCTGTAAGATGCCCCCTCGGAAGGATCTCAACAGTCAGAGAATCTCTCTTTTCCATACTTGTTTCCTCTGATTCGCGGACGTGCTCGCCCCACTGCTTTTTGGTGCTGTCGCTTTCCCCCGCGGCTTGATAGAGTGCTTCTTTTCCCTCCTTTTCTTTCAACCCGGTTTTTATTCCTCACCGGAGTCTTTTTCTCGGTCTTTCTGGCCGATAATTTCTTTTCTTCTTTTTTTTCTCAAAAAAACGGGATTCTTCCCTCCCCCCTGGATATTATGATCGGCGCACTTCTCCTTTCGTCCTCCTTTCCGGAGTGATGAGCTTCTTTTTCCTCTTTTCCTCGTTTGGGAAGGCCCCCCCCCTCTTTTCTGGCCGAATGGCTGTCCCCCCCTTCTTCCTCCCCCGTGTTTTTTTTTCCGGCTGTGTTTTTCGGTCGTGGAAAAGCTCCTCTCCCCTTTTTCTCGGGGGCCGCTACTATAAAGCCCCTTTTTCGCCGGATGGCGCTGCTAATCACCCCGTCTTTTCCTTTCTTCTTGTTTTTCTCCACCCCGCTCACAGTGTGCCTGGTTCTTTCCTTTTTTGCCGGGAGCTTTCCCCGTGCTCTTCGGCGGGAACGACTTAACGACGATTTTGAGCCCCTGGGCGACGAGTGCCTTCCCTCCTTTTTTTTCGTTGCTCGATCCCCCTTTGAAAGAAAGAGGAGGGACCTTGGTTTGATGATTGTCCCCCGGGTCTCTGAAAGTGCTCGGCGAGGATGAAGGCAGATTTTCTTTTCTTTTCTCATCTGGGAGCGTCTCTCCCTTCTGATTCCTGGGGAAGACCCAGATCGTCTGCCCGCTTCCTCTCGAGTTCTAGTTTAGTCGGCCCCGTGCCCGCTTTTTTTTCTTCCCTCATCTGGTTTCGTGACAGGAGGACGGTTACTGCCGCCGGCTATGCCTCGCCTTTCCCCCCACAAGGCGCGCTCCCTTTTTTTTTTTAGGTTCCCCCTTCTTTTTCCCCCTGCTGGCGGAGGATTTTTTTCGACGCAGTCGAGTGCCCTTTTTGTTTTTTCGGGTTCGCGTGTTGTCCCCTCTTTCCGGCTTCCCTTCTCCCCCCCCCCCGGCGCGGCGCTTTTTCCCGGTCAGTGGACCGCACCCTATACGAGGAGGCTTTCTGGACTTTTTCCCTTCCCTCTTTCCACCGAGATCAGCCACCACGTCCCTTTTTTCCCCCTCCCCCTCACCTGCCCCCCTTTCTTCTGTTTTGGGCTGGCCAGAGGCGCCGCTTTTTTTTCCCCCCTTCCGGCCGAAGTCCTTCTTTCCGTGAGACGCCAGGAAGCCGGCTTTTTCTTTTTTTCACAGCGCCTTTCTTTTCCCGCCCCCGTCTTTTGCACACGGTGGTCCGCGCTGGCTGAAAGATCCCCCCCGAGGGGACGGTGGTCGTGTCTCTCTTCCCCTCGCCTTATTATTCTGATGACGTTCCTTTTTTCTTTCCTCCCCCCCTGGGCGGTTTCCTCCCTTTCCCCAGTAGGGCGGGAAAGGAGGTCTTCCCTTTACCCCGGGGGGGGGGGGGGGCCCGCTCTCTGGCTTTCCGTTTTCTTCCGCGATGATTTGGGGGCTCTCTTTCCTCCCCCAGGAATTATTTTTTTTTTCCCCCCCTTTTTCTGCAGTGTAAGAGGTTTGAAGAGAAGGCCGATTTCCCCTCTCTATTTTCATATCTTTTTTGAGAGGGAGATCCCCTCCCCCCCTTTTTTTTTCCTTTCCTTTCAGAACTGGAACATCCTCTTTCGGCATCCCCCAACTTATGGCTGGCGCACTCTTTTTTTTAAGCTCTTCTGAGCGAAGCAGCTCTTAGAAGCGCGTCCGGTCTCAGGCCCCGCTGGGTACGCCGACTTTCTATGTCTTTTTTCCTCGAACGGACTGGTTCAAGAGACAGAAACCCTTCTCCTTCTGGATTCCTAACATCTTTTTTGGAGGGGAAGGGGGCGTTCCCCCCCCCGGGAGAGTGAGTGTGAAGGCTTGTCGATGGGTAACTCTCAGACGGACCCCCCTTTTGAAGCGTTCCCCCTTTTTTTCCTTTTTCTCCGGGCGTGAGAGGTTTTTTTTGTGATCAGGACTGACTAGTATCTGCCCCCCCCGGCCGGGAGTGCCCCCCCCCCTTTTTTTTCTTTGAGCATAGCGTCCTTCCCCTTCCCTCCCTGGTTTCAAGCCAGCGTCTCTTTTGGCTCGGCGTCTCCTCCCTTTATGAAGGAGTAGGTTCGTCTGGGGCCCCCTTTTTTTTTTGATTTTTTTTTCTCCCTCGTCGAAGGCAGGTGTCCTGGCCTTTCCTCGAGACGTTCGTTTTTGGTGTTTCAGCTCTACCGGGCAGGTCGGAACCCCCACCCCGCTCCAGGAGATTGAGGATTTGGTTCGGGAGATACCCCCTTCTCGCCCCTTGCCCAACAAAGACCCCCTTGCTAGACTTTTCCCCCTTCCTCTAAACCAGACTTCGGCCGGGCCTTCTTCCCCCCCCTTCCCGCACAGCTTCTTTTCGGGCTCCTTTCTCCCGTTCTCTCTTGCGGCGGCCGTCCAAACTTTTTTCGGGGCAGAGAGGGTCTTCGCGGGCGAAAACTCCGGCCTTGCCCTTCATTTTTCAGCGTCCTTTTCCTCCCCGGAGGCCTTTTTTCTGTAGAATTTCCCCGTCCAGGATTCCTGTCCGCTGAGCATTGCGCTCATTTTCCGTTTCCCCAGCGGAGCCTTTTAGCATATCGGCTCCCCCCCCCCAAGTCGTTGTCCCCTACTCTAGACGGCCTTTCCCTTCGTTGACTTCTGAAAGTAACTACTTAGATCCCTTTTCTTTCGCCCGCCGCTGTGGTTTCTCTTTTTAGTTTTTCCTCCCGCACGACCATGGTCGGGCCACCCCTGCATTCTCCGGTCCCCACCCCTCCTTCCCCCGGCCGCCACCCTTTCCCCCTCTGGCGGGGTTGTCTCCCTTTCTGGACCGATGGGACCCCAGCTCCCCAGTGATTTTTGTTTTTCGGACGACGGATTTTAGATGTAAAGAGGAGCGTCCCCCGAGGTATCCCTCTTCCCTCACGAAAAAAGGACCCTGCTCTCCTGGGACGGCGTAGTCCTCCCCCTCGGCGCTCCTTTTTTCCTTTTTCCCCACAGCGCCCACCCTTTCAAGAAGCCCCCCCAGCGTAGTTCTCCCCAGGAGAGCTTTCTCTTTTTTTTTTTTTCGCCTCCCGAGAATTTGTCACTGCAGGCTTCGAGTGTTGATCCTTTTTCATTATGCCTCCCCTTTCCGATAGGATTCTTTGTAGGTGAGGATCTTCCTGTGGATCGTTACATTTGGCGAAGGGACGGATGAGTTTTTTTTCAAGGGCCGTGGAGCTTCCTTTTCCTGGGAAAAGAAAAAACATCTTTGGTGACATTGGCTTCTCTATCTTTTCCTCCTCTTTTTTTCCCGAGAATTTCTCGCCACCGGCAGGCTCGTTGTTTTTTTCCTTCTTTTTTCTGCTGATGTTCGCTCTCCTTTTTTTTTTCGCGGGCTCATCCGGATAGACTTTTTCCCGCTCCACCACGAAGACTCTTCCCCCCCGGGGTGCTCTTTCTCTGCAGATGCAGTCTCTTGATTTCCTTCCTTTTTTCGGCGTCCCCCCTCCCTTTTTTTTTTCTAATGATTAGGGCGGGCTTTTTCGGCGTGCTCGCGTCGTTTTTTTTTCCTTTTTTCCTTTGTTCCCCCCCCTGCCCGGATCGGGCTCTCTTTGTGAGCCCTCCGTCTCCTTCCTGGCGTCGAGCCCGTCATTTTTCTTTGTTAGTGGGCTCGTGTGTTTGCTCGTTTTTTGAGCCGCTTTCCTCTACAGCCATCTTCCTCTGGAGCTTCTCCCCACTCCCTTTTGACGTGGTCTGGGTAACATCGTGGTCTCCCCCCTTGTGGACTTGGGGGGCTCTGTTTTGAGTGGTCCCTTCTGACGAGACGGTTTTTTCCTTCTCTCTCCGCGGGTGATCAAGGCGACCTTTTCCCGGGGCCGTGCTTCGATTTGATCAAAGCAGTTCGTCGTCTACGAGGAGGTGATGCTTCCCCTTCCCTGTCCCCGAGGGTTTTTCCTCCCTCCTTTTTTTTTTCTTGGGCGCGGCGAGCTTTGAGGTGCGGCCTTCATCCGCCCTTTTTTTTATCCCTTACAAGATCGTCCTTTTCTTGCCACGCGTCTCTCCCCTTTCGGCGACGGGCGGGCCGTGCTCGCTGCGGCGCGCTTGTTTTTTTTTTTTTTTTTGTGGGGGGGGTCCGTTTTGTTTTTTTTCCCGTGGAGCCGCGCTTCTTTTTTTTTTCGCGATCTTTCCCTTCTTTTGACGGGCCGTGCGGGCTGCTGCATGTGGCGGCGGAGATTTTCCTTCCGGCCGAAGTTTTCCCTTGGGTCGTTTTTTCTTTTTTGGGTCGCGGTTCCTAGACCCTTTGCGTCCCTCAAGCGGGGCCTTTTTTTCTGCTTTTTCTCCCCCTGACTCTTTCCGCCTGCTTGTCTCCCCCGACTCTGTGGGGCGCGGCCCTCTTTCCCCGGGAGTCTTCTCCCCCCTTCCCAGACGGCGCGACAAGCCCTTTCCTCGTGAAAGCGAGATCCCCTCTTCCAGCCGCGACCCTTCCCAACCAGCCGGGGCGTCCTTTTCTGTGTCTCCTCCCTCCTTCTGGATTTCGGTCTGATAATTTTTCACAGGAAGCCACCTCCCCTCCTTCCCCCCCGGTTTTTTCTTACTCCCCCCCCTCTACCCTCCAGGCCTGCCCCTCTTTTCCCCCCTTTTTCGTGCTTTTCCCTCACATCGCCGGGTTCATTTAGCATGTCTCCGTCGTTGCTTTTCCATATTTCGCTTTCCTCCCCTTCTGCAGGACCTTTCTTTTCATGAGAGAAGAGGCCTTCGGCTGTTTTCGGCTGTCACGTTTTCCGTTTTTTCCCCCCCCTTTCTTAGGAAGGTGATTGAAGTCGGTAAGGGAGGTGCTCCTGAGGGCTTTTCGCGGAATTTTTTTCCCTTCCTAATACCTTTTTTTTTTTTCCAGAATTACACCCCCCGATGGACGCGGCTTCCACCCAGGTCACCTAGTAAGAAGGCATCACCCTTTCCTCCTTTGTTCTGCTTTTTTCCTTCCCCTTCGCGAGAAGAGACAGTCCGTCTCCTCGAACCCCATCTTTCCGGGAGTATCTTGTTCTCCTTCGGGAAATCTTTTCCCCCTTTTTTTCGCAGAAGGCAGGTTCTAAAAAGAGTGGTCCCTCTGAGAATCGCACATGAGATCATCAATTGTCTACCTTTTGATGTTGCTTTTTTTTTTTCTTCTCTCCTCCCCACCGGGAAGCGTTTTCTTTTGGAGAGGGTTCCCTTCTCGAGTCCGACACTTCCCACGGCGACAGTCTCATGGTGGATTTTTGCTTTCCCTGACCGGAAGGCGATGTGTTTTTTTCGTGATTCCCCATTTCAGCAGGAGAGCGGCCCTTGGCCAACGGCGTTTTTGCTCTTTTTCCCCCTTGCGGCGGCGCCGCGGTACACCTCTTTCCGCGGCGGCGCGGTGCCCGCGAAGGTACTGTGTTTTCCCTTTCTGTTCTTTTTTCGGAGTATGGGGCCAGGGTGGCGGATTCTTTCCCCCCCTGTGCCCCCGCGCACGGGGCTTTCTTTCCTTGGTCGTTTCTCCCCCTTCTGGGCCAACTACCGGAAGGTCTTTTTTCCCCAAAACAGGCGACTTTCGGCTTTTAGGATTTTTTTTTCCTTGGCGGATACAACACTTTAAAAGCCCCCCAACGTACTCTTCCGCGAGAACCGCGGCCCTTTCTTTTTTTCCCCCCCCCTTTTTGCAAGGCAGGGGAAGGGATCCTCCCGACACCGTAGTGTTCTTTCTTTTTTCTTCCCTTTTTTGGGCGGAGGGCGTACCCCGGTTCTTCGCGTTATGTTTTTCAAACCCCTCCTGCCAGGGCGCGGGCCCTCTTTTTTTTTTGCAAGTCCCCCTCCCGTCGCCTCCTAATAGCCGGCCTTCGGGAATTGACTCTGGGAGGTTCGTACCCATGTCCCCCCTTTCTTTTCTAGTTTTTTTTTTGATGAAGGAAGAATAATCTTCCCCTTTCCCCGGCTTCTGGGACCCGAAAAGCTATTTTACTTTTTGCAGCAGCACCTTACTCCTGTCTCCCTTCCGTCCTCGTTATTATTTTTTCTCTTGCAACGGCCCGGGTCTCTTCGTCCCATTTCTCCTTTCGTGAGACGGGTTTGGTCGTCCCCTTTCGGGACCCAATGTTTTTGAACTGGAATTTCTTCCTTTTTCCAGCCCTCCCCCCCCCTTTTTCCCCTTTTTTTTTTGGTTTGACCTTTTTCTTAGGGGACCGATTTGGTTCTTCTGTCTGTGATTCGCAGCGCCATGGGCGCTTCCCCCCCCTTTCCTTTTTTCCTTGTAAGTTCTCCCTCTTTTCCCCACCACGAGGCCTTAATAATTTGTGATTGGCACGGAACCTCCTGCCACCCCCCCCTTTTTCCCCCCCGGGATCGCGCCAGCAGTCGGTCCCCTTGCTCACCATGCTCCGGAGCCTTTGCCGGTCCCACCACGTACCCCTTTTTCCCCCCTTTCCACGTTCCCTGACCCAGCTGGTTTTCTTTTACCGGGCGCAGATTCAGGCCCGTTTGTCCTCTTTTCTTTCTTTTTTCCCGTGTGATCAGCGGCGATAAGAGGGGCCGTGCTCCCTGAGTCGTGCGGTTCTCTGGAGTCTTGCATTGAGGCCGCTCCCCGAGCCTGTTTTTTGGCGGCTCCCTCTTTCCTCCGGAATACCAGAACAACCACCCGGTTGGCTTCCTTTC
>Ga0179593_1534540_pt1 | contig 13319 bp, 16 predicted proteins | sample CZODoug2_1_08_16_FD_185931 | JGI IMG/M metagenome (GOLD analysis project Ga0179593, IMG submission 185931) | Vadose zone soil fungal communities from Angelo Coast Range Reserve, California, USA - CZODoug2_1_08_16fungal (PacBio error correction) | ecosystem: Environmental > Terrestrial > Soil >... | reverse complement strand
ATTTTGACTTTTAGTCAAGAAGAGAAAAATGGGCCCCCCACTCTGTTCTTGGGATCTGGTACTAACCTCTTCCCAAAGCTCGACATCAGCGTCCAAATGGCGCTACCCGGTTGCGACGGTCTCTCTTGTGGCTGTCCCTGGTCCGCAGCTTGCAAGACCGCTACTTTTTGTCCCCCCCCAGTTGCGGCTTGCGGTTAATCTCCGCCTTTGAAAACGTACTTTTTTCCTGAAGGGACCCCTATCTTATTTTCTCCGTGTCACGGTCTGCCCGCTTTTAGACGGCTGGTAACGGACTATCCTCGTCCTTCTTCTTTTTCGCCCGCTGGCCAACCCCGTCCCTCCTTTTTCTCCCTTCAGGAACCTCAGGGCTGTTCTATCTTCCTTCTCCGTGAGGTTCCCTCTAACCCGGATGCCTTCCGGATTTTCGGTTCTTCGCGGTGCGTGCGCAACCAGTCCCCCCTCTTTCGTTTCCTTCTTCCCGTCGTAGTTCGAACGCGAAGCTAGTCCAAACCCGTCCTCGATTCTTCTTTCTTGGATTAGATGAGCTTGAGCCTCCTTTTTTCCGGTTTCCCCGAGCGACCCCTTTTTTTTTAGCGCAAACCCCCCTGGGCCCGACCGGTCTCCCGGTGGATGTTTGCAGTTCTTTGACGTTCCAGCTTCCCAATAAGTGGCTGGCTCCTGGCGTCTGCCTTTTCAATTAAATTTCGGAGGAGTTCCTCTCTTTTTTTTTTTGGTACTTAACACCCTTTCTTTCCAGAGATTTCGGATGAGAGAGAGAGCCCTCTGTACTTCCCCTCTTTCTCTCCCCAAAGGAAGACCCTGCCAAGCTCTTGATGATGACCTGGTGGTCTCCATATCTTTTTAATCATCATCCGTTTTTTGCTTGAGATTTTAGGATAATTTAAAAACCCCTTCCCGGATTTTTCTCCTTGATTTTTGTACGCGGGCTATCACAGGGAAATTTGACTACCTCCTTAACCATCGAGGTCTCTTTTTTGGCCTGACTCCCCTGAATATGACCCCCCCTCCTCTTTTTTGCAAGGTTCCCTTTTCTTCACCCCAGGAATTACTTCGTTTTTTTCCTTTTTGCCAACCCTCTCTCTAGAACCGGGCAGACCTAGTCTTTCTTTCCAAGCGCCCCAGACGTGGTCTCCTAGTGACCGGCCGCTTCTCGGCTTTCCTTTTTTTTTTCCCAAGGGCTACCCTGATCGACGAGTGGTTTCCTGACGTGGTCGTCTACTTCTTGCTTTTCACTTGCCCTTCGATTTTTGCGGCCTCCCTTTCTTCCTTTATTTGCCGCCTGTTTTCATCAAATCACGGTTCATTTCACATGATCGAAAACAGCCCTAATGGATTGCCCCCCCCATAGTAAGCCTGATTCTTTTTCAACTTTTCTTACTTGCCCCCGTGAAAGGTCGGAGACGGGGGTTTATCGGTTAAAGTCCATGTTTGATAGCCCCCTTTCTACCAGCCGTGCAAATGGTTATCCCCATATCTATACTCCGGCATTCTCCTTACTTTAAAAGAGTAATGGATCTAGGTAGGACATTTGGTTGGAAATAGGAACTTTTAGACTTCCAAGTCCCTTCATGTTGTTGCGCATTACTCCAACGCACTTCGCAAAGGGAGATCAGGGGATCTGTTCGCGTCTGGGAACCTGATTTCCAGCACTGGCGGTACACGGTAAAATTGTTGGAGAGTTAGATAACCTTTTCCCGTCCTTTTGACGGAACCGGTTTCCTTACTCCTGCCCTCCCTTGATTGTTTTTTGTCGTTCAAATAAGGTTTATCCACTTACATTGTTTGGAAACGGTTTTTATGCTATGCCAAACTGTCTCCCCTTACCTTAATTGCGACCCCCTTGACATTAACACCCCGGCGGAAAACATTATCCCTTAGCAACTCTTTCCTCCCTGGCCATAAATTCACGCCATTAGGTGGTCCCCCGTTCGGTTGCGTTTCCAATGCCCACCGCCTCAATTTCAATTTTGGAACGTTGTTCTCCTCCCCCCCCGCCCGTAAATCCCAACAAGAGCTTCCTTCCATTTTTGTCTATCACCAACGGCCCTTCCCTTCTGTTTTTTTTTCTGGGCCTTTGAGGGTCGAACGACGAGATGGCAACGTTGTGTTCCTTTTAGAAGGCCCTTACCACTCCTTTTCAATTATCCTCACAGGTCTTCCCCCCCCCTTTGGTCGACGGTTAAAACGAACTTTTGTTTGCGGTTGTCGAATGTGACGTGGCACTCGGTTTGCAATGTCCGTCCTCATTGTGTCAGTATTGCCTCCCCTTCTGGACACTTGGTCCCGTGACCCCGAGTCTCTCCTTTGATCACCAGAAACACTTTGGCGTCCCTGCCAACGGAGTTCTACCCAATTGTTTAAGATCCCCCCTTTTCTAGTCTCCGAAGACAGATCCATTGACCGCCTTCTTCCGCGCACCGAACATCCTTTTTCACACGATCCTGCTGGCTTCGGACGCGGATCGGTTGGTACGCAAAGTCGGCACTTTACTTGTTCGTTTCGTCACCCTACCAAGACTTTTCGGGTCATTTATTTTGAGTCGGTGGGCGAGACAACCCGGGTTGAACCCTTTCTTACGGCCCTCGCAAGGTCCTCCCCCGCTGACACTCCCCCCCTCGGTTTCACACGCAGGTCCAGCCACCGGTCCACCGTTTCCTTCCTTCTCGCAAAAGCCATGTCTTGCCTTTCCTCCCACATCTTTGCTCCGGGCCCCACGCCTCCTCTGTGGCCCCCACACCTAACCCCCCATGTCCTTCCAGGAACCAGTGTCGTTTAGTTCTCCCCCTCCGGGGCAGCCAAAGGAAACTCACTTTTTCTTACCTCTACATATTATTGCCCCCCGAGCCTCCGCTAGCCCAGGGTAGCTCCCCTGTTTCTCCGGTTGGGTGAGTTTCGCCAGCCGGGTTTTGACTGCCCCCTCTTTATTTTCGCCTCCGGCCTTCCAGCGAAAGGTGTTACCTACCCCCCCCAAATCTCGCGGAAAGCTCATCTCTATCTTCTGCGATCAATGCATTGTCCCCCAACTTCTTAAGCCTGCTCGCCGGTCTCCCCCCCGCACTTTTAATTATTCACCGGGCGTTTCCTGACCGGCCCTGACCGCCATTTGGCTTTATACCTTTCCTTTAAATGCCTGGCCAGGGACATTCCTCCTGAATTGTGCTTTTCTCCCTTCCCAATTCCTTAGCCCCCTCCGTCCCTTTCAACCGCCGGGCAATTGCTTCCCAAAGGCTTTAACTTTTCCCTTTCAATTGGACCATTCAGGACACCCCCCCTTTTTTAACTTCTTCCTTCCACCCCTTAGACCTCTCTTAGCGGTTAAAGGCACTTGATGCAAGGGCCTCCCTCTTCCTTTTCCTCCGTTGTTGAGAGAGATGGAGCCCTGGGCTCCTTACGTTTCGTTCGCCTTCTTGTACTTGGCGCAGGAAGTGACCCTCCCCGGTGGCTTCCTTTTCGGACTTCCCCCCGCCGAATATGTTTTTTCTTGATCGCCTGTTTCTTACCAGCTCCGGCGGCAGGGTAGCCGGACAGTTTTACATTTCCTCCTTCTGGAGGAAATGTCTTCCGCTTTTTTACGGTTCATTCTGGCCCCGTATATCATCCTGTCCTATCTTGCCATTGTCCAGGAACGCACGGCGACTTTGATGTATAGAAATGCTTTTTCCCAGTCTCTCTCATGAGATTTTAACTTTGTCATTGTTTCTTCTTTCTATACGGTCTCCCTGCATACGTTTCCCCTTCACGAAGAGTTTTTCTGGTAGATAGTACGTAATTTTTTCTTCTACCGTAGGGCTTCAGACGGAGGGATCAGGTCTATTCGACTTTTCACCTTCCCCGGGTAATTTGAAATGTTGACCTCTAGGTTCTTTCCAATTCTATAATCCTTGGTGACGATCATGGGTGGAAAAGTGTTTTCTATTCCTTACCAACTAGACCTAAAGGGTCCTGCCTGTCACTTTTCTTCCCCTCTCTCCATATTGATCGTGGTTTCTTGAGGAAGGGTTTGAGACCGCGCGTTACATTGGAGTTCAGAGTGAAGCGTTGAGTGTTTTGGTTGAAACCTTCTTTCTACCTTTTTTTTCCTTTCAACTCTGCGTTATTCCGGGATATCCTCATTCGTTTCAACCTTGATGGACATTGCGGAAGTTGGCCATAGGGTTTTTAGCCCAGGGCAGGGTACTGCTATTTTGACTTCCCCGTAGGGGGCCCTTGAAGGTCTGGTCTCCGTGGTAGTGAAAAAAGTATGTTCCAGATTGTTTCTTTTACCCCCCCCAAGAGCGTGTAAGAAACCTGCTCTTTTCGGTTTTTTTTTTTTTCCCTTTATGCCGACCGGTAGTTCGGCTCTTTCCTCTTGCACCCGTGGGGGCCTTTTCAACTGTCACGACGCCGTGGACGCAGAAGCCCCCGGTTTTTTCAGGTTCTTTTTTCTTTTTGTCCCCCCCTTTCTTTTACGTTTTCACTCCTGGACCCTGTCTTCCATTGCCCACCGCACAGTTTTCTACGAAAAACGAATAGTGTTTTCTGGCCAGATTTTTCCCCCGCCGATGGTGTTATTACTTGTCAGCTAGGCTTGTCCTGGACGGGAGAGAACGAAGGTGTGACCCCCCCTTTGTTCCCCTTTCTTTCGTTCCCTTAAGAAGGCTCTGCTTCTGCCCCCGGGTCTCTCTTAGTAGGTCCTGACGTGATTCTCTTTTTCACGTTACTGGTTCGAAGGAACTCTTTTTTTTAACCTCCTTCTTTTCCACAACTTTTAGAAATTTGACCCCTGCCATCCTCCTCCTGGGTTGGTCCCCTCTCTTTCTGAGTGAACCTGCTTCTCCCATTACCTCACCAAGGATGGAACTCTTTTAGCGAAGGTGAATTTCGGGGGAGAAGGGGGGTTTTCCGTTCCAATCTCCTTCTCTTTTTGCATGCTTTCTTGTGAAAGTGAACTTGCCCCTACCCCCCTAAAGTTATCCCTTTTCTTTGAAATGTACCCCAGACACGAGTTTCTTATTCCCTTGTCCCCTTGGGCCTTACCTCTAGAGTGCCTCTTGATTTCCGGTCCCTTTCACTTCCCTCACTCTGCCAGTGCTTCTTTAACCGTTAGCTTTCCTGCTCCCAACTCGTCAGCTGACTTTTCGGAGTTGAGATGGCCACCCTTCAGGCCGAATTTTACTTCCTTCTTTTTCAACCCCTTTCAGGTTTGCTTCCCTTTCTCAGAATACCAGGTCCTTACTGATTCAGTCGGGACTTGAGTCACTTTCTTGATCGCTAGGGATGGAAGGGAAATATCCCGATTCGTCTCCTTTGGCCCCCACGTGGCAGTGTTCCTCCCCCTTTGGTGGTAATTTCCTGTTATTCATCAGGATTCGGGTGTCGCTCCCGCTGAATTCAGCCGTCTTCCGTACACCCGGATGCGGCGCTCCAGGCTAGGTCGGGCTCCCCCAATCAAAGTCCTCTTATGCGGTCCCCCCTTCATAGCTTTCTGATGTAGCTGTTTCCCCACATCCCCTTACGTTTCTCCTTGAGTCTTCTGAGCAATTCGATGGTCAGAGTCCTAGTTGGCCCCCAAGATCGCTCACTTATTTTTCAGAGTTTCTAATTCGCCTTCGGTCTCGGTTCTCTTCTCTCCGGGAGATTGGGAGCTCATTTTCTTTTCCGGTTGAATAAGGATCTTACCCCTCCCCTTTGATTTCAGCCAGTCCGTTTTGCCTCCACCACTTTCCTGAAACACCTCGGCAGTTGTCCTCTCGTTGCTTCGTAGCCTGTCTCTCCTGGCCACCAACCCCCAACTCTCGGCCCCGCTCGTTTCTTGCTGCTGAATTGGTGCAAGGAGCCCTCTTTATACCTTCCGGTTTTGAGAGGAGATGTGTCTCCCCCCCCAGCCTTTCGAGTCCTTCTTTTCCCTCCCTCTCTTATCACGACAACCCGCTGCTCGATCCCCCTCCCTCTTTTCCCTTGATCCGTGTGACTTGTTTCACCAGGACTGTCCATCCAGATCTCTGGGTACGTTTCCCACTCCACCTCCCCCCCGCCCGCCCCCTAATCCGCGGGGCAGCACTCTTCTTCCCTTGATCTCCCCCATGGGAGGAAAGAGCCGTTCCTCCCAACTCTTTTTTAGTTTCCCCGGCGGGACCTCTGCTCGTCAAGTCATCAATTAATTCCCACGGAATCACCCCGTAGAAGATTTGTTTTCGATACCCTGTTACGAATTCTAGCTGTCTCTTCCTTCCCGAGGCCTAGGCTATCTGAGCTGCCTTTATCTTCCCCCCCAGGAAGCATAAGGTCTCTCATTTCCCCGGCCTTTTTAACTTTGACGAAAATATTCCTTGTTCTGATCAAATCGATGGCCTCCACCCCCTTGCTTCCAGTCCCCCTTGTGACATAAGAGGCCCCCAGTTTACCCATGGTTTTTCGAGGTTTTTTCAAGCCAGGCCGTCCTCTTTCCCTCGTTCCTCCGTGCCCCGTTGCCACCACTTTATTTTTTCTTCTGGCAGAAGCTTCCCATCCTTCTTGCGCCCGAAAGACCCTTTCCCCGTGTGTCCCCTCCGTCCACCAGCCAGCTCCGCCTTGTTTTTTTCTTCCCTTCCGCAGCAGTAGCACTCGGTTTTTTGGCTGTTTTCTAGTGACTTCCCCTTTCTGGTTTGAAAGGCGTTCAGCGTTCCCTCTCTCTTTTTTCGGGGAGAGGGCTTCCACCTTCTTCATTCATCAATGTTCCCCACACGGTTTTGCAATCCTTTCGGCTTGTTGTTGTTTTTTTTCCCCTTCACTCTGGAAGAATTTTGTCCATGGGACGGGAACGTTGCTTCATATGCCCCTCCCCTCCCCTGTATAAAAGGCCCGTCACAGTCCGCATTTTCTTAAGTTGAGCTCTCTCCATTAGTGCCACCCGGTTTCGCACCTCTTTGCGGTCACTACAATTCCACGCCATTCTGGCTGGCAAACCCCCTCAGTCTCCTTCTTTTTCCCCGGTTCGCCCTTTCCTACACGTATCACCGCCCTCAACAATTTTGGACCGTTTGGACATTTTCCCATTTTTTTGTTCCTTTCCCTCTCCAACCAAAGATGCAGTTCCCTTCCCCAACCCTTTATATTTGCGAATTCATTCTTCAATGGCCGGTAGGACTCCCTTTTAGTCACCCCCGGTTGTTGTTGCACCTTTGCGTTGCTTCCTCATGGACGCAGAGCTCTGACCCTCCCCCCCCCCCAGGGTTCACAGTTGTAACCAAAGTCCGGCCTCTTAACCTTCACCCATTGACGTCGTCGAATTTCTTTTTCCACCCTTCCGTTTGGGGAATTGGCCCCGGCCTTTTCCATGGTTTGACGCCCTTTAAAACCCCCTTCCTTCCCGTCCTTGTTCAGCTCCTGATTGCACCCCTCACACGAAGCCTTCGTTCCTCCTTTTTGATCTTCGCCAAATTGGAATTCCTTCCCCCCCGCCATCTCTGGTTATCCAGACCCTGCGAATTGGACCCCGCTCCCCTTACAATGTGGGACCGTCCTCCCTCTACTTTTTACTTCCCGCCCTTTTTAAACTTCCCCCTTCCTGGTTACCCTCTCCCCCCTTGTATCACCCTCCTTGAAATAGGCCAGACGTTGTTGACGATTTGGTGTTTGTCGACCGTGCCCGGGGCGTCCCCCTTTTTCCCCAACGTTCGGACCCTATTCACGCCGTGACCTACCTCTCTCGGGATAAACGACAGAGTTTGGAAGTAGCCAGGTCGCCCTGTTTCCTTCCCCTCACGTTGTACAACGAAATGTCTTCCTTCAGTTTTCCTTCACGCCCCACCCTCCGCAATCTGGACACACAGGACCCCCTGCCAACCGTGAGTGGCCGAGTTGTTGCTCCTTCGCCCCTTTCTCCCCATGGAACCCGTCACCATGCGCGGATTTTATTCTTCCCGTTCATCTATCTCGGTTCCCCCTTTTTCCTTTCTTTATTTCAATCAAGTTATTCTTCCCTCCGCCCGGTACTGCCCTCGTTCTTCGCGCACCCCGATTCCTCGCTTTCCCCCCCTGACAAACAAAACTCTTTTTTTTGAATCTGTCCCTGTTCATCCCGTTCCGACCGAGCATCCTTGTCAACAACTGTCACTCTGAATTTTTCCTTCCTCATCTGATATAAATGTTGGCGTGATGGACCCCTCCATATTCTTCCCCCCCTTCTCTATACAGCACAGATTCCCAGTAGGCTCGCATTCTTTCCTCCGACTTTGTTGATGTCTTTTTCGGGGCAGATTCTTTTTTTTCCCTCACAGCACCCATTGCCTCGAACATCCCCCCTTAGGCTGGGTATTTCTTTTTTCCCCGGCAACGAGTTGTCCGTGGCCGCCACTTCCTTTTTCACTAGCCTCTCTCCTTCCTTCAGGGGACAGTTTCTCTCTTCCCCATTTTTTTTTTTAGTAGAGTTGGGCGACATGTAATCGGTCCTTCTCTCTTTTTTTTTTTTTTAGTATCTTTTACCCCCCTCCTTGTCTCAGTTCCAATCTCCCCTGGCTCAGAATGTTTTGAGCGCAAAGGAGTGTTCGGGAAAGAGGTCTCTCTCTTTTTTCTCCTTCAAGCAACAATGAGGCTGGTCTGCCTTTTTTTTTCCTTTTCCAGGTTCCCCCTTTCGAGGCTTTTCCTCGAGTTCGGTTGGCGTTCCTTCCCCGGTGAATTGATGCTAATGCCTGCGCGTCCTTGCTCTTCTTCGATTTCTTTTTTTTTTTCAATGCTGGCTGTGCTTTTCGCCGGAGTCTATAATTTCCTCCCCTCCTTTTGTTTTTTACTGTTTTTCGTAGAGACGTACGGCGGTGCGATATATGACCTCTTTTCTTACTTCTCGGTACATACGTTCTGTACCAACCCCCTAAACTCCGACATGGTCTATAAGTAATTTTCCTCCTCCCTGAGCATGGTTTCTATTTTCCTTGGATTGCCTGTACGTGTTTTCCCTTTCTCCTTCCCCCCCCTCGAAACTCCAACGGGTCTTTTGGACACATTTTTTTTTTTTTGTCCCCCCTCTTTTTTTTGCCTATTGCTTCCTTTTTTTCTTCCATGTCCCGCTGCCCTTTTTCCTCCGTTGCTTGGATGCCGGGTTACTTTGTGCGTTGCCTTCCCCTTCTATCACCTCCCCCGCGATAATATTCCCCACCTAGCGGGATTTTTTTCCTCGGCCTCAGTCTTTTTTCTCCCACCTTGAGGTTCTCCGGACTCTTCAACTCGGCCTGCCAGTTTTGCAACGTGATTTTTTTTTCTTTGTGCCCCCTCTTCCCCCCCCGCGCTTTTAGTGTTGCGTTGACACCACCCCTCTTCGAACCGAATTCCCTTTACCTGGTTTTCCCTGTCTGGGCGGCCCGTTCGGCCCCGTCTGGGCTTGAGCCTCGGAAACTGCTGGTCTTAACTTCCCCTCCCGCCGTTCCAGCAGAAGACGGCGTGGTGTGTTTTCCTTCTTAGTGTTTTTCCGTGCGGTTTCCCTTTGTTCCCGCCCAAGAATTTTCTCCCCTTTGCACCGCCACATTTTTCCTCCATTTGCTCACCGAATTGTTTTTTTTTTCCCCTCACGGTACACGAGAAGAAGGGGTGAGTTTATTTTTGAATTTTCAGTGATGTCTTCCTTCTCCTCATTTTACACAACTGTTTACGTTGTCCGACCTCCCTTCCAGATTGATAATGCGCTGGCATCAGGTAGTGTCCCTTTTCCTTGAATTCAAGGAATCTTGGTTGCGTCTGCACTCTCCGTATACCAAACGGTACAATGAACCTTTGTTTTTTGGACACTTGTTCGACATTTAGACACAGCATCCTCCGTCTTTTTGTTTTCCCTTAAGGTTTCCCATTTTCTGTTGAAATGAACCCTTCCTTTTTAACCTGTGCTCAGATTTACCTCAGCTTTTTTCTTTTTGACGGGGACGGTCCGGGTGTAGACAGTGTCCGTATTGTCTTTTTTCGATTTTTCCCCCTTTTGACAGCAAAGGTCAAAGGTGTATCCCTTTCGTTTTTTTCCCCCGGCACAGTTCTTTCTTTCGCGTGTTTTTTTGCCCACTTGGGTCCGTCCCTGACTCCTTGGAGTCTCCTTTTGTAAATAAGCCTCTCAACATGTCCTGTCCGCAGCTCTTCGACCATGCTGGCAAAAAGAAGTGCATAGACCACCTTCCATCCCTTGCCCTACCAACTTTCCCGGCCTTTGAGGTTTCTTCTGTGAGTCGCGAAAAACGGAACCTTAGATTTTTATTTTTGCTTAATTCTCTTCACAAGGGGTTACGGATTGCGTCCCTAGATTTTCCCCGTCTTCCTATAATTAGTTTTCATCTATTATATTCTGGCTGGACTGATGGAAGAGTCTAGAGCGGAACCTATTTTTCCTTTCTCTCCCTTAACGAGGAAGAAGAAGTTTTTTCCCCTCTTTTGACCCTGGACTTTCCCCCCTGATTACTGATTTTCCTACGGAATCCTAAATTTTCTTTTAGATCCTGCTGAATTCAGAAGTTCTCGTTACGTGCAGAATCTTCCCTCTTCTTCGTTATTTCTGGTTTTTACAGCCCCCCTCTCCTTCGTCGCCCATTTTCCTCATTAAGGCTTTGCCTCCCCTCCTCTGATAGCCGGCCACCTCATTCAATTAGATGAAGGGTCTTTATTAGATTTTTGCTTCCGGCTAGAGAAGTCGCTAGGGGACATCGAGCTCGGGTTACTCCTTTCTAAATTACAGTTACCTCCCTGGATGTCGGAGAGCTGGGGGAGAGGCCGTTGGCAATATTTTCTTTCTTCCCTTGTTGTTGATATGTCTTCATTTTTATTCTTTTGAAGTTTCGGACGGTTTTTGCACTTTCACGCGACCACATATCTCTACGGTAATACCTATTTTACTAGAGAAGATGCCTCCCTGCTTGCCCCCCCCTCCTAGACCAAGATGGTTTTCTGTGCTTTTCTTTTTTGAAAGGGGCCGAAGCATCTCTCTTTGCATATTTTTTTCTGTTCTTCTGATGATGGTTCCTTAGGATACTTTCCAACACAACTTCCCCTCCATCGAAGTTTACTCGGAGTGGTCAGTCCTTTTAAGTATCATGGACAGCTGATAGGATAAAACTCCCTTCCAACCCTTCCGACGTCCGGTTTCAGCCGCGGAAAGTGCCACCGGACCTCCCCTGCCCCGCCCTTGTGTAATGTCCTCTTTCTTCCCCCCCTATAAAGAAATAATTTCCTTTACGCCAAAGTCTCTTCTCAGGATAAAGTGACTTTCGGCCTTTTCCTCCACGCCTGAAACCTTTGACTTTTTTGCTAGTCAAGTTTCCATTTCTGATGACTTTTTTCCCTCCCGGTCTTCCCCTACTAGGGCCTCTCGATCGCGTTCGGTTTCCGTTCTTTTCTCGGCTAATCGCTCTCTCATCCCTGCCCTCCCCCCGCCCCCCGTGAAGTTCTTTCCTGGGTGTTACTCCCTTTAAACCCAAGCATGATCGACCTACATCAGGTTCCTCTCTATCTTTTCATCGTGAGGAAAGCAGATTTTCCTTTCCGGAAAAGTTCCCGCCGGCCCCCCGTTCCACGGCTTCTTCTCTTGAGCGTTCCTCCAGCTCCACGCGCCTACCTTCCCCCTTTGACCATTGCGCCCCCAAAGGATAATCTTTCCTTTTCATCCCCGTCTTCCACCGGCGCCCTATGACTCAAGGGGGTTTTTTTCCCTCGCCTTAGCAAGTCATTTCCTCTTTCCAGTGGGCGCAGGCTCACTTTTTTCTTTGCCTTCCTTTCCTGTTGTGTGTTATTTTTTCAGAGCTGTTGTTTCACCCCAGGCGCCAGCCACTGGCGCTTCCGACGCAGTTGGATTTTCCCCCCTTCGCTGCACTCGATCGTTTGGCCCCTGTTTCCCGGGAATCGCGAACAATTGCGTAGGCTTTTGTGGGCTGTGTTTTTTGGTTTTTTTAGTTCCCCCTTATTCCCAACCTGACCCCTTGTGATGGGAAATTTTCTAACGGGAAGATCAGCAATTTTCACACTGTCTTCCCACGTGGGCCGTCCCCGCTCCCTCCCTCTGAAAATTATGCGCGTGAAAACGGCCCACCTTTCTCTCCCCCATCCCACGCCCTGGCGGGAGCAAAACACGATTTAGCGGTTTTTTCCCTGATAGAACTATTTTCACCCAGCCCTCCCCCTTCCCCAACTCTTTTTTTTCTCTGGGTTATACTCCCGAAACAGTAGTCGGAAAGCAATTCGACCCTTTTCCCCTCTTTTTCCCTCAATTTCTACACTCCCGTCCCCCTTCCCTCTCCCTTTATAATGCTTTATTTCCGTTAGTAGGACCCGTAGCTTCCACCCCTTTTTGTTGCACCCACTTTCTGTTGCCCGGCCAGACCAGCCCGATTCCTATCCTTCATTTTCCCAGGGCGGAGCGTTACGACTGTTGGCCAATTTTCCTTTTTTTTCCTTGACGTGGCAAACCCTGTGAGGTGGGGAACGGCCCTTGCTCTTTTTCCCCCTTTTACGGGCTCTTCAAAACGGGAAAAAGCCACGGGGCCTGGAAACACTTTTCTCTCCCGCTGGCTTTCCGGCGTCGCAACGGTTTCGGTTCCCCTCATTTGTTAGTTCTCTGAGGGCTCAAGTTTCTCGACCTCCCTCCTGACTTCTTTCTACCGGTCCCACTACGTGAACCTCTTGATTCGGCCGCGATCGTTTTCAACCTTCCCCAACGTTCCATGTTCTTTTTCGCCACGTCAGTAGGACATGTTCCACTCTAAGGTCTCCCGCTTTTTGAGAGCTCGTTGTCGAGACAAACGTTTTTCTCCCCCCCCCTAACTGCTCCTTGGCCAATTCCGGGTAAGCTTCTTTAGAGTTTCACTCCTTTTCTCCGGCATTCCCAAACGACAAGCGGTCAGTAGCACCAGTATAACCCTTTCCCCCTTCCCAGCACTTCCCACCGCATTTTATGAAAGCAGGGTCCCCCCCCCCCCGGAAGAATCTTTACCCCCCTCCCCGCCCCCACCCCGACCCCCCCTTAACTGGATTGGATTTATTTTTTCCCACTGCACCATTCCGCCAATCACTGGGGGGGGCCCCGCATGGACCTTTTCGATCTATTAATTCTTTTCTAATTCCTGTCCTTTTTACCCTTTTCCGGATCTGGCCCGCCAGATGTCCCCCCTCTCCTGGGTGAATTTCCTTCTCTTCCTTTTCCCCTTCTTCCAAGACCGAACTTTCCCCAACACCTGCCCCTTTTTTCGGCCGACGACCTATCCTTGTCCACAACTGCTCCTCGAAGGAGCTACCCCCTATCCTTATATAAATAATCTCTCTCGGCTTCTTACCGACTTTTTCGCAATCTTGCTCCTTCTAAGAGCGCATTCCCACGG
>Ga0179593_1481659_pt1 | contig 13319 bp, 17 predicted proteins | sample CZODoug2_1_08_16_FD_185931 | JGI IMG/M metagenome (GOLD analysis project Ga0179593, IMG submission 185931) | Vadose zone soil fungal communities from Angelo Coast Range Reserve, California, USA - CZODoug2_1_08_16fungal (PacBio error correction) | ecosystem: Environmental > Terrestrial > Soil >... | reverse complement strand
CCGTCGCCAGGGACGTTTCCTGGAATAGCCCCCTAGACGCCCCCGCGGCACCGGTCCCGGATGCGGGAGAATCATGCCTGCCCAGGGGTTGGGTGTATTCGCTGTTGTTCCCGCCCAATCCCGAGGCGCTGTCATTTCTCCCCGATTGCTGGTTTCGGAAGATCTAAGGGATCCCTCGGACCCCCACCCCCCTTGCGGCATGTGGCATTCCTTGTTTACGGGTGCGTCCTGATGCCTTTTTCCAATGCCTGCAATGGAACGGGGCCTTGTGAGTAGGAGTACGAATCTTGGTTCAATGGGACCCGCCGTGCGACAGCCCCCCAGCCACCCCCTGCAAATGGACGAGCTGTGTTCCGCCGAAGCGGATTTCGCTGAGCGGCTGCTCCGCTCGCCCCCTTTTTGCGCCGAAGATAAAGTCTATCCCAGGCCCCTTCAACATGTACTCCCAGCTGGACCAGCTCGCTTGAGTAGCTACTCACCCCCTAATGCAGCCCCCCCCTGGGACCCCCAATCACGGCGATTTTTTTGTGCTTCGGGCGACCAGCCTCCCCATGTCGGCGTTTTCCGGTTTTTTTTTAGGGCCCCAGCGTACCTCTTCCCCCTCAGTCTGGACTTTTTTCTTTCCTGGACGGAGACCCCCTTAAGACGTCGACGAGGAGAAGACTCTTCCGCCGCGCCCATCCTTCGACGATTCCAGCCGCCTGCCTTCAGCTCGAGAAGGTTTATTGTCCCGGATCGTACCCGGCAAAGACTTTTTCGGTTGTCGCTGCTTGGTTTACCTGCGAATGTCGGATATGGTGGTTGTCTTTCCGAACAAGTTGTACATTGCTGACACCCGGAGGTGGAGGTGACGCCACTGGTTTCAAACGGCCCAGTTGCCCCCTTAAACCCGTCTCGAATGTGAAGCGAAACCTATGCCGGCCCGGACCAAGATTCCCTTTTTGGTGGCACCCGCGCCCGTCAGTCCGCCCCGATGCAGTGGATGGCCGCACCTGGACTTCGACGCTCTTTTTGGACCTCTCGTGATCACGCGGCCACCCCCCCCCGCGCGGTTCAACCTGTTTCCCTCGCTGAAAGCTGATCGAGCCCCCGGAGTTGACAACTGTATAATCTTTCTCGGAGTATTCCGGGCGTCCACTAATCCCGACTGGGCGGCGCTTCGTCTTTTTTTCAGACCCCCCCCCTGCAGCACGCCTCCTGCGCGCCCGATCATGCTCGCCGACTTGAGAAAGTTTCTTTCATGGTTCCGACGGCGGACCCCTCCCCACCTCTCCATCTAGGAGCACTTTCTTCTCCTGGCCTTAATCGGCGCCCACTCCACAGACCTCGCCGAGGAGAGCAACTGCGGCCGTCGGGCCCCTCCAACGTCTCTGGCCCTTTGTCCCCATGGAGAGCTCGGCCGGGCCGGTCTCGGATGGGACATCAGGACATCGGTGATTCTCGGATACAGGCCGGCCCTCTTCTTTCCCCCAGGTGGCCTCATACCTTTTTCCTTCACACCTGGCCGGGGCTCACCCCCTCTCTACGCTTCCGTTGGGGCTGCTACTCCCCCTTTCCCATTTTTCCAGAAACGGCGGGGCGGTCATTTTGTCACGTGGCGTGGATGAAGACCCCCCCCCATCCCCCCCCCCCTTCGTGAGGAGGTTGCGCGAGGTTGTCCCGTAGAGCTTGGAGGTCGCCCGTTTTTCCCGACTCGACGACCACCGGCTTGCCCCCCAAGTTTTTCCCTAGTCTTTGGCACGAGTTGCCCTTTTTCACCCTTAACTCCTCGGACGACTCCGACTCCCCGGCGCGACGAGCAGGTTGCCTGGTAGTTCGTTTGGCCTACGGTGTCCTTTTTCTTCCACCTGGAGCGGAGCCCCACCCTTTCTGGCGAAGACCGGTAGTGTCGAGGCTGTCTATCCCTTCCCGCCTGCTCGTCGACAATTTCAGTTTTTCGGGGCGCCCAAAGGTCTTTTTTGCACCGCTTGTGACAGGACCAACGCTGGACCCTAGCTCGGGGGCAGTGACTTTTTTCTTCCGCGAACACTGCAGTTTTCCTTCTTTGTTTTCGTGCCTCGAGCCTTCGAGCCGAGATCCCCCAGAGCCGTGCCCTGTGGGAGGGCGACTGCTACTCCGTTACTGGCCCCATCTTTGCAGCCAGGGCTTGGTGTTGTCGGGTAGGAGTGCTCTAACCAGTCCGCGGCTACGGAGTGGCTTTTGCTTTTTTTTGTCGTCGACCAGGCCCTTCCAGAGTTCCCGCAGATAACCCTTTTTATTTTTTTTGGAAACCCCTCGCAAAAATATCTTCCTATTCGTTGTTGTTTGTTGAGGAGTGTTTTACTGAGTTTGGTAATCTTCTGTCGCGTTCTCATCCCTCGGTTGTATGCCTCCCCCTGCCCCATCACTCTATTCTTTTCCCTTAGGGTTATTTTGCCCAACGTTTTATACGACTCCCCGGCGCACTTTCCCTTTTTGAGCCTGAGTGTTCCTTTTGTGTTCTCCATTTCTCTCCCACGGAGTTTTTCTATAAGGCTCGCTTTGGACGAATCGAGACGACACCCCCCCCACAGTCGTCTTCCGGATCCACCTTCTTGCAACCCCTTTTCCTTCCGCGACCAGTGTTTTTCACTACCTCGGTGAGGACCATTCTAGGAATAAGGAGAGCATGTCTAAGTTTCTCCGGTAGTATTGTCTCGCTGGTATCCTCGCTCGACATGCCGGGACGGCGAGTCGAGGCTGCACGCATATCCGGGTTATCATAGGAGCCTCTACCAGCGCCTACGGCTCCAGGCGGCCATCTGCCTGCCTTCGCGGCCGGCCGAGTAGTTTTGCCCGTACGAAAAGGGCCCCTAGAGCCTAATGGTGGTCTAGACGTTTCGTGTTACGGCTTTGTTGAACTTTGTTTTCAGCACGACCTGGCTCAAACCTCCGCTTTGGTCATTTGCCACTGGCAGGTCATGAACCGCCCCGAGAGTCGTTACATGATTGAATGAGGGGTTTTTTTCCTTTAAGCCCCCCGAGCGAGGGGATCCCTCTTCGGATCCCCCTGGCCCCCTTTGGCTTCTAGGGAGGCGGCCCCCTGAGTACGGTGCGGTAAGTCTGTGTATTGAAGCTCTCCCACACACCGCGTCCCCCTTCTCATTCTATCTTCATGAAGGATGAGTGGGCTTCCCTGAGTTAGGGTGACGCCCGACCAGGTTTCTTTGCCCGGCGAGGTTTTGTCGTTTCACGTTGGTCCAGGAGAAGAACGCCGGGGACCTCCCGATGTTCCCTCTGGGCGGTGGGTTAGAACGGAGTCCCCCTTTTTCTGCAGTGGTTCCAGGGGATACGTCTCCTTTTCGTCGGCGGGCGAGGGCTGCATGTTGTGCCGTAGCCAGCTCCGGGCACCTTTTCTGTAGGTTGGTTGAGGCCTTGCTTTTAGTACCTCGTCCGATTGCCTGAGGGTAGAGTCGGAGTGAGGGAGAGTTTTTATTGGCTCCTCCCCCTTTCCGATCATAGCCCCAGCTCCCTCAGGATTTAGCCGTGAGGGGCGTTTCGTTTCTCGGCTCCAATTTAGCTCGACCATCGTTTGAGTTTGTTAATATCCTCTTTGTTTCATCCCGGATTCGTTGTTCCTGAGCATTTCGATGTTCCTGCCTGAAAACTCTTGATTTTTTCCGCCACCGCCCGCCTGCGTCCTTGGGATCGGCGGCAGCGGCCATTCGGTTTCCCGGGGAAGCCATTTTACTGATCTCAACACCGCAACAAGTTCGCAGGTGCCGGGTCTCTGCGACCTAGATTTCCATTTCGTTTTCCTCTTCCCTTACTCCTAAGCAAATTTATTATTTCTCAGTCCGGATTTGAGATAGCCCCCCCTCTCGTCGGGGCTGATTTCCCATTTCAGGCTGTCTCCCCTTTGTTGAGCTTCGAATTTTTTCCCTCTGAGAGCTTCTTTTCTTCCCCCCTCAGCCTTCTTCGTGCTCACATCATCATCTCCTCCCCCCTCATCCCGGCAGTTTCTGGGAGAGGGTCGCTTTTTTAGCTGTACATGCCCCTCCATGTCCTAGACTCTTCTTTCATGTTTCATACTCCCTTTCTTCTTACGGCACCTCTTTCCCTCGGCTGGCTAGCCGATCGCCCTCTAGGCCCCTTTTCCCCCTGCCTCCTCTTTGGTCCCTGGTTTGTGCTAGTCTGGACCATTGTAGCTGTACATGTCCCCCTTTCAGTCGTCTCCTCGCCCGTTCCCTCCCCCCCGGCGATCCTTTCGTTGAGTCGAGCCTCTTTTCCACCGCACCCTTCACGTTTTCTGACCTGCCGCCCGTTCTTGCGGAACCTGGAGTCTCGCATTGAAGCTCCGAAAGTTTGTTTATACTCGGCCCCTTTTCGTTCCCATACCCCTTCAAGAGCAAACGTTCCCTGTGTTTTTTGTATAGGACATTTTCTCACCGAATAGGTTCCTTTCGCGGGGTCAAGTACGAGTTCTGAATTTTCCCGGCCCTGGGCTCGACTCTCTATCCTCCACCTTTTTTGTCGATAGATGACGACGGTATTCGTCCCAGGGAGCTTGATTTTTTTTCGCGCACCGACTCCCCTCGACAAGTACGCATTCGGCTCCCCTCTTCACTGGGCCTCCCTTCGGGCTCTTTCATGATACTACAGTTTCACCCCCTTGGCGAAGCATCGCGGTGCGCGGATCTCACCTTTCCCTGACCTTTTTTCCTGGCACCCCAAGGGAGGCTCATTTGTCAGTACGTTCTCACGGGGCAGAGTTTCTCTATAAATCCATCTGATAGACACGTTCGCCTCTTCCACGTTTCATCCCTCTACCATGTTCACTCGACTGACGATCTGCTGGAGGTCTTAGCGGGATGGCGCCTGGAGGCCTCGTCACCTACGGGCATTCCGTCCACATTAGATGGCCCTGGCTCCTATAAGTACCGCCTTTTTCCAGATGGACCCGCAGTGATCTCCAGAGCCTAGCCCCAATTCCTGTGGGAAAGGCCCACTTATTTGCGAGGTCTTCTTTTATTTTTTGAGAACAGCTATCCTGCCGGTGGTTGCCTTAGCCCTCAGCGACATCAGGAAATGCGATGGGCGCTCCCCTTTCCCTCTGCGTCCTTTCCTAGGATCTCTTCCTCATCGCCACGGGACGATGCCCTGTTTGCTGCGCCTATAGAGAGGGTGCTTTCTTCGGGTCGCACCCGTGTCCCTCTCGATTCCCCTTTCTCCCTTCGCCGGTTTCGAGCCCCCCTGGTGGATCTGTTTTCCGCTCATTTCCCCACCCCGTCTATGACACCCGGGAGTCATTTTCGCCGCCACTTGCCCCCCTTCAGTGGTTTGATGAAACCGGTCTCGCTCGCCTAGCATCCTTTTAGTCCCCCTTTCCGAACAATACCTTTGGTCTTCAACTCTCTTTCCATGCTTCCTCTCTTCTTTGCGGACGGAGACCTAATCCCTGGCGACCGCTTCTTGTCAACATCCTCACGATGAAGTGCTCTTTCCTGATCTTCTGTCTTCCGCACTTCACCATCTGATCGATCGTCACCTAGGAAAAGATGTCCTCTCGTGTTTTCTCTTCCTATGCCGGTCCCAGCCAACCAGCCCCTATCCCGCCTTTTTCTCTTAGGGTACAGGACCCCCCCTCCTCCTCTTCCTGCTCACATCTCGCAGAGGAGCAAAGGTTTTTTAATAGGTGAATTGTAATTCCTTCCCCCCCCCCGTCATGACATCCCTTGGATTAGAGCCCCTTCGTTATTATCCTGGCCCCCGAAGTTCATCCAAAAGAAAATCGCGTTTACCACCTGGCGGGCCTTGACCCACTCCCCTTGTGTCTGGGGAATACGACCGGCCTCGTTTAGACTCTCTCAGCTGCTGACGTTTTTTTCGGATGGAAAGACCCCTGTCCTTTCTCGGACTCGCGGGCTAGTTTTCCAGTGTCCCCCCTCTCACCTAAGTTGTCAATCCTTATACCTACGAATTTTGTTTCTTGACATGGACCCTTCACTGCACTTAGGCCAGATCAACCTCAGCCCTCCCTTTCACATTTTTTCTTCCGCCCCCAGCACCTCCCCCGGGTGAGGGAGTTTTTGAATTTCCCCAGTTGATGCCAGGAGTTGTTTTTTTTTCCCCTACCGTCGGACTCTCCCCCGGCGAGCCACTAACTCTACTTGGCCACGACCTGACCCTGTTTTTCCAAAACTCTCTTGACGTCTTTTTGCACCGCTACGGAGCAGTTCGTTTTTGTTTAGTCGGGGCAGTTTGTTCCTTTTTTCCTCTCAACCATTGTCGACGCGGAAACCGTGCTCCCCCTTCTTAACGATCGACCGTCCGCTTTCTTCCCTGAGCGATCCAATTTCCCCTCCCATTAAAACTTCTTTCCTGCTCTCAGGCTTTCGCAAATTAGGGGTCAACGACCCCGAGGTTCGTGGCTTTCCCCCTTGTCGCGAGCTTCGTGTGGGGCACCTCTGCCTTTCTTCCTTAAGCTAAACAATTTTTTTCTCTTTTTTTTTTTTGCTCGACTTCCCTAAGTGCCGTCGTAGACACCCCCCGGCTTTTTTGTTTTCTGAGTTTCCTGCGCCCTCCGCCCACTTTAAAGGCCCTTGCCTGCAGCCAGTGAGTTTTTTTTTTTCTTCAGCCGATAAAAGTGGGGATTTCTAAACCCCCTCTTCTTTAGCTCTTGATGGGATTGCCATCCCTAGTAGTGCCAAGCGTATAAACTGCTTCTTTTTCCCCCCCCTTTCAACTTTCCTTCCTCCTTTCAGTTGTGTTGTGAGGTTGGGCTTTTTTCCCTTAAGCTTGGTCTCGTTGTATGACATGAGTCTGGTCCTTCCCGCCCAAATGCCCAATTGCGATCCTCCCTCCTTGTGTTAGCAGGCACTCCCCCCTTTTTAACTTTTCGCACACGCACTGGTAGGACTGATGGCATGTGGGCCGTTAGTTCTCAGTCTCCTCCCCCCTTTTCCCTTCCCTGGTCCCGCGGTGGAGGGCTCCGCGGCTTCGATTTTCTTTTTTCCCGTCTAGCGGTTTTTCACGACAAATCGAATCTCCTTCCCTTTTTCGCCTTTTTTTTTTTTTTTTTTTTATCATCCACCTTTCTTCTGCCCGAAAGCTCGCGCAACTTTTTCTATGTCCAAGCGGTGGGTAATTTCCTTTCTTTGCTCCCGAGCGGAGGACTCACAAGTTTTGAAGTTTTTTTTCCCCTTAATGGCTGGTCTCGCTCCCCCCCGCCCCTTTCTCTTCGTCCCCTGCTCCCAAGGTTTTCCGCCAGGGGAGACTTTCCCTCCTCGTCGGCTTAGCTTCCGTGCCAATAGAAGATCTAGTCGAGTCCGATTTTTTTTGTAGTTCTTTGTGACCGTTCAAGGGCCACTTCGTGGCCCCCTGTCCTCTTTTTGGCCATCCCCTTGTTACTTCCGATTAACCCACTCCCACGGCAGAACCTTTGACCGGAGCAACTCTACCCTTGGTTTTTTTTATCCACGCCCGTGGGACCGGTTGAACCGCCTACGCGTTATTTTTTTTTCTGCACGGGGGTCCAGGGCTCCCGGTCTTTTTCGCTGAGGGAGACTTTTCATGGATGTGGGCCCTGGTTTTCTAGGCCACCTGTTTTGTTTTTGTCCCCCCCTTTTCCTTCTGGAGCTAGAGGATGAAGCGGCCCTTGGTTCCTCTTGAAACCGGGCCCTTGCATTCAGCGGTCGCTTTTGTTCCTCCTTCCAGGCGGATTGGAGCTTTTCCGCGTCCCCCTCCGACATTGAGGTTTTTTTCCGCCCGACGCAGCGGGGTATAGTCCTTGGAGATTTATTGTGGTTTTCTTTTCTTTTTTCGAGAAAACGCCTATTTTTAGCGCCGGGCCTCTGTCGTTTTTGGGTTCGCCGTAGGCACCCATTTTTCCACTGGCATCTGGCGAATAAGGAGTCGGTCCCTTTTTTCTTTCAGGTCGTGTGCATGTTTTTAACTCTCCCCCCGCTCGAGCTCTTTTTTTTGAGGGTTGGGCTGTTTTAGGTTCCCGGGTTCTTCTCTGCTTATTTCTTTGTCTAGGGTTCTTAGAATTTCATGGTTCGTCTTTTTTCCCCCCACGCTTGGCGCCGCTTTATTCCTCCTTCTCGAGAACCAGAGGTTCAGCAGGGAGGGAGAATGCGTTCCGTTTCTCGGCACCCCGAGCTCGAAGTCCTCGTGTCCGGAGCTTTGCCCTCATCGTTTTTGGTCACCCCCCGGAGGCTTTTGATCCTTGCACGGCTGGGAAGCTTCCCCGCTAACCGAGATATCTTCCCTTTTACGACATTTTTTTTTTTTGGGTGACAGGGATAGGAGAACCGTCCTTGTTTGTTCCTGAAGCCTCCCCCCCCCGTCGAACCCCCCAGCCCTTTAGCTCCTAAATGTCTGGCCTTTGCCTTTGAACCTTCTTTTCGGATGACGTTTCCCCTTTTCATTCCTAAGCACCTCTCATCTGGCGCATCCCCCTTCGATGGAAAACGCCTCCTCTTTAGCTGCTTGAGCTTCTACTAGTTTTACTAGCAGGATGTACGCCAGAGGTTCTTCTTTATCGCTGGTAAAGCTCGTTTCGCTTGCTCGTCATCTTTACCCCGCCCCCCGCAAGTTGGTTTACTTGTCCTCATCCCTGCCCTTTTCAACGCCCGTGTGTTTTTCTTTCCCCCCCAAGTGGGTCTTTTTTCGCTCGGAGATAGAAGGTCTTGTTTCCCGGTCAACCTGTTCCTTTCGTCGGGAAAAGACTTCCTGTTCAGGTCTGGCTGGCGAATCCGGCTCATCGCTGACTCTTCCCAGCAACCAGAAGAAGGTCTTTTCCGTGGTGGTTTTTCGTTCAATTTCTTCGTACATGTAGTCTTTTCTCGTAGCAAGAGGCGACTTTTTGAGTCTCTGGTTTTCTCCTGGCTGAATAGGGGTGTCCCTGCCGTTATTTTCTTTCCTTGACGGGAGTAGAGGAAATCATTCAGCCTCCCTTTTTTTTTTAGTTAACGCCTGCTTGCGAAGCTGGTTTTTTGTTCCTTGTAGTCATCAGCACTTCCCTCCCCTCCCATCCCCTTTGCTGTACGGAAGGGTTTCAGTTCTCGGGAGTAATTTTGTTCTGGTTTGTATTCTCCGGTTGCTCCCCTCTACCTCTCCTGGCGACGTCTTTAATTCTTCTCCTCGAGTTTTTTTTTTTTTCGAATTGACGAGATCCGTTCTTTTGGCTGGCTCCCCCCCGGATGATTTCTCCCGGCGCCCCTTCTCCCCCTTTTTAGCACGTCCCGAATGACAGCCCTGCGTGGCTGAAGTTCTGATGGTCTTTTACTGTCCCAATCCCGATTCTCTTTCGTTCCAACCGATCGCTTTTCCCCTCAGGCTCCTCGACGCTTTTTTTCCTCCACCACGTGGTCCATGTTTCTGGTGACCCCAGAGGCCCTTTGTGTGGATCTTGCGTCCCTCGCCGAACTTTTTTATTCTTCTTCATTAACTTTCATGGACAGATTCTTCCGACTACTCTCTACCTGGATGATTTTAGGGTGCGGGTTTTTTCGACCGGATGTCGGCTCCGGTTTTTCCCCTCTCGGTTAGCAGAGCGTAGCATAACTGAGCTGTGTCCCTCTCCTTTACCTGTCTTACTACCAGTCTCGGCTAGATACCCCGAGCTTCCCCGACGTTTACATCCATGGTCAGGTGGCGATTGCGGCGTTGCCTTCTTTTGGAAAAAGCCTCAGACTTTTGTTCATCTTTTGGTTGGTAGTTGGAATCCCATCTATCTTCTTCCAGTTCCCTCTTCCATGCATATCTTTCTCCCTCTTCCGAGAGGATATATGGAGTCTGGTCTTTACTATGAGGTCTATCTCATCTGTAGGAGAATTGTAGATCCTGATCTTCACTTTTCGTACCTCAATTTGCCAGTCTATTTTTGAAGCTCAGAGCGCCTCTTGGCTTTATCTCTCCCTTTTTTTATGGTGCTGACCTGTGAACTCGGAGTAATCCACATAGAAGGAGGATCTCCTCTTTCCCAGTCCCACCTTTTTCCGTGGAGGTGTCGATATCCGCTTTTGTGTGCCTATGTTATTCCTTTGCTTCTTTTCCCCTTGATACCCAAAGCTCCTTGGGGTTTCCCCCTCTCTCATCTTTCCCTCCTCCCAGATGTTTGAATTAAGTTCCTTTTAGTTCCTACTGTCCTTCCCTTGCTTGCCCTTATCGTTTCTCGTTGTCCTCTGATTTCTTCTTCCCCCAGATTCTTTCCCTAGACTGGCCACTCCAGATAGAGGTGAAATTTCCCTGATCCGGTTTTCTTATGCCCGGGCTTCTTCAGCCACCCATCACTCCCTTCGTTCCCCCGATCGAGAGGTTACTTCCCCCCTTCAGAAAGTACCTTCCTTCTCTCCCGCTCCCTTTCGCAGAGGAAGGCCAGGGGAATTCCAATTGTGACCTATTCTACCCCCCACTAATGTTCCCATCGTCCTTCTGCAGCCCCCAGAGGAGTTCTTCTCATGGAGGACTTCTTTTTTTCCCCTCCCCACCGGACACATCGCCTTCTTAATTTCTTCGGGATTCCCCCCTCACAGTCTTCATGCTTGGACTCAGTCCTCCTTTACTCGGTCCCTTTTTTCCGGAGTTTTTTCCTGAATTGACAGCCAGTCCCTCCTCTTCTACGCGGGCTGTTTAGTTGAACCCCCCGCTCCACGTTTCTGAGCCCCCCCCTTTCCCCCTTGTTCTCCCGCAGCATCACCCTCCCTAGACCGAGGGGGCTGCTACTTCACATTCCCCTTCACTTCGGCCCGAAAGTTTTCCCTTGCCAATTTTTGGTTTTTCGCACAAAGGCAGCGGTGAGGTTCGGGCCAGTTCTTTTTTGCCTTCGATCCTTGTCTTTTTTTTTTTAGCCCGTCGGATCGTGTTCCCACGCTCGCCAACCCGTGATTTTTTCCAAGTTTCCCCTTGTCTTCGGTAGGTCCACAATGACACCCTTTAAGAACGAGATTCCCCGGTTCTCTCCTTTAGAGAGTGGAGCATTTTTTTCGGTCCTTTTTTAGTCAGTAACGCTTGCCGGCGCGGAGCCATAGACCCCTTTTGCAGCTGTCGACCGAATACCTTCCCTCGGAGTCTTTTTGCAGACCAGTCCTTGAATGTCGACAACTGGCTGCTTCTCCTCCGGACGCGGGCGCACTGGTCCATTGTCTTTCGACGTGTGGACCGGAACACCGCTATTTTTTGTCGGGGGCCCTTCCCCGCGGGTGGCCCTCAAGCGCCCCCCCCTTATTGATTTATTTTTTTTTTTTTTTCCCCGAGCGGTCCTCATCTCCGGTCTCGCCCCCACTGTTTGGGAGGTCTACTGCGCCTCCCTGCCAACAGTTCACAGTTTGCCCCCAGTGCCTTCCACAGGTGCTTTCGGGGCTTTGAAAAGTTGTTTAGTGCTCAGCCACACTTTCTGAAGGTCGGCGCTTGATGGTTTTGTGATCGACCTCAGGCTGACCTCGATTCAACCCAGGCTTCCTTCATTCCCTTATTTCATAAATCAGTGTTTGTGTTGAAGAGTGTGGCCCGGAAGCAGTCTTTTTGCCTTTTTTTTAGTCTGGATAGCAACCCTCCCCTTCGCCGCTGTGTCGGTTCTGCAGGCCTCCCCCCCCCTTATTGACCCCTTTTTTTCAACGCAACTGGTCACTGTTTTTCTGGGGATTGATTTTTTTTTTTTCAAAAGTTCGGACGGCGCGTGGGGGCTCCCTCAGGTCGGGCCTGCGCGAGGTCACGACCCCATACGAAGCTCAGTGTCTGCTTTTTCTTCTCCTCTCCGTGCCCTGTGCCCCGTTTGAAGTGCTTTTTTTTTTTTCGGTGTTCACGAACGCTTTTTTTACCCTTTACTTTGCGCGTCTTCTTGCCAGGAGCAAGTTGTCGACTCGTTCTTTCTTCTCTCTCCTGCTCCGGCGGCCGGTTTTTTCGTCGAACGGATGAAAGTTGGGCGTCTTCCGTGCGGAGCGACTACCCTCTTTTTACGCGCCCAGTCTTGCCAATCTCTGCGTTTCATTAGAGTTCGTCTGGCTTCTTTTGCTCCTGCCACTCGTGGCCTCTTCTTCGCTGGTGCGATCGCCGGTCTTTTCCCTTATCTTGCGAACCATCCAGCTTCCCCTTGCAGCCTCTTTCCGGCCTGCCCCCCTCACTCCCTCTCTTCCTTCCCCTTCCGTGGGACAGGTTACTTCCTCCCCCAGGCCGAAGTGTTCTTTCACCCTATAGCGTAGCGGAGGGGTCGTCTCTGCAAGTTGCACTCCTTCTTTTTCCCTGGGGAAAACTAGTGGAGGAGTATCACTTCTTTTTCTGACGCGGTCCTGGTGTCCCTCCCCCCCAGTTCCCCGTCAGCCGGTTCTTCCCCTTCCGACTAGGGCCGGGAGCTCCTCACTCCTTCTTAGTTGTCTTGACGCCCCCTCCTCCCTTTCATGCCTAGGCTTTTTTTTTTGCCGAAGTAGGGGTTATTAGGAAAGCCCTTTTTTTCGACTCCTTGGACGATTTCTGTCCTTGTGTCGCTCGTCTCCTTCTTGAGGCCCGGGGTCCTCTTTTTTTCTTCGGCGAGAAGGAATTCCTTGCTTTTTAGAACTTTTTGAGCTTCGAAACGTTCTGGTTTTTCTTTGTCTTCGGGGAATAGTTCTAACTCTTCTCCCTTTCTGTCCTTTTTCTCTCCCGTGCCCCCACTTTTTTTCTGGTCGTTTCAAGAAGTGGAATCGCTTCCCCCTTCAGAGCTTTTTCAGCGGGCTTCGTCCCTGTTCTTTTTTCTTCTCCCCCACGAGATATCCGCCGGTGAGATGGACCTGAGCAGAGGGGAAACCTCGGACCGGGTCAGGTTTGGAGTTGCAATGATCCCCTCTTTCCTCCTCTCTAGCGGTGTCTTCCTCCAGCCCCGGCAGGGTGGACCACGTGGGATCTGGGCCCCCCCTCTTCATTCAAGGGTTCCTTCCCTTCAGTCCTTTTTTACAATGAGAGAACCCCCCCGCCTTTTTCCCTTCCAGGAAGCGGTCCCCGCCGCGCTTGAGCTTTCCTGGTGAATCCCTCCGAATCCTTCCACTCATGATCTGGCTACCCTCCGGACCCCTGAATAGGATTTTCTCTGGCTGTGATTCCTGTCTATCGCACAGGTAGTCGCCCTTAACTGGTGTTCCCTATTTTTTCTTCGGAATACTCCCAACTCCAGCAGGCCCCTGATGGTAGACCATTCAACCTATCCGCGCCCTCTCCCATAACGCCTTTTTGCAGAGGGACCTTTTGGCTCGATCCCCCCTACGCCAGGTTTGGAGTCCTGGGCCTCTGAGTCTCTGCGCTCCGGCGCTCGCGGCCCAAAAACCTCCGCGCCATCAGTTCAGCACCTCAGGTGGGTTTGGCAGTTTTTGCTCTCCGGTGTCCTGGTT
>Ga0179593_1628678_pt1 | contig 13320 bp, 19 predicted proteins | sample CZODoug2_1_08_16_FD_185931 | JGI IMG/M metagenome (GOLD analysis project Ga0179593, IMG submission 185931) | Vadose zone soil fungal communities from Angelo Coast Range Reserve, California, USA - CZODoug2_1_08_16fungal (PacBio error correction) | ecosystem: Environmental > Terrestrial > Soil >... | reverse complement strand
GGGGTTGTGGGTGGAGGCGTTCGTGGTTGCCGGTTGCGCGAAGCAGGGCGCCCAAGCCCCCAAAGCGCCTCCGCCCATCAGTCACGGTCGCCCGTGGAGAAAAAAGGAGGTCGTCGAGTCGATGAGTGTACCGGGAGAACCGAGGTGTCGATGTCCCAGCGAAGTTCCCCAGGGTCTCCGGGTCACATTCCAGCAGGTCAAATTTCACGTCGGACAAATGGTGAGAAAAGGGAGACGTCTTATTCGTAACGATCCCCGTTGGGGGGCACCAGGCGGAATTCGACCGGAGCCCAGCGAATTTACCCGGCGAAGGTCCGGTTCGGAAAAATACGCAGCGCGAAGCCCAATCGCACTCGGGCTGGACGCCAACAAAGTCGATTTTGCAACGAGGAAGCCGACGCCCGGCAGTGCGCGTTTGAGGAAGCCAAAGCCGGCTTGAGATGTCACAAGCAGCTCTGCTTCCGCACGGCTCGACCGGGAATAACCCAGGTGCGCGACCCGATGACGGACGAGTCCAGCCGCGGCTCTCATGACCGAGGGGAATTGTGCTGAGCGGGGTGGCGGCTGGCCGCCAACTTGATGACCACCAATGGTGTCGGTCGAAGCCTCTAGTCTATTGACGACATTGTGAAAAACGCCTCTCCTGCGCTTCAAAAACTCCCTTGTCACAGGCAAAAAACTGGAGGCACAATAGCGATGGGAGAATCCCGATCGGCCTGCAATGGCCGGATGAATCCGCTTTCCCGCGCACGGCTATATTGAGTCATCGCCAATCATCTGGAGCACCACCAGGGGCATTCTGCCCGCGCGGTCTTCCGAATCACGAAGGCCGGATGTTCCGGATTGTTTGCCCGCATCCGCCTGCCGCTGAGACGAGCGCCGCCCGGCGTTCATGGTGGAGAAACGGGGCGCTCGGCACGGACCAAATCGCAGAAGTTCGTCCTGACGGTGAATTGCAACCAAACCGTGGATACCAACGCGGTCAAACTGAGGACCATGGGTGATGGCAAACAATTGTGCGCTCCGGCCTGGATGGGGGCGGAGCGAATCGTTCGTGAACGGCTTGCAGCGATCCGGCCGGGAATGACGGTTGCGGCCCACGGAGTCGTGGCGGATGCCGGCGGCGCAAAAATTGTCAGCCGCTAAACGCACCAGGTCGCCGGACCCAATCCAAAAAAAATCGAATGGAAAAAAGCGCGCTCGTTGCTGTCTTTAAAACGGACAGGAAAACTAGATATGAAATTTTTCCACTTTCTTTCATTTCGCCGCCCGATTTTTGCGGGTGTGCTCTCGGCATCATTTTCCATTTCGGCCCTGATCGCCATGTGGCGATTGGCCGATCAGCGGAATACAACGAAGTCGTCCGGCCGACGATAGTGTGCGGGCGACTTATCCGGACGCAAATCCCAAAAAACCATTTCCGAAACAGTTCCGCAACCGCTCGAGCAAGTGATTCAAATGGCGTGGAGAATTCGCTTACATGTTTTCCCAGGCCACGGCCGCTGGGGTCATGACATTGACGGATCACGTTCAATAGGCACGGATACGACCCGGCGCATGTGCAGGGCCAGAACCGGTGTAACAAGGGGTGCCCAAGTTCCCGAGGAGGTACGGCGGTTTCGGGGTTACCACCCCAAGCAATCGCCCGACCTAATATGGTCGTGCACTGTTCTCTCCCCCAACGGCCGTTATGACGAAGTCTAATTGCGAAAACTATTTGCCCACACTGACAGGTAAAGATGTGCTGGCCGCATTCCGGCGCCGGGATGTCGATTGTCTGCGGCAGGGGCCTGACGCTATGCGCGTTTGGCTCGACCCGGATAAGTCGCGACAACGGGCTTGCCCGCGAGCGATGTGGTGAGCTGCAAATTCGCGAGCAGACAAACGTCCGGTGGCCCGCCGGCGGAATAGGCACACAGCCGGTACTTCCCCCGGTCGCGATGGAAAACTCCAGGTCAAACGCCAGGGGGCGCCTGGTCAACGGGAGGAATTCGTGGCGGAATCATTGTGAAGTCCGGCGCAAAATTGGGGAAAAAATCCTGCTTCCAAAAGCTGTTGGCCGCGGATTGAATGAGGCGCTGCGCAGTACAAGGCCTCGTTTCATTGTGAACAACAAGACGGCGGTCGCGATTTCCCGTGTCCAGATGCAGGGCGCCAACCGCCATTTCAATCTCCAAGGGAAGTGGCGCAAAGATGGAGGAGATGAAAAAAGAATTTCCCGAGGGCATTAGATTATTCAGCTGGGTATGACCCAAACAGTTTCGTGCGGCACTCGACGAGGGCCGTGTTGCACACGATACTTGAAAGGCGTTGTGTGGTGGTGGTCGTGGCATTCTGCTTCCTTCAGAACTGGCGCCGCCTCTATCATTCCTAGGCGCCGTGCCTGTGTCGTGGTCGGACACTTCGCGGTGATGATGGAGCTGGGATTCAGACATCAATGCTCTTTCGCTGTTCGCCTAGGGCCTGGGCCGATCGGGATCGTGGTGGACGATGCCATCGTGGTGGTGGGAGAACGTGGAGCGAACTATCGCGCTGGCTGGACTGACTCCGCTGGAGGCCACCAAAGCAGCGATGAGAGAGGTCACCGGCCCGATTAATACGCGGAACGCCCTGGTGCTCTGCGCGGTCTTTGTGGCCGGACCGCGTTCTTCAGTGGATTGACGGGCCCGTTTACAAGCAGTTCGCCCATCACATCGCAATTCCCGGTCATTTCCGCGGTCAAGCGCTCACTCGTTCGCCGGCGCTCAAGCGGCGTGCTTTGAAAATCGCATGATGGGTCGAGCGCGATTGGCTGTCGCGAGTCATGGGATAAAATATTGGGTCTGGCTGTTTCGGGGGGGGGCCGTTCAACCAGCTGTTCGGCTGGGCGGGGTACTTTTTTGCAAACGTCCGCGCAAACTACAATTGGTTACTACTTATGGGCGTCCGCATGGGCGATTGCTGGCCTGGCTGGTTTTGCAAGCGCCAGCGAAGGCGACGCCAATTTCAGTGGAAGGGGACGCGAAGGGCACGGCACTGAGGCGGATCGCATTCGGCAGCCGCTTCCGACACTGGACAAACGTCGGCGCTGACATGTTATGCGGCGAAATGGTGCGACCGTGGGCGAGGCGCGGCCAGAGCGGTCGAAGGTTCGTAGGCCGCGGCGCTATCTCCGTGATTGGCCTTGCTCACCCACACTGTTTTCGAGCCAGAACCAGCCGCCGTACTCGTTTTGGAATGGCTGAACCTGGATGGCCAACAGCCTGGAATACGGCGCCCATTTTAACGCGGATGTCGCGGGAGTATATCGACGCTTCAGAAAAATACGGAAACGGGCGGCGGCACAAGCTCCGAATCTGCGTGAATGGCCGCCCGCGGGGACCGTATGTCAATACGGAAAACTTGTCCGAAAAAGGGATTTTTCCAAAAAGTCATGAACTGAGAAAGGTAACGATGATATGTCCCCTCGGTTTTGGCACAGTGAGTTCGGCGGCCGTCGATCTTAAGTGAGCACGCAGCGCAAGCAAGTCGAGGCAAGTGCGGCGCTTTTGCCTTTGCGCTGCGTGCTCGAATGAGGGGTTCTGAGATTTTTAGAGGTAAACAATCATGAACGACCCCGCGGGAAACAGCCTCGTGCACCGGAGCTTCGCAGGGGATCGGCGCTTGAAATAGCGAAAAGAGTTTGTCGAAAGGGGTACAACGTCGTTGGCCAATTTCCCGGAAGGTGAGCGAATCACCGAGGTCACGGCTTCCGAGCGCGTCGCCCTGGTGGATGGGCACATCGGACGAGCCGACAACCGCCGCCAAAGTCTGTTCGACACGGCACTGTCGCGCTTCAAGTCGATCGAAGCACTGGTCAAAAAAGCGGGCATCTCTTTCACCAAAGCCCGTTTCACGGATTACAACGGCGAGGAACTTACCAGGTCGTAGTTCTTCGGACGAATCTTGAGGGCTTTCTGTGTCACCCAACTTTTCAATTAAGCAAATGTTAGCGAAGAAGGCCGGCCGGGAGCATCGGCACGTCACGGACGCCATGGCTCGCAACCGGATCGGGGCGCACGGCGGCGGTGCCCCCTGATCACCAAAGGCGGTATGGAAAAGATCACCCAGCACCTGGCGATGGAGTATGCGAAAGACGAATCCGCGTGAATGCCCGTCGCGCCCGGCGTCGTTGACACGCCGCTCATAAGGAGACGCCGAGGGATGGAGGCCAGCCTGTCGCAAATGGGTGGGGTTTCACACTGTCAGACATTCACGGACGCGCGTCATGTTACCGGACCGACGCCGCAGACGGTCACTGGTCACATCCGTAGTCGGATGGCGGGCGCCTCATTTCGGCCGATTGGTAATAGAAACGGAGTTGTCGTCGTGCACACCACGACAACAAACCACGGCGAGGGCCCCGATGACTCATCAAGCCGGTCAGGCCCATTGCTGCCGGCAGTGAACAGATCGATCTATGCGTTGTGACATCGGCCGCCGAATGCGTTTGGTAGAAACAGTAGCGTTTTTCTCTCCTACCCCTTTGTTCACTGCAACTGGTCGTCCTGGACCCACTGTCCCCTGGGATTTGCGCCCCCTTTCGAACTTGATGGCTATCCAACAGGAGTGACTCTGGTTTTAGCCGCCAGAATCCAGCGACGATGGTTCGAGTTCGATCGGGGAGCCTTTGAATCCGAGCCGCGTCATCTGGGATGTAGGTTTTGTCTAGATAATAAATCAAAAAAAACTTTCAGACTTTGCTTAGGGAGATAAGGCTTAACCCAGTCTTCTCTTTAGGAGGCACAGTGCTATGCACGATTACTCGCCGCCGTAAAACGCGTGATAAAGAAGGTAGTACAGGAATGCCTCCGCTAGTTCTCGGTCTTGGAAGAAGCAGCGAGGGCGTCATTAACCAGCAGCGTTCCAGAAGGTGACCGGAGCATTTGGCATTGCAGCGTCGATTGTGACCAAAGGGCCCGCTACCAAAGTGGATGCTAGTGCGATGAATCTATGCAATGGTTTGGTTCCGCCCCACCGTCGTTCGAGGGCATTAACCGGCCCGCCTTGAACGGCGGCGCCGGGGAATCAGCATGCGTCAGGCCATGGCCGAACACGATTCTGCGCGATGTCATCGTTCGCCATCGAAACGCACCGGCCGCGATTCACCATGCCACTGCAAACGCGCCTCTGCCGCGGCCGGCTTTGAAGTACCGCATCGGTCCAATTCCGTTTGCCACCAAAACCAATCGCCAAGCCAGCGATCCGACGGCAACCAAGACCGATGATTACCACGACATGGTACGCTAATTCACCGTGCCGCCTGAACAGCGGCTTTGCCCTAATCGAACTGCCGCGCGACGACCACTGGAAGAGACCTTACCCCAACTTAGTATCCGCGGCTATCGCCGACCGACCTGGTGTTTAAGGACCGCGGCGCTGTGCCGCGCAGATCGTGAGATCTGGAGGCCAAGCCTTGCCCGGACTATGCCACTGCTTCTACAACCTCTGGTCCGCGCCTGTTGCCTTTCCCGCTGGTGCGTGCCTTCGGCATGCAGAGGCCCTGCTGCAGGAGGCCTGCGCGGCCCTCAGCGAGGTCTTGCGCAAAAACCAGCACGTGCGCACTGCTTCCAGGAACGCACTTCTCCAACGCGTCCTGGAATGGGGCGAGCACAAGCGCGCCCAGCGATTAGGGGGCCGCTCTGCACCTGCGTGTGGCCTTGCGCCTGGAAGACGACCGCCAGCAGGAAAAGCTGGAAACCGGGGGCTGGAGAGCGACATTTGACGTAGTCTGGTTGCGCCACGCCTTACGTCTGCTGCTCTCGTCCCCGGCCATCCCAACGTCGTCTCCGCGGACGACTTGCCGGCGAAAATGGGACCGATCGGCAACACGCCAACTCACGTTGATTAGTCTTGAATCACGTCTTCCATGTCTTTTTCGCCTTTCTCGCCGCGAGTTTCGGCAAGTTTGTCCTCAAAAGGCCGACAGGAACATGGCGACCAATTCAAGTCTTCACCTTACCCCTTTCCATTCGATTCTTTAGGGTAAAGCGGGACAGAAATCGTTCGTGGGAAAAATGTTGCCTTGTTCTATAACCACAAAAAGCCATCCGCTTTCGCCCAGCCATGTGTTACCCACACCTTATGTACCATCTGGGTAACATGTCAAGGCAAAAGGAAGGCACCTTCCCCAAAAACATTTTAGTTTGTCGTCACAAGTGGTACGCGTTTGGCGCCGGAGCGATAAAGGCTTCAAACACGGACGATTGAGGATGAGGAATAGCGGCGCCACGGCTGCGCCGTGTTTGTTCTTGGGCGGACGTTGATAGTGTTCCAGGTTAGATGCCCCATCCCGTGAGGCGCCGGCTGTTCGGGAAGAGTTCCCGGTTTTCTGACGCCCGGGACTGGCAGCATTGATAGGGACTGGCTGAGTAAGTTTTAATGAAGCGATACCAGACGGACGCGGATCTGAGGTGGAAAGCCGGCGCGAGGAGTGTAGCCACCGGCGTCGGCGCCCTACGGACAACGGTTGTGGACACACAAGAACCGCGACGCAAGATGGATCTGCAAGCAAAGCCTGCGTCCACCGCAGGCCGGCAGCCCAAGAAAAAAACGGCGCTACAGGCCGGCGCGCTATCCTCATTCCTCAGAATCTTAGTTTTGAAGCTTTTATCAGCTCCGCGACACCGACCACTTGGGACGACAAACGCAAGTTTTGGGGAAGGCTGCCGCCTTTTGCCTTGAAATGGGTACCCAGATGGTTACATAATGGTGTGGGGACACACATGGACCAAAGCGGGGAGGGCTTTTTTGTGGGTTCCAGGGAGAAAAAGGCAAACATTTTTCGCACCCCGACATTCTGTCCCGACTGACCTAAAAAGCGAATGGACAAAGGTTAAGGGAAGACTGAAGTGGTTCCGCATTGCCGGTCGCGCTTTAGAGGACAAAACAATTGGCCGAAATCGCGGCGAGTCTCGAGCAACGGCGGAAAAAGACAATGGAGGACGTGATTCAAAGACTAATGCAAACGTGAGTTGGTCGTCGTCGTTCGTTGCCGGATCGGTACCCATTTCGGCCCGGCAAAGTCGGCCGCGGGGGAGACGACGTTTGATTGGCCCGGCGGACGAGAGCAGCAAGGAGTAAGGGCGTGCGCACCAGACGAACTGGCAATGTCGGATCAGCACACGGATTTCAGTGTTTTCTGCTGGCGGGTCGTTCTTACAGGCGCAAGGCCACAGCAGGCGAGCAGAGGCGGAGGGCACGCCTGATCGCTGGGACGCAGCTGTCGGCCCAGGGGCCAGGACGCGTTGAGCGTTGCGTTCCTGGAAGCGCCACGTGCTGTTGGCCTAAAAGACATCGCTGAGGCCGCGCAGGCCTGCCTGCAGCAGGGCCTCGGCCAGAGCCGAAGGCACGACACCCAGCGGAAAAGGCACAGGCGCGGATCCAGAGGTGTAGAAAGAAGGTTGCATTTAGCCGGGCACAGGCTGCCTCCAGATGTCACGGTATCTGCGCGCAACCGCGCCGAGTTCTTAAACACCAGGTCGATGCGATAGCGCGATAAGAAGTTTTTGGCAGGTATTACACATGGTTCGGTCAGAACGGCAGTTCGATGAGGGCAAAAGACAGCTGAAAGGCGGCACGGTGAATAGCGACCAGGTCGGTATATCGGTCTTGGTGCCCGGATTTCGATGGCTGGCGGATCGGGAATTGTTTTGGTGGAAAAACTGGATGAAAAATGCGATCAAAGTACGCCGCGACAAAGGCGCGTTTTGAGTGGCATGGTAAGATAGACGGCAACGGTTGCACGTTCGATGGCGACGATGACATCGGTCCCCGATCGTTGTTCGGCCATTGGGCTGACGCAGCGAGTCGTCGCCCGCCGTCAAGGCGGGGGCAGGTTTATGCGCGACGAAGGTGGGATGGGAAATCCAAAAAAATTGCCATAGAAGGCACAGCATTCCATGGAGCGGGCCTGGCACAATCGGACGCTGACAATGCCAAAATGCCTACGGTCCGGACCTTTTCTGGACGCGCGGGTGAATGACGCCGGCGCGGCGGCCTTTCTGCAAGACCTCCGGAACGACGGCGGGACAAGAGCGTTTAAGGCCTGCGCAGGTAACGGGCATAGCAACTGCCTAATAAAGAGAAGACAACTGGGTTAATCCAATTTCTACCTAAAGGGCAGTGCTGTCCCCCTCTGAAAAAGGTTTTTTTTGATGTATATCTATAAAAAACCTACATAACACGAGGACCGGCTCATTCAAAGTCCCCGAATCGAACTCGAAAACATCGTCGCGCTGGGATCTGGCGGCCTAAACAGAGTTCACTTTCCTGTTTGATAGCCATCAGGTCGACGAAAAAGGGGGGGGACGCATCCCCAGGGGACAAAAGTGGGACGGCCAGGACGACAAGGCAGTGAAGCTACGGGTCGAGCGCGCGCCGAATGTCACACGCATCTAGGATCGTATCTGGTCACGGCGGAAGCAATGGGCCGGAACCAGGCTTGATGGAGTCATGTGCCCTCGCCGTGGTTGTTGCGTTGGTGGGCACGATTCGACCGCGACGAAAAATCCTTTCTATACACAACGCCATAACGGAGCCTACAGTCTTGACTTCGAACCGAATGAGGCGCCGCCATCGACGTACCAGGGATGTGACCAGTGACGTCGCGGGTCGGTCAGGATACATGACCGCGTCCGTGATGTCTTTGACATTGAAAACCCCCCCCATTGGGACAGGCTGTTGCATCACATCACATCGGCGTCTCCTTATGCAAGCGGCGTGTCCAAACGGACGCCGGGCCGCGACGGCCAATTCCCGCGGATTCCGTCTTTCGCATACTTCACACGCCAGGTGCTGGGTGATCGTTTCCAAACAGCCTGTGGTGATACATGGCACCGCCCGCCGTGACGCCCGGATCGGGTTGCGAGGCCAGGGCGCCGTGATCGTGACGATGTCATTACCCGCGGCCTTCTCGCTAACCATGTGCTTAATTAAAGTGGGTGGGTGACATACAGAAATCCCTAAAGATGTCGTTTCGAGACGAGCGAACCTGAACGTCATCGGCCGTGTAATTCGTGAACGGGGCTTGGTGATAAGAAGAAGACCGAGTTATGACCAGTGCAGTCGATCGGACTTGAGCCGCGACAGTGCTCGTGTCGGGACCACTTTGGCGGCGGTTGTCGGCTCGCACGATGTGCCCCATCCACAGGGCGACGCTGCTCGGAAGCCGTGACCTCGGTGGATTCGCTCACCCTTCCGGGATTGGCCAACGACGTTGCTAGCCCGTTCGGGACAAACGCTTTCGCGATTTCCCAGCGACGCATCCCTTGGAGAGGCTCCGGTGCACTGCTGGCTGTTTTCCGCGGTCGCTTTCATGATTGTTTACTCGCAAATCTCAGAACCCCTCTTCGAGCAGCAGCGCAAGCAAGCGCAGCCACTTGCCTCACTTGCTTTGCCTGCGTGCTCAATTAAGATCGACGGCCGCCGAACCATCCGCCAAAAAACCGGGGGGACAGTCAACGTTACCTTTCTCATTCAATACTTGTGGAAAAAGAAAAAATTACCCTTTTCGGACATCGGATTCCGGATTGACAGACGGTCCCCAGCGCGGGCGGCATTTCACGCAGATTCGGTTATAGGGCGGTTGGGGTCGCTCGCAGTTTTCCGGTCGAAAGCGTCGATTTATATCCCGCGAATCCGCGTTAAAATGCGCCGTAGTCCAGGCTGGTGGCCATCAGGTTTCGAAGCCATTCAAACGGTACGGCGGCTGGTTGTGGCTGCGAAAACAGGGTGGTGAAGCCCGGGGCATAACGGAATAAGCGGCCGCGGCCTACGAACACTTCGACCGCCTCGGCCGCGCCTTCGCCTACGGTCGAACCATTTAGCCGCATGACAGGCACAGCGCCCGTACGGGGGTCAGGTGATCGGAAGCGGCTGCCGATAGGGCGTCGCCTTCAAGTTCCGTCCTTCGGTCCCTTCCAATGAAAATTGGCGCAGCCTTCGCTGCGCTGCAAAACCAGTCCAGGCCAGAATCGCCATGCTGAACAGCCCATTAAGTAGTAACCAAGTTGTGTCGCGGACGTTGGCCAAAAAAAGTATTCCCGCCCATTCGAACAGCTGGTTGAACGGCCGTCTCCCGCACGAACGAAAACAGCCAGCCCATAGTTTATCCATGACTCGCGGACAGCCCAACCCCGCGACACAATCGCGATTTCAAAAGGCGCGCGCTGAGCGGCGCGAAAGAGTGGAGCGATGTTTGTGACCGCGGAATGACCGTGGAAACTGGCGCTGGTGATGGCGAAACGGCTGTAAACTGGCCGTCAATCACTGATGACACGCGGTGTAGGCACAAAAGCACCGGCGCAGGAGCAAAGGGTGGTCGAAGATATTTCGCCGTAATTCGGGCCAGGTGAACATCTTATCATTCGCTGGCTTTGGTGGCCTCAGCGGAGTCCGTTCAGTCCCCAGCGCGTATTTCGACTCACGTCTCCCCACCACGCATGGGGCCTCGTCCACCACGATCCCGATAGCCAGGACACAGGCGAACAGCGAAAAGAGGCATTGATGCTGGAATCCAGCGCCAGCAATCCACCGCGGAGAAAGTGCCGACCAAGCGGACACAGGCACGGCGGCAAATGGAAAAGATCGAGGCGCGCCAGGTCTGAAGGAACAGGATGACCACGACCACCCCACCAGCAAACAACGCTTTCAAGCAGCGCTGTGCACCACGGCATCGATCGAGTGCCGCACGAAAAAAAACATTCTCTACCTTCCACCCTTTGCTTACCAGATTATCCCCACTCCTTTCCTTTTTCCGCCACTTCCTCTTCACCCCCCTCTCGCTTGGGACCTTTTTCTTAGTTTTGCATACATCGCATTCTAACTCCTTTTGTATTCCTGATCGATCGAAAACTGTTGGGTCATACACCATAGGAATAATCGATGCCCGTAGGGAAAATTCTTTTAAGCCTCTCAATCTTTGCGCGCCAACTCCTGGAGAGTTGAAAATGGCGTTGGAGCCCGGCATCTGGACACGCGGAATCGCGACCGCCGTCTTTGTTTGTTCAGCAAGAAAGAAGGCTGCTACTCTTAAAAAATTGCCAGCGCCCAAATTCAATCCGCGCCACATCTTGAGCAGGATTTTTTCACCATTTTCGCAGGGACTTTCACAATGATCCCGCCGAATTCCTCTCGTTACCATGGGGACCCCTGGCGTTGGACTGGAGTTTCCAGCGCGACACCGGGGAAGGACCGGCTGTGCGAAGATTGCAGCCGGCCCCCGGATTACCTTGTCGTAGGTCACTCCTTTCAACCGATTTTGTTTCTCCAGTCTTTCCACTTCCTCCCCTTTTTTCCGCTTGTTATCTTTAGATGGGCCACCTGAGACGTTCTTGCTTCGCGAATTGCAGCCACCACAATCGCTCGCGGTTCAAGCCTGCGGCGACTTTATCCGAGGTCGAGCCAAAACGCGCATAGCGTAGTCCCTGGAGCGAAACAATTCGACAATTCGCCGCCGCCGGAATTTGCGGGCGCCAGCACATTCTGTCACTGAAGGGTGGAATAGTTTCGCAGAAGACTTTCGTCATAACCGGCGTTGGGAATTGGAGAACAGGGGCACGACCATAGTGCAGGTTTCGGTGGCGACTTGCTTGGTGGGTAAACCCCAGAACCCGGCCCGGACCTCCTCGGGAAGCTGGGCAAGTGCCCTTGTGACACCACGGTCTGGACTGCACCTGAGCCTGGTCGATATCCGTGCCGAAAGCGTTGAACGTGAGCGTTTGTTTTTGTCAATGTCATGACCCATCGGCCGTGGCTGGGAAAACATGTAGAGGCGAAGGCTCCACGCATTGATCACTTGCTCGAGCGGTGGAGGGGGCCACGGTTTCGGAAATGGTTTGGTATTGGGCGCCGGGATAAAGCGCCCGACACAACTATCGTCGGCGGGGACGACTTCTGGGGGATCGCTGATCGGCAATCGCCACATGGCGATCAGGCGAGAATGAAAATGATGATCGAGAAACCACCCGCCAACAAATCGGCGGTCGAAGGGGCCGTACTGAAATGAAGAAGTGAGAAAAGAATTCATGATCAGTTTCCTTTCAGTTTAAAAGACAGCACGAGGCGCGCTTTGGATTCCTTCGTTTTTTTGGGATTTGGTTCCGGCGCCTGGTGCGTTAGCGGCTGAACAATTTTTGCGCCGGCCGGATCCGCACGGACTCCGTGGGCGCAACGGTCATTCCCGGCCCGGATGCGCTGCAAAGGCCGTTCACGACGATTCGCTTCGCCCCCCATCCAGGCCGGGAGCGCCACATCGTTGCCATCCACCATGCAGTCCCAGTTGACCGCGTGGTATTCCACAGTGTGGGGCATTCACCGTCAGGGACTAAATTCTTGCGATTGGTCAGTGCCGATCGCCCGTCCATCCACCAGAACGCCGGGCGGGCTCTCGCTCAGCGGCAGGGCGGATGCGGGCAACACAACCGGGACAATCGCGGCCTTCGTGATTCGGAAAGACCGCGCGGAGCAGAATGCTCCCGGTGTTGGCATCAGATGATTGTCGAAACACTCAATATAAGCCGTGGGCGCGGGAAATCGGGATAATCGGCCAATTGGCAGGTACGATCGGGATTATCCCATCGCTATGGCCTCCCAGTTTTGTTCCTGTGGACAAGGGAAGTAGTTGAATCGCAGGGAGAGCGTTGTCATCAATGCGGCATAGACGTAGATGGGAGCGACCGAGGACCAATGGTGGTCATCAAGGGTGGCGGCAGCACGCCACCCCGATCACAAAATTTACCTCGGGCAGGAGAGCGCGGCTGACTCGTCCGTCGATCGGGGCGCGCACATGGGTGTATTTCCAGGTCGAGCCGGGCGGAATCAAGGAGGCTGGTGACATCATCAAGCCGGCTTTGGAGCTTCCTCATAACGCGCCTGCCGGGCGTCGGATTCCTCGGTTGAATCGATTTGTTGGCGAGCCAGGCCCGGAGTGCGATTGGCTAGCGCTTGCGTATTTCCGGAAAACCCGGGACCTTCGCATGGTTGAAATTCTTTGCTGGCCGCCGGCTCGAAGTCCGCTGGTGCCAGGGGGGGGATCGATTACGAAGAAAGACGTCTCCCTTTCTCACCCATTGTCGGACTAAATTTGACCTGCGTGAATGTACCCGGAGACCCGTGGGGCCGAACTTTCGACTGCATAGGGGGGACCCAGCCTCGGTTCTCCCGTAAAACTAATCCGAACTCGCCGAATTCCTTTTTCTTCCACGGGGGGCGATCCGTTGAATGAGGGCGGAGGCGCTTGGGGCTTGGCGCTGTTTCGCGCAACCGGCAACACGAACAGCATTCCACCCAAACCCAAACCCC
>Ga0179593_1474247_pt1 | contig 13320 bp, 10 predicted proteins | sample CZODoug2_1_08_16_FD_185931 | JGI IMG/M metagenome (GOLD analysis project Ga0179593, IMG submission 185931) | Vadose zone soil fungal communities from Angelo Coast Range Reserve, California, USA - CZODoug2_1_08_16fungal (PacBio error correction) | ecosystem: Environmental > Terrestrial > Soil >... | reverse complement strand
TTCACCATTCTCCTCGCTGCTGTCTTTTTCTCGTCCTACGACGTTCTGGTACGCAACTGTTCGCATTTCTGGTTTTTTTTATCCAGGTTGCTGACCTTTCTGAGGTTGGTCTGCCTTTTTGCTGATTCGTTTCCCTGCGCACGCTTTCGACAGGGGGGACCGGTCTTTCTGCGTTTTTTTTCCCGTTGGTCCTGGCACTGATACAGTTCACGTTCCATATGCGGACTTAAGGTCCCTTCGCTTATCAGTCCGTGAAAAGATGATTGCTGAAGGTTTCGGTGTGACCCGAGTTTTCCCAGCCTCTTTTTCCTGTTCTTTTCCGCATTCCCCCGTCGGCGCGCTTGCCCCCTGTGCGGCAGGAACGTCTCAGTTTAGGAAAAACGCCCCATACGCATTTTTCAGTTCTTTTCCGCCCCAACTGACTCTTTATGTGTTGCGTGTTCTCCAGTCTTTACGACCGCCGATTCTCCTCAGTTTCCTTTTGTACCACTTGTTTCTCCAGTCACATACTTTCCCCCCCACTTGCCCCCCCCGGTCTCCCTCTAAGGATTAATCATAACCCATTTTCTAATTCCGAGGTGCCCAACGAACCCAAATGCCAACCTCTCTCCTCCAACCCACCCCCCCTTCCCTGGCACCCCCGTGCGGTCGCGATTTAGAAGGTTTCCTGAGATTGAGGGACGTCCTTTCCCCGGTGCGTTCGCTTTGACTCTCTTCAATGCATTCAGAGCTGGAGGATCTAGGGAATCCTCTTTGCGAACCATTCGATGTTCAGGGAACAGCATAAACGAATTTCTCATTTCGCGAGATCTTTCTCCTGACCTAAAATCCCGGGCATTTGGTGTAAGGAACCTTCCCACCACGCTTCAGCTCTCACCGGTCTATCGAACCAGTGCTTTTCATCGTTTTCCAGTCTTTTTCTGGCCTTGCTTAGTGTGAAGTGGTTCTGACCGCGAAGGTCACTCGGACACTTGTTTCCTTTGGCCTGCCTGTGGTCTCTTTCCCGTATTCTCTCTTATAGCAGATGATCTCAAGCCTCTCTCCCTGCCGTCTTGCTAGTTTGGTCAATTTCGCCGCTTCGATTGTCCCGACTGTACTCCCCTTTTTAAGTCCTCCTTAGACCTTCGATATCTGTGACAGAGGCGCTGGATTTCCGGGGGTCTCTGGTGAGACTTTAGTGGAGGACAATGTTCGCACTTTCCGTGTTTTTTTCGGTCCTAGATCCGTGCCTTGGACCTTTTCCCCCCCCTAGTTGTATGACTAGTTTGACAGGCCGCTTTTCGGGCTTTCAGTTAAAGCCGCCCCCACGGTAACACAGTTTTTTCTTTTTTCGGATTTCTCGGCTAGATTTATTTGCCCTCATCTGGTTTTTTATAGTTCGCGTAGTGAAGCAAGTCTTCTGCCCTGTTGCGGCATCCCGTCCTTCACCCAGATTCCCGTTACCCATTTCCAAAGCCAGAGTTTTGGTTTATTCTGAGCGAGTAATCTTCACTTGTGAGTTGGATCTTTCGGCATGCCCTGCTCAGTTTCTGTTACTTTTCCCTCTACCATTCACCGCTCGGGATCCGCACCTTTATGATCACACGGGTCCGGTTTTCTTTTTTCGACCCTTTCTTTTTTTTTATGTTCACACGCCTCTCTTTCCTTTCACCTTTTCTACCTTTTTTATATGATATGAGCCACCCCAAGGATTTTCCCCACACCCACTTCCCGTTTTTTCATATCCCTGCTGTCTTTCCCTCTCTGACCCGTGATGTCGATTTTTTGATCTAATTCTGATAGCGAGGACCCGCCAAGCTCCAGTCCCTCCCCCGTTTTTCTTCTGTATCGCCGCATTATGCGCCATACCGTACCGTGTCCCCGTTTTCCTTGTGACACGCTTTTTTTGGCGCAGAGGTGCTCGCGTGGGTTTTCCCGTACCCTAACGTTCACGACCGACACTCGGGTCATTTAATTCTATGCCATCGGCACAAAATACCGTTGTTCCTTTTTTCCGGGCTCTTCTCCCACCCATCTCAGGCCGTTCATTCGGCAGGGATTCAGATGGTTCTACCGCAGACTCCCATTAGGCCCTCTTGCCGAATCGCCCAACCAAGTTCCTTTAGTCCTGGTCCCCTCCCCTGAACCTGTTCCTCTAGAAACGGTCTTGACTCCTCTGTTTCTCCCCTCTGTCACCCGCGCGCGTTCGTTCGCCCCCAACGGCTATTGACTGCTTCGGGTTGAGACAATCTTGGTGCCCTCTATGTTCCTCCCTAGGCCGTGCATAGACTTCCTCTAGCTTTTCTCACGCTTTTTTCTCGACCCTCTGATTAAGCCGCGGCGTGCGTGTGTGAACTTTCCAATAGCTTCGGCGATATTGTTCCAGTCCTTCTCTAATCCCCTTCCTCCCTATTACGGACCTTGTTGTTTGGCTCTCCTCCTCTCAGACCCCTAAGTCGGGTTCCTAGCCTGCCACACTGCTTCATTTTTGAATGGAAAGTGACTCAAGTGTCTAGTTGTAGGTTCGCTTCCTATGGTGCTACTGATTTCGGAGCCTCCCTCTTCCACTCTGCGGCCATTTCTCTGCCAGTTCTTCACACTGTGTTCTACTTTTTTCCCAGCCCTGCTTCGTCAACCTGCGCCTACTCTCTTTTTTTGAAGTGATTTTTGAGGCGACGCGGCGTTTGGCTTTTGGCTTGTGTGTTGCCCTCTCCCCCGTCTTTGTCAAGGGGTTTGTTTCTTCGCCTGCACATCTGACCCGCACTTAAGAGTGTACCCTTGGCCCTTGGACGTACCCTACCTTGTACCCCAACCGACCACTCTGCGGCGGCCTCGTTTGAGTCTGGAGGTTTTTTGGAGAGTCCGCCTCCAATTCCCCCCTCTCAGATACCTTTTCTTCTGCCCTGGCCCCTCCCTTCCTTGTGCTTCAGCAATTTGACTTTTGCACGGCCGATTTCGCTTCAGCTGAATTGTTCTCTATCGATGGCTACTATTGTCGATTCCTCCGTCCTCCCCCTCGCCGTAGCCCGATTCTTGTCCCGGCGGTGATTTTTTCCACAGTGACCCCTCCACTTGCTTAAAGAGACCGGATGTCGTTTTGCCCCCCCCCCCGACCCCCACTGCAGCCCTGTTCAACTCTGCCCGTGCACCCGTCTTGGACATGTTTTTCCCAGCCGTTGAAAGTTGATATTTCAACCTCACAGTCCTCCTCCTCCTCGACTTTCCCTTTTTCATCCCGCCAAACCCCCGCGTTCTTCGGTGCCCTGTTATATTTTTAGTTTCAACGACCCTCCGCAGATGTAGGATGAGAATGTTACATCCTCTTCTCCTTTTCCCCCTCCTCCCCCTTTTTTTTTTTCTCGAGTATGACTTTTCCACAATGTCTTCAGTTACGTGTGGTCCTACGAGTGCTGTACGAAGAATACTTCTGGCATGGCAAGCCCTTTTGGCCGTTATCCCCCCACTTTTTCACCTTCGAGGATTCCCTAAGTCCCGTTGCTTTCGAAGGCTATTCACGAGCTTTATTAAACCAGAGGAATTAACAGACCGGGTGACCCCTTTCGCGGCCCTTTGTTGTTTGTATTCCTTTCACCTCAGCCGATCCATTCAGGACCTTTTTAACTGGGAGTCGAGATTTCCAATCTTAACACAGAGGATGCTGGTCTGTCGGGTCTCCTCGTTCGGGCTCGGAAACGTAATCTCTATTGACTACTCTTGAGGTTTAGATACCGCCCTCGCGGTTTCTTTTTTTTGCTTCGAGACGTTCCGTGCTGGTTTCCCATACTTTTCCTTGTCAATTTTTGATACCGACCACCACCATTGTCCTGATGATCCTTCTGGGGGCTGCGATCCGATCTCCTGTTCAAATGTCCCGACCTGCCGCTTTACGATTTTCCATCTCTAGGTTTTTGTGACATGGTGTCGACCCCTTCCAGCGTCGTAGGCAAAGTGATCTTGTTCCGTCATCTTTTTATGACGCTTCATTCTCGCCCACCTACCCCCTGCGCCAAGCTGCTGTGGCCCCACAACAAGCACAACCCCCTCGCGTCCCACACCCAACCTCTCATGCCCAAATTCTTATCTCGAGGCGTTTGACTACTGACGCGAATAGGGGAACCTGAAACCAGGTTTTGAAGTATGCTCCTACCCTTGCCCCTTCCATACTTTGAGCATATTTTTCGGACCCTTGATTTAGAACCATCCTTTCAAGACACCCTAACTCCACCACCTACCCATAGTTATTCCCTCCCCCACCCCGCGATATCCCCTCTTCCTTATTGACGCATTTTCAGATTGGTATTTTTCCGGTTTCGTCACACGATTTTCTCTCGGTCCTCTCGACAACACCCTATTCTACCCTTCTTTCTGGTGATTGGATTCAGATCACGTCTTAAGTGTGCCCTGAGACCTGATCAACGACGAGCCTTTCCCAGTCCCTTTGCCGCCTCTTCTCTCCGTTAGAGCGGATCGATCCCCTCTCCTCTGAAGATTCCCTTCGGCCGTTCCGGTGTATGTTATTCAGACATGTGACAAATCGGAGATGTTGGCTACCTGATATTCACCGGTGGGCACAGGATGCCATAGGAACCTTACCTCGCACCCTGAGTCATCGACCATGTTCCCTACCCCTCCTCTCCCCTGTAACCCTTAGTCCCCTGTTCGTGCCCTTCACTCCACTTCTCTTCCCCTTCTAATGAATCTCCCCTATTCTTCTTCTTTATTTTTCTACGTACTTTTCTTCCGGATTTGTAAGGCACTTCCGCCGTCTTTTTTTACCCCCCTCCCTTTTCCCCGAAACTACGACATGGGGTTCCTCGCTACTCACCTGACCCCGCCCACCCCCTACTTTGCAACACGAGTCATCTCCCCTCCTCCTCGCGCAGTGTTAGCATTTAAACCCGAGGCTCTTCCCCCCCCCCGTCCCCCCCCCCCCCCCCCCGCTCCCCCCCCCCCCCCCCGCCCCCCCCCCCCCCACCCCCCCCCGCCCCCCACCCCCCCTCTCCCGTCCCCCCGCCCCCCCCCCCTCCCTCCCCCCCCCCTTCTCCCCCCCCCCCCGTCCCCCCCCCCCCCCCCCCCCCCCCCCCGCACTCACCCCCCCCCCTCCCCATTGACCCCCCCTACCCCCCCCTCCCGTCCCCCCGCCCCCCCCGCCCCCCCCGCTCCATCCCCTCCTTTCCCCCCCCCCCCCCCCCCCCCCCCCCCTCTCCCCCCCCCCCCCCTCCCCCCCCCCAACCCCCCCCCCCCCCCCCCCCCCCCCCCCCCCCCCCCCCCCCCCCCCCCCCCCCCACCCCCCCCCCCCCCCCCCCCCCCCCCCCCCCCCCCCCCCCCCCACCCCCCCCCCCCCCCCCCCCCCCCCCCCCCCCCCCCCCCCCCCCCCCCCCCCCCCCCCCCCCCCCCCCCCCCCCCGCTCCCCCCCCCCCCCCCCCCCCCCCCCCCCCCTTGCACCCACCTTATCAGGCGCAGGTTTTTTGTTCCGTGTGTCTATTTTTTGGAATTTTGTCCCACGTTGATGCCGCAGCTTATCCCGTAGATGATCTCCCCTTTTTCCTTTTTCGTCAATCTGCACTGTAAACCTTTTTATTTTTTTTTTTTCCCGATCATTTTTTCTAAAGTTCGACTATGCCCCCACTGGTGTTTTTTCCGTAGTTTTTGGCGGCATTGACATGCGATCATTCGGCTGCCATAAGGATTTTAAACACTCTTCGTCTTTTCCCCTCTACCCCGAGACTGGCTTGATTGTTTTTATGAAGCTCTGCGGATGTAGCAGTCAATGATTTCTTTCGTCTGGTAGCTTGCGTCACTCTACGGCATTGCATCTTCGATGATTTTACTCTTCCCCGCACGAGTTATTGCGACAGCTTTCATGAACAAAACTTTCATTTATTGGGTAGACTTTTTTTCCTTTCTGGTTTCTGTTTAAAAACTGTTTGATTTAGTGAGAACCACCCAACCAATCCATCGCATTGGAATCTCCCGTTTGTTGTTTTTGTCTCGAGATTGGTTCCTTCACCGTATAGGCATTTTTTTTTTTCCTTTACACCAACCGAACCGTTGTTCTACAGCCACGGATGGTGAGTCCGAAGCAATTTTGGTATTACTTTCCGCAAGAGGAGATCTAGGATCGCTGCTGTCCCCCTGAACCAGCTCAGCCGCAGCTGTTCCCTCTTCTCTCCTATGTCTAGAACGAATCCGTCCCGCGCCCGCTTGGCTTTGGCGCGGTTTACCGCTATCTTTTACGCCGTTTTGCCAACCAGTTTTGTGTTTTTTCAGGCCCGAACGTCTTTCACCCCAACAAGTTGGCATGGATCGCCTTCGTCTCTCCCTCTCGGCAAAACCCAATAGCATCCAACTTTGTTCCTGCGGCTTTTTTCCCTCAAAAAAGCCCTCGGAGTACCCTCTCCTTTCGCATTAGGCACAGCACGCGTCTTTTTTTCCTTGACCCGGACACAGCTCTCGCCGACTCCCCCCACCCTTGCCTTTTCCAGTGTGGCTCCCCGTAACCCCCTCTGTTGCCTTGAAAATGCTGACTCCTGACCCGTGGTTTTTTTTGTCCCGTGTCGTCAAAGTAAATCAGTCGACGCCCACGGACGGCGGACTGTACCACAACCTTCTTACTTCGTTTTTGGGTGAGCCCATCTTCCTCTTTTATCCTCTTAGGCCCTCGCCTATCCGGAATCTGAAGTGACCCCGAGAATTACCTACGATATTATCCCTCTCCCCCGATCTCCTCCTCCCTACCCTTCCACGTCCTTTGTACGAAGGACTCTCTGTTTCTTCCCCCCCAGATTACCGTCGGTTCTCCTCCGTCCCCCCGACCCGTCTTCTGTTTTTTTCCGATTTTTTCTTTTTTTTTTTTCCTCAGGTGGTGGATGGTTTAGAATGTTGAAAGAAATGAATGCAATTTTTATTTTCTCTGAACTATCATCGACAGTCCTTTTATTTGTTAGTTTTGGTCCCCCCTACTATTGGTTTTTCCCACTCTCGGTGGCGAGCCCCGATCTAAGATCTGAGGACGTTTCACTGCTCGTCATGCGTCATTTTTTTTTGACTTGTTAACTTGCTATCCTTCATCCAATGTAGACTCGGCATTGGGGCCTTTCTAGTTTTTTTTTTTTCTTTCAGCCGCGTTCTGTTTTTCTTTTTGTTTCCCCAGCTTAACAGGCTTGATCACGTCGGTGTTATGTTTTCTCTCTATCTTGCCCCGTGATCCTTTAGTCCCAAAGTACTGTACGTGTCCCTCTAATTGTCCTGGGTCAACTGTTTAAACCCTTTCAACGAGCTTTTTCCTTCTCCGCCGGTTTTGTCCTTTTTTTTCCCTTCATCTGATCGCCTCCCTCCCCCCGTTTTTACCCAGTCCCTCTTGGGGGAGTTTATCCCAGGTAGTTGTCTTTGAGTCCTAACTTTATCACTTTTCCTTTTGCCCCTTTACGCTTCGGCCGATCGTGCCTTGATCTCCTTCATTGTTCCCCCCCTTGTGCTCCTTTTACAGAGAAACCCAGTCTTGCAGACAGCTCCTCTTTTTCCCTTGCCCCCCCCCTGGTTTTTCTCGCTGCCGGTCAGTCCAAGTCCCATTCTTGTCCTCGAAATGACTTCTTCTTTTCCCTACCTTACGCATGGCGCAAAGTGTAACAAGGGACTTCTCTCTTTTTCTCCCTCTCGTTTGTTTTTCCATCCTGTGATCACCGGCGCACCTTCCAACGTTTTCTCTCTCCGGTAGTCCCCTTTTTTTTCATAAGCTCACTTTTCCATCACTTTTAGTATGGTCTTTTACCCCCCCTTCGCTTTCCCCGACGCCGTGCGTAAGAGAAAGTTGGTGACTCTCTCTCTTTTCTAATCCCTTGTTGTTTTTTTTTTTTCTTTCCACTTCCACCAAATGTTTTTTTTGCTTCGTCGGTTATTTTTCTATCCCTGGTTTTGACGGTTTCGAATAACTGGTGCTTCCCCACCCTCTTACTCGGTGGTCTCTTATTTTCCCCAGGTTCTCCCCTAGAGGATTGCTTCCTCTGTTTCTGTGCGTTTTCTCCTTCTCCTTCCTGCGAAAAGAGAATGCCCCCTCAATTTGAGGTATGGTCCCTTTTTTCTTTGTTCTGGCCCCTCCTCTCCCATTCCGCGGACCCAGAGGGCCTTTTCCGTTCCGTCGCTATCAATTTTTCGGCCGGGACAATAGGCTTTTGAGTGGATTAGTGCTGAAGAGTTCTGACTAACCTCTTGTGCTCGGGCGAGGGCTCAAGTCCACTCGGCTTCGGCGTCCTGCCGTTCTCCCTTCCCCCCGATCTTTTTTCAACTAAAGAAATAATGTCACTTATCCGCCCCCCCACCTGTCATCTGATTTTTCTTGGAGGTTCTTCTCCTCCCCTGAGTCCTTTACCTTTTGCCCGACACTCTCAGAGGCCGCCTCCGCGTTTTTCGGGTTTTTCACCGGGAGACAGTTCTTACCCGCTTAACTCCGTCTTCCTCCCATTATGTCGGCCGCTTTCATCCTCGACCACCCTGCTTTTTCTTGAATTTCCACCAAACAGAAACCCCCCCCTTCCGCGCTCTCCTCCAAAACAACTGAGAAATGCCCAAAGGCGTCTCGTTCGTTCTGTTTGCTTACTGTCTAGGATTCGATCAAGCCCCCTTTTTACTCCGGCTGCGTATTTTCATCCGCCGCAGAGCTAGTCTAGGAGCTCCCGCAGCTTTGCGCACCCCAATGTATGCACCTCAACTAAAAAATTTTATACAGGCTGGTGACTAACTTTCTTATGTTCTCCCTTTTTTTCCTTTCCTTGTCTTTTTCCCCTTCTCCGTCCACCCCTCTCTTCCCTCTCGGTTTTCATATCTCCCCCACGATTCTCCGACTCGCGTTCGGTCGGATTTTTCAACTTTTACTGTGAAAGTGCTGCTCCCTTACGACAGACTTAGACCTTTCCCCGTTGGGTCTCGTCCTCTTTTTCCCTTCGGAGCGGTCTAGAAGGCTCGACCTCTCTCTGCCGTATATGTTCGGCTCGTGCTTGATGGCCTCTCTGTATCCCCCCGCGGAGATTGGATCCAGTTAAGTCCCTTTGGCTAAGTCCCTGCCGTCGCTTTTTCCTATTTTCCCGACTGTGAAGTCCTTGCCTCCCTCGCGGTATATCCTTTTGTGTCTTGAGGCGTCTTTTGTTCGGCAAGTGAGAACGGTCTAAGGGTGGTCGTTTGGAGCATCTTTTCCTTGTACTTTGCCCTCTTCTTGCTTGACTTTGCGAAGCTTATCCGGCGTTTGAGTTTTCTTCGTTTTGTCAAGCCCTTCACCGTAACAAAGTTGGCTTTCTTTGGTTTTTTGCACTCTATTCTCTGACGCTTCTATTTGCCCCCCTTGGGTTGGGGTCGCTCTGTCCTGTCCGGTTTTCTTCTTGTGATCCCGTGGTTCGTTTCAAAAACGATATCCCCCCCCCTTTAACTTTTTTTTGAAAGCATGCTGTCCCTGGCGGATGCTGCTCTTCGGCGCGCGTCAAACGCTGGTTGCTTCTTGTAGTTTTCGGAATTCCGCATCCCTGAGGAACGGCCATCTCCCTCACCTGGCTTTGAAATCCTCCTTGGCTTATCCCCGGGGCAGGGGTGTTTGTCGCCAGACCGGATCCTGGTTAGTTTTTTAAACGGTTTTGCTAATCGATTTTTCCTCATTCCTATAAATGTTGATCTATTGCGTTCCCCCCCCCAGGATCCTGCTTCTTCGCACACACCCCCTACATTTTCATTTTCTGAGCCCAAACATACCCCGCGACCGGTAGAGTACTCGTATTCTCTCTTCTCGTGCTTTCTTGCTCCCAGCTTCAGACCAACGCTGCGTTATCGGCTTTTCCTCCTCGACCGACCTTTAGAAGCCCTCTCAGGGTGGTTGAGAGTTTTGCACTCTCTTCTTTTTTCGCCGTTTTCTTCCGCACCTTTTCTCGAAGGGTCCCTGACCGCCCTGAACGCCTCTGGTTCCCCCCCAGGTTTCATAAGCTCTGGATGGCCTTGTCCCCCCCACCATTAGGCATCCACCCTTTTTCCTTTGCGGCTGACTACCACCGAGCTTTCCCTCCCCGCGGTGGATCAGCTCTTCATCCGAAAGATGCTGTGTCTACAACAGTTACACCGATTTCTCCCTTCGACCCCCCCCAGGCGACTTTTCGCACTGGGACCCTTAAACCCCCCTTTTTGATAGCTTATACTCCCCATTGGTTTCGCACCCGTCTCTGAATCCCCTCTCCGGCGTCTTAGACCCCCCCCCGTATGAATAGTCTTTCTTTTTGCTGTCTCTTTGATCCTCCCTCCCCTGTCCCAAGAGGACCTTGTGCATAGAAGGTCCCTCCTCTTTAGTCTTTTCGATCCCCCTCTCCCTCCCTGACCCTAAGCCGCTGAATTGGCCTTTTGAATCTTAGCTTTCCTTTTACGCTATCCCGACAAGTAAAGTTACGGTCTCGTCCACTCCCCCCCGTCACCCTCCAGATCGGCTCCCCCTCGGTGTTTTGAGAGCTGCCTGAGCGCCCCCCGCTGCCGTTTTTTTCCTTGCTTCCTTCAACCGACTCCCTGACCCTGTTCTAATATGAAAGTTGATTTTATAGGACCTTTTTTCTAGTTGTGTTTTCTGGTCTTTCCCCTACTCTTTTGTTCGCCAATCGCGGGCGTGCCAATCGATATCAATCTATTTCCTTGGATTGCAGCCTGAGGACACCAGGTTGTAGCCTTTTTACTCCGCTATAAGTAGCAACTGTGCCCGCATTTCCTGGCATACTCGTTCATTGGTCTTTTTTTTCTTGAGGGAAGACTCGTGATTCTTTTGGGATTGTTTTTTTCCCCCTTTCCTCGGCTTGCTCAATTTTGTATTCTATGCTTCGGAAGGAAATCCTGAGGTACCACTCTTTTTTCTTTTTCCCATCTTTTCCCTCTGTATGGGTCCAGCCAAGACAATTTTTTTACACCCCTGACCACGCTTTTGAGGCTTCAAGTCTTCCGAGTTTTTGTGGATGTGAACTGCAACAGCGACGACACGACTAACCTATCTTCATCTGAATTTCCCTTAGGCCCACTGTACCAGTTTCAGTTCTGGAGCCTTATGACTTTCCCTCCTAGAACTTCCCACCTGCCGCCCTTATTTTTCTTTTAGCGCCTTCGACACCTCTCGACATCGGTGCTTGTCGAGTACCTAGCTTTTTCCTTTTTTCATAGCCCAGCTCCCCCTATGACGGACTAGGCTAGCGACGGTCACCCCTTCCTCCCCTCTTGTTCCGTCTCCTTTGTGCCATCGCCTACTGTGAAATCCCCCCCCCGGAAGAAAATTGCCCCGCTCTTTTCACCCCGGTTTTCATATTTTTTCGAACTCTCTGGACCTTAATTGCTGTCCCCCTTCACGTCCTGCAGCCCCTCCGTTTCATCCCCGTTCATTCCCGCGCCACCTCCCTGTCTTCCTGTTCCCCATTCGGCGTACCACCGTCGCTCCATTTTAAAGACATCTAGGTTTTTTTGATCCCTTTTTCCTCCCTTCTCCCTCTCTGTTGTTGTTTGTTGCTCTACTCTTACTTCCCCCTGTCCCCCTCCCCCGACCTCTTCCGTCTTTAATCCGATTTGGGACTGCTAATTACCATTTGTTTTCCCCCTGTACTGGGTGCGTCGATCCCTCCTGCTGACTTCGTCTGAGGCGGCGACTTGAGGTTTCTCCGTTGATCACCCGCTTCCCCACTTTTTTTTTTCAAACGCGAAGACCTACCTTGGGCCAGTGTCTCGGTCCAGGTCTCCTGTTTGGCGGGCCCTCGCCGATAAATTTCGCGTACACTATGTTCTTCGTTCCCCCCTTCGAGATTTCAACTCTTCCCGCGTAAACCAGTTTTGAGTCTTAGATGCCTTCTCGTTCGGCGTAGTACCATCTACAAGAACCCTGAGGGCGTGAGCGTTCCCTTTCCTATACACGGCACCTTTTAGAGTAGGCCTTTTTTTCTTGTCTATACAGTTGCGGCACTCACTTTCCCTTTTCCTGTTCAAGGGCTTCCAGCCCCCAACGGTCAGCTTGATCTTCCCTTGAGGTTTTTCTATTCCTTTGTTTTTTTTTTTGTTGAGAAGGTCCCACGGAAAACCTGATCCTAAGGCTCTTTTTGCTGGTAGGTTTGGTTCCCGCTGTTGTCTCCCCGGCCCTATAGGACGCTTCCAACCACTTTAGTTTTCCTAATGTTGTACAGTTACGAGAACTTCCCCCCTTGCTCACAGCGATTTCCTCGTGGCAACACACCTCCCCCATGCCCAACTTCTTGTCCTTACACAAACCAAAAGATTCAAAACCGAGCTTATCTTTTCTTTCGCTCTGTCCGGTGCCCCTTTTTAACATCGCCCCCTTTGAAATCCTCTGGTATCTAATGCGATTGCCGATCTAGGGCCTCCGCACTCTGGTCGCACCACCCTCCTTTCGACCTCAACTTCCCAATTATGAACTTCCCTCGTTCCAGATCTTTCTTAACCGACTTTCCTTCCGTCCCTTTGGCAGGTCAAGCCGTCCAAACCACGTTCTTTTTGCGACTCTTCACCCAACAGTGGAGCCGTATTTGTGAGTGTTCATTTCTTCTAGGAAGTGGACTGTCTATAGCGGCTCCCCCCTACGAGTCCCCCTTCTACAACTCCCCGTGGCCTTTCAGTTTTTCCAGAGTGATTATCTCTAGAGAATCGAGCGGAAGTATATTTAATCCTGGTTCTTATGATTTGTCCTTGATCCCTTCCCTTTTTTAGATGATTCCCCAAGACTGCTTCCTGCCTTTGGCTTCTAAGGCTTTTTCGCTTCAGAGTGTCTTTTTCCCGACTGTGACTCCCTCTCGGGCTTCTAAGTGTTGAGAGGAGAGTTGTTCGGATTCCCACTCTTGCGCACTGCGCTGTGGTTTTCTTCTTCGCCTGGGGTATTTTCTCTGTTTCCTGGCCACATCTTTTATGACGAGCTGATCCCAGTGGATCTGACTCCTTCTTCTCTTTTTCGTCAGACCTTGCCCCTTCAAAACCAAGTTTGTGATTCACTGTTTTTATGTTCGATCTGCTCGACCTCATTCGATCTTTGTGCACCGAAGAGGGGGGGGGAGTATTTATTGGAGGCGCCCCGAGTAGACCTGGTGAGGCATCCCCCTTTTTCTTACACAATGAGCGCGTTAAATTGTCTCCCCGCCCTCGGGCTTTTTCCCGTCTGCTGCCTTCTAATTGATAAAGCGTTTCTGGTTGAGACTGAGTAGTCCGACCCTCCCCGCCATTCCCCCCCCCTTCACGCGGACCTTCGCATGTCCGTCTCCTGATTGAGTACCGCCGGGTTTCTGACCACTGGTTCATTTTTGTTTATCAGACAAGGATAATGGTTTTTGGGCAACACGGCAT
>Ga0179593_1415379_pt1 | contig 13320 bp, 16 predicted proteins | sample CZODoug2_1_08_16_FD_185931 | JGI IMG/M metagenome (GOLD analysis project Ga0179593, IMG submission 185931) | Vadose zone soil fungal communities from Angelo Coast Range Reserve, California, USA - CZODoug2_1_08_16fungal (PacBio error correction) | ecosystem: Environmental > Terrestrial > Soil >... | reverse complement strand
TCGCCCTTTTCCCAATTTCCCCTGTCTGTTTTTCTTTTCCTCCCCCCACCCTCCCCCATGGTTTTGCCCCCTTTTTGTTTCATGACCGTAAGATCGGTACTTAATCCCTCCTCTCTGCAAAGATGTTTCACAGGTCGTTTCGTATCGATACTACTCTATAGAGCCCTAAGTCAGCCGTTTACCACTGTCCTCCTCATTAAACCGCCCCCAAAAAGGCCTCACTTATCCCGACCGGCCAATTGTCCTCGCATTTTTGACTTCTAGTTCATGTTCAAACCAAGGAGGCTCGTGTCACCCGCTTTCCTTTTTCGCATCCCCCTGAGCTATTCCCCCCTTAATAATCCTTCACTTCTTACTAAATTTCGCGTCTGCAAAGTTAGAGTCTTCGTGCAGTTGTCACATTTCCACCGTTTTTTTCGCTTCATGACCCCCGTTACAACCTTCAACTCAGTCACCCCTCTAACAGAATATTCCGCTTCCACTTTTCTCACAGTTGCTTTTTATCGACTTTCAAGTGAGCGTGCCCACTAATCACTACACCCTACCATCCAAGTCCCCACACTCAATTTTCATCGTACAAACCACGACTTGATTTCAGCCCATTCTCCAGTTTTTGACCTGTAGATGCCTTCTTTCTATTTTTCCGCCCATCGGTCACAGACTTTTTTATCGACCTTTTTCCTTCTTTGTGTAGCGGAGCGCCCGGCGTCACCTCTGCCGCTTTCACCAAATTCCCCACGCCCCCCCCGGACACAGTGCTACAATATCTATATGATTGCTGTATCATCGGAATTACCTCCCCCCCTTCTTGTATCAACCCCTCTGTCCACGACGATCATCTTGATTCTCGTACCAGAAAAACGCACTCTTCGCCCTCTTTCTCAAATTTTCTGTGCCTTCGACTGCGTTTAGTACAACAGCCGCCGCTTTCCACCAATCTCTCTCCCTTGTTATTTTTCGTCTTTCTCCGCGAGCACTGTGCCATCTGGAGTCCTTTCCTGTCCCTTTTCCTCCTTTCTAATCAGCTTCGCGATCCCCCCCCCCAACCTCCTGGGCCTGGCACCACGCAAGTTTTTAGGATTCCTTCTCGGCCCTAAAGCGGCCCCATCCCAGTTTTTTTCTTCGAGCGCCGACACCCTCCCCACCCATCTACCTTTCTTTCGGCAGGCCCCTCGAGAGTCTCATGGTTCTTCCCCCCCTCTTCTTTCCTACCCTTCACCCCAATAAAAGGGCCCTCCGCTTCTACTTGGCCGAGCCCTTCCCTTCGACCTGACTAGGTTGTCCGTTGGGTCCTCGTTCTAAGGCGACCTGCGTTATTGGGCCCCCACTCTATCAGAGGTTCTGAATTGGTCCCCTTCTGTTGGCAAACGCTAGCCTCGGTGCTGTTGACGGTTGGTGAGAGTATACGAGGACCCTCTTTTTCAGTAGGGTCAACTCCCCTGCGTTATCAGAGACTCTTTTGGTCCAGAGTACTTTTCCCAGGTCTAGATTTCAATCCGTGCGGCTGACCCCTTTTATCGCATCCCCCCTTAAACCCAATTGCGTTACTCCAATTCTTTCAGTTTAAGGTTTTTCTTTCAGAAATACTTCAGTAGCTTCTTTGCCTCGTGCTGGGTTCGATTTTCGATGTTGTTTGCCGCGATGAGCGCCTGAACTCCCCTCTGGGGGTTTATTCTTTCATTTTCCGCACGCGTCCCGACCCCCAACAACCCCCTGCACACGACTCAGACGTGGCTGGGAGGACTCAAAGTTCGGTCTGATCTTGTCGTTTTGTGATAGCTTAGTTTGCGTTACTCCGTCCCCCCTGCCAACCCTATATTCTCACTCGTTTTTTTTTCGCTATTTACGGCTTTGGAGGTGAATTCACGCCATACATAGCTCCCCACCGACCCAATCTTCCCTCCGAGTTCCCCGCAATGTCGGTATCTTTGGTTTGTCTCTTGCTTGTCCGCACATGCAAGAAGAAGCCACACCCCCACAGCGATTTAGTTCTTGCTCCGCGCGTCCCCCCCCCCCTTTCATAAGTACTCCAACTCGGGAACCTCCCTGAAGGCGTACCCCTTTAGTTCTTCCCCTTGCTGGCCCAAATTTTTCTTGGGCACAGCGGTTGAATTCCCCTGGTCAGTGGGACGATTCTTGGTCTGCGAGTTAAAACTCCGTTTTGACCGATGCCCTTGCCATGGTCCCGCGTCACGAGCTCTACCCCCACGGTCTCGGATTTCCTGTCCAAACTTCCGGTCCGCCCTTTCAAAACCCTTCTTCCTTACTTCGGACATTTTTTTTTTCCCAACCGTATTTTCTCAACCGGCAGTATAGTTTTTCCCTTCGACTCCCCGCCTTACGACTCTTCTACATGCGGTTTCCCGCAGTAGTTTATGCCCCTCGACGTCCCCGTCCCCCTCTTCAGTCCCGAGTCAGGCTTTTTGAGTTTTCTTACGCTGTCGCTGCGTTTCCATCCCATTTTCTGGCGTTGTTCTGTTTTTCTTACCCCAGACGTGAAGACCATCTTCGTAATCTCCCCCTTTGACTAATGTCCCATAGTAGCCGATTCCTCCGTGTGTTGAAACGCGGCCTTTCTCTTTCCCTCGCTACTCTACAAAACGTGGGCTTATTTTTTGTGCCCGCTCCCCCCCAGTTTTCGTGTTATTTCCCCGTTTGAGGTCGGTGATCTTAAGCTACTATTCCCAGACATGTCTACGTCCTCGATGTTGGCAAAGGCCGGCCTCGGGCTTGCGACGTGTCAAGAAGCCATTCTTCGTACCTTCTTGCTTTTGATTTTTTTGCTTTTGACTTAAGACTACAGCAGTCGGTATTTCCCAATTGCTATGTTTTCCATCTAATGCGGTTCCATGATACATGGCAATTCCCGAAGGCGTCTTTCTTAGTGGAAAAACCAAGGCGTTTTGTGGCAATTACTGTGGTGATGCCGCCTGCCGGTCCCCTTCTTAGTATCATAGCGCATTCCTGGATTCTGGGTTCCAGGGCGTGTGTCTTTTGTGCGGTCGAGGGTTTCCATAGGTGGCTCTTTTAGAAAACCCAGAAGTTCCCTGTGCCGATTTCGGGTTCGTCGCCTTGTTTTTCCCACACATCATATCTCAGGCAACGCTCCGTACTTCCCGGAGATTGCCTTGGTTAATCATAGTGGTTTGCTTCCGGCGCCTTTTTCTTTGCTGTTGAGTCGCTTTGCGGATTTCTTCCAAGACCCTTTCCACGTGGCGGCCTGCGGAGCCGTTTGGGTGAGTGCGACGGTGCACGGACGCATCTGACTGGTTGTTGCCGATTGACTCGAGGGTTGTACCGGTCTCAGATCCTTTGACCTTTCCCCTTCCCACACGACCCAGCAACCTCACGTTCTCCTTACGTCGTATTGGAAGAAGTCCGGAGCCGCCTTCTGGTTGTTTCCTTCCAATGGAAGTTCATCCCTTCGGTACGTAGCCGACGGTTTGGTCTACGGTTTCAACGCGGAAAGATGCGATTTCAGTCCCAAGAAATTTTTGGGCGGTTCGTATGTTCCTTTTTTGGTGTACCGGCAGATTGCACGACGTTTTCCTTGCCCGTCTTCTCCGCCGATCTCCTTCCCCACTGAACCAGTCTTTTGTATGGGATTCTTTTGAAGTAAGTGCTTGGTCCGTTTTCTTGCGGGACTCAACCCCGCGTTAGCGGCGAGATTGCCCGTCTTTCTCTACACGGAAGTGGACTTCCTTTTTTCCTATACTATTGACACCGCTGCAATTGAAGATCATCTTAGGAGTTTGTTTTCCTTGTTTCGTTCCCAGTAGACCCCAGAACGCCCATACCTCTTACAGCTTCCTCCACATAGTTTAGCACTGTGTGTGTTGTTTCCCCTTGACTCAGGCATCCAAGAACTGGTCGAACTGGTTTTCTTTCTATCTTTAGGATCGAGACGGTCCTCCACGTCTCGGGGGCGTCTTCCACTTTGTTTGTTGTTTCCTCCCCCCACACTTTCTTCTGATTTGGACTTTTTTGTCTTTTCTCCGCATACGTCTTGGGGAGTGCCACCTCTCCGGCCTTGTTGAAAATCCGTCAGTTGTATCGTGAGGCTGATCGCGATTGGATTCCGTGGGCGAGATCTGCCTGGCCACAAACACGGACATTGATTCCCACCCCTTTAGGCTCGCGTTTTTCATTTGCTGGCCGGAAAGTAACGGTCTTTGCCTCTTCTCACTCCGTTTTTGTTGTTTTCTCGAAGCCATTCCTTTTTTCAACCTCCGGCTCAAGCAATTTGTCATTTTTTTTGGCTACCGACTGGACCCTTCCTCCACGGACCCCCATCTCCCCTTCCCCCGAGCTCAAATTCCTCTTGTTGATTTATGGGAAAGAATCCATCGGTACCCGTTCCTGGCTCTACCCTCCCTCCCCTTATGGGGTTGCTGTTTTCTGATACCTCCGCATTCTCCCACATCCGCAACCCCTTTGCGCTTTCTTGTTTTTCTCTCGTTTTTATCTCGCCCGCGCCTTCCTGAATCTCAAATGTTCGCCCTTCTGTCCTCAACCACCTCCCTCTCTGTCCGGTGTTTGTCGGCCGTTGATGGTGTTATGGTTTGCACTCTACAACGTGCTCCCTGACTATTTTTTTTAGGCTTCACTTCAAATTCCAGCGTGCTGTAGCTGTTTATTCCAAACCCATTTTTTTTTTTAACGCCCCTCTTGCGCGCAAACACAACAAACCCCTTTGTTTCATTTTTTTTTTTCCTTGGGGTGATTATATTCGATCCTTTCCCACTCCGTGTCAGACCCTGTAATCTTGCCCCTCTTTTTTGCTTATGGTACCGGTCTGTTTTCTTTGCCACAAAGGTCCCAAGTCTTTTTTTTCTTTTCCCCTCTTCTTTGCTTTAAGCAACGATTCCGGTAAAGCCCCTAGCCGTCACCAATATGTCGGATCGACGCTTCATCTCCCGTACGGCCCTCCCCCCCGTTCTCCCCCACTTTACGGCCTTCAAACCAACCACGAACTCACGTTCCTTTCTGCCCACCTGCGCTGTATTAATTCTCCACACGTCGTCTTGGGTCAAACCTGGCGTGTGCGCCCCATGCTCCTCTTTCCTCTCCCCTTTTACTTCGATTCATTATCTACACCTTTAGAATTTAGTTTTTCCTCATCACAGATACTTCGTTTCTTTCTCCCATTTAACAAGAGTCCAGGTTCCCAATAGAGTATTAACGCCCCACCCCAAAGATTCACGAATTCTCCTACAACATTTCTTCCCCCCCGCCCACAGTTTCGCCGCCCCCTTAAATTTTTGAGGTCTTCCGAATCACTTTTCCCATACGATCCCATTCACGACCACCAATAAAATCGCACGCACCCCCACGATGATGTTTTTTCCCCCCATTTTTCAGCGACGTGTTTGCCCTGGTGTCTTTTTCCTGCGCCGTTAGGATTTTCGCCTCGTGCGCCCACCGAAAGTCTCATCACTGGCCCTTCCCCTTTTTTTTTCCGAAAGCGTGCCCTGAGTCGGCCCATCTCCGATTACCCCCCTAACAACGCCCTCGGCCCCCTTCCTCCTTAATTTTTCTATTGATACTCAAGCGGCTCCTCGGCAGGCTCAGCCCCACCGTATTTCCCCCTCCACCAAACTCTTGGCATTTCTTTCCGAAACTCTGAAAAATTCCGTTCGAGCACCCGCCGAGTTTTGATGCTGCACCCTTTTTTTCGGTCCCCCATCGCCGGATCGTCTGTCAAAACACACGGTCATCTACCGCAAAACTCTCCTATAACATGTGATTGCCACTTCTCCGGTCTTCGCGATCTGCCATCTCTGCCCCCTTTCAAGTTTTTGATTTCTTCCTGCTACAATCCTTCATCTTCTTTATACAAACTCGCTTTTGGTTTGGTCACCGCCGTTTTGTTCGGCTTCCTTCGCTGAATCACCCCTCGTTCAAATCCTTTCCGTTTAAGTACGAAATCCCCCCCACATTTCCTCCGTATTCGGCGTGATTTTTCATACTTCCGTATTTGAATCCCACATCCACTAAAAATTTTTGTAAACGCGCTGGAGCGTGAGTTCCCATAATTTTTCTTTTCCTCCCTTCGGGTTTTGTCACGTTTCCCAGGCTTTTTTTACTGCCGACCGTAAAAGGTCTCTAGGTCACACCCTCGCTTTGTGAAACCTTCGGTTTGACGGTTTTTTTGTTTCGTTTTCCTCAAGTCTTGATAACTCATTGGGGCAAGGTTGCTGCACGCTGCTTTTTGGTGTTCCAGTTCCGATTTAATGTTTTCAGTTCCCGGACTCCAACCGTGCGCCGCTGATCCTTTTTTTGTGACTTACTTGCCTTCTTCCGAAACTTCCAAGTTTTCCAGCCGCTCTTGGATCAGCAATGTCCTATTTCGGAGTTTTTCTTTTGATTTTGGTCATTTTTTTGTCGCATTTCACTAATCTGTTTTTTTCTTCTTGGAACTTGGCGACGGTAGCTTCAGCCCTGCCCCCCCCACCCCATTACCCAAATACCGCAGCAGGGCGGTTTCTTCCCTTCGGGATATTCCTTGGGTTCTTCTTTATTGGTCGTTCCGGGTTCTCAGGGCAAACATCTCTCTTTCCCGACTACGTTGTGTTGTTCTACTCGATTTTTTTCCCCCCGGAGTGGTTCCGGCGTCATCATTCTAGGAGTCCAACCGCTTCTAGGGTCTACCGCAGCTGCTCGTTTTTTTAGCCGGTTTCTGTCGCGGCTAAGGCGCCACTGCCCCTAATTCCCCCCCATAGAGCTTTCCGGCGCTCCCTCGGCACAAACAAGCTCCCTCCATGACAATGGCAACGCGGGCAAAGCCCTCCGGTACCGACACTCCAAGGCTTGTGGCAACAGAAGGTTGTATCCCCGGCCGGGCTTCAAAATGTGGGCTTTGCTATTCACGATGCCCCCTTATAGGCGGCTGCAAGGCTGCCCCCTTTGAACAATGGGACGCACGTTTTTTCTTCTGCACTTTTCTTTCTCGCAAAACCGGCTCGTTGCAGACCTTTCCCAGAGTCCTCTTCTTCCCTCTCCCCAACGTCAGAGCCTGCCACCTCTTAGTCTTTTTCCCCGCAATTTTTTTCCTAGCCCCCGTCATCTTCCTTTGAGGTTTCTAGTTTGCCTGTCCATTTTTCCGCAACTTTTTGACAACAGACGGTCACATTAGGATAAAGTCTGGTTCCCTGTCCTTCTCCGCGACTCCCCCCACTTTTTTGAAGGAACATTCAAAGAGCGGGTTCCTACATTGTCTTTCTCCCCCTCCCCCGGGTTTGCGAACTGATGATTGGTGGGTTTTCTTTTTCTTCTTTCTGTGAACGACCTCCCTGAAGAAGCTTACCCCCGTTTCGGTTGGGTGTCCGAAGTCCCCTTGACGCGCTTGTTTTATCTCCGCTTCTGGTTGCATTGCCCCCTCTAAGGTCTTACAGGACTCGCCCCGACGTTTTACAGTGCCCGCGGCTCCACGTGCCCTATTGCAACAGCCTTGATTCTGCCGCCTATGGCTTGGCTTTATTTTCGTGCTGTTACAGCGACCTGGAAGCCGAAACATGAGGTGTTCAAGCCCCCCCCCATCTTCTGTGTCGGTTCTGCTACCCCTTGGAATTTCTATGGCTTCCGGTTTGACACCGTGCGTTGGTTGCAATTCCGGTTTTGTGCATTTTCCGTTCTACGTTTTTGTTCCAACTCTTTTTTTCCCACCTTACGTTCGTGTGGGTTTCCGAAGTTTTTTGTTTTTTCTTTAAGCTGGCGCTTGTACTTGAATGTTTGGGGTGGGCCTGCGCCCTTCGACCCCAAATCTTTCCCCCACTTCTTGAGCTTACGTGTTCTACTCTGTTTGAACTACCAAACGATCGTCAAGCGCCCTCCTTTCCGCTTTGTTTCGGGCATTGTTGTTGCCCGCTGCCTCTTTGGTTGGATTGATGGCTCGTGTGGTAGGATTTCTTTACCGGTCCAATTGTGAGAGGTGTCTTTCATAAGTGTTTTTTGGGTGTTCTACTCGTTCACTGCTTTTGTGGTACCTCTCAGCTTCTGCGTTCTTTTCGGTCTGGGTCCCGCGAACGGTCACATGGCTATACCCTTACACAATTGGGCGAGTTTTTACCTTGGTCAGCTTACGTGCGCCCTGCTCTTCTACCTTCTGTTAAATCGGCCTCCATGGCGTTTGCACCCATTCCTGGTTTGGTTCCCCTTGAGCGCCCCCCAGTGTTTTTCTCCTTAAATCTTCGTTTAGATTCTACCAGTGACTCCCTTTTCGTGTTCGTTTAGCCTTTGATTGTTTTTTGCCTCTTGGCGTCCTAGTTTTAGGTTTGGCCGTACTGTCTATCCTTCTATACCGCCGCAACGGCCCCCGGCGTTTTCGGACTGGGGATCTCTTTACCCTTTTTTATTTAGTCAAGCACTGACTTTTTCCCTAGCAGCCTTGCAACAGTTTTACCAATGGACCTCAGACTCTGCATGCCGCGCTTTCTACAATTTTTATTGGCAGGACTTTCTACCTATTTTCCCTACCCATCGCAACGCCTTTTCATTATAACACTCCCTGGAGTTCTCGTGCGCGTCAATTTTTTCTAACCGCTAAGTCCTCCCTTGCCTTGACCTGTCCCTGGACAATCTCTCCATATAGTTTATCGCTGTCGTTAAGTTGAATCACCACCACAATAACGCGCACCCCCGTGCTATGCCTGGGATCTTGTCTTCCCGATGTTCCGGCGACTAATCCTTGCAGATTACCTGTGGAACCGTTTCCTGCGACGACAGACTTATGGCTCTTGTCCTCCTTGCGTGCTTTTCTTCCCACCGCTCGTTTCTGTGGCTTTGCCGAATTTTCGGCTGTACTCCTTTTCGCCAGGCACGTGAGAGTTCGGGATCGCGATTGATTTTGATTTGCCAACCCCCTTAATCGACATCTTCGCGCGTGCATGTGATGTTTCCTTTCTTGGAATCGCTTGTTCCCTCCAGTTGTTGTGATCTCGCTTTTTTTTTTTTTGTTGTTTTTTGGTTTGTTAGTCTGATCATTTTTTCCCACTTCCGCAAATCGAAACCCACCAGGTAATTTCCGTTGTTTTTTTTTTCTCTCAGGTACACATCCATGACACGTCTTCAACTTTTCCCTTCTCTGCTTCCCTTTTTTTTTACTAAGAGTCCGCCTGCAGGTTAGGCGGCACCCTCCAACTTTCTCTATGCTGGTTTTTGTTCGCACGCTTCCAAAAACATCTTGGTTGGCTCTCTGGCTCATTTTTCCTACCCACCCTCTTTGGTAGTTCCGTCCTTTTAAGAACCAAGGTTTTTCGCCCGTCTTCGCTATACATCCTTTCCCCCCCATCCTCCTGCTCTGCCTTGGTCGTTTTCTTTTATGGCTGGTGCCTTGGTGAACCTCTCCCCCTACATTTCTACCTACTATTTTTTCTGAAGTTTTTTCAGTCAGGTCCTCAGCGGAGCGTTTATGACCCCCTTCCCTGCCGCGACGCGCACCCCACCTACTTTGTTATCAATTTTTGCTTTGGCCCTTTTGTTGAATGTCTTTCTCAGTCTCACCGTTACGCCTTCAAAGCTGTGCCCGCTCTTTCGCTTGTTTTCCCATCCGGTCTTTTTTGTTTTCCCACCAATGTGAAATGCTTTCCACCATCGTCGGTGCCTTCCGCCTCAATTCCGGTCAAGATCCCGCCTCTTCAAAAGCTGTTCATTTGCGTTTTTCAATCTGATTAACGCCGTTCTCCTCTGGCACCGGCTAGCCCTTGAAATATGTCTCCTCCCCAAATTTCTTCCCTCTTGATTCGCATCTCGTCTTTTCATCAACTTTTTCAGATTTTTGGCAATGGCTGTGCGAATTAATTGAGCCGATTTAATAAGTCTCCGCTATTATTCTCACCTAGACCGTAGTCATTCCCCTTTTTTCCTGAGTTGCTGTTCTGTTCATGCAGGGTCCATTTCACCATTCGTTCAGACTTACACAACCTTTCTTTTATTTCCCTGTTTTTCCCCACCCCAAAAGATTCCCTAATTCTCCCCGTACACCTTTTATGTTTCCTTTCCTGATCTGCCGAAGGTTCCCAGTTTAGTTTGCCGAAGCCTTGCACCGCAACGCCCCTCCCCCCAATCCCAATCGCCTTCCTGTCCCCCCCTCCACGATGATGTCGACTACCAGGATGATTTTTTATCGGTTTGCTATGCTGGTATGATTTTACACGGTCCGAAAAGTCCTTTCTCTGCCTCCCCTGACTTTCTTTTTGTTCCCGAAATTCGGCTTAGCCGAGTTGACCTTTTAAATGTCCTTTACCATCCCCAGCCCTTCTTCCCAAGCTCTCCTGGCACGTCACGATACTGCTGCACGCGTCGTCTTTCCTGCATTTTTCACTACACTATTCCCCGCACCCCCGGTCCCTCGCCTGGTTCAATGCCTCCAATTACCCCCCTTGTGTAATCATCCCTACAACCCCTCCTATGCGATTGCCTCCCCGTCTTAGTTTTTTTTGCATTCTACTTTTCATGTAAAGCCTGGGGTTTGGGGCCCCGCATTTAATAAGTCACCCATGGCTTATTCACGTCGAGCGTGTCTTAGAGAATTTCGTGTAATGTAGTAAATTTAAATTTACCCTAACTCTTTAGTGTGTGGTGTTTTTTTTTTTTGGTTGGTTTTATTCTTTTTGGTGGTTTTTTTTTGTGTGTGTTTGTGTTTTTTTGTTCTTTTTTTTGTGTTTTGTTTTTGTTTTTGTTTGTGGGTTTTGTGTGTGTTTGTTTTTTTGTCTTTTTTTTTTTTACCCAACATTCATGAGATGTACCCCCCAAACGGGCCATTCGGCTTCCTGTTTTCATTGTTCCCTCTTTTTTTTTTTTTCCTCCATCTAGCGCCACTCCACACCATTCATCCTTCGCCCCGGTTCGATCTCTATCTTCCCGCTTTGATAACCTTTTTACCATAATATTTGTTCACGCGCGTAGCTGATGACGATTCCCCCCTGTCATGTCAGAACATCCGTTTTTTTTGTACCAGGTGTACTCTGCAGATTGCCTTCCTATGTCTGCTTTTTCCGCGCGTTACCCGTGGGGGTTAATCCCTACTTCCGGCGGTTTTTCGGTGGACTTCCTGTGGTGCGCTGTCCTTTGAAGAGGTAACTATGTGAAGAGTGTCTTACGACTTGACGTTTTAGAAAGATCCAGTTTTCCGATCCTTTGTAAGTTTCCCCTTAATGTCTTATCAGTGCTTTAAAGATACTTTTCCTGTGAATTTTTAACCACTTGCCGTTGGTTAAAGCTCTCTTCCCCTTTGTAAGCGTTTATTTTCAGAAATACGGTCCGCCGTCGGAGCTTTTGCCGGTGCTTTTATTTCCCCCATTTGTGCCCTACTATTGCGTTCCGTACGGTTTTTTCATTCTCTGAGCGCTTCATCCATCCCCCACACCCACCCAACGGCCTAACCCAGACGTTATTTGGATCCCTGTGATCAGGGTACTTAGTTTTTTCTCCGCTTCACCACTCGTGCAACTCTCTTTCCCCCTTCCTAACGTTTTTGGTGAGTTTTTTTTCAACTTAGTGGCTCGGAGAGAACACACCCCCCCCCCCCCCCCCCCCCCCCCCCCCCCCCCCCCCCCCCCCCACTAAATTAGAGCCACCCGACAAGCTCCTCGAAACGGCCCTTTAGTCATAACAGTTGCTCTTGAGACGTGTTGTTATTTTTCGCGGCTGCAGTTTTTCCCGAAAATGTCCCAGCATAACCCCCCATTTCAAATTTCATTGTACCAATAGTACGTACGCAACTCGTTCAAAAGTCCGGCGCGTACCCCCCCTGGGCTCTCTTGTCAAAAGTCCTTTCTTGAACCTAGGTGAAATTTCATTTTTTTGAAGTTATGGTGCTGCACTTATTCCCAGGCGTTACGTATTTCCTTTCCATGGGAACTTACGCCCGGACCTCTCCCCCCCTGGGTATTTTATCTTTTGCAAACTTTAGGTGCGTTGATCCCCACCAAGACTGACACCTCCGCCACCAACCGTCAGCGACCCTCCTTCCAGGTCTGCGCTTTCCTCCCTCCTCCCCTCTTCTTCCCCCTAGGGTTTCTAGAATTTGCTACAGAGGACCGCAATTTTCCCCCCCAACCTAAGTTCATTGCTTCACTTGATGACTATGCTCCCTTCCCTTTCGCTTCAATTTCTCGGGGAATGTTTTTTCTAAAAGAGATTATCTTTCCCAATCCGGCGAAGGATGAATGGTTGTGGTCTTATTCCCGAAAACGTTGGGTTTTTTTTCCTACGAATTAACTCCTCCCACACCTTGTCGGTTTGCCCTCTCGAGAGAGCGCTTCTGTATCTAGCTTTGTTGATTGTAAAGTTTACTCATTTTCCTCCATGACGGCGACTTTTTTTCAAATTTTCTGATAGCCACGCGTTTTCGGTTGGGGTTTTGGTTCCCGTGCAAGTACATCGTGATTGAAGTATTACTGTCGGGCGAAGGTCGTTTCTTTGGACCGCGCCGTCCGTCCTTGATGTCGACCAAATTTTCTACTGAGCCTGGCAATTCTCAGTGCTTTTTGATTACCCCTTGGAACCCTTTTTCTTCTTCTTTTCTTATAGTGGAAACCCCGCCGGTCTTTCCGGTCATCTTTTTGAAGACGCTGATCCGCAGCTTCTTCGTACTCTGAGTTTGCACTTAAGTTCCTTCCCGGTTTTAGACTTTTCGTTGAAGAGTCATTTGGCCGTCTTAGCGGTGCGCTCCTCTTTCGCCCACACCAAGCGTTCCACTTTAGTTGGGTTCCCCCCGCGTCCTGTGAACCTAAATCATCGCTTTTAAATGTCACCGTCTCACTAAGAGATGGCGGGAACCAATCATCTGGTGATTCCGATGCGATTTGGATGGGCGGGCTTTGTCGCTTTCTTTGCGGATTCCCGGTCACTAGTCAAAGTTTCCTTTCCTTAGATGTGGTGTTGCGGGGTTTGTGGACGATCCCTCCTGTTTGGTACCTCTGGACAGCGAAATTTTTCACCTTATTCCCATCACAACCTACACAGCCACTTCCCGAACTTTTGTATTTTACTAGTCTAAATGGGCCGGTCCTGCGTTAGTTCTTTAGGAGTCCAATCTGTTCAATTTTTTAGACCTGACACTTGGTCCAGAGCGGCGCTTTGCCCGTGTACATCGCGCATCCTCCCTTTTTCCGTCCTTCCGGACTTCCGTTTTTTAGTTTCTTGATAGCTTTTACCAGATGCAGACCCGGAGTGCTCCGGTTATCCGCTTCGGATCTATACTTTTTTGGCCCAAAGGTGAACCTTTTTATGTTTTGTTTTGGATTTCCCTTTTACCGTCTGTTTCGTGCACAGAAATTTTCTCCCACCCACGCATTTGATTTTGGCGGACCCGAACCA
>Ga0179593_1639437_pt1 | contig 13321 bp, 18 predicted proteins | sample CZODoug2_1_08_16_FD_185931 | JGI IMG/M metagenome (GOLD analysis project Ga0179593, IMG submission 185931) | Vadose zone soil fungal communities from Angelo Coast Range Reserve, California, USA - CZODoug2_1_08_16fungal (PacBio error correction) | ecosystem: Environmental > Terrestrial > Soil >... | reverse complement strand
AACCAAGAGAGTTTCCCGTCCCCTCCTATAATGAAAACTGTTCCGTTTGCCCCCTTTCCTGTGGGCAAGCTTGCCGTTCTTCTTAGAATTTACCTGGCGGTTCCCTTTCCTTTTCTGTATTTGCCTCCCCTCTTTTTTCTGTTGAGTGATTGGTTTTTTCTGGACTCGGCTCCCAGTTTTGTGCCTCTTTTCCTCTAACCACCCATGGGGTAAGGTTCATTGATCCTCTGATCCCTAAAAAAACCCTTTTTTCCGGTTTGCGTTCCACTCATTTCTCCCCCCCCCCCCGGTGCCCTCCTTTTTTTGGGGCTCCACTACCCCTTGACCTCAGAAAAAAAAAGATTTGAACGTACTCCCAAGACCTACACACAGCGTTTGCTTTCTTTTCTTCTCCTTTCCACAAGGCTAAATCTGTCAACAGTTCTATCCAAACACTCCCGGTTTTTCCTTGTTCCATGGACCCGTACATCAATCCTTCTTGTGGATACAAAAACCAAAGGCCTCCCCATTCGGCTTTATATCTGCAGCCTCGTCAATTTTAGATGGTCAGTCTTGTGAGTTTTTCGACCAAGTGGCTCCCCCTTGCCAACAAGGTTTTGATCTGTTCATGTCAACCGCGAAACTTACCTTGTTACCCTCTTTCTGAGCCGTCTCTCTTTCTTCCCTGATGACACTCGAGCCAAACCCCCTTGTAGCCTGCCTTCTTCCTTCTTTCCCTCTTTCCAGCATTCCCCCCCCCCCCCCTTTCCACCCTACTTGCCTGAGAAAGGGCAAGTTTTCCCCCTTCAAAAGTTCTTCCCTTCCCCCCGCTCCGATTTATCCTCTCGGTCAAGCGGGGAAAATGTTCCTTTTATGCCCAACAGCCGAAGGTCTCCAGCCGTTTTTTTCCTCCCTCCCGTGAGTCGTTCCCCCTTGCTTCATGCATTCAATGGGTCCTCCGTTCTCCAGGCAGCAGTGTTGGTAAAACATTTTCCCTGCCCAACATTCCACCTGTGTCGAGTCTACTAAGGTTTTTTTTTTTTTTCCCTCTTTTCCCTCCCCGCTTTTTCTCCCTTTTTCGGCATTGCTCCGGCCCGCCCTTCCACTCTAGTAAGATCAGTCACTTCCGGTTTTCCCTCTTTATGGGCTTTTAACCCGTTCCCGATTAGTCCTTCCGTCCCCGTCGGATGGCACCCTATTAGCACGCCATCATCCTTTTTTTCTCTCTGATGCGTGTGTGTCCTTTTGTAGAGTGTGTTCTGGTCCGAGCCTTCCCGTCCTTCATTTCTTCTTTAGCTTCGGCCCACTCTATCGTGACGAACATCACTCCTCGTTCCCTTGGTTTCTCGGTTTTTCCTTCTTCTCGAGTCCTCCCCCTCTTCCTTTTCTTTGTTCCGCTTGCAGAATGCTATGTGGTTCCATGGCCGCCCCTACGTGGGGCTCTTTCTGACGTGCTGCGACCGCTGACCCCTCCCATTTGTCCTTTTTGAGCTCTTATTTCCAAGTCGATTTTTCCTTTGGAATTTTACGGCAATACGGAGTTTCAGCCTTTTTTGATTGCCGATATCCTTTCAAACCGGTTCCCCCAAGGTTTGCCTATTCGGCGCAAAATGTTTCGTTTTCCCCCTTCCTTCCCTTGGTGGAATTTTTTTTTTTCCCCTCTTCCCATAATGTAAGGAAGAAAAGGTCTTTTAATCTATGCTTTTGGCAAACCTTTTTTCCCCCTCAATCAGTTCTCCCGCCCCCCCTTTTCCATCGGCTGTAGAATAGAAATTAGAGCCCCCCCCTGCCGTGAGCCGCCTTACCATCTCACCTTCTTCCCGGGGCTGTTACTGCTAGATTGTTGTCTTCTTTCCTCCCTGGAACAAATCCTATTCTTTACGGAAACTTCACGGAAGGGTTCTCATATCGGGCACCGTCCGGTTCCTTGACCTTTTTTTATCTACCTCGAGGTACTTTTTTTTCCAGGCTGGAAGATCATTTTCCCCCCGGAAGAGTAAGGTGCTCTCCTCCCTTCTCTGACTTTCCCTTTTTCCCCCTCCGGCGTCACTCCCCCTTACGAATGTAGTTTTGTATTATATTGCCCGCGTGCGTGGTTAGCCTTCTTCTCTGCCTAAGGCGATTAAAACGGTTATTTCGATCAAGAACTATGAAATTTCTGAGCTCATTCAAGGCCTTGTGATCAAAGACTTGGAGTTTCCCTTTCCCACGCCAGTAGATGGCCCCTCTCTCTCCATCATCCTTTTTTGAGATGTGCCTCTTACTTGCTTTATTACCACTACCGTCGCCCCCTCCCTTTTCTTGAGATTCCCCTCCTTTTCCTTATCGATCGCAGCCGTTTGTTAGCCTCTTCCTAGCAGGTAACTTCGACCGTTCACGCGCCCCTCCCATTCGAATTGGCCGCCGGAACCCTTCTTTCCTCACGACCCACTGTTTTTTTCTTTCCCACCATTCACCCTCCCCTTTGTTTTCTTCCCTTCAGACTGCAAACCCGGACTCGCGTTTTTTTCCTTTGTTTGGAATATAACCCCTAGTGATGCCCCTTCCGAAAGTTGTCTATTCCCCAAGATGGATTTTTTCACAGTACGACCAGGCTCAACTCCCTCCCGAGGGGCCGAGCTTGGATGTGCGAGGCTTTTCTTTCCTATGCATGGTCTTCTTTCCTTTGTTTAGTTCAGCCCTCCTCTTCGAGGAACGGAAAGGTGGCCGCTAGACCTCTGCTTTAGTTTCTTACCCCCTCTTTGTCTTTGCCAATTCTCATTGCAGTCTTTTTTCTTCTAACATTGCTACTGAAATTTATTTTTTTCTGTTCTCCCCCCCTCCTTACAGGCCCCTTTTCCTTTTTTGTCGAAAGACACAGGAGTCCCGGTAATGCTAATTGGTAGCCCTTTGTACGACTTGGAGGCAAAATTTTTCCTCCCGCCCTCCTGGTCTCCCTGCTCATAAAGCCAATGCCACTTCCCCCCCGCGCTACGGTCAGCCATTTTGACAGAACCCCCTTGTCAGACGGTCGCAGCCCCCTTCCTACAATTTTAGTCCGTACCTCCTTTCTCCCCAGGGCATTTTTCCCCCGGTCCCCTGAAACAAGATTAGACTTGCCTGAAGCGTTCCCCGTACAATCTTTTGTAACCATTCTTTCAACGATATAGTGGACAGACAGACCCAGGACAATTGACCCAGTCTGTTTTCCCCTCCCAACATTTCATGGCAGAGGACCGTCTCCCCCCGTATGGATTATTCACTACTCAGCAGGATTACCGGATTGAAATAATCTAAATATTCCTTTTCCAGTTATTTGCCGACCATCCCCCCCCCCCTACAAAACAATTTTCTCCCTCTTTTTCCTTTCTTTCCTGAGATTTAGAAGAGGTGTGGAAGTTATGAATTTCTCCAAAAATGATCCGGGCAGTTTTAAAGTCCATCGTCCCTTCCCTTTCTCTCCGAGCTCGACTCGGCGGGTTTTCCCCTTTTTTTGGCTGCGGGCCATCTTTCTCCCCCCCCCGTGGGGGACTTCTTCCTCTCGCCACGGCCAGCGGAAGGTAATGATTTGCTGTCCCCTCCCGATCGTCCATTCCTCTAACATTCCGGTCACACCCTTCTGTCTGCGGTTTCTCGCGCTTCCCAGGTTTTCCCTCCCCTTGCTTCTCTCCCTTTCCCTTTTGGGAAGAGAGCTTTCTCTGGCCCCGTCGGGTATCCCTGTCTTTCCTTTTCTAGCGCGGACTTTAACCCTTCCCCTACTCATCCGAATGCTTTTTCCCTCCCTCCTACCCGCACGACGACGCTTTTAGGCAAGAGTCAGAGCGACCCAATTGAGCCTTGAACAGACCCAGCCGCTGTTTGGAAATTTTTCTGAATACCTTTTCCTTCCTCCCGCAATGCTCTTTTTCGTCCATACTTAAGCTCAGCCCTTCCCCTTCCTTTTTTGGGGTTCCCCCAGAAGGTGTACTTTCTTTTCATTCCCCCACCCGGAAAATGGGCTATTAGCTGCTTGAACTTTTCGTTTGACCTCACAGGATACAGCACTTTTTTTTTTTTTTCCTCTTGTGGATTCCCTTTCTTCATTCTTTCTTCTTGCTTCCGTGTATTGGATTAAGCCAACACCCAAACGCAGTCACTATTTTTTCGATTCCCCACCTTTCAAACCCTTTTTTTTTGCTGAGAAGAGACGTCCCCTGTTTTCTATCAGTTAATATCCCAGTAAAAAACCAGGTTTTCCCCCATAGCACCCCCTCCACCCTCCCCCCTGGGATGGAAAAGCGAGAGACACTAGCCCAGAGGTTCCCGACCCGCGATTTACCGAGGCCCGGAGTTTTGCCCCCCCCTTTATGGACCCCTTTTTTGCAACAGTTGTACATCCCTCTTTCCCCCCTGTTCCTGTCCAACTACTTTGTTGAAAGCCTGGTTATCATCGCCTTTTCTTCCCCTACTTTTTTTTGATACTTATATTCCCCGAGGTAACACCAACTTTTTTAGTTTTACTTGCCCGCTTCCCTTTTCCCCTGTTTACTTTTGCCCCTGGAGTAAGTGCCCCCGATTTGAGCCTTTTACGGAGTTAAATATTCCTTATGTTTATTGTTGAAGGTCCCTGGAGGTCTGACCCGTTTAATTTTGTTTGCTTCTTTTGTTGGATTTCTGTCCGGTCTTTCCCCGGTCTTAATACTACATCCCCCCAAACCCTTGTAGAGGCTCGGATAAAAACCCACCCTTTTTTCTTTCACATATTTCACCCCGCCCCGCACTGCTGCGGCGTGCCCTGGTTCCATTCCCATAAGCCAATGACGACGCGCCTTCCCGTGAACCACCTTTTTCGTTAGTTCTTTCTTCCCTGTTGTTGCACCATTTCATCAAACTGCCATCAATTCACCGCAGCACCTCTCTACCGGTGGGGTTGGGGGAATCCTGTTTCCTTTTTTCCTACGTGAGGGAGATACCACCAAACCAGGCTTGGCAGTTCGGCTTCTCTCTACGAAACGGAGATGCAGAGTGATTGATTTTGTCTCGCTATGTTTACCCCTTTCCTTTTTTAGCAAGCGACCTGCCAGAAACCGTTCTTGTCCATCGCATAAATTGTCGCCGACCTCACTCTACCCCTTTTGGTAGATTGCCTCGTCCAAAACCCTTTTTTCCCCCCTTTTTTTCCCTTCTCTCAGGCTCAGGCCTTTACAGAGCTCGGGCCAAGGCCCTCATGGTTCAGCATTTTCCCCACCTCCCTGGCCCCGCTTCACTTCCCCCCTGCGATGACTTGACCCTCCTCGTTTCGGCCGTAGGGGAAAGATTACTTCCTTCCGATTTGTGCCGCTGTCCTGTCCTCTTCTCTATCTTCGCCTTCATGTTGACCCCCCCAGATTACGTGGGCGTTCATCCGCCTCCTGTTTTGAAACTGTTACCTCTCGATTTCCCCGCAGCTGCGGCTTTCCCCCCCCCTCCACCAGATCGGTGAATTCGCCCCGATGTTTTCTAATTCCTCTGGAAAGTTTGGGCAGTTAGCCCCCCCCCCCCTTCCCCCCCTCCATTCCTGACAATCTCTGTTCCTCTCAGTCAGAAGGTATCAATTTGTGTTTGGCTTCCCTTCCCGATCGCGGACTTCCTCGGTTTCTTGAGAGTTCCCTTTTTTATCGCTTAATCGCGCGTAGTTTCCGCACCTTTGCGGTTCTACGCTTGCCAGTTTGTGCGTATGGCCGGGGCTTTCCTGGAAGGACCCGCGGTTCTTTTTAAACTATAGTGCCTGACCCTAAATCGCCTTTTTGTGCTTGTCTTTTCTTTCCCTCTTGCTGTATGCGCGGTCTTCAGTTTTCGCACTCTTTCCTAATTATTCTGGGCCCCAATTTCAACTGTTTGCCAGGGGTTTGCGGTTGAGTTGCTTCCTGGAAAGCTGAACAAGCTTTGTTTCCTGAATCATTTCATTTTCCTCCTCTTTTGTCCCTTGCCCTTTCTCACACCCCCCTTCCCGGTAGTGGAGCATTGATTTTCGATTTCGATCAATTCCCTTGATCCCCGTTCCAAAGCTCTCCCCCGCGTGTTGCCCGATTCTTTCCCCTTTTTCGGAGTTATGTTTTCCCCTTCCCCCCCAATTAGTTTTTTCCCCTTTCCGAAGAGAAAATCCCTTTCGCCCAGGTGCCTACTTTCAAGATGAAGTTCCTGGTTGGCCCCCTTTGTTTTTTTTCTCCCCCGAAATCTCAGTAGACCGAACTTCCGGGTTTCTCTGTCAGCAGCCCTACCCGAATCGGAACGCCCTGCTCTCTCGATCGCACATCCCAACCTTTTCAATTCCTCCTTCCCCCCTGATCCTTTGCCCGGGGATCCTGATGCCGGGACAAATCTATGGAGACGACACTTCTTTTAAGCATATCGGGCCCTCTTGCCAAACTTTCCCCTTTTTTTCCTTGCTTGGCCCCTTTTTCTTTGCCCTCCCAGCTATGAGCGTAATGGGGTGAGACTCCAACCCTTCATCTGGACCCGGGAACCATTTTTTTAAAGCGTCCAATTCTGATTCAAGGTTGGATGCGCGTGCAGCGCTGTCCTTGGACGTCACAGTTACCTGGCTCCCCTTTCCTCACCACTGGGATGTCGTATCCTCCCACTCCTATGAAACAAATTATGAAGAGATCCCAAGCTTGCCTTAACTACTTTTTGCACGTCTCAATCGAGTGCGGCACCCCCTTTTTCTTTCATTCATAAGTTTGTTGTGTTGAGTCGATGGGTGCCGCAATTCTGTCGTTGTCCCCCATTTACACTCCCCCTGTCCCGCACCAATTCTGAGGCGTGATCCCGACGCATCTTTTAATTGTCTTTCCTCTAAGGGGTCCCCGCACCGGCCCTTCACTTTCCTAATCCCCGGTCTTTCATCTAATTGCTTGGCCGTGAAAAAGTGCAAGTTGTACCCTTCGACGAGGTTTTCCACCAATCCCTCTTTGGATCGTATCCCTTTTCCTTGCCCCACCCTGAATGCCTATCCTCCGTTTATACCCTCTTCGAGATTTTCGTAAACGGAAGGGAAGTGGACCCGAGACGCGATTTGGAACCTAGCTCTTAATCGGATCCCCTACTCGAGCCGCCACGCAGTTTTTCCGATGTCCCTTACTTGGGGTTGCGCCTTGCTCTCTTCCCCGTAGTTTTTCTCTTGTCCCTTTCGCTTCCCAGGCAGATGAGTTCAAGGCGTCCGGCGGTATGATTCTGTTCAAGGTCTGCTTTTCCCACCCTGATTTTCCTTTCTTGATGAAAGGCGCCCCGGCTCTAAATTTTCGTTCGTTTGAATCCCCCTCCTTGAACAAGGCGGAGTTTTTCGAACAGTCCTAAAACTTACGAAGCGTGCACGACGCTTTTCTCGGGAGGACTTGTGTCCCCAGGAATTGATAATCGGCTCCTGCACTCCGTGGTATGCGAAGCCCCCCCCCCCCCAATGAAGCAATGTTCTCCTCTTTTTTGGTCTCTTTCTTCTGCAACAATGTCACAAAAAGCGTGTCGCAGACGTCCCCCAGCAATCCTGCTCTTCAGTCCCTCAGGGAGGCCCGGAATATATTAGGAAAGCGGACTCCTCCGCCCCGCATCTCCCCTTTTTCCCAAATTCCCCCGGCCCTCTTCACCCCCTGAGTATGATTGTAGGCCACCTATATACGTGGCAGTACCGCTCCATTGAAGCCTTGCCTCTTTGCCGGATAAGCCCAGTCCTGGACGGACCTCCCTCCTCAAAGCTGGCTTTCTGACATAAGCGAGAACTTGTTTCATTTTCGAAATTCCTCCATCTTTGTTCCTGGCAGGGGACAAGCCCCCAACCACCAACAACCTTTCTTCTCGGTGAATGATCGACATAATAGCTCTTTTCCTTCCGGTGGGGCGTGTGAGTGCCCGCAAAATGATTTCTCTATGAATTATTTCCCCATAGCAATTCCAGTTCGCTTCACCCCGGGAACGAATCCTTTTTTTCCTTTGTGGCAGCAGACCTTCGGGCATCCTAGATTTTACCAAAAGGCTGCGGAGACCGTCGACCCAGTTTTCCTCTTTAAGTTCATATCCTCTTCTCCCCTCCGAACAGACGCCCGGACCCACACCATACTGTTTTTTTTCCTCTGACAACTCTTTCCGTTTCTCTGGGCGCTCCTTCCTTGGGGACTTGAATTTCTCCCCGGGTCGCATGGCTCGGCTGCTCAGGTAAATTTGATTGACGAGCGTAATCCTCTGAGCGCCCTCATCATTTTCCTTGTTAGACGGTCCTCCTTCCCCTCCCGATTAGACGAGGTCAGGTCCCGTGCCCTTCCCCTGCCGTTGCTGTCCGATCGTGTTGGCCATTTAATTCATAGGTCTAGATGCCTTCACAGCCAGGTTTCCTTTGTTCAAGCTTCAGCTATAGCCCGACTGCCAAGCCGTTTGATTCGCCAGCAAAGCGTATCGTTCCCAACCCGGTCCCCTTTATTTATCGAGCTGCTTTGACGTTTCCTTCCTTTTCTTCTCTTTTGCACCGGGGCTCCCCCTAAAATCCGTCCCCCCGCAACGCTGTTTTCTGCTGCTCGCTCGTTGTTAATTGCTTTCTTTCTTGGAAGACCCCCCCAACCCCCCTGCGCAGCAACAAGTCTGGCGTTTTTTTTTTCTGACACCCCCCTCCCACTGGTTTTCGGATCGTCCCGCCCCTCCCCTCCTTTTTTTCGAGGATCCTACCCATGGGAAGACCGAGCTCCCCCTCTCACCCTCCGCCCCCCCCCAAATGTAAAACTGTCCGCCGAAGAAATATGATAACTGTGCGGCTTAAGCTAACCGACACTGCCATGCCAGCTTGCCCCCCCCTGTACGAAATTGTCCTCCCCCATGCACTTTTTCTCTTCCCTCTCCCTCTCCCCACCTCTCTCCCCTTTCCTTTCCTCCCTCCGCTCCCCCCTCCATCTTCCTCGTCCCCTCTGTCCCATCCCCTCGGGTTCATTCCTCGTAAGAGTTCAGACAAAAACTACTTTGGGTTGCCAGCCTGCATAGCCTCTATTGGGCGGCGCTATGACTTAACGGTCAACCCATCTCCCCCTTTCCCTGACCTATTTCCTCCAATGTGAGTTGACCCAAAGGCGCTTCATTGGGTCAATATTGAATGCCTTTGAATAACTCTCATTTTTGGTTAAGACCTTTTTTCCCCATATTTTTCGGTCTCTCCTCCCTTTGCTGTTCGTGGGGTTTGTTGCTAGTTTTCTGTCATTCTCCCCCTGGTTTTCCTCATTAAAAAACATGGTTGGGACTGGGACTTCCCTTTTCTTCTCCCTCACCCCCAATTTTGCGGTTTGCCAAAGACCGGCGTCCATTTTTCCGGCGTCCCCCCGAATTTGGTTGGCCTTCCCTCCCCCCCCAGGACAAAGACCTCCTGACGACGCGATTGAGGTCCAATCTCACACTGATTGATTCAGTGAGTTTATTTATCCATTTACACAACAATCTCCCCCCCCCCGTCCAGTTCCTCCTCCCCGATCAATAAGGTGAAGTGGTCATCTTCAATCTACAAACTCTTTCTCTTTAGCTCAACACAACCCCTTGCTGAAGTTGGCTAGATTATTTTTTGTTGCCTTTTCGCGTTCCCTTTCTTTTCCTCACATATGATTAAGAAGACACTACCCCCAACGTATGATCAATGGACGCATAGTCATGTTCGTGCCTTTGCTACACTCGGTAGCCTCGACAATCCTCGATCCCCCTTATGGACTTTTCGCAGATAGGACATGGATGACTCAGTTCGGCAAAGCAAATTCAAAGATGATCAACCGTTTTTTTTACCTCCCTCCGGCGAGATAATTTCCTGCTCCTGCCGCGGAGTTAACGTCCCGTCTTTCTGAATCCCCTCACTGCTTATGCAAAGAAGTTGATGTTCCCCCTGTTCTCTGGTCCCCCTGATTCCTTTTCCTTGGCCGGTATAAAGAAGAAGCCCACCTTTTTTTTCCACAATCTAAGCTGAGCTGAGCTTCCCACAAACATCCCCCCTCCGGAGAGAGCTTCGGCTGAAGGCACCTTCTTCTCTTCCCCCTTAGCAGTGATTCCTTTTTTCTGCATTCGCTCAAAAGGACAACCTCGACCCCTCCTTACGATCTCCACTTCCCGGTCTCCATTTGTTGGGATTTTGGTTCCAGAGGGACAGATGCGGACTTTTTCCCCATAAATGGAGGAGGGAGGGTTTTCTCCCCTCTGTAATCGAGAGGGTCCCATTTCGTGCTGCCCGTTCCCCTTGACAGGGCTTTCGGACACCATCTGGTAATTGGAATGCACTAGCGACTTTCTGTCGGCCCCCCCTTCCTTTGTCTCCCCTCACTACGCATGTAAGCTTCGGGTTCCGTCTGGATTTTTTTTTTGAATGTCCGGTCGGAATTCTTGTTTTTTTTTCCCCCTGTAGACCCGGTCCCTGTACCCCGTGTACCGACCGGGGGGCGCGGCGGAGTGCTGCGCTCCACTCTTTGGTCATGTTCCCTGCATTAATTTCTCTTCCCTCTTTTTTTGGTCATTGCTGCATTTCTTCCCTGTAATACGGAGGGGCCTCCTCTCTTTTTCTTCCGATCCAATTGGTACGTTTAAACCCTATCACCCGTCCTTTGAGCCCGTTCCGTTCGGCCCCATTCGCCCCACGACGTTTTTTTTTCCCTCTTTTGTTCAGCACTCGAACTAAATTACTCCCTTTTCGACTTACTCAATCAGATCAGTGGCAAGCAGACTTGTGTCTCCAAAGTCGTGCGCTTCCCTTCCCTTTCCCCGAAGTCCAATCGAATAGCAAGTCTTCCCCTCGTCAGCAGGTTCACTCGCAACTCTACAAAAACTCTTACAGGACGCGTTCACCCCCCTTTGCGTGATGGATCTCTGGCTTACTCTTTTTTCCCTAGCTCTTTTCCTCCGACACTTCCCAGGACGTTTAAGAAATATTTAACTTCGCGGTTTATATTGCCGACTCTGGGCGCCTTTCCAGGTTTTGGCAGTTCTTTTCGATCAAAGCCCACGGACCTCTTGGGTGCGACGTTCCACTCGTCTATGTTTCCTACGATTTACGACTTTTAACGGCGTATTTCATGACCCGGTGGTGAGAGTGGGTGGTCCTTGCTTTTCGCTCTGCTCGCCTAACGGCGATTTTGGTACGATCCACTCTTTCCCCCATTTTAGAGTTCCTCCTTTTCCAGTCTCCCCGATGTAGTTTGTGCCCCCACTATTAGTATTTTTGCGGACAACAGATCTAGAATTGTTGTTTGTTTGTTGAGAGAGCTTCCATACTTGTCGTTCTTCACCTCACCTTTCCGATGCGATCCTGAATGTAGTTTTTTTCCCTCTAGTTTGTATCCTTTTCTTTCCCGATCCCCTGTGGTCGAGCCACCCGGAAAGTCTCGCCTTCCCCAACCGGGGATTCGAGCGTGCAAACAAGTTCTTGCGGCCTAAAGTCATAGCCGGCTTTTTGCTTAGCACCACATTACCTTTCAGTTCTTTTTTTTTAGTAACTACTCTTCCCCCCCCCCCTCATGCTTCGAGTTTAATCAGTTTGAAAAACCTCTTTCTTAGATGTCGAACGGCTGATCTAGCCCAAGTCATCACTGTAACCAGCACGAAGGACACCGAGCGTTTAATTCTTTTTTTCCCCCCCCCTCTTTCAACTTTTTTTTCTTTTGGATTGCCCTCTTCGAGAATCTTTGGGTTGTTCTTCGATTCGAGTTCGCTTCCCTTTTAGCGGTTTTCCTTGTGGAGGCGCCAGGATTCCCCCTTTCTTTTCCAAAGGTTCTTCCTTTTCCCCCTTAATCTGTACGAATTGAACCCTGGTCTCGAGTTCGAAGTCCCCTATTTTTCAGCACTTGGGTTTTTTTTCCTTAACATTGGGCGAACCGGGAAGAAGCTCATCACCTGACGCGTTGTATCTTGGGTTTATGGAGGTCCTGAATTGTCTTTCCTAATCGGCGGCTTCCTCTTCTTCCGCCTTCAATGACCCAGCTCTCTTGCAGAGAATATGCTGACTGACCAAATTGTACGGTCTCAATCCCCAGCCCGCGCCCCTTTCTTTCCCGCCTATGGGACCCATTTTAAGGCAAATCTAGGAACGAAACCAGCATTCCTCCGCTTCGAAGGCTTTCCCCCCTTTGTCGAACCGCAGCTCTGTTCCCCCTCTGTTTGTTCTTCCTCCGTGGCACAGAAGCGCTGCCCGTCCTTCCATGTTGTTCTCGCCAAGTCCCCCCCTTTCCAGGAGGATTCCTGCCGTTACGAGGTTTTTTTTCACTACGCCGTACCCGAGAAGTTCCCCGAACCCCCTGTACTATAATTCCGACATTGACTTTTTTTTCCTGGACCCCGGTGCCCTCCCAATCCCCCCACCAAATGACTTCAAGGTTAATGATCGCCTATCCCGATGTCGGATTTTTTTTTTTTACTATGCAGCTGCGACCCTGATACAAGGCGTCTCTTTATGACACCCCCTAGTAGCCGCTCTTTTTTTTTTCCCTGGGACTCCGCAATGCTTTGTCAGCGAGATTTAAAAAATGTGGGACTGATTTCGACGCTCGGAAGAGAGGGCCCGAGTGATCGCAGTCAGCTTCCCGACCCCCTTTGGCCTTAGGCGGTTGCGTCTTCTCCCTGACGTACTTTCCCTCTCTCCGATGCATCGTCGGGGTTTCCTTGAAGCGCTTATTTTCGTTCTGGCAAGCTTCAGCTTAGCCTTTGCTTTGACGCTCCTTTTGATTTCTTATGCAGTCCGACCCCCCCCTTTTTCATGGTGTGCTTCTCTTCCACCGCCGAGGCAGACTGTAAGGCAAGGCAGGAAGCGAATATGCGTTTGAAAGTTAATTTTGGCAAATTTTGCTTCCGGATATATGCATCAAAGCTTCTTTTTTCGTTTCTTGCCCGCGCTCCGCTCTAGCCACTGAAGCTTCGACTCCCCCCATGCATCTCTTTTGGACTTGCACAGGATCAAAACCCGGCCCTTGTATTTACGTTTAGCGGATCCCAACTTTTTCCCAGTTTGAGCATTGTTGACCTCGCGAACGAAGCACCCGCTGTTATGACGAATTTCTTATTTTCAAATTTGGTTCTTTTTCTTTTTATTCGACAAACCACTGTTCGAACCAGCCACAGGTTTTTTTTTTTTCCGGCTTAGGGACCCCCCCCCCCCGCCCAAATTTGTTTTTAGGTCCCTCCTTCCTGAAGTACTCCCATGTTTTTCTTCTTTCACCCCTTGTTAGACTCCGATTCGTCATCTCCCAACCACTCACGCACCTGTACCACCGCGCGCCGAGTTTCTCCAAGAGGCGTCCCCCGATGCGCCTCCCTCTTTTTAAACTGCCCTTTGGCAAGATGCCAAAAAAGAACTTCAAACGGCACCAAAATTTGAAGTAAATTTCTTATGTCCCCACACTACTTT
>Ga0179593_1567454_pt1 | contig 13323 bp, 15 predicted proteins | sample CZODoug2_1_08_16_FD_185931 | JGI IMG/M metagenome (GOLD analysis project Ga0179593, IMG submission 185931) | Vadose zone soil fungal communities from Angelo Coast Range Reserve, California, USA - CZODoug2_1_08_16fungal (PacBio error correction) | ecosystem: Environmental > Terrestrial > Soil >... | reverse complement strand
CTCTTCTTCCCCCGCTCCTAAACCGGACTGACCACTGATATATGGGAGTTACTCCTGGCCCCCCCCCAGTAAGTCCCTCTTTTTCAACGTTAACATGCCCAGTGTAAGCACTCGATTTCATAAGTTCTTCTTTCCCCCCCCAATGGCACTTATTTTTAGATAATACGCCCTTTTTTTCAAGCCCCTCCCCCCAATTTTTTTTTTTCCTTCGACAAACTCGTCCCTTTTTGCCCCCCCCAACCACTTTGGAAGGCTCGCTCCTTCTCCCCCCCCCCCCCCCCTACTCCCTTACGAGCCCCTTGCTTGCCATCCCCCTCACTTGCAAGGCATGCCCCTCTTGGCTCGGATACCGTTACCCCCCCGTCTTAAGTGGCCCGAATCCAGAAAGGCCCCCTAGAATGTCTCCCCCCGTTTACACAGAATACCTCTCTTCCCTCTGGTCCCCCCCAACCCCGTCCAAGTCCCCAAGGCACCCCCCCACCCCCATTTTTTGCCATCCCACGGCCTTCTTCCCCAAACAGCTGTCCCTGTCCATTTAAACTCCCTTTTTTTCCCCCCCGGTTCCCCCCCCCCCCTCATCAAAGACCGTTTTTTTCACCCCCAAACGAAATCCCCTTCCCGTTGGAGGGAGAACCCGTCTCTGGACCCCGGGGTCAGTCGGCAGATCAAGCCCTCCCTACTGTTTGATCCCCTTCACACCTGCGTACTTCCACTCACCGGATTAAGGTACACCCCCCCTTTATTGCCATTAGGGCACCCCCCACCATCCGACCCAACTGGTAATAAACCTTTCCATGAGCCCCACTTGCTTTCTCTGTCGTCCAATAAAGGCGCTACCATTGACCCTTCCCTTCCAGTTTTCTTGTGAAAAGTACAGCAAAAAGATGGTCTCCAACCCCCTCCAAAGGTCTTCCTATCGCTTCTCGAAACCAGCATTGTTCCCCCCGTTCAAGGCACTCCCAATCAAAGTGCCCCCCGGCCCCTCCACCTTTTCCCTGCTGCCTCCAGGTTTAGATGGTGCCACCCTTGGTTACAAACATGGCTTTATAAGTTGATCTCCGCCCCCAATCCCGAAACCCCGAGACCGGCGTTTCCTCCCCCGTTTTGGCTCTGGATACTGGCCCTAACTTTCCCCCCCCCCCCTTCTCAACCCTGCAATGAACAACACACCCCCCCCACCCCACGCCAGCCAACCCAATAGAATAACTCCCTTTCTTTTCCCCACACCCTGACCCCTCCCCCCCCCCGGCTCGTTTTACATCAACTGGGTAGACCGTTAACCCCCCAAGGCGGCCCGGTAGAGTCTGAAGGCAATCCCCCCTTTACGCTTCCTCGGTTTCCCCCAAATTTCACAAGCCCCATTTCCCACCCCCGAATGCCGCCCGTCCCAATGTCCTGGAACCCATCTCATGGCCCCCTCCTTGTGTTTTTCGGGCCTGCCCGTTCAGCAGTTCGCGGCTGGTTTTTTCGTGCTGCGCGGCTCTCGAACAACCCAACCGTCCCGTCGTCCAACCTCCTATTAGTTCTCTTTTTTTCAGGGGATCAAGAATCTATTTTAGCCCTCTTGAGTGAGGATCCCTCCCTTTTGGGGGCTCCGTGGTCGGGGTGCCAAATTTTTCCGAAGATTTTACTCCTCTTTTCCTATCTTAATATCTTCCTTTGTTGTGGAATTTCTTGGATCGCTATAGGATTTTCTGATTCTTTTTTTAGGCATATTACACTCCGCTTCTTCCACCACGGGCTCATTGAGTACTCAGGGTTCCCCGAAAGTTTATTTTTAGGCACTTTGCCGGGCCTTCGGGGGAGTTCTTCCGCGTTTCGGGCAAAAGAAATGGTAATGACCCTTTATTCGCATTTTTGGTCGTTTGTTTTCGTAGAAGAAAGATACTCGCCGTCCCCAAACTCTTCAGTTCTTTCCTCCACTACAGGACTCATCTTTGGATGAATTCCGGGACTGTAGTCCCCCCCCGCCCAGGGGGACTTCGAGAAACTTTCCTCAGCTTTTTTTTGTTAAGGGGTTTTTCACTGGGTTTGGGAGAATCCCGTGTGGAGGGTCTTTTTTTTGGACTGTTTTGGTGTTTGTTTTCAAGGCACATGAGTCCCCTAAATTTTTGCCTGGACGGCTACATTGCCCCCCCTTCCGTTTTTCATGATTTTGACAGGTGAGGAATCCCATTTTCTTTTGTAAGTATTAAAGGCCACTGGGATTTTTGATCTTTGTGCAGGTTCCATTTCTGAGTGAGCCCTTCTGCTTTTTGGTCCGGGTGAGCCGGCTTCCCCCTTTGGTTATTTGGTTCTCCCTTTCTGGGGTTTCTGTTCGGGTGGGTCTAAAGGGGGTTTTTTGTTTCTAGCATCGGTGGGGTTTCTTCTCGCAGTGCTCAGCGCCGATCAAACTAGGCCTGAAATCAAGGCACGTGTGGTGAAAACCCTTTCCGGGCGTCATTTGTTAGGTGGCGATTCCCGGCTGGGGTCCCCAGTGGCACGGATATTTTGGATTCCATTCATGGGTCGACAGGCTAGGGGTTCGCCCGGTTTTCTTGATGTAGGGGCTTTGGGGGCTGGTTGGGTTTCGTGTAGGGTTTGACCAACAGGTCCATTTTTGTGGCTCTTCGAACTGGGTAGCGTTCTTAATTTTTTTTTTTTCCACCTTTTTTCTTAGGTATAACACAGGAGCTGTTCCCCCCCTACCTTGATCGGCTTGGATCCGTCAACCTCTTCATACCCACCATGAATCTTTGAAGGGGGGGCAACTAAGGGAGGGGGCAACAAATGGGTGTCCTCTCAACCAACGACTCCCCCATGTGGTTCTCGCCCCCGACAGACTCTTCTGGTACATCTCAATGGGGATTTTCGACTTTTCCCCCCACACCTCTGGGTTGGACTTCCCGTTTCCCCTTGTTCTTTTCTGTATTTTGTGAGGGACTCCCAATTGTGACCTCTTCCGGGTTACTTACCTTCGGATGGTGTGGAGGGTCCCTTTTTCGGGCTGCTTGGGGGTTCTTCTTCGGCCGGTCTTGATTTGGGTTTGTACTACCCCTTCAGCTTTTTGATTTTTAATGTGAAGTGCAAGAAGTCGTTTTGGGCTTTTTTGGCGTTTCTGGAGATGATTGTCTGAGGGTGGGGTGGGGACGTACTCTTGGCCCCCCATCCCGGATTGGCACTGAATCTTCCAAATCCTTTGATCGGTGTCTTCGGTCCCTCTTTTTTTTTTCCCCCCCCCTGACGGGCCCACTTGGTAAGACCGTTTTGCGCTTTTCTTCCTCAGATTGATGCCCCCCAATTTCCCCCCCGCTGTCGGGTTTTTGATGTTTCCCGGAATGCTGTATGGTTTATTTATTTGAGTGAAGCCCCACCCCTTTTTTTCAACTTTTGTTTTGGTGACTCCTGGGTTTAGGGGCCTTTTTTTCTCCTCGCTTCTGTTTCGCGTTGACCATAAATTTGCCCTTCCCCCTTTTTTTTTTTCCCCCACTCAGGTCTGATTCCCCTACGAGTTCCATTTTCAGTGATGCTGGCTCTGTATGGATGGTGGCGGTCCTACTTTGGTTTCATAAAAGTGGCATATTGGGGGGACTTCCCTCGAAGATCTTTTTTTATTTTTCCCCCCATCACCCCTATTTTTTCTGGTTTGCCAGAGAGATGATGTCTATCCCTCCGCTCTGACACGCAACCTGTATGACCCCTTCCCCGGGACCCACCCCCTCTCCAGCTCAGACCCACCCCAGCCCCCTCTCCTGAACGTTTGCCCCCCTCATGTGATTCTTTGGGAGCGGCAACACCCTTTTTTCGGTACATTCCCGGTCCTCCGGTCCTTCGGAAGTCCCAGTCCCCCACCCCCCCCCCCCCCAAATTCTATCGTTCATGTTCCCCCCCCCCACGATGCAGTTTGCGAGTTGGGGGTCCTGCCCACCGACCTCCCATCCCGTGCTGTTCCCGGCTTGCTGGACCACTGCAATTTCACCCACACTCTCCGTGCGCGTGTTTCAGAAGCCACCCCCCCCTCCCACTTTTACATGGCCTCATGCCCGCTGGACCTGACCCAGATTCTCTTTTTTTTCCTTGATCCGTCGTACAACTTAAACTCAGCGTACCCCCGTTCCCAACCCACAACCCCCCGAAGGTACCCCCAAGAATACCAACACTTTCTCACAAGAACTGAACGTCTCAACGTTTAAGGGAACAAGCTTCCTTTTACGTGCCCCTACACGAACCACAGACAAATACCCCCCTACCGCCAACTGAACCAGTCTTGTTTATTCCTCCCCCGTCCCTTTTCCTTAATTTGCTCCCCAGCAGTTTAAGAAAGGCATGTTCTCTCTACCCGTATGTCCCCCTCCAAGGAGCCCCCATCGACAGGGTCTTTTTTTTGACAATTTTTCCACCCCGGCCGCAGACAACATTTAACGGAGTGGGGCATTCCTTTTTCCAATGTGACCTTTTTGGGTGTAATGCTATTAGGACCCTCTCCAATTTTTTCCCCCCCTGAAAAAACCCAAGTCCTTCATTTTTCCTTGTTACCTTACCCCCTCTTTACCAAAACAAGACCCCTCCCCCTCCAATTTTGGTACCTCTCGCCAATCTCAACACCGTGTTCCTTTCTAATGTACGCGCACGTTCCACCAAAAGAACCGTTCCATTTTTTAGTCAAGTCCGCTGCCTCTTAAGCGGTTTACCACCCCCTCCCGCAGTGTGCCAATGAATGGCCTTTCCCCCTTGTACCCAAGATACTTAAATCAAATTTAGCCGTTGCAAGTCTTTCTCTTGAAGGTGTCTTTGTTCTCGGAGACTTTTCACCTCGAGGCCCCACTGAAAAAAAACAATTTCCCTGTGTGCCCACAACTCCCCAAGAAACCGAATATACTGTCCCTCGGTCATTGTTTAAAAAAGACTTCCACCTACCCTTTTGCCCCGTCAATACCTTTCTTCTTGAACCCTAAATCTTAAAGGCCGGACCTTGCCTCCTTCTTTTTACAATCCATGGGTCGTACCAGGTTTCCCCCATTAATTCCCTTGGAACACAAGAACCCCCCAGTTGGGCCGACAAATCCGAAATGGACCCCCTTCCTAGTTTGCGTTACAGTACAGCCGTGGGCGGCTGATCGCCTAACGGTACACGCCGTAGGTCCGCGTATTCGTTATGTCCGTAGAATCTTCTTACACACAAAGGAGCACCACTTCCCGAATTCTTCGGTCGGCGGGGAAACTCTCTTTCAAGACACATTCCGACCCCCGGTGCCGCTTCCCCCCGGCAACCCCTAAGATGGGAAGATTTTTTTGGACTTGTGTATTTTAGTCGCGGTTTACACTTTCCCTTTTCAGGATTAAAGAATACTTTTCGGCTATCCTTGACCCTCTTCCGTTGCTTTTTGAGGTCGCAGATTTCGAAGAGGAGGAAATCAAAATTTTTTTTGTTTCGGAGTCATTTTAAACCCCCTTTACCCGCAGTCAAAAAGCACCCTCCCTTCTTTTTTCCACAGTGCGCTTTTTTTTTTTTTGGATTGACTTCCTTCTTCTGGGTTGCGCTCCGGCTCCCCTCAAAGTACATGTTACCACCTCCTATTTGCTTTTTCTAAGGCGTTCTCTTACTTCTTGGGTTGTCGGCCCAGCCTCTTTCTTCTTCACTAAACGCAGACGCGGACGCAGGCTTTGCTTTCCGTCTTCGGTTGGGATTTCCTACGCCGAATTATGCACTTTTTGATCAAGTCCCTACGTGATTTTCGTTTCATTATCACCCTTTGGCTCACTTCTTGGTTCGGTTCCTGCTAACTTTTTTTTTAACCTAGCCCCCCGCTATCCCCTATGCTTGTGCCTAACTCCATGGTTTGAAGTTTAAATTTCTTTTGCCGTGAGAAGCCTTCCCCCCTACCCGGGGATTGGGGGTTTCCCCCCGACTAGGGCTTTTTGGTCCTTCCTCCTGATATTAAAGGTACACCCCCCCACGTTCCTATTGGAGTATGGAGAAGGTCCCCTACCGGTCCGCTGGTGGGTTATTTGTGGGGTCAGGGTTTTTTTTTTTTTTTTCCAAGGCTTGTCGTGTGTTGGACTTTTTGCGCCTCCGCTCTCCTCTAAGGTCGGACCCCCCTTTCCCCCAGATGCCCCCGCCTGCTTTTTTCAGGTTTCGTAAGTTCATTATGTAGTAGTTTTTTTCCAATTTTCCCTGTTTTGGGCCCCCGAATTTTTTTTGTACACACGCGTTTTCCCCTGTTTCATCTTGGGCTTTTATTTTCTGGGTTGCCCCCGGCGGCTTGGTGGTGCCCCTTGAACCCCCCCCCCCCCAAACGCGTTTTCTCTTGCTCGATCTCACCTGTCATGGCTCTTCCCTCCCTTTTCTGGTTTCGAGGGGGGTACCTTTTTTCCTTTCCCCGGTTTCACTTTTCATTTGCGCTTGCAGTGTTACGACGATCCCTACTCAGCGTCGGTCTCCGCTGAGAATCTCCGTGGTTTGTGCTTCCCTTTTTGTCGCCCAGGTCCTGGGAGAACCCCTATTCTGAGGTCGCCCGGAGCTGGGTGATCTATTTTGATGATTTGTCCCCACGTTTAGTTAGGGTTGGTTCATCTTGATCTCGCACGTTTAGGGTGGGATCAGGACTTTACACCCCCCCCCTGGCCACGTCCTTGGGTCTTCACGACTTTGAAAGGTGCTCGTCGTTTGGTTTTGTCAGGGGGGTCGGGATTGTTTTGTTGGTATTAGGGGTGTGAAAATTTTGTCGGTAAAGCGTTTGCTAAAATCACTTTTTTCTCCCTCAGCCACTTGGGGGTCCGGCTGTTTGGGGAGGCGGGGGTCTTGCTTTCTGTGTATTTGTCGGCTGTCTCGTGAGCAGTATTTTTGTCGAGTACACTCAACGGGGTTTTTTACTTTTTTAAGAGTTTCTGGTTCCCAACCCCTTGGTACTCCTTGCTTTGGACTTTCGCCTGAGCTGAAAGTGACCACGGCCGGTGTGCTTTTAATTGTCTGCTTTCCGTTTCTTATGTTCTCTGGAGGTCTTATGTTCCAAGAAATCTTCGCCTTATTTTTTGTGGTTGTTGATGTCCTGACTCTTTGTTTTTTGCCTTTCCTTTGATCATCACACGGCGTTATTGGTCTCGCTGTGATAGCCCACACCTATTTTTTTCTAAATCTTTGTTCTACTTTTCGGCACGGTTTTATTTTCTCTTGATTTGTGTTCCTTGTTGGTGGGCGGAGTCCTCGGTTTTATTCCTTTCGTCGGTTTTTGATTGCTTTTGGACTGAGCCCTTATTCTTTCATCCTCCCCTTTGTTTTTGACTAGATATGCTGAGTTGTTCCCTCTGCCCCCCCCCATCCCCTCCCACTTGAAGCCACTGACCCTCCTTGCGCCTGGCCCCCTTTTTTCACCCCTCTGCCATGTTCCCATTGTTTTCCGTTCTCTCCGCTTAAAACAAGTATGCCACTATCGACCCGGCCCCCATCACTCCGTCTTTAAAGTGAAAACCTCGCCCCCCCCATGGCCCCCCACAAGAGAATTCCCCCGGTTAGTCTGTCCCCAGGGCCCCCTCATACCTTCTCTTATGGTTGCCCGGTTGCCCCTCTCCCCCCTTTTTTCCCTCACTAGTTTGAAATTGACCCCTGAGACTTGGATTCTCTTTCCCTTCAAGTTCTACAAACGGACTTTGGGGTCATCCTTACGCAAATTCCCCCCCGTATTCAGGATGGGTCTCCGTAACCCCCGTACGGCGACCCCCCCCTACACCCCCCCCCTTTCCACGACCCTGCACAAACCACCCCCCCCCCTTGCCGTCGCCCTCGACCCAGTCCAATTTTTTTAATACCCTGCTAAACATCCCTAAAAAAAACTTTTAACCACACCCCCCCCCATGTGCTCGTCCCAAAGTACGGTTTTCCTCTATATTTCCATCCAGACCCCCCCTTGATTTGAGCAAGAATAACCCCCTCTTCCGGAACATCAATCCACATCTTCTTTCCTCCGGGGAGCGGCATGGGAAAATCGAACCCCCAAGGAACGGCCTGAAAAGCTACCAACAGCTCACTTGGTGAACCTGTCACACTAACCCCTCAAGGAAGTTTTTCTTTTTTATTTTGTTAGTTACCCGCTACAAGTATTTTTACCCCCCGTTCCCTCCGTCTTTTGACCGTAACTCGGGCAGCTTAACCCTCCCAATACTCCCCCCAGGGGTTTTTAGATCAACGTCCCTTTTCTTCTAAACAAGTTGGATTTCCACTCCCGAAAGTTTCCCCCCCCAGAAACATACAATCTTCCCAAACTTTCCACGGTTGCTTTCACCCTCTTAGTGTGTAAACATTGATCTTCAACCTACCCTATTACCATGAAATCCCTTTCGTAAAGGCTTTTGTCCCTCTGGCGTTCTCTGTCGTCCCAGCGGACCCTCCTTTCTCCCACCCACATCACAACCCTCCCAGCCCAAAAAATCCAACACCCTTTAAGTTTTGCCACTCCTGGCCTTCTTGTGGGCCCTTTCCCTAACAAAGACACCCATCCTTTCTCGCTCCCCCATTTCAGTTTTTGCGAAAAACGGCCCCCTCCCCGACCAAGCTTTCCGCTTCTGTGATAATGGAGGATCCAGGAAATAGTACCATTTAATTCTGTACACCCGCCCGCATTCCCTGCCCAAAGTCGAGTAAATGCCCCACAGAAATTTCCAAAACCAAAATTGCAACTGCTTGGTGTTTGCAGGATTGTAGCCTTTTACACGAAAGTTTCCCTTTCCGCTTTGTTTATAGCCGTGTTCCTTACCCAGAACACAGTCCATTTTCTGACACGAGATACCAGGTTGTAAATCACCGGGTCACACGAAAGTCTAGCGTTTTTCCTGCAAATAAGATGGTGCCAACTTTTTGAGGGGTGAGTCTTGTTTCTAACCAGGAATGGCCTACGACCCTTTTGGGTCTATTCCTTATTGTATACCTACCTCCTGGTGAATGAGAGAGAGTCTGGTAGGCAATATGATCATTGTCTTCCAATAAAACATCCACAAAACTTTTGAAGTTCTTTTTTAGAAAAGTTTTTCAAACAAAACTGATGCCCGGGCCCTACAGTGAGCTTAAGAGGTGCTGTTATGGAGGCTTCCCTTCACGGGTACGAGAAATTTACGACGCCCCCCAGGTGGATTTGGTTGGGAAGAATTACTTCTTTTTAGATTGCACCAATCACGATTCCCTTCAGAAGACTGTCCTGTGCTCATGAGACCAATAAGACACCAAGGAGCCACCGGTTGGCACTGTCACCGTTGATTATGGATTGTGGTTTTGAGACGGTACTCAAATTCCATTGGGGTTTTTTTTGACGCCAATGGTTTCTTTGTTTTGAATTTTTTTTCCCGTTGCGTGTTACGTACTTCGCCCTTCCTATTTTTCAGTACCCCTGGGTCCAACCCCTCGAATGGACTTCCCCTTTTCATTACCATTTTTTCCATTTGGCGCACTTTCCAGATTCTACCTCCCCCGTTTTCCACTGGACCTTTTATTACCTGTGGTTCTCCCTCGTTGGTGTTACTGCCGACTCCTATATGAAATCCTAAGAACCCTTAAGTTTTTCTTTCTCCAGCCGCCAGGCGATTTCTCCCTGCGGTCCAGGGTGTGGACTTCTTGTTCCGTCTTTTTTCATTTTCTTTTCCACAAGAGTTTTTGGATGTATGGTAGCTCCCGTATAACACTTTATCGAACATAAATGGACTCTGAAGCTGGGTTTGGTCCCCTAGCATATTTTTTGGTGTTGTTGGTGTTGTTTATCCTTGGTTTTTTTCGCAAAATCTCCCATGTTTTCCCCCAAGGAGGGCGGGTTACCAATTATTACATTTGGATACTTCTTCTTTTCCGTTCTCCAATGGAATGTCGGGGGGTCTGGTCCAGGGTTTGTGGAACACATTCTTGGTTCACCACCCCGGTTTTCTGATTTTTTTAGGTGGTGAATGTCCCCCACTGTTTTCGGCCCTTAGTTTGACTCCAATCGGTTTGCTTTTCCCTTTTCAACAAGGGAGGTCTATGGGGAGTTGTTTTCCCACCAGTGCTTTCGATTTTTGTTGGAGTTGCGATACGCCTCTCATTGACTGGTAGTTCCGGCTACGTTGTTTTTCCCACATTGTGTTCCCCCGCCCGGACGCCCTGGTTCTGAGGTTGACCGAATTTTTCTTCGCTGTGTTTGACCTTTCCGGTGTGATGTCCATGGGAGTTGAAGTGGTGGGAGCGTTCTTTCCCTGATCAGTGAGTGGACGTGTGTGGAGATATGACTGGCCCCCTCTACTTCCCCGTTTTGGTTTTATCCAAAATGAAAGCCCCTCCAGCTTTTCGTTGGTTTTTTGGGCGGTTTGTGTCTGGATTTGTTTTTATTTTTTTTTGTCTTGCTGCTTTGGCCCTCCCAGATTGTGAGGAATTTTCTTTTAGTCGGGTCAGGGTTCTTCTGGGGGTTGGACGTTTGGGGTGTTCTGATTTTTTTCTCTCGCTCTCTCTTTTTTTGGGGTTTTCGTGCGAGGTTCCCTTTGAGTTTGAAGATGAGCGAATATTAGGCCACGGTTTTATGCCCGTGTGGCTATCTCCCTCTGCCCCCCTTTTTGGGTGGTTAATACTTATTGTGTTTCGAGTTTTCTGTCCGTGCCCCCTTGCCGACCTGGCCCGCCTCCCCCCGGCGTATTTTTACCTTTCCATGCCTGTTCCCTTTCCCACAGATAGCTTGTTCTCTATGGCGCACCCCTGACTCCCCCCGGAGCGAAGCACTCGGTTTTGTGGTTTTTCTGCCCTACCCCACAGGCACCAACGATGTGCCGGAGATTTTTGGCGGCCCTTTTTCTCCCTTAGCCTCTTCCTTTCTTTAATCCGAAGTTGTTTTTCCCCCCAACCCCCACCCAAGGTCCCTCTAATCCCCCTCATTTATTTTCTTAGAAAGGTGTTATTTTTGCTGTAGTTCTTTCCGTCCTGATGATTTGTGTCTTTTTAACCCTTTTCTCCCCCCCCTCACAGTGTCTTTGGTTGTTCTGATGGGCGCTTCCTTTGTTTCCACCATCCCTTTCTTTGTAATACTGTACTCGGTTCTTTTTCGGTTTGTTTTTCTGGATTGGAGATGCGTTTTTTTTTTTTTTCTTCCAGATTTTTCTTTTTTTTCAAAAATCCAGGCAACCTCCCCCACATTGATACCGTGGGGCGCCTTTTCCTCCCCCCCTTTTTCCCCGCAGCGCACACCCAAAGCGACATGACACTGGTTTTTTTTCCCTTTTCCCAGAAACGTGATGTAGGGCGACCCAGCAGTGCACTCCCCTTCTCAAGATTTTGGTTTTTGACTCGCATTAGACGGCCAAAGGGCCACATCACCAAAAGCGTCGGGAAAACCCAAAACTAGTTCATTTTCGGGTGTGGAGAACTCTCAAACCCCCCCAGCGAGGCAGGCACTGACTTTTGCCCTTTTTCCACCAGTTTTCCCTCTGTCAAGAGGAGATTTCCCTTTTTCTCTTAGTATCTCCTCACGTGCCTCCCATGAACCACCCACTACCCACCAAAACCCCCCCCCCCCCCCCTCCTGGCGATAGTATCTTAAAGACTACCCCCCTTGCACCGCAAACCCAAACAACCGACCATAACCCCCTAACCCCCCCCCCAGCACCCAGGCACATTTCTCCTTTTTCCCAACCGCCCTGTCCCCCATGTCTCCCGGACCCCCTTACCCCCCGTCCCCCCCAAGCCCCTCCCACCCTTTTTTTCCCTTTCCACCCGCACACCCAGCACCTGCCCGGGTGTTCTCCCCCGTCTCCTACCTGTCCCGTTTCCCCCCCACTAGCACGAAACCCCCTTCTTCGTTACCCCCCTCCTAGTAAATGGTGCCCCCCCTACCCTAGGGCTCTTTTCCTTTTTATCGGTGCCACCTTCAGACCACCGAGCCGTCCCCCCCCAATTTCCGGCTTTGACGTATTATTTCTTGTCTTCCCTACCAAGGCTCATTTCCCAGGTGTCCTTCCTACCCCTTTTTTCAGCCTTTTTTCAAACCCGATAACTTCACCCTTTCTTAAACACTCCATCTGCCGACCCTTTTTGCTCCCTCCTCTTCCCCCCCGCCCGTTTGTCAGTCCCCCCTCCATTCCCTCCACCCTTAGACCCTCCCCAGGCCCCCCAGGCCTCACCGTTTTTGTTGCCCAATAGGCGTTGGTCAACCTCCTCGTTAACTGGCTCCGTGACCCCCCCCCTCTCTTTTTCAGACCCCCCTTGACCAGAGCGGACTTTTGTGTAACGTCCTCCTTTTACTTGTCTCGGATCCCTTCTTTTTCTTCCCCCTGTGCTAGCCCCCGAACTTCGCGTTCCCCCCCATTGCCCGACCCAACCCACCCTTCATTCTTAACCCCTCCTTCCCACCGCCGGGCCTTGTCTCCCCCCCCCCCCCTCCGGCCACCGCCAGTTTTGTCCACCTCCTGCCTTATGCCAAAACCCCTCCGGCGGTCCATAGTTTGCGCTTAGTCGGACCTTACGTTCATGGCGTGCCCGCGAACCCCCCCATTATGCCCGTCCTAAGTGCAAAATCCCTTTTCTACTTACACTTGATGTCCTATTACCATTTCTGAAGTTATCCATCTCTGTGAAAGTTTTTTTCTGATCAGCCCGTCCTATCAGCCAATGGCGTAAGACACTGCTTTGGCAGACTGCTGGAGCTCCAGGCTCTTTCACCCCCCACCCCCCCCTTTCCACAATGCAATTATAGTCAATATTAGCTTCCAGGTATTCTTTTTCAAACCGGAGGACCTGCGGCCAGTTAATCCGATGCTATACCACTCAGGGACCCTTGATGGCCCACATTCCGGTGGACGGGCATCTTTCTCCCTCCATAGTTAGCCCCCCCCCGGTCAATCTCGCACTTAACTCTCCCCACTGATAAGTGCCCCCCTATCTATTGGCTCTACTCCACTAACTTCTTCCCTTGCCCCCGCTGATTTTTCGAAGTATTATTCCCTTCGATACCCTTATTATTCTTCCCTTCCCGGAACTCTTTTCCGTTCTAGGGTTTTTTGACCCCCCCCCCGTTTCCCCCCAGCCAACTTTTTCCAAACCGTCGAAAATACTGGGCCAGCCGTCTCCCTTTTTCGGACCTGCTTGCCCCTCCCCTTTTTTTGTGTGCCCCTTGCCCTTTCATTCTCTGAAAATTTGACCCTGTCTCGTCACGTTCCCCTCGGGGACAAGTCAGCCCCATTTGTCCTGTTGGTTTCGTATAAGGTACTCTCTTTTATTATACTTCACCCCTGTAGTACATGAATCCTGCGTGACCCACCCTAATTGTCACCTCAAGCCCCCACGGGACCAACGGAGACCTCGCTCCCTCTCACCCCTTTTTTTTTCTTAGATCCCCGTTTCCCTGA
>Ga0179593_1506832_pt1 | contig 13323 bp, 20 predicted proteins | sample CZODoug2_1_08_16_FD_185931 | JGI IMG/M metagenome (GOLD analysis project Ga0179593, IMG submission 185931) | Vadose zone soil fungal communities from Angelo Coast Range Reserve, California, USA - CZODoug2_1_08_16fungal (PacBio error correction) | ecosystem: Environmental > Terrestrial > Soil >... | reverse complement strand
TCGTTTTGATTTGTCTTTGCCACGACACCGCAGTTCCCAGATATAACGTTCCCCGGAATCCCCATACTCCTGGAGACACCTTTTTTGCCTGCCTCAATGTCGGACGTTTGCGTTGTCTTCCCATCCCTCTCCCTGCTCATTTTTTTGAAGATTTACCCCCATCTATCTCACGCCTTTCCAGGCCGTCTAACGATCCCCCCTCCTGTATACAGGACCGCCGCCCTTTGGAACCCCTTTCTTTTTGGTTACCCCACCTTTTTTTCCGTGGCCGTGACCAGTCTTTTGAGGGTGCACTCAGAACTCTTTTGCATGGGGTTGCATGGGGCGTAGTTTTAAAGTGCCTTAAGTTTAGGGGCGTTTGTTGAGCTATTTCCAGGATTTTTCATTTTTAACTTCTCGTGAGTCTTTTTCGTGGCCTTTGGAAACATTTTTCGCCAGTTGCCCTCTGCATTACCCCTCACACACCACAAGGAACCAAATTTCCCCCGCATTCAGATTGTCAAAAGAGTCCCCCATGTACGGACTTTGTGTGAGTTCCATTTTTTCCAGTGTGCTTGGGGACCGTATCACAACTCTTCCCAAACCCTTCTCGCTCAGATGGGGATACAAGTCCCAGCGGTTCTAATGTGGGTGGGGCACCCTCGTTTTGTGATGTTTTGAGGGATGGGAATGGATGGAAGTACAGGCCCTTAGAGTTGGCCCCCACCACCAAATGGGCCGCTTTTTTCGCCCCCCAGGTTTTTTCTTTTCTTTGGGGGGTTGTTCCGGTTGCCCCCCAGTTTCCCTTGTTCGCCTTTTTTTAGGATTCAGAGAGCCTGTTTTCCCACCAGCGTGCATGCCCGTTGTGTTGCCGGCGTCTCCTTTTTTTTTTTGTGACTTTTTTGATGGTAACGCACTTTGGATGGCATCATCTTTTTTGTTCTTTCTTTTTTTGGCCAACCAACCACTCCCCCTTGTTTGTGGGTCTTTTGGTTGCCTGTCCCCTTGTTTAGAGTTTTTAGGTTGCCACTTTTCACCGTGCAGCCTGAAGCGCCCTTTTTTAGTTTCGACCCCCCTTTCCGGCCAGCAACCGCGCCCCCCCCCCCCCACCCACGCTGCCCTTTGAGTTACTCGTGTTTTTTGCCATTGTAATTAGATTTTAGTTTGTTTTTTTTGTAGGAGGTTTTAATCTTTATTCTGCTTGAAATAGTCATTCTCCTTGATTTTTTCTTCCTGTCCGTGATGGCCAGTTTAATTAACCCCAGGAGTTTTGTCCTTCTTTGCCCCTTCTGTGTTTCCCCTTCCAAACGTCGAGTATGCGGATTCGGCGGGTGTTGTTTTTTCGTGCTTTTAACTTTAATCTTGTTCAGATTGGTGGCCGCACTTCTGGCAAATGTTGGTTTTCTCGGGCACCACCACTGCCATTTTGTCGCTGCTGGCATTTTTTCTCACACATGGGCACGAGCCATGCTCCTTTACCACTTTTTTTTCTTCCCCCCCGGGGCACGTCGCCGTCCCCCTTGGCCAGTTCGGTTTGTCCAGTTTGGGTGTCCCCTTTTCTGACCCTTGCCGTTTCCCTTCCGGACTGAACCCTTTTTGGCATTCTGGTGTGGCGATTTCCCTCTTCCCGTTTCCTCTTCTTGAAAAGTTTTCAAGTTTCCGGTGTGGGTCAACCTCCCTTTTTTTACCCGACCCCCGGTGTAAGGGGACGTTTGCCCCCTTTTTATAAGTTTTCCCTGTTTTGCTCTTAATGACCCCCCTGCCCGACCTGTTCGTAGTGGACAAACCTTTTTACGAGTACTTGATGTCGAGTCCCAAGGAGAGCCGAACAAGCCTGACTCACCACTCTAAGGCCCGAGGCCGGACCCCCTCAGTCCAAGGGCAGCCATCCGGGCTTGATTGGCGAGTGCCTTGGCCGATTGCTAGTGTCCTACTGCCCGTTTGTGTTTGCCCCAGGGTCTTCCCATCGTCCCAGCCGGGAGCGTTTCCCGTAGGCCACGTTTTGCTGCCCACCCCAGCTTGGATGATCCCCTCCCCCCCCCGTTCACCGGGCCGGTTTGCTTTTGAGGGTCCAGCCATTCCACTCAAGACAGCAACGACCAACATCTGGCAAGTCGTTTTTCGGAGTGGATTTGGTTTTGACTGTCTTTTGTCCCCGGTCCATTCTGTTCCGGTTTTTTTTTCCCCAATAGGTTCCCATCAGGGATTGTGGGTTGTTCCTCAGTTTGTTCGTTTCTGTTAACACCCTCCCTCAATTCCCCCTTTCTGACTCCATGGAAGCGACACCACGCTGTTCCCCAGGTAGGTGCCCAACCAGTTGGGCTTACCCTTGTTTACCGAGTCGGGGCCGTCGTCGTAGTTCCCCCGTCTGCGTGCCGTCTCCCCAGTCCCTGAACAGGGTTGCCCGGAATCCTTGTCACCCCCCCAAGACCCCCCCCCCCCTCCATAGTTGACCTCAGTTGCAGGTTTTTGTAACTTCCAGCTGTTCTTTATTGCCATTTTGTCTCCTTCTGACGGTGTGGTGATTCTCTTTGCTTTCCCTCCTCGGGCCCTTTTTTTCACTCACCCGGATCCCCACCTTAGTTGTCCCGTTCGCCCCCGCGGCTTGTCGTGTCCCCCAGGCCAATGGTTTTCGTCCTTCCCCGTCTGCCTTTCCGACTTTGTCGTGTCCCCCCCATTCCCGTCGTTTTTGCCTTTCAACCTCCATGCATCTGGATTCTTTTTGTTTTTGGTGACGTCCCCATTCTGATTTTATTTTGTGGCGGTTCGGGTGACCAGGCCGTTTCCTCGCGTGCTCCCTACCTACCGAGATTGTCTTCGAGCCCATCCTTTTTTTTTGCTAACCTCTGGGACTTCTTGTTTTTTTTTGCCGATTCCTGCACAGCATGCCCCAACCCAGGTTTTTTTTTTTTCCCACCTCGAAAAATACTTGCACTGTTGGTTTTCACCGTTTTTTGGGTACAATTCCCCCCACTCAGCAACCTGTCTCCTTCCCCTTTCAATGTCTTCTTTGCTTGTCGGCTTGCCAAGATGCCGGGCCAGAACCAACAGGGACCCCCGGGCGCCGATACCCCACCCGGACTTGGACCCATCGTGCCGGCACCAGCGGCCACCGCTTCCGGGATCGTTGCAACCCCGCGACTTGCCAAGAGAACTTTCCCTACGTTTATCTTTCGCGTTACCCTAAGGGTCCTTTTAAGGTCGGGTTCCCCAGTCTCTCTGTCTTTGCCTGCGTGAGCCACATAATGAGAGGCTGTTTCAGCAGTGTCCAACCCCCCTCCCCCTCTCCCGTCCCCACCCCCCCTTCCCTATCTCGTATTCTTTCCTTCCCGCCTTCTGACCGTTTCACACAGCAGTCACAGGGGGGTTCCCACGAGCGCTTCCCGGTCCCCTCGTTAGTCGGACGCTTTATGAAGCAGGTGACTTCCTGTCCCCGCCCCTGCCACATGATTAGCCGGGCGGCCGATTACGTTCCATCTTTTCCCCAGTTTTTTTCTCCCCGCGACATACTCCAGTGACTCTGGAAGTGCTGTTCGAACAAGGTCCCTTCTCCGCCACACACACCGTAGTGCCCCTCCTCTCGATTTCGGGCTTCCCTGGCTCGAATTTTTAGAGCTGGGCGTCTTTTCCCCTGTGAATTCAAATGTACCGTTCTTCTTTCCTCCATTTCTCGCCCTCGTTAGTCAACCCCTTTTCGGTATCTGCCTTTTCTCTTTGACGTTGCGCTTTTGTGTTCCCCCATGCCTGCCGGCTCTCGTCTTTGCGGCGTCACGCTCTCACTTTTTTGGTCCTCATGTATGCAGCTGTGCCAGGTTCGTCCTTCTCTGCCAAGGGTTTCTCTCTCGTTTCCCCCCCCAGGGCTGTTCCCCCGTTTCAGGGCTTTTTCACCCGGCCCCATGGCTGCGTTATCGCTGGTCCGACCTGTTCCAGTTAAACCTTTTCTCGGTGATTTGTTCATCATCACTTGTACATTCGTCCTACGTTCTTTCCTTCATCAACCAGCATTTGGAGTTTGCTGTCACTTTTGGTACCAGTCGAGGACAGTGAGCGCCTATTTTTTGTAAATCACGGGATTTTTCCGGTTTTTTCGTTTAGTGGCGTGGGGCCGGCAGTACGGGGTAACCGCTTCCTGTACAGAATACGGTTCTGCTTTACCCCCCCCCCCCACAGGCCTTCGGGTTCGTTATCTTTTTTTTTTTTACGGTTTTCCCGATCATAGTACACCGTGGAATTTTTTTCCTTCGTTTTGATCTACACGGACCCCCTTAACCCCTGTTTTTCACGTTATTTTTTTTTTTCTGCCCCCTCCGTCACCCTTCCCATCACATTGCGAGAGGGTTTAGTCTTTTTTCTCATCCCATCATCTGTTCCTCATGCGTTCAACAAAGCCCGTCCGCCTTCTTGTCTCTCTTCGGTCATCCTTCCTCACTTTTTTTGCCCTGCCAAGCATGGATCGGTGGAAGCGGTCTCCTACTTTAAAAACATTCTTCGGCTTTTCGTAATTTATACTTTGTTTTTCCCCTCTTCTTCATTCCTTTCGCGCCCCACAAAGTTTGAGCTTGACGAATTTGCCGCCTTTGATTTTTCCCAGATGGTACCCCCCTGTCTTTAGGTGCTACCCCAACCATTTTTCCCCCAGACCACAAGAGTGATGCCCCGTTTTCGACTTTTTTTTTCTCCTCCCTCCTTCCTCTCTTTTGACACGTCGAAACGCCCCATTACCTGTGCTATGTCTTTCCCTTTTCCTTCTGCTCCCCCTTCCACATCAACTTGTTTTTAGTTTTGCGTAGATTCGTGACCTTTGGCCGAAGCTTCCCCCCTCCTTCTGGGATCCCTGTTTCTCCTCTCCTTCCGAGATTTCCATGCTCCTTTTTTTTTTTTTCTCATGTATTCTTTTCCACCCACACATACGGCTTTCTTTCCCTTTGACGTAATTTTTCCAGTCTGCTCCCCCTTGTCTTAGACTGTGATGACCTTTCCCTGGTGACAATGATCCCCCCCCCCCGGACCGTAGATGACGTCTATTTGTTAGTACCGCCCTGTTCTACTTCATAATTTATTGTCCAGTTGGCTTGAGGCATAGCTTTTTTCCCCCCCCTGTGTGACGCGTTCAGTTTCACTTCTTTTGGTGCGCTCGTGGGTGTAGTCTCTCTTTTCTTGAAAGTCCAGGCTTTTTTTATGTCTTCTTCCCCCCACCGGCCCCCCGCGGTGCAGAATTGAGGGATTCGGGTCTTTTCCAAGACCCAACCCCCTCCGGTTTCAGGTTTCTTTTTTCACTCTCTCGGACAATTCTCGTCATCAAATTGTCCCTTTTGTGAGACGTCGCCCCGCTATTCCCCCCTCAGAATTATCGTTTTTTGAAGTACTAGTACTTTCTCTTTTTTCCTTGTACATCTTTGACTAACAGTTTTTGCCCGCCTTTGTCCAACCGCTCTCTCCGTTGAAGGTACGATTTGATTTTCTGCCATATTAGCCTTCTCCTTCAGCCCTCTCCTCCCGAAGGTCCAAACCCGGTCACCTCGCAATAGATTTCGTCTTCTCCTTGCTCCGACAGGTGCGTGTGCGTTCTTTTTCCATGTGTCTTTCAAACGCGCCGTGTCTCCGAACTCGGCCCCTACCTTCCCTCTGCTATGGCCACGCCGATTCCCCAGCGGAAACCTTTTGTAACCCGTGTGATTTTTCTTTTCTTGATCGTACCCCCTTCATTCCCATCTGGTCATCGTCCCCCATCTGCAATTCCCAATCCCCCACCCCCCACAATTTTGTCGCTCTTTCTCGTACGCACTCACTTTTTCCTCTACTCTCTTGGAAGGTCTCTCTCCGTTCTGATCCTTCTTGCGGCCCCCGACACCATGTTTGTAAATTCTATTTTGCAGTACGTAAGTGGAAGTCCCAGTGGCCGAATTTCCTGTATTAGACTTCTCGCACGGCCCCCCGCCTCACGAAAGGATTAGACACTACTACGGTGATTTCTGTTGTTTGTCCTTCCCTTCTTCTCCCGCTTGCCCTGGGTAGTATCGCTATATCTCCTCGCTTTCCTTCTTCCGGCGGCGGTCATGTTTTCATTTCAGAGCCCGTGCCTTTCTTTTCTCACAGACGTCTCTCTACCTTTGATTCTTCGGACCCACTTGATGGTATTGTGTTCAGTCAGCCTTTTTGTTGCTTCTTCATTTCCCCGCCGGGCCCATCCGATCTTTTGAGGTTTCCTTTTTTTTCGTGTTTTTTTCACGGAGTGCCCCCCTCTTTTTTTTATTTTTTCTCCCTACCTGACTTCGAACCTTTTCGTTTCCGCCATTCGCGCTTGTGACAGTTTCGATAGCCCCCAACTTGAACCAATAGCCCTTTCGTACCCTTTCCGTGGAACGTATTCCCCTCCATTATGGCCGCTGCAGTGGTCTCTTTTTTTTATTTTTCTTTGGGTGATGGCTCCACCTTTTCTTGTCCTCTTTCCCCCGGTACCACTGGTGCCCCTTACCGTCACACCCCCAGACTGCTTTGGGAGCGGAAGTTTCGTAGACGTCTTTTACCTAGGACGTTCCCTTTCCAGTCCTTTAGGTGCGATGTTACCCACAACTACCCAAAGGATTTGGTCCTGTTTTTTGTGGTATGATTCTTTTCCTCCCGAGCTTCTCTTTTTCTCTATCATTTTTCCCCCGCCCTCACTGTCGTCAATTTTTCATTCGTTTCCCGTCTTGTCGCCCCAGAAACTTCACCCCTTTGTAGTTCCCTGTCCCCTTCCCCAACCAATCATGGCTGTATTTCCCAGATTTTTTTTTTTTTTTTCCTCTGGCATTTTGTTTCGCAATGATCAACATACCTTTTTCTTTGATGTGGGGCTAAGCCCTCCGGTCCACCTTGGAAAGGGCCTTTTGTACTGGCTATATCTTTGCTTTTCTTTATGGGTCAGCTCCAAATCAATAAATGGAACCTCACTGGCCTAAAAACCCTTCCAGTCATCTCCATGGATCTGCTGTTTTTTTCCCCACGTCACCTGGGTTTCCCCCCCTGGGAAGTGTGGGTTGTGGGTTTTTTGCCTTCTTTCTTCGCTTTCTCTTTGGTTCGTTGATAGGTCCCGCCTTGACCGCGCTTTTTTCCTAAAACGTCTTCCTTCTTTCCAAATTATTTTTCGTTTACCTTTGTTATGCTTGCGTTTTTCGACCCTTTCTCTCAATTCCCTTTTGATGTTATTCATCATGCTTTGACGTGCATTCTACGCCTTCAGAACCCACCGCCCGTACAGCAAGGAGTTTTTGCTCTTTTTCCCCTCATCCAGACGGCCCCCTTCTGTTGACTAGTCCCGGCTTTTTTAGGATACTCCGTGTCTAGCATGCTAGACTTCTCATTTTGGAGGCCTGCTAAAACGCAGCTTGTACTGCGGTACGACGGATCTTTCGTCTTGCTTAGACACTTCAATATAGTCTGCCCTTTGCCAGTTGGTTTTTCTGAATCGGATTTGCTTTTTTTTCTTGTTATTTTTTAGGTCTCCTGATCAGGAAAAGGTCCCATTAAGCGACAACTTTTATCTCAGTACTGAGCATTTCTGTTGTGGGAGGTTCTTCCTCAGTTTAGATCTGACCCCTCTTTCTTTCATTGTTTTTCCCCCCCAAACTTATCATCGTATTGCCGCCCGGCCTTGGACTTCTCCCCGGAACTGGGCTCCCTTGCCTATTCTCGTTTTCTTCTATCTGCCATGTCATTCCACACACCCTGGCTGCGGGCCTTAGTTTCTGAGCACCTGATCCCTTGTCATCTGTCCGGGACTAGCGTGTTTGTTTTGCATTACAATAGATTGTGTGATCCCCCTGTTGTCCCTTACGTCCTCATTGTAACGGTTGGTTGCCCCCTGCAAAACTTTGGCCACATTTTCTCATTGCCACCATCTTCTCCCCCGTGCATGGCTCCCCCCCAAACCCTCGACCCCTTCTTCCTCTGGCTTGGAAGTGGACCTGCCTGTCTCTCACGGTTCTGTTCCCTTGTGAAAATCCATCCCCTTCCATGACCCGAGATTCGGAGTCCTCTGATGGTTGCAGACTCTCACCCCACTCCTCTCCCCATCTCTTTTCAGCTCTTACGCCCAGTGCCCTATTATTGGTGTGGGTGGGTTCGTGATGGCCGCCGTTCTCCTTCCTCTCCTCTGTTTCGTCTTCGTTTTTCCGGTTGACTTTCCCCCAGTTCCTTAAAAAACGTTGGTCTTGCCCTCCCATGGGGGTTTTTTTTTTTTTGCCCCCCCAGGAAGTGTGCTGTTGCTTCCCACACCGTCGATCCACTTTTTAACCTCCTTGCGGTTTACATTCCCCCAACTCCATGCTCAGTTCAAAAGAATTTCAGGGTCTTTTTTTAATGATCTTCTCTCGTCTCCCTTGCTATCTTGCCCTGCGTTTTCAGCTCTCCCCCATCAGAATTTCCCCTTGTTATTTTTTTGTGCAAAAACTTCCCTACCCTTTACCCCACGTTTCATTTTTCTGCCCCCAGTTCGGACTGCGAGTTCTCACTCCGCATCCCTTGGTTTTATCCCAGACTCTCCCATGTTGTCCTGGTCTCACCCTAGGTTCCTGGACAACTCCTTGCTTCGCCCCCTATGGTTCATCTTTTTTTTTACTGGACTCTCTTTGCGTATTGAAAAGCCTGCCCTATACCTGCCGTTCGGCCTTAACCCCGCTGTCCTTTTGATCTCCCTTGAACCCCTACTTCTTTTCCAAGCTATGCTTAGTGAACCCCCCCCCCTCCGACTTTTTTCCACGTCGCAGTTCCCCTTCCTCCGTTTTGAGTAAGGCGGTCTTGTTATTTTGCTCCCACAGCGCTCTTGTGCGTTTCGAGTTGCTCATTGAGACAGGCGTTCCCCATAGGCCGGCTCTTCTTTTCATCCCCGCTTTTCCTTTGATGATAGGCTGTGACCCGTTTCGCCCCTTTTTTGTTGATTCTCTTTTAGTCCGATCCTTATTTTGCTTCCCTTGTCGTCGTAGGTCACTACTCCCTTTTTAAGATGTTATTTACGTTTTTTCTTACACTCCTTTTCCTCCTTTTTTTTTTTTTTGTTTGCTATGTAAGACCGCTTCATTTTGTGTGATGCTTCACGACACCCCGTGCACCCCAGATCTTCTTGTCCTTCCCGCTATTCAATGTCTGGACTGAACTTTTTCCCTCCCATGCTTCCTATAGTTTGCGTTTTTTTTGCATCCGCGGAAAGTTTTCAACTCATTAACTTCCCTAATCCTTCACCCGAATTACAAGTTCCTCTTGCTCAACAGGCTTTAAAGCTAAAAGGTCCCGTTCCTTCCCCCTGTACTCCTTTTTGGTCAAGAATGGTGCGCACTACCTCCCTTTTCCTATTTTATTTCTTATTTTTTTTCCTTAGTCCGCGGTGTGTAGTACTCCGTAAGAGGCAGGTATCAGGAGGACGGTTATTCGGGCAAAGTTTTCTGAACCAGGTATGTACATCCATTTGTATATTTTTTTTAGGAGTCATCCCCGTGATGGTTCGATACCATTTCCGGTCATGTCCAGATTCACAACCTTTATCAGGATGGAGTACCCCGGTCAAATTCCTGTCTGGGCCCAAGTTTTTAGTCCGGTTTTTCTCTAGCAGTTTAAATGTTTGGTTGCATTTTCCTGGTCCTGCCTTCCACATTCCCGGGACCCCCAGGCGTGCGCCTTGGGCTGTCCTGTGGTCCAAAATGGTTCGGGGATTCGCAAGGGTGACTACTCTAAATGAAGTCTATCGTCACTTTTTTTCACCCCCCCCTGTCCGTTCTTTTTTCAATCTTGCATGGCCCTTTTTTCTGGTGTGGAAAGCTTGAAGGTGTGGAAACCGTAACTCTTTTTCCCACTAGTGGGGTGTTGATCATCGTTTTTTTTTCATCCACCCACCACCCACCGCGGGTTTGTGAGATTCTCAGGCTGCCCCCCCCGTTGTAGTGAGGGTTTTCCAGGTTCATTCGAGTTGACGCCCTCGATCTAAATTTCGCAGCTACACGGCCGTTTTCACAGCACCCGGCCCCCCCCCACCCCCAATTTCTTCCACCCCGGCCCTGCCTTAGTTGAGGGGTTTTTTTTTTCTTTGTCTAGTTGCTTCCGACCTCGAACTGATTTTATCCCTTTCATAGCCCCTCCTTGTCTAGGAAATTTCCTTTGCCAATTTCCCTTGTTTATTCCATTTGCTGCCAATTAATACCCCAGGCCCGCTGGCTACCTTGGTGCGGGTGTGGTGCTTGCCTACCTCTCCTTCGAAGAGGCTCTTTACGTGCATGAGTTCCACAAGTGGGGTTTGCCCAACCGACCCGAATTTCTTTTTTCGCTGACCCAGGTGGATCATTTCCAAGGTTGTCCTCAGGTTTCTTCCCCTTGCTCCAAACGCGATCCCTGCCCCCCTGGCTTCACAAGCCGCCTAATTGCCCGCCACATTGTTTGTTGGGGGCTTTCCCTTTGGCCCTTAGTCTCCCGGGTGCGGTTGACGTAACCCCCCCTGTCTTCCATTCCCGCGCGTTGAAGGCATTGCGCTTTGGTCGGTACACCTAAGTACCTGGGAGGTTTTGTGTCCAACAGGGAAGAACTTGTTGGGGTTCGCAACCCCCCTTATCTCCATGTCGCATTCCGCCTCCGATAGTAACTGTGTCTCCGAGTCTGTGTAATTGTTTTCTTTTCGTTCGTGTGTGCTGTATCGGGCCGTGTCGATCCCTTCCCCCTTCCAATGTGCGTCAATCTGGGCCGACCTCTGTGTCCCCCTTCCCCCCCCGTCCCGACGTATAATTTATGGCGTTAGAGGCAAGGCATTTTCCCTCCGTTCGTTCCGTCCCCTCCACTTTTTGCTCTCCTGTGTCCTCATACATTCGGTGAAGCTCAGAAGTTTTGTTTTCCCCCCCCTGACCCCGAGAAGCACCCGACCCCCCCCCCCAAGTCTGGTGCCGCTTTCCCACCCCTTGTTCCTGCTCATCTTTACTGCATCCAAAGAAACCCAAGTTAGTCCAAACGACTCAGGCCGTCAGGTGGGGTTGAGGGAGGGTCTTCTTGGTTTCCTTTTTTTGCTCTTACCAATCGTCCTGTTTGTTTTTCGTAGAAGTGGTCGACGGACCCCCCCTATCCTACCCAGGTCGGCTTCGAATTTGCACCTTTTCCGGTGTTGTGGCGTAAGCTACCGGTTTTTTTCTCATTCCTCCGGGTCTTGCCCCGCGAGCGTTTTTCCCCCTATTCCGTCCCGTGAAAAATTGGGTACGATCATGCTCATTTCACCCCGGCCCCCCCCCCATTGTTTCGCACTGTTTTGTTTTAAGCCCCTTTTTGGTTGCCCCCTAAGTGCCAAACTTTTTGTACGAACAGAGTTCGTTGCCCAAACCTGGGTTTGATTCTTTAGCTTTCTTTTTTTGTAGGTTTTTTTACTTGAAGTAGCTGAACCTTACCACGAACACCCCCCCCACCGAATTTTTTTAACGAATTTTTCTTTTCTCCTCGATGCCAGGTGGCCCGGCCCGGCGCTTTCCCTCGCGCTACTTTTCCCTTCTCGCCCCACGGTGACGCCGATGTAAAAACCTAAGCAGGATGATTTGGTTTTCTTTTTTCCGTGTTATCAAGGGCGATGGTCCCGGGGGTGTTTGGTGATGGTTTCTGGGCAGACAGCCCCTTTGGCCCCCCGCCGTCTGATTTTTCTAACAATATTTGTGTTCGCACAGGCGTCTCTTCGAAACATGCAGATGTTCTCGGTATCGTTTTTGTTCGGCCGGGTTCCCAAGGCTTGCCCCACGATTTGGATGGTTTGTAATCGTTCCCCCTACAGGGTCCTGGTTGTGTTTATGCAACTTCCTTGTGTAAACGCAGCTCCCTCCCCCCCCGCTTCGTTCCCCCCATTAGATTCTTTTTTTTTGAGGTCAGGCACGTTCTTTCCCTTTCCCGAACCCCACCACTTACCATGGCGGTCCCGTACACCCACATCCGTGACCCCGCAGTGATTCCCTCCTAAACACGACTTGTCCCAACCCCCCCCACAGATGGTCGGTCCGTCACCACTGACCGTCGGTCACTTGTGCAATAGTTTTTCGGTCGGGCTTTCCCAACGTCACGTTGCGCCCTGGAATTGTTTACGTCCTCGTGCGATTTCTTTTTTTGATTTTTGCCCCAAACCCAAATCATTTAGGATGTGCACACCTCTCTCCCAGACACCTTCGCGCTCTATTGACTCCGCTGCTTTACCGACCCCCCCCCCTCGGGCTGCAACAATTCCCCGCCCTTTTTTCCCCGCTTTCCTGAGTTGAAGTTTGAGCTTGGAGTGCAGTAAGGATGTTACTTCTGTTTTTGCCAACTTTGTGCCCCCCCCTTCCTCCCCGTCCGTCCCTGCGCTTATCGTCCAGGGAACTGATCAGCGCGTTTCCCCGTCCCCTCCGTCTTTTTCGACCCCCAGTAGAACCTCACCCCCCTTCGCTTTCCGCGAAAGGTCTACGAAGGGGTTTTTGTTTGGTCCCTGCCTTCCCCCCCGTTCTTTCGCGTTCTCCTGGCATCGCACACACTTTCAATTTCCTTCTTTTGACCTTCAACCCGACGTGCGGACCTCCCTGGGTAGCGTTCGGACCACTTGACCCTGAGGTCCTTGTGCGGCGCTTTTTTGTTTTTTTTTGCCGTCTCGCCCCTAGAGCTTTTCTTGGGACCCCCCGTGACTTCTGGGTTTTTAACCAAGCCCCGCTGGCATTTTGGATTAGTCCATGGCAGCTTTTGACCAGGGTTATCGTATGAGCGGTTTCCATTTGGTGTGTTCCCCCCTCTTCTTACTAACGGCAGGTTTCCCTTTTCTCTTGGCTGTCCCCATTTAGACATCCCTTTCTAGTGTGAGTTCTTTTCCCCCCCGTACTCGGTTGAAGGGACCCCTTTCCACCCCTTTTTTTTTTTTTTTTTTTTTCCTCCCCACCCGTCGGTTTTTGAGTCCAACCCCTTCTTTTTTGGTTTTGCCCGGTTTCCCCGGCCTTCGACCCATCTGGGGGTGTTTCCCCCTTTCTTTTTCGACTGTTTGAAAATCCCGTTTGGCGACTCCGGTAGGCAGCGGATTTTGTGACCCCGTCTGACTTCTCCCCTGCTTTTCCGCCTCTTTTCTTTCTATTTTAAAAACAGTGGCTTTCTTTTTTATTTCGGGGGACCCCCGTTTCCTAAATTGTGACCCCCCCCCCGTTCTCTTGGCCCGATGCTGATACCGCCCAACCTCACCTCATGACCAACGTGTGACTTTTTTTACCAGTTTATTTTTCCCACGCGCCTCCTCTTGTGTTCGGCGTGGGCTGGTGTCTTCAATCAAGCATCCCCCCCCCATCCTGCGTTTTTTTTCCTTTTTCCCCCCGCCGTCCTCTTTACTGGTTCTCCGTCCCATCC
>Ga0179593_1419148_pt1 | contig 13323 bp, 12 predicted proteins | sample CZODoug2_1_08_16_FD_185931 | JGI IMG/M metagenome (GOLD analysis project Ga0179593, IMG submission 185931) | Vadose zone soil fungal communities from Angelo Coast Range Reserve, California, USA - CZODoug2_1_08_16fungal (PacBio error correction) | ecosystem: Environmental > Terrestrial > Soil >... | reverse complement strand
GCGTTGGATGGCAGGTTTCCCTTCTGTATAAAGTACCCTTCGCGGTTTCACCCTATTGATCACCACCCCCCCCCTGAGACTCCGGAGTGTGAGGGCCACTGTTTTTTTAGAAGGTCCACCCCCCCCCCCCCCCCCCCCCCCCCCCCCAACCCCCCCCCACCACGTTTTCACAGCCGACCCATAAATGGCCTTTCCCCTCTTTGTTTTTGCCCATCCTTCTCCCAGTATGGGTTTTTTGACAATTTGCGGATAGCCGCGCTTTTACGTTGGCAATCCTTCTTTCCCCCCCCCCCTAATCCTTTTTGGTGCTTTTCGATTCCATTCCAAAACTGCTGCTTCACAACGTGGGTCACACCCCAACCCCCCCCTTTTTCCCGAGGATTGTTGGCTGCCCCTGCCTATGGCTTGCCTAATACGTCCTTAACGGCTTTTCCCCTCCTCTCCTGTCGCTTGATCCCTAGGGGTTTTGAAACGCTCTGGATTCATACAATGCACTGGATCTGACGCTCCGCCTGCCCTTCCCTTTCCGCCCGGTAATGTTGTAATTTTGCAAGCCCCAGACTATCGTTTTTTTTAACACGATTCTAGAGTCTTTTTCCCGCGCTCGTAGTCGCTTTTTGATTAGGTCGCGTCCGTTTTAATGGTTTGATGATTCCCTGAGTGCCAGAGAGTGCCAGGAAACTGCACTGCTTTTGCAACGATTCTTGCCGTTTTGACCTTTTATTGTAAGGAATGTGCCGGCTTTTCCTCAAACATGGTGACGCTTTTCCCTTCGTCCCTGGGCAACCTGTCCAGCGGACTTGGTGTATGCAATTAGGCGCAGCGTATGGAAGAAGGCCCCCAATAATTTTCCCCCTTTTTTCTAGCCGGTCTTCCCCCACGCCTATTCCCACCTTTTGCGACCACGTCGGACCATTGATATTCTGTTCTCCTAGTGCGTCGGACCGTCCATGATTGACTTTCCTTTTCTTTTTTCTGGCCGACGTATTTCTAATTTGTCTTCGCTCCTTTTTCCTAACGTATGTCAACTCTTTCCTCATGATCAGGGACAGTCGGCGTATTTTTATCGTGAACTTCGTGTATGCCTGCCTGCTTCCTGATACCCGGAAAGGATTGTGGGAGTCGCTTTCTTGGATCCTTGTTACTGCGCCGACCCTGGGATCCCCTCCGTCGGAACTTGCCGAGAGCAGTGTTTGTGGGTGATCGGTCTCATCTCCGTCCCAATTTTAATGCTGAGGATTCAGTTTTTCATGCATTAAAAGTTTTGGTAAATGTCCCCTCTTTTGGATCACACCCGTTAGTGCTGACGGTCGGGTATCCCCTCCTTTTTGCTCAGAAGGAGGCTCGTCTAAATTTTTCTTTTCCCCACAAGTGTTCTGATCTTATTTCCCCCCAATCACCCACTCCCCTACTTTGGTTTTTTTCCCCTGAACGGTTAATTATTGGTATCGCCCGAATTTTCAGCCCGCACACCCACAAGCCGATCGGTCAGCAGTGTTTGCTGTCTCAGTTCCGCCCTTTTTACTCTGTCTCCATGACCCCGCGTGAGGAGTTGTCCGGTCTTCAGCTCCCCCCTTCGCGTGTTAGTAGGGGCTGGCATAGTTCCCCGATCGAATGGGACTCGTCGGAGATCGCAGTGTTTAAGTTTTACGTAGAGTTAGGCATTGTGACTGTCCCCCCCCTTCCCCACCTCCCGTCAGCGTCTTTTTCTGTTTCCCAGCGGAAGACCCTCTAATGTTCCGGCCTTATTCTTACTGCTTGCGCCATTATTGTCCAACGGAATGTGTTTTTTCCTTACTAAGTGTTGGCGGATTTTTCCTAGGAGTGCAATTTAGAGATAGTTCCAACAGGCGATTACTTTCCGTCTTTCCCGACCTCAATTGTCTTTTACAGCCATCACATTTTACTACCGCTTTTTGATCGAATTTCTTATACTTCCGCACCCCCAAATTTTAATCTGCGACAAGACGATGATTTTCTTTTTGTTGAATGTAATTGTAGTGTTTGACCTCTGGTCCACCTGGCCTTCCCCCCTTTGTTTCCACAGACCCTCCCCCTCTTGCCCCCCCCCAGCTAGGGTACGCCCCATTTTTCTATCCGTCACTTCTTGTGAATTCCTGTTCCCAAGCTTTTCCGACCGGTTCTTCGGGTGGTTGCTCCGAGAGGAGCCGGGTAGTCACCCTCGTTCCGTGTCCCACCGCCCAGCCAATCCGCGGTTCTCTGTGCCACACTCTGCCGACGGAGTTTTTTCGTTTCTTTTTTTTTCCCCCTGTTTGATTTTGACCTAGGTGACGCGGAATTCGTTCCGTCCCGTTAGTGATGTGGATTGTTGCATGCGGCTTTTCTATGGGTGCTTCCTGCCATGGAAAACTACCCCTCCCTTTCCTGCCCTTTTACACACGCGACTTCTCTTCTTTTTTGTTTTCGAGATCTCTTCCCTCCTTTTTTTCCCCCTGGCGTGCGGTTCTGCCCTGCGTCACGGCAGTAACCTCAATGCCAGTGCCCCATCTGTTCCCCCCCCCCCTCCCTGGCTACGTGCGCAAGTTCTTACTTTTTACCCTTTCATCCCAAGTTCCCCCCAGTTTTACGCCCCCTACTCCCCCCTCCCCCGCCTGGCATATTGTGGCGGCCTGGTTGCTTCGCTTTGCTGTCGCCAGTGACACCGTCTGTTTTCCACCCCCCCCCCCCCCCCCCCCCCCCTGAGCTCCGGCACCCGGCCCACAAGATACGAGGTCGCCGTTTGCCTTTGTGTGCTAATTGGACTCTTTTAACGATTGATTTCTACTTTTATGTCCATGTGTGGCACTGAGTCTTTTGAAACCCTTGGTTAACCAGTTTCTTCACGGGCAACCCCCTTTTCACTTAACGCCCAACTAAGCAAGTCGGCCCGCCATTCACCATTGGCGGTTTCTACGGATCAAACATCCCCCTTTTTACCAATTTTTTTCCGCGAGTACCTTGTTTGGAGGCCAACAATGATACGGTGGATGGGACGCGAAACTACTTTTTCCGGCTTGCCCCCAACCTTCCAAATGGCTCCCGCCAACCCCCCGGCTTCGTACGTTATTCTCCTTTTCTTTTTCTGTCAAGATGGAAGATCAACCCAACGTAAATTTAACCTATTTCTCCCGTTTTTGGACCCCCTAACAAGTCCTCGACTGTTTTGGTACCACCCAGGTCCTATTTTTTCCCCCTTTCCAAGACCCTTCTCCTATCTTTTTTTCATTCGATCTCGCCCTGGCTTCCCCGTTCGTCTCTTTCGTACATTTCCAAACCAGAACGCAGTTTGCCTACTACCCCGACCCCACTCCCACCCTGGTGTCATTTTAGACACTGGCGTTCCCGGGATTCTCACCCCACTTACAATGCCTGAGTCGGCTGAATTTGTTTGGACAAATGTTCCGCCTGCAAATTAGACGGCGGCCCGCCAGAACATTTTCCACCCCCCCAATCGGGGATGGGCCTTTCTACCACTCCCAGCAAGTCTCGTTTCAGTTCAGCTTCTCCCTGTCCCCCTAACCGGAGTTCTTATCCCCCTCCTGACCTTTTTCCTCCAAAGACTTGAGCTAATCCTTTTTTTAAGATCTCATCTGAATTCCTCCCTGATCGGTCGGATTGGGCGCGCTATCGATTTGCTCTTCGGGCCTTTTGACCCCCTGCTAACCCAGTATAGGTGAAGTACCCATCTGTTTCAAGCTCCAGAACTGAAACCCCCAGCTCTCAAGTTTTAACTGGGCCCTTTCAATCCTTAGCGCGTCTTACGTATCCCTAATCGCCAATCAGACTTGCGGTCTGTTATCTTGGTCCCGCCTTGCGGCCATTTCCCCCTCTCCAACCTTATACCCCTCCTCCCCAGCACGGCCAGTGCCACTACCTTTGTCCGACGCCAGTCTTCCACGTCAATCCTTTACGATCGATTTGGCGAACCACAGTGTGAACATCGGCCGTTTCAAAGGGCACTTATTAATTGGTGCCTGCGATCTACCTCCTTCGCCCCTAATTTAACCCCCCCCCCCCCCCCCGTGACTAAGCGTGTTTCTGAAGTCTGGCCTACTCTCCAAAATGCGAAGGACAGCAGCCCCATTCACCCCCTTTAACTGCCCTTATCTACTCAGATTTTTACTCTTGCTTTTTCCGGATTCACACATTTTTTGCAAAGAGTAGTCTTTTCCTGTCTGCCTTCTGCAACACGGTTTTTTGAAACCACAAAAATGATGTCTGCCTTTTAACAACTTTTCCAACATCCCCCCCTCCTATGCCAACTTAAACTAATTTTTTTTTTTTTTTATGAGACAATGAATAGCGTTTCGGAGGCGCCTCCTTTTCCCCCCCCCCCCTACTTACCTTCGACCTACTCGCCTCTCTCCCCGATCTAGCCTCGCTTTAATCCGTTGGAGCCTGCCAACCCCCTTTCAGTTTTACAAGAGTTGTTCCTGCTTTCAGTTCCGTCTCCCCCCCAGAGCGGTTCCCCTCTTTCTTAACATCGACGACAAGTGATTTGTTCCAGGCCCGGGCGATTCTGGCACTTCCCCCAGACTGGCAAGTTCACGACCCCCCCTATTTGCCATTGTGTTTTTTTTTTTCTCAACAAGATTTTCTCTATCTCAGCTTTTTGGCAATATCTTTCCCTGCCCTCCCCCCCTTTTGTTGTTTGAGTCTATAATTGTTCCAACGTTCCCCTTCCCGGCTATTCCGCCTCGTTTTGCGTTGTAACCAACCACACCCCTCTTAGGATTGTGTGGTTACCCCCGTTTTAAGTTCTTTCCCGGACCTTCTCCTCCAATCTTCATAGTTCGTCGTTTATCCCGAGGGGTTTTGACCCTCTTTCCGTTATAACTATCCAGAGAAACCTTTCCATTCAATTCTTCCTTTACACTGTGAATTTTATGGCAGCCCTTATATTTTGAAAACGACTCGATTCGCTGCCTTCGCTGAGAGAGGGCCTGCCGGTGTCCAAGCTTTTGGTTTTCTCAAGTCAACCCTCGGCAGTGAGTGAGTAGTGTAGTACCTACTAACGCTGCGAGACTTTTTTCCGCCTTGATTGCAGTTGATTTCCTTCCCTGCTTTCGTTACTTCGTTTCAAATCTTTCCTTTAATTACGTGGCCCCCCCCATCTTATTGCCCTGCTGGTAAGCGGATCTTGGTGTTTGTAGCCTTAGGCTCGTAAGTACTCAGGTCCCCACCAACCCCACCCCCTGTTTTCAACGTGTTTTCCTTTCTCCCCGGGCCCCCTTTCTCTTTTGCACCAAGTTTTTGCCGCCTATTTTATTCCTCCTTTTAGTCCTAGGGTTGGTTGCCAGGGTCTGTTTCTTTTCTCTCGTTTACCCCACTGATGTTTTGGGAAGGTTCCTCTCGGTACCCCCAACTTAGTCTCTCCAGTCCGTAGGCCTGGCGGATGCTCTTTTGTTTTGATTTTCGCCGGCGGTCCTGCGAGACGCCGTCCCACCTTGAGCAGGATTCCGGGCCCTGTTCTTTGCTAGTACAGTATTGCACTGCGCCGAATTTGGGTCCTGTCGGGCCCCTGAAGAGCCTTTCCCCGGCGATAGTACCTTTCCATCTGATTTCTGATTGCTCTTCTTATTTTACAGATGCATCGACAAACGTTCGGGAAAGTGGCCTTCTGATGACAAAACTTTGAGTTTTTCCGGAGTTTCGACAAGCATTTGATCATTGCACGAAGGGGGACTTCTTCCCCCCCCTCTATTCCCCGGTCCCACCTTGGTCGATGATTGTACAGAAAGGCCCCCCTACCTACTGACCCCTTGGTGTTCGGGCCTCCGGTCAGATTAGCGAGCCTTTAAAAAGTCAAAGGGCTCCCCCCCCCAATCACGTTAGCCCAGTCCTCTTGGGGGACAAGGAATTGTAGGGTTCTTCCGCGGAAGCCCCTTGTCCCCCCCCCCTGGTCGGTCAACCCGACCCTGTTTTTGTTTTGTATTCGCGAGTTCGTTCGTCGTTGTAGTAGGGTCATTCCTTATGAGAACAAGTGTTTCTTGACGTTTTTCCCTGGTTGTTAAGCCATAGAGATCGACTTTTTTCCCCAGATCTCGTTTCTGTGCCCGTTTTTGAATGAAATTTTACCACACTTCCTTCCGAGTTGTGTTCGTTTCCCCTCTACCATCCCGTGTTACGGTTTTTTGTTTCTTTTGATCCCCCCAAAATGTTTTCTGAACATCCCAGTTCGGTTACTTTATTTTTCCCTTGCGAACCTTTTCCCCGTGTTGTAGTCCCTGTGAATCCTTTTCTTACTTTGCACAAGGCAATCGGCCCCCCCCTCTTTTTCCCAAGGTCCAGAAGATTTACTCGCCATTTTCCTAAATAAAGTTTTTGATACGGTGAATTTGACCCTCTCCCCCGCCCCTTGAAGATGTTTTGCGTTTTCCTCTTGTTTGTCGTTTGAATGTGGTTGCCCCCCTTCTTCTTCCACTTACTTCAAAGTGCCCAACAAAGACCATGTGCCCCCCAATGTTCCCTGGTAAGCCATCAATCTTTCCCCCGATTCCGTTGAATCCGCAACCCCAAGCCCTTTCCTCCCGTCGACTTCGGGTTTTTTGCTCTTTTTGCTTTCCGGTCGTCAACAGCGGTCACTGTCTTCCCATGTCAGCCGCTCGACGGGACACAAGGCTGCCGTACTGCGGTGGTCCTGGTCGTTCTTTTCCCACTTGGTTTTTGAGCGGATTTGAACTCTTTCCTTCGTCACATGGTAGAGATTTTCCAGATGTCTGGCATGAGTTGCTGAGCTTTGGATCATTTCCCCTCCCAGCTAAACCTTTTTCCCCCTCCCCCCCCCCCTGGAAAACGCTGAATCTTCTCGTAACTCCTGGTTGAGAGATCGTTTTCCTTGTCCATTGGCGGTTATCTGGGTAATTTTCCCGTTCTTTTTTCATCATCTCCCCGCCCCCTTCCTGACAATCCTTTCCTCCTCCTTACCGCCGTGCCAAGAATTCCGCTCCCCTTTCCTTGAAGCTTCCTTATAACCTACCTCCCCCACCCCGCCCGTAATCTTTTTTTTTTTTTTTTTTTTTTTTCCTGCGATTCTTCTTGAGCTTGATTTGTTCGTTAAGACCAGTGAACGCCGCGGTTGACCCTACGGAGTGCCCTTTTTTTAAAGCCCCCCAAGTAATCCCTTTTTCGGGACCCTTTTTTTTGCGGAATTTCCCCAGGCCACGATTTTCGTTCCAAATTTCATGTCCTTGTTTTTTCCAACATTGTTCTTTTGGACACCTTTCAAGTCCCGTTGAAGACGCGGTTGTCCCCCCTTCACCAACGAACATACCAGCAAGACTTCGGTTTTCGCCCCTCCAAATTTGGCGTTTCATATGCGGTCTGCAAGTATCAAACCGCTTTATCCAATGTGCTGGCGACCCCCTTTCTTTGGTGAACCCAATTGATACGGTTCTTTACGATCCCTTTTCCTTTTACATACTTCGGCCTCCAAAACTTCCTATTTCCCCCCTTCCCTTCCCTCAATGGATCGTAGCACTCCCTTTATCTATTGCCTTCCCAGTTGAATCTCCCTATCCCAAAATTGTTTCCCTCTGGTTCACTGCATCTGACTGCGTGGTCAAAAGGTCAGGGTCCCGGCATTGAACTCAGATCTCCCCCGAGATATCTTTGGGGGTGTTCAGGGCCCCCTGCGTCTCTTTCTTCCCCCATTCTACGAACCACTACCTCCAGCGGCTCTACCGGACCCACCATTTTCTTGTACCCCTGCATCCCGCTTTTCCCTGGTCCTGATCAGCCTCCATACCTTCCTGCCCTAGTTCTTGGAAGTCGCCGGTTTCTTGAAAAGGCTTTTTGCCAACTGACCGGCGGCCTACCATCACCACTTTCAGTATGTGAGGGTCCTTCCCTTCCAATCCACCGAATGTTTTTAGCAGCGGTCTCCTTCCCCTTCGTCATTTTTGAAAACTGGCGTGTCCGTTCCTTGCCCCCCTCTGTCAATCGGGACCTTTAAATGAACTTTCCGTTCCTTCCGACTTCCTTCAGGGTCGCTTTGTGTTGCTCTCTCGTCCCCCTTGCTCTTCGGTCAATTTCAGACGAAACTCTTCCCCGTTGGAGCCAATCTGGTTCCGATCCCTTCTGCTGACCTACCGGCAACTCTTCTCCAATTCGCACCCCCACACCAAGGCAACCCCTTCGCGTCACGTCTTCCCCCTCTTGCCAATTCCTGCATGATCTTGAGTATATGGAACAGCCTGCTTCCCCACCCATTCTCGACCCCAATCGTATATACTCCCAGTTCCAGGGGGTGGTCCCACCATCAACCGCACATGGCCCTACTTTTTCCCCTCCCAAAGGTTGAATATCTTTGTGGTCTCCCCGTTGGTCAACATATCCAGGCCCTTAAGGGACACCCTTTTCAATTTTCCTTGTTGGCTGCTTCGCTTGCCATCACCCCGATCCGCTGACGTAGGTTGCCCTGACTCTGACTTTTCGGCTTCAACCCCAGCATTTTTTGCATCCTCCCCCTAGTGTCACAAGTTCCCCTTTCCCAATCCCTGCACCCCCTTTTCTCTCCGTCTGCTTTTGCTTGCAGTATCCTACCTCCCCCTCTGAACCTGTACATGCCTGAGTTTCTGTAGTCCCCCTCCCCCGCGACCCCCCCTCCCTCTCATCACGATTTTCGCGCCCCTTCCCTCTTTCTTTTCAACACTTACGTCTGGATCAAACAACACCCACATGCCCATTCCCCAATGCCAAGGGCTTTTAAACTTTAAGGGCTTTTTCTTTGAGGTCCTTCTACCCCAAGAGCGGCTTCCCATCTTGATCCCACAAATTTGAGACCATGATTTTGGTACCTTTGGCTTCTCCGTCTTTTGCAACCCCCCTCCCCATCATTTGAAAGTTAACAGACACACAATTTTTTGACAGGATGTTGTTTTTTGATCACCCTCTTTTTTTTCGCTGTCGCGAGATGAAGTTTGTCAATATATTTTACGAATAATAATTTTTGTTCTCGATCCATTGACCCCCCCCAGTACCCAGTTCTCTCCTCCCTCCCCGTGGACAACCCCACATTGCGAGGTATTGGGCGTGTAGTCCGTGCCTTCTTTTTACTGCAGGACTTCACAGCCCAAGAGTGCGCCCTCCACTTCGTCGTTCTTTTTGATCAAGCTTTTCCAACCCCTCTTCTTCTTAGCCTGCACCCTGCAGTTTTTTCCCTAGGCCTCCCCTTAAAGTCCTGGTTTATTTTGGAATGGTTTTGAGACATTTACCCCCAAAACGACCAAAACCCAGTTTCAGTGTGCTTTTTGCACTTAGTCTAGTTTTGTGTTCCTCCGTTAAAGTCTTTTTGGTTAGGATCCCACTCTGGCATGTCCCGTAGGTTGCTGTGGGTTGTATATTCCTGAACCCGCACTGCCGTGCTTTTTTTTCTCCCGCTTCTAAGTTGCTTGCGTCATTTTTTTTTTTTCCTTCAATGTGCCTTTCTTCCTTCTGGTGCCCCAAAATGCTTGTTTTTTTTTCTTGGCCCTCGGCATGACCTCTTTTTGAAGGGATCCCCCTTTTTTTGGTTTGGACCAATGAGGGCCGTAGAATTACTCAGGCCCCCCAACCCCATTATTGAACCTTGGTGTTGCAATGTAGATACGATCTTTTTTCCCCCAGGGGTTGCGCCCTTTCCCCCCCTTTTTCTTTTCGGGTGAGTATTCCCTCCCCCTTAGGCTTTTTGGTTCTTTCCGGGCGCTGTCGATCTCATAATAATGTGTCTTCCTGAGCAGGTTTCGCAAGGTTCAATAGTAATCAGATCCAGGCACTTGTCTTCGTCTTTTCTGCTTTCGATACCTTGCGTCATCCGGACTTTTACTCCCCCGAAAGTATCCCACTGGTTCCTTTTTGTTGACTTTCAGTCCCCTATTTTCTCTTCCCTTTGTATGCCTGCTTGCGTTGAGTCTTCCTCAGTTTTTTTAGTAGGAAATGCCTACATTTTGAGCGTGATCTTGCCGACTGAGAGAAACCCGACAGATGATTCTCCTTATTTTGTTCCTGCACGTGCATTCCAACGTTCGTGACTGTGACCTTTTTTGATTTGCACACCAGTGTGCACTGTGCCTCCAGAGAGGTTCGACACGCCGTTGGATGCGAATTGGCTTTTCTCGTAATGATCTAGGACACCCCCCATGTTCTATGGCCTTGTGACCCCTGACCCCCCCCCCATAATTCCCCTGTTTTGTTTGTTGAAGACATTGGTTCTGATTCTCTTCCAGCCAGGTTCCACCCCCTCAAGAGCCTAGTGCCCATTGGCATGGTATTAGTGCTGCTCATCCTTTTTTCAACGCCCTTTCCAGTGTCCCCCGTTACATTGAGTGGTCCTTTATTCTTGCCTTCCCCTTCTTTTTTTTGTAGTTGTTTGACAGATAGCGCTCGTCCTTTTCATACGTCGTCTATCTCCTGTCCAACGTCGATGGCCGTTGAACCCATGAAATTACAACCCAGTTATTTTTTCGTTTTCCGTTCCTCACCATGTTTCTTTACGTTGTGCATTGACTTCCCAACTGTATGCGTCAACTCGATACACGTCATTGTTCTCCGTCCTGAACTTTTGTCAGCTTGTGAATAGGATCCGATAAGTTTCGCCCCCAAACTTTACCGCGCACCCGTATCATTGCACGCCCCCCGGTCCAGACAGATTTCCCTCGTCCATCATTAATCGATGCCTTACCTATATCCCGCAACAACTTTTTGCGTGCCGTACGATTGTTCCGTTGTCGTCATTGACCCCTTTGCCCTCTGTCTGTGCCCACTGCCTTCAAAGTTGTTTCACTCCATTTGCCCCCCTGTTGCCTAGGGTACCCCCTCTCAAATTTTCGACCGGCCGGGTTGCCATTTTTAACCACCCCGCGGCACCCTCCCTTCGTATTTTTGGCTGCCTTCCCTGAGATTTTGGCCCAGCGGCTTCAATCTTTGCCCCAAGCCCAATCGACAGACTGAGACGTGCCGCTGCCACCCGGATTGCCCTTTACTGGGCGTTGGGACGTTTTATGTTATAAAACTGTGGGTTTCCTTCGCGACCCCGTTCCTCTTAATTGTCCGTTAGAGCAGCATTCCCTTTTGGCATGCTTTTTTTCTTCTCATGGTCTTCATTTCCCGGTGTTGCCCCAGAGTAACCTCAATTGTTACAACGGCGAACTCTCTTTTCCTCATCCTCCTTTGTTGTGCTATCTCACTTTACTGTTGTTCCCCCCCCCCCCTTGGGATGGATTTTCTCTTTTTGAATTTTTTCCCGTAGGTCTATCACCCATCTCATGGACTCACGCCCATTTCTGGACCCTTCCACCGGTGTGTAACGACTCTAACCTATTGCGACTTTTTCCGAATTCAAGTACAACTCCGTAAACGGCCCTCTTTTTTTTTTCCTAGCCCCTAGGCTGTTCTTTTGATTTTGCACCTACAGCTTTTTTTTTCACGCTTTTTCACCTCCTCACTCGGACACTTCAACTCCCCACGACCGGTTTTCCGTGCTTTTTTTGCGGGAATCCCCTGTCCCTCGTTATGTCGCCATTGGAGGGCCCCCTCCCCCTGTTGGGCCCCTGCTTGGTCTTTTTGCGTAAACCCCTTTTGTGTGCTCCCTGTTTCACCTTCAATCTCCCCAGCAAGATCTTTTTCCAAGTTTTACAGTTTCAAAGGCCCCTTTTATATGTATCTTGCACTCCTCCCTCCTTATTCCCCAAATTTTGTTGAATTGCCGTCACTCTTGCATGAGTTCACCCCACTGATTCTTTTCGAGATCTTTTCGAACCTATCTTCTCCTTCTCCCCCCACGCTCTTCCCTCGCCCACAGAGTTCGTAGTTCATGCACCCCTCCCCCCCTTTTTCGCACGACTTTGTCCCTCTCAACCTCCAACGTACACTGGACCTATGGTTCTTGGGACCACGACCATTAATCTGAATGACGTTGGTAATTTTCCTCGGTTCCACCCCGGGCCAAACGTACGATATTTCACCCGCCCTCTAGAATTTCTTCAGTCGAGTTTCTCTTCCAGTACACCTTCCCCTACTCGATTTGATTTAACCTGAGCAAAATCCCAGTTATCGTACCCTGGAAACACCAGTCCCCCCTGGACGTTCCTCCTTGATTGATCAGCCCCTCAATTCCTTTGCCTTTGTCCTCGGCTTGAATTGGCTTCGGGAATTTGAAAAATGGCGCTTTTTCTTCTCGCCCATGACGGCGGGCCCCAAACCTGCACCACCCGTTTTTCCTTCTTGTAATGGGCTTTTTCTACAATCCATATCACCCCTTGCTCCTTTTGCAGTTCAGGCCGTGCCCCTCTGCCCCTCCTTGTTGTCGCACCACGGCCTTCATCACTCTTTGTTTTCAATTCCCCCTTTACTGAGCCACTCCCCGGTTTAAGATGCTCCTTAATCCTCTTTTTTGCACCATCCGCTGGGCGCTACTTCGTTATTTTCCTCCCCTTTTTGGTCACATTCCTAGTGTACCACGCGCCCCCTTATTCGGCCAGTACAATCTGACGCCACAGCCGAACTGCCCGTCAACTCTTCCCCTTTTGCCGTAGTGATCGCAAGGTTCACTTTTTTCGCGATTCACATTGACTCCTAACCGCAGCCCTTTTCCTTGGTCTAGGATTACTATTTTACCTGCTGTTCCCTTCTTCCGACCCTTATCATTCTACCTCCAGTCCCGGCCAAGTTCCTGACCTAGGTCGCCCCGCGACCTATCCCTAGATCTCTTTGTCCCCCCCCACCCTGTGTGCAACCCCTTTTTCCCGAGCATGGGCAACCGTTCCATTCTTGTTTGTTCTTCTTACGCCTGCTTTCCCTTTAATTTCCCTTCCCAACCAACCCTTGACTTTGACAGCGGTTGCCCTGCCTCTTTGCCCTGAAGTCTTTCCCCCCCATCACAAAAAAATTTTGCTCCGCCCCCTTTGTCCATTCCACTACAGTCCCAGCCTTCGAAGCGTTTCTGTCTGCTTGCAGTTACCATTCTTCCCCACCCCCTACAGCACTCTGGCCAATCTGATTCGAGGAGATCTCCAAACCAACGAACTTAACGCCTAATCGCCCCTCTATTATTTTTTTTTTTCTTTTTTTTTTTCTTTCCGCCTCCCTCTTCTTTTTTCCCAACCTGCGGGGAGCGCCTTCCAAAATCTTTTACAGGGACTGCCCTCGAATTTTTAGGGCCTTCCGTCCAGCTCGTTTACCCCTTTCTCCCCCCACAACTTGTAGCCCCCCCCAGGATTTGGCTCCGGCTTGGCTCGCATCCTTTCCACGCCCCCGCACATAACTTTGCACGTCCCAAGACAACCCCCCCTTCTTGGTTGTTTTTAAAACATAATTTGGTATAGCGCTTTTTGAAGTTTGTCAGTC
>Ga0179593_1362982_pt1 | contig 13323 bp, 16 predicted proteins | sample CZODoug2_1_08_16_FD_185931 | JGI IMG/M metagenome (GOLD analysis project Ga0179593, IMG submission 185931) | Vadose zone soil fungal communities from Angelo Coast Range Reserve, California, USA - CZODoug2_1_08_16fungal (PacBio error correction) | ecosystem: Environmental > Terrestrial > Soil >... | reverse complement strand
AGATGCCCCTCGGCCCCCATTAAAGTCCCTTCATTTTATACCCTCTGCGTCCTCCCCTCACCTCTAGACTTTCCCGAACCAAGGGCCCCTGTTCCCCCCCCCAGTAAGCCGTCTTAAGAGTCTCTTTTTTCCTTTTGCCCGCGTATCTCGTGGTTGGGCTTTATCTTCCCACGCTAAGTTCGCCTTGCCTCTTAAGCATGACTTTTTGAACCCTGCTGACACACGAGGTAAGGTCAGGTTTCCCTCGTTGGGACCCAGCCCATCTTTTTTTTTGTCACGGCGTGGTGGCACCCACTCCCCCAATGCGTGGGACTTGCCTTTTTCTTTTCAATGGATTGCCTTTCCCTTCCTTAACCCACGTTTCTCCGCTCTTGTTGATTTTCTCCTTTCCCAAGCCTTGTTGAAAAGGAGGTCCCTTTATTCCGGCATTATTCTGCTCTCGCCAAGATCCCTCTCCCTTCCCCAGTTGCATCGTTCCCCCCTTTTTGCAGCTCTCGAAAGATCATCCCGCGACGATCCTCCGCGGAAGGTCAATCCCCCCCTCTTACATTACTCTTTAAGGAATTGTGTGATCCCAGAATTTACTGCCTGCTTCACCAGGCCCCTCGTTGTTTGGTACTTTTGCTGGCGCAATTTTTCTTCCCCTTCTTTAGAGTGGCCAGACTCTTCAAAATAACAAGTCCTTCCACACCTTCCCGAAAGTCGGCCGCCCCCGAGTAGTTCGCCCAACCCTCGTGCATGCCAGTTCCCCCAATGCCCCAAAACCCCATCCCCCTGCACCCATTTCGGTTTCTTTCAGCTCCCACAGGATAAGCTTCCTTCCTGTAACTGCTGCATACTCTGGTTTTGTTTTGCCCCCCACCCTTGTCGCCCCGAGGCCCCCCTCCCTAAGCGGGAAAACGAGAAAACCCCGATGTACCCACTAACATCTCATAAGCCCTTTCCGGACACATGGACCCTACCCCCCCCAGCCTCCATGTTTCCCACGTTGACACTTAGCCTATGAACAATCGAGGGTTTTTTTAATGTACCCCCCTTCGTGTATCCCCCCCAGCCATTCTTCCCCCTCGTAACCAAACGGCCCGCCTTCAGCGAGGTAACCCCTTTTCTACCTCTATTGCCCCGTCGCTAACTCTTTGCCAGGCATCTTTTTTCACAATTGCTCCATCGCTCACAAAGTCGGACCACAGCTTTGGTGCTTTTCTTTTTGTTTTTGAATGCTGTGCGACATGGTTGTTCTTCTATGGCCGTTCCACCCGTCTGCGGAACCACATCCCATTCCTTCCGGTCCCCCTCCACCCAAATGGTTCGTCATTCCCGCGGTATTTTTCCGCCTTCCTTCTCCCCCCGCTGCCCTCCCTCCAAATTTGAGCCCCTCAGGCCTGGTGATGCTCCCGATGCTTCAGTACTTGTGACTCTTCTTCCTGTTAGCACCCATATCTCTCTTTTTTTTTTTTGTGTTTGATGTGTTTTTTTTTTTTTTTTTTTTTGGTTTGTTTTAGTCTTTTTGTGTGAGCCCTGCAGAAGATGACAAGGCACTGGTAAGGCCTCCTCGTTAGTTTTTTTCGAGCAGCACTGCCCTTTCCTGTTTTGCTCCCTCCCGGCAGAGTGGATTGAGTTTGTTCCTTTTTTTGTACCTCTTCGTCACAACCTTATTACCCGAGCCATTCGCCGGTTACGCTGGATTGTTTTCTTGGTTCCCTAAAACGTTTGTCCCTGCCCACCACTCCTTCAACCACCATGTAGCAACTAATCCCCCCCTTCGCTCAAGCCCCTCTTTCCCTTTAGTTTTGAGAGTTTTACATGGCAATTTTTTTGCCCAATCCTTGCGGTCCTTTTTCTTTCGCTCTTACCGATTCATTTGTGTGAAATTGGGGGATGTGCTTGATTCTTCCCTTGGGGCTCTTTTGATCGCTTGGTTATCTCCCCAACCTTCCAGTTTGGAATGTACCACCCATATTGGTTGCCCGTCTCATATTGTTCTAGCGTTTACCCCTTTGCTTGAGCTTGTCAGTTTCCGTTTGTTCCTCCCCCTATTTTTCCTTGTTTGAAGTTTCAATGTTGACATTTTTTCGCTTGTTATCGTTTTTTCGCCGCTAAGACAACCCAGCTGTCGGAACCCGGCTGCGTTTCTAACGTCTTGCATGAGGATACGGTGGAAGACTCTTGCCATAGAAATCGTGCTGGCTTTTTGATGCTGACGAGTCTTGGTGTCTTTTCCTTTTCTTTCCGATGTTTTACTTTCCGTCGGCCCTGAGGATACTTTTCTGATTTTTTCCTCTTGTACACGGTTGCGGTTTCTCGTTTTGAATATTGCTTTTCCTCTATCAGTTGTCACCTGTTTTTTTTTTTTCACCCACGATTTTGTCTCGAACTGCCCCCCAAAAAAATTGCTTCGTTGTCCACAGCTTGCTAGTTAACAACTTCCTTACGCCTTTAATTTCCTTCAGATTTACTCCCCCTCTTTCGGCGCGGATGCTTTTGTAATTTCCCTATCATTGCCCCCTATCTTGTCCCAAGTTTTCAACGTCCCTTATTAATTTCATAGATTTGAGCGAGACTTCTCTCCCTCCCCTTTTTGTATTTACCCGGCCTGCCCTTACCTTTTTTTCTATTTTCCAATAAAGAGTTTTAAGTCTCACCTAACTTGTTTCGGGCTAGTGTGACCATGTTGCACTTTGCCACTGAAACTAAACCTTTGCACCCCTCGTGGTTCTTACTTTTGCCCCCACGACGGTTCCAGCGCCTATGCTTGCCCGCTTTTTCAAACCCCCCTCCCCTTGTCTTGATGGCCATCTTCAGCCAGTCGACGGTTTTTAGGATGTGTGTTTCCCCCCGACCCCCAGCCACGCCACTTGCAGTTTTTGCAAGAAGTGTACCCCTGCAAAACCAGCGAATCTGGAAGTCCTCTTCTCCTGGCCCTCCTGCTGTGTGCTGGGTCTTACGTTTCCCTCGTCTTTCCATCCTTCGTTCATAATGGGTTGCACTGATTTTTTTCCCGTAAAGCGTGGCACTTCGCCCACAGGAAGCACTGTGGTTTTCGGATTTCTTTTTTCCGATCCCTTCCACCAACCGTTTCCTATGCATCCCTAATATCCTCCTTCTCTTTTGGACAGGGACAATTTCTCCGAGTCTCCGGATTACCCCCATCTTGCGTGGTGAAAAGAATTTTGACGTTTTGTTTGATTGAGGGTCGATGTTAAGCTTGTGGGGGCTTCAAATTGATTGGTTTCACTGGAGTACTCCGGAAAAAGTAGACGGTCGCGGACGCTTCTAGGGATTCCGTTATTCTTTTCTCTTCACTCCCTCCTACGTTTTTTTTTGCTTTTTTCTCCATGCCCCCCTGTCCCTAGTTGTTTTGACCTTTTCCTTTTTCCTTTTTCCTTCTTTTTTTTCAAACCTCAATTTGACTAGTCAACCCTGCTTCCAAAGCATGCATTAACCTCCAGCCTTTTCTGGTAACCTCGGCTTTTACTTGGCCTTGGCCCATCGTAAACTCTCCCATTCTTGACGTCTCTCTTCTCACTTATCCGGTAGGATTCCGGTAACCTCCGTTCCAGCCCCCCTTCGTATTGTGTTGCGATTGCCCCCCAGCGGCCTACTCTTTTTTTTCCCCCTTTTCCCCGCCCGAGTGATTTAAATTGCGGCGCCAGTCCCGAAAGACCCACGCCCACGGTACCTTCCCGCACCCTAACCCCGCCGATTCCCCTGTGTGCGAGTCTGTTCAGTTCATGCGTTTCTGGGTTCATCTTTTCCTCCGCTCTAGTAGTATTTTTTCCTCTCTTCCAAATGCCATCAAGTTCCCCAGCGCCGTTCCCTCTTCAGAGGACGCTGCCTGCCCCGGCTCCCATTTCTGCTGTATAGATTGTTGTTGTCTTCTTAGTTTCCGTCTTTGTTCCACTGCCCATCTTTGTGACTGCCTGTTTCTTTCCACTCTTTGGTCCACGGTCACTGACTTCACACCGTCTTGCGAGCCTTTTTTTGTCCTCATACTGCCTCCACCTGAGTGTGCTGTCGTTACCCTCATGTGTTTCCCCTCTCTAATAATAGACCGTCCCCCATGTGCAGTTTCCCCATGCTATCTTGGTTATCTTCCGAAAGATCAGGCTCAGTCTCCCCTCTCCTGCGAGAAATAACATCTTTCGACCTCTTTTACTGAAGGTTTGACCCTTGCTTCCTCAGTTCATGCTTTCACTACTTCCCGCGTTTTTGGGGAAGTTCCTATATATCATTTTTCGACGCTTACCAATCCTATGTTTGACCGAGCCCCTTCCAGATTATTTTAATCCCCTCCCCACGGCCATCTCTTCCTTAACTGCGGTTCCTTTTATGACCTTTAGTAGGCCTTCCCTTCCCAACAAATTGCATGTTCCGAACCGAATCATTAGGTTCATTCCACCCCCCCCATCGAAAGCCTTTTTCTTGATTTCAGTCCTTTTACTCTTCTAACGTGAACTTTGTCAACTCCTTAACCCGTCGTTCCACCTTTTTTCGTCGATGTTTTAATACCCCGCGCCGCCAGAAGCCAATTTCAAGCGGAAAAACCCACGTCAAATTTTTTATTGTTTGACCAGCTTGGAAACCCGCTCCCCAATCCCCTTTTTCACCCCCCCTTGACACCCCCTCTTCCCCCCCCATCCAACCTTGTGAATTTTAAGTCTTACCCATCAAATGTCCAATTTCCCCCCCCTTCCCCTCGAGGGCACAACATTCCCTTACATTCTTGCAGTCGCTCCCGACCATGCGGACCTTGTCCCTCCTTTTGCACCCCTTTTCAACTTTTCCATCGCGCAAGACGGTGTCTTTAGAGATGGGGGTGACCTTTCTCCCTTTTTTTCATGTATGTTGCTTCCAACTATTGATGTTCCCCCCCCCCAGATCACCACAGTCAGTAAATTTTCAGACTGTCGCGTTTGGTGCGCGTTTCTATTTCCCCTTTCTAAGATACACCCCTCTCTTCACCTCGGGAGCTTTTCGGCCTTGCTTGCTAGTATATCACCCCTCTCTCTGTCCCCGTCAATGGAAGTAATTTTTATGCTTCCGGTCCCTCAATACACAACTCTCTTTTCATCATCCTCCGTTGTGTGCATCGCTGTTTTCACACTTCACCCTCCGAACCCCGTTCCGCAGAATGAACGTTTCGTGACGTCCCCGCTGTCGATCCCCCCTCCAGTACAATACGCTGCCTATTAGGTTTCTCCCCCTTTTTTTTCTGTCTGCTTTCGATGGGAGATGCTTCACCCGCTTTTCGTCACCGTTTCCCTTCCTTTTCTTTTGACTTGGTTCCATTCCTGCAGTTTGTCGCATTCCCCCACCTAGCATCACAACAGCGCTCCTGCCTGTTCCTTTTTTTTCTCGATGGTGAAGGCCTTTTTCCCCCCAAAACTTTTTTCGTTCCAGTGTCTATCTCCCCGTATCTTCACTCCCTTGGGGGCCGCCTGAATGTTTTCCAGGGTGGACCCCCGATGTGTCCTGACTTGTGCTTTCCAAGTAGGTGGAAATTCCCCCTCGGGACTTTTTTTCTTTTTTCCCACCTCTGGTATTTTTGTACCCGTTCCCAGTGGTTCCATTCCTCTGATTGTCGAGGTTTTTCGGTCTGTGAATTTTTCCAGGTGTGTCCGCTCGTCCTCCATTTCGAGACCGTTTTTCGGACTATTTTTTTCCACGTCCGTGTACGCTTTGATCATGTAGCCGGCTGACACCGGCCCTACAACGGTTTGGGTCTCTTGTTATGCTAAGTTTTTCTGACCTCATGCAAGATGTGACGGTTTACTCAGCCAGCCGATTCGTCTGATTCCCCTCTGATCTTAGTTGTTGATTTTTGAGGCTTTCCATGAACGGTTGTCTTCTGTTGTACCAGGGCTTTGGTCCGCGCTGGGCCCTCCGCGCCAAACAAAACGCTTCCTCTTGAGTTCACTATGCTGCTCCCTTGGATGCACACTTCCTACAGATTTAATTGTTTTCTCGTCTCCCTTTTCCAGCGTATACTCTAGTCCTATGTCTTTCGTGTGCCCCAGCAGTTTGTTGCAAGCTTGCCCTTTCAGGTTAAGCGGCGCTTTTGCTCGTGCCTCTTCCTTCGTTTTTTTGAACTACCTGCCCTCCTTGACTTTTGTCCCCCCGAGACCACAGAGGCTCACTCCTGTTTCCGGCCATGACCGTGCCCGGTGTTCCCTACCGGTACCCACGTCGCCAGCTGGGCAGTTGCCCCCATTATGGCTTCCCTGTGACATTCCCCTTTGGCGGGGGATTCCGCGTTAGATTGACTAGCCGCCTCTGCGGGTTTGTGAGAAACCCGCCCACCACCCCTAGAACCTGATCGGCAGAAGAGCCCCGGCCCCGCTCTTGAAAATCTCTGCTACGTTATTTTTCCGTTTTGCCTGGTTATGACCGTATTGCCCTCCTTTATCTCCGTGACCGTGAATGGCGTGTTCCCCTAGATTTCCGGGACCGAAGGCCCCACAAGTATGGCTTCGAGGAGTCTGGTCCCAGGAACTACTGTTTTCCCAAAGATACTGCCCCCTATGCGTATCTAAGACGGCCTCTTGTTCGGAGAAGGTGTATAGAGTCACCGGCCTTTTCCGGCGTGTGTTACCCCGAAGGTGTGGTAGCTGGATTTGGCAGGGTTGGTTCCTCCCCCCCTGGGTTTGTTTTGCCAGCACTCCCTGCGCCCCCCAAGTTCCGTCCACTGTTTTAGCGGCACGAGTGCTGGCTTGAGAAGATGGGTTCCTCTATCTTTCCAATCCTCCTTGGGTTTTTGTGAGAGCTTTTTTATATTAAGGAACGGGCCGTGACTTCTCCTTTTTGTCCAGTCTTCCCCCCAAATTTTCTCTCACCCGATTACCCCCCACTACGGCCTCACCCTCAGACGTAGTTCGAGGTACCCTTTCCCCCCCCATATGTTAATGCCTGGTGTCATAGCACCCTTTTATCCGCAGAGCTGGTATACTGCCCCTTCTGGCATAGTTTTTCCATTTTCCGCGCCAGAAGTTTTACAATCCCCCCAGGCGTACATTTCCTTTCACTGCTTTCCCCTCCCCCAGACTATTGCACAGGACCTCAAGTCAGGATCAATTCCCAGCCCCCGGTTTGTCCCCATTCTACTTCCGACCCTAAGATTTCCGTCGCCGGCGTCTTTCAACTTTTGCAGTACGATGGTGTTCTCTGGGGTCTAGTTCTTGCCGCCTTGTAGTTTGGTGGCTGGTATAACACGCAGCGCCTTGTCTTTTCCTGCCCCCGGCCCGTTAGCCCAAGTTGAAGGAGTTTTCCTCGGTTTTCAGATGCTTGGTGCCCCTCTTTTTGTCAGTCATTTACCTTTTGGCGACTTGCCTGTTTAACCATGTTTTGCCCTTTTCCTTTCCGTCCACCTCATCACGTAGTGGCTGTGTTCCTCTCCACACAGTCATTGCCCTCCAGGAGGTTCCATGTTAGTAAACCCAGGACGATCTGCTCGAGCACCACCCTATCCTGGTCCCTTCCAAGGTGCGCCCTTACTCGGGGCGATCTCTACTATCATTCTCCTCGCCGATCAGCGGAAGTACCCTCGAAGATTCCCCTTACTTTAAGGACCTGTGTTCCCTCCCTCCGAGCATGCACTCGCCCTTCGTTGGTTTTTTTCCTTTATGGCTCACTTCTCCTTCGTCCCAAGCCCATTTTTTCCCACGGAATTCATTAGTTCTTCCCCCCGTCAAACCTCACCTCTTCCGCCCTTTTTCACGATCGTTCTGCGCCGCGTACCTGACGTCTTTTCCAAAATAGTTTGATGCGCCGACCCCGAAGGTATTTAGTCACTCCCCCATCCTCCCCCTCCATCTTCGGTTAATTCTTCTGCCCCAGGATCACTAGACTTTGGACTTCCCGTCCATCTCAAAGTTCGTGTGCGTGTCCCCAAACGTCTCCGTGATTTTTCCCTACCCGTTATCTACAGAACGCGTAAATTCCAGCCCGGTCCCCTTCCCATGTGTTTCCAACAGCATAGGACCCATTGTACCTCGCTGATACTTTGTCCACCTCTTAAACCGCTATCCCCCAACCGTGCTTCACCCTTCTTTCCCGATCCCCCCCCGTAACAACGTCTTCATTCCATGCGCCGAGGTGTCTACTACCATTCTCTTTTTCCTTACCCTCCCCTTCCTTCCCTATTGTTTACCCAACCTTTTTGTGACACCCGTTTGTCCCCTCGAAACATTACCAACAGCCGCTTTTGAGAGCGGTTCATGCGGGCGAGGTTCTCGATGTGCGCACATTGCCACAGTTCCACACCCCTTCCCCCGTTAAATCGATTTTCTCGGGTTAGCTTTTTGCCTCATTCCATCTACGTTCAAGATTTTTTCCCCAAGGTTGCCCATCGAATTTTGCCGTGCTGTTCTTTTGCTTTACGTAGACTGCGTCTTAACGTTCCGTTCCTTCTGAGTCCCTGTCGACACAACATACTCTCTTTTCTCCTCTCCGGTTTTTTTTTTTTCCTACATTCTTGGTGTGGTTGGCCTTGACCGCAGTCACCTTGACGTTACTTACTTTTACGCGAGATCCCGCCCGACATTAGGTTTTTCCCCTTTTAGGCGCGCTTGTTTTTCGGTTTTTTTTCTTGCTGCGAACTTTCCCCGCGAATTTCGCCCGGTGCCGATGTATTTTCTTTCTTTTTTACCTAGTTTTTGTGGGGTCCTGCCCCATCGTTAAACACCTGTAGACCTTGCCTTCACACAGCGCTTCAATTCCCAACTTGCCCTTAGTTTGCGCGATGTTGACAGGCGTCAAATTTTTGCAAACCGCCCCTCGTCCTTTTCCGTCCGGCTCTCTTAAGTCCTTTTTTGGATTTTTTAATTTTCGGCCTGGGGGACGATGATACTTTTTTTTTTCACCATTTCGGGGCACCCTCCCACAAAATTATGGCCGCTCTTTGTAGCGTTCCCCTTGTGATTTGAGCTTGTCACGTTCCAGGTTTACAGCTGTCGATGAGTTTGAAGTAACCCCCTTTTCCTTAGCTAGGTTTATTAAATCCCGTCGACGCACTTTTCCCAGCCTTGTCCCCTGAGCTACTGTCACCCCCTCAGGTGATGCCTGTGGCCTGCCTGTGCACCACTCCCCTTTTTACATTTGTCTTCGATGTTGATCTAGTGGCTTTTATTTCTTCCCGCTTTGTGTCCCCGCGATTTTTGCCATGAAGAGCAGGACACTTGGTGACTCGACTTTTTGGGATTCTGTACCTCACCGTGATGGTAAGCTCTATTTTTCATTTTGTCCTTCTAGTATTTGCTCCATCGAACCTTCAAAACAAACCTCCTTCGAGGTTGCCCTTTCTGATGAGGTCTCAAAACTTAAGATATTGAACTCGTATTCTCCTTGCCCTTCCGTAGTCTCGGTGCTTCCCTTATCATCTCTCTAGCACCAGATGTGAAGTTTCTGCCACCCCCTTTCACGGGATGTATCCTTCCTTATCCCCTGAAGATCTCCTAGTTTAGACCTCCCCTTCCAGGCAATTCTGTTGAGTGTCCATAGGCTTTCTCCACCCGCCTTGGTGATTCCTTCCCAGTTGCCGTTACCCTTCCTAAACCCTGCAAGTTTGACCTTTTAGTTTTAAACCACTCCCTTTCCCTGATTTTGCACAACGCCTCTGCCCCTCCATTAACTTTGCGGTGGCCCTTTTTTGCGCGAGTGAGATCCTTATTTGATGTATTCCTATTACCCATCCCCCCCACCTCCCCGTAGAGTCCCAAGAGGATCCAACCACCCTCTCCTCTTGTTGAGAGACGGACGCTTTTTTTCTTTTCGGGAAGGTTATATGGACTTTAGTCTGGCCTTTTTTAGTAATGACTGTTCATGTCGGGCACGCTCGGTTTCTACTCCTGGCCCCAACACTCTCCCCTCTTTGTCTTGCGGAGTTCCCGGCATGGCCTAACTTTCCCCCTTCATTCTTTAGCTCTTTCCTCTATGGAAGTCTACATGGTTTACTCTCGCCCGTGCATTATACTCGTTTAACCCAGGCGTTGTTCGCGTTCCTTGCATTTTCTTTTTCAGTCAGGATGGTGAATGGTTTTTGCTCTTAATAGAGGGGTGCTACGCCCTTTTTTTTGACAAACGTAGTAACTGTCCCTTCCCTTCTTTTGGGATCTTTTTATGAATCTTCTTTTTCCCCCTCCCCGGTTTTTTCGTATAGTTCTGTTCATCTAAATAGTTACAAATTTCCATGCATTCATTTTTCCTCGAAGTCTACTTTTTTAGCGGTAATTTTTTTCCCCCCCAATTTTGGTTGCACCCCCCCCGCTCCAGCCTCCCCACCCTCCCCTAAGTAAGGTTTTAAACCGCCGTCCCCACGTTACTTCCGGGCTCTAGTAACCACTCCTCACAACGAGTCGTCTTCTCTCGACTAGGCCCCTAGTTTTTCCCTGTTGCTCCCTTCCGATGTCCACAGCAGACAAGCTGCCCCGTCTTATAGTTTCTCTTGTCCCGATTTCCCGTAAGTGAAGCTCTTTTCACCCCTCGTCCATTCACTCCGACATTCAATAGGTTACCTCCTGAAGTCATAGCCCTTTCACAACTGCACCCCCCTCGTTGTGGGTGTCACCCTTTTTTTTTTTTTTTTTTTTTTTTTTTTTTCTTCCGAGCGTTTTTCCCCCATTTTCGGTTGGTTCTGTTCAGTTATTGCACATTTCTTCCTTCTTTTTGTTGGTTTATGCACCTCACACGAAGCTTAATTTCTCCATTTTTCGATCCCTTGCACGTTTTCTTTACCAGGAAAGGGACTTGGGGTTAAGTCTCTTGCCCGATCTTTTTCCTTGCCCTTCGTGTTTATCTCCAACACGCCTCTGTTGCTCCTTTAATTTTATTTGAGTACGGCTTCCCCTTCCAACCTTACCCCCCTTTGCTCCGCGTGGCTGGTCAGGCCACAGCAGACATTTCCCTTCTTGGTATATTCGGTCGTCCTTAGCTCTGTCTTCGCTGTAATCGACTTCCCGTTTGTGCAGAGCGACCTGTTGTTTTGTGCCGACCTTCACCTATGTCCTCTCCCTCTCCGCTTAATGTTCACTCCCGCCCCTCTTGAAATTCCTATAATCAATGGTTGTTTATCCCGCCATCCCAAGCAGTTTACACCTTTTCCCTCCTTTGGTGTTAAGCTTTCCGCCCATAGAGGAATGACCAACCTTCTGTTTGTGACCCGCCCCTCCAGTTTCTACACTCACGTATTTCCCGAGCCCTTCCCAACTAGGCGTTCCGGCTCTTGTGTCTGTTCCTGTTTCTCTAGCGGCTCTTCTCCCCCAAAGGGCCCTCTTCTACCACCCGCTCCCCATCCGATTTCGGTCCTTACTCCTTGCCCCACCACCCATGCTCCTCTTCTGACTGGTCCCCCGCAAGCTCCCTGTTTCCACAGGTTTCCTCTTCTGTCCCGACTCCTCCCCTACGACCGTTCACCCCTTCACTCGGTTTGCCCCATTCACCCCCGAATCATTTCTTTTCTGATATGAACTTGGAACTGTCCCTCTTTCCCATGCTCTTTTCCCACGCTGAGTATAAATGCTATTCCCAACATACTTGGTCCTTTTTACACTATTGTAGGCTCCCCCCCCGACAATTTTTTCTAACTATCGGTCCCACTTCTTCCCGAGAGGGAACCTCCTTACATATGGCCTTCGATAAAGTTCCTGCCGGAACTTTCCGTTTTTTCCCCCCCTCTTCCAAAATCGCGCACCCCTACCTTCAACATCTTGTTTTCATCAGTTTGTGGACTTGGCTTACCTTTTGTTTATGATTTCGGACAACCTTCTGGTTTTCTAAGATCACTTTTCCCCGTCCCTTTTAAACGTTCTAATTTTCTCGGTTTTTCAGCATATCCATCGACCCCGCCTCCACGCGTGACGCAACCCAGGGGTCCCACGAAGGCTTTGAGGACTTTGCGATACTGTGTCCTGATCTGAGTCCCCTTTTTTCCCCCCCAAATTATATATTTCCCTCCTCCTTGTTTTTTTTTCTATGTTTGGCCAGAATGGACGTCCCAGTATTGAACGGCCGTTACTTTCTTCATGAGAGTTTCGATCCTTCCCCCCAGCACTTCACATTAGGTGGTTCCCCTGCTTCTAGTGGATGCGGGAGATGTTAGATGCCGGCATCTCTAGCCCCCTCTAAACGTTTTACCGGATGTTTGGCTTTCCTTTGTCAATCCTGCATGTTTTTCCCCTCTCCCTGTGGTCGAAAGCAAACACCCTCCTCTCAAGCCAACGGCCTTCGTTCTGCGCTGGTTCCCGGCAACTTTTTTGCGTGTCTTGCCCGGCATTGTCTTTCGCGACTTGAATTCTTATCCTGTTTTGCATGCCCTTTGGGCTTCTGTGGCGGCCTTCTTTGAGCTTCGTGCGTCTCGACACATGAATTACTCCCTTTCTTTGGCATTAGGAGTTGTCCTTTTTGGTCCAGTATGGTTGTACGTTACAGTTGTCCGGATCCTGACTGTCGACTTTTTTTTTTAATTTCCCTGGTAAAATTTCCTCCCTTTTTGTCTTTCTCGGTTCGTCTGCCGTCCACCCCAGTTGCACGCCCGAGACTTCTCTTGGTTCAAGTCCTGAACGCTATCTGTGGCAGTCTGAAAATTTCACCTCCCCTCGGATGTTTCCTGCTTTTTCTTCCTCAGAATAAGTTGGTGCTTGATCAACGTATGGCCGCGTAGCTGGAGCCGCCCTGGTTGCCGGCGGGACTCATGGTGTTTTTCTCTGCGGGAAATTTCTCTCCCCGCGGTGGTCCCGTTCTGGGTTTCCGCAGATCTTGCTACAAACTGCCATCTCATTTTTCGCTGTTCGATTTTCCTTCTGCCTGCGGTTTCCCCTCTTAATTCCTTTCCCTTCGAGCTTTACTTTTGCTTTCTCCTTGTTCCTGATCTTTCGCGGCAGCATGTCCTTCTTTTGCTTTTCATTTTTTCTGTTCCCTGGTTAAGTGTAACTCGTGCTCTGATCCTCTCTCCTATTCTCCTTCGAACGTTCTCTCTTCTGGTGTGAGATTTCGTCTTTCACTGCGGTTGCTGAACCCGGTCCCCCCCCCCCTGGTGGTTGATTTGGCAGTGTCTCTTTCATGGACCTAAATCAACAGGCAAGTCGTTTACGTGGCGCTGCTTTGTTGGCCATTTCTCTTTTTTTTCGTGTTTATTATGCTTTACCCCCAATTTTCTTTTTGTTTTTTAATTCTATTTTCCCCCCTTACCTTTTGTTTGGGTACCAGCGTTTCATTTTTTCACGACGTCCTGGCCCCTGAACACGATCCTTCTTTTGTTGGCCATGAGATCTACCATGTCACCCCGTCTGATTGGAGGAAATGCACATGGTATGTGTTTCATGTACCCCCCGG
>Ga0179593_1724456_pt1 | contig 13324 bp, 16 predicted proteins | sample CZODoug2_1_08_16_FD_185931 | JGI IMG/M metagenome (GOLD analysis project Ga0179593, IMG submission 185931) | Vadose zone soil fungal communities from Angelo Coast Range Reserve, California, USA - CZODoug2_1_08_16fungal (PacBio error correction) | ecosystem: Environmental > Terrestrial > Soil >... | reverse complement strand
GCGGGGCGTTTGGGTTTTTTTCCCCCTTCCCTTCGGAATTATTTCCCTTCCTCCCCAAACCAGAAAAACTGAGTCCTTTTCTTTCACTCTTTCTGAAGACCAAGGCCGAGAGTGTCATTTGGGGAGAACAGAGGGACCCTTTTCATTTCGTCGCTTCCTCTCTTTTTACTTTCCCTACTTCGCGCCTTTAGTTCCTTCGTCGGCCTCCTCTCCTCGGAGGCAGTGGTCGGGTAGGGATGTAAACCCCCTTCTTTTTTCCTAGCTTGCTGTTGAGCATGTTTTTTTCTTTTCCTGATCTTGCTGTCCTTGCCTTTACCACTTCTTCAGCGAGCACTTTCTTTGATGCGGAATAGCGATTTGGCTTCTTCTCGAGGGCCTGCAAAGCGTTCTGATTCCCTTTTCCCCATCTGTCTGCCGTGGATCATTTGCACTTTTGCGCCAGATCTTCGTCTTTCCCCCCTTCTTCCAATTTTTTTCCCTTTCCTTTTTTGAGATTCTTCGCTCATATATTCCGGACAGGATGCTAGCTTTCGGGTTCGAAGGCGTAACTTTCCCCCCCTCCTTAACCTTTGATGCTTCTCCTCTTTTTTTTCTCCCCCACGAAGAGATTAATCCTACGGGTCCCTCCCGCTTCGGGGCCGGCGTCGGTTTTTCTTTATTTTGCCTCGGCGGTACGAGCCTTTCTTTTTTCTCCCACTTAGCCTCCTCTTCCCCCAAGGACTTTTCTTTCTCCGCCCTCCCACAGCTCGTGGCCTGAAGTGCGCCTTCGCGCTTCTTAAAAAGATGAGAGTGTCTTCCCCGGCTCTTCTTTTGCTTCATGGCGACTCTTTCCCTTTCGGACCAAGAACGTTCCACCCTCTTGTCCGGATGTCGTGGATAGGAGTCAAGGTTCTCCTTCAGAGGCTTCCCAATTTTGTCGTTAAACGAAAAAAGTAGCTCCCCTCATCTTTCCCTGATTTAAATTCGAGTAAGGAGCCCTGTAAAGATTTGGGTACACGTTTTTCTTTCCCTTTTTTTCTTGTCAAGTAGGTTCTTGAATTTTTCCTTGTGGCGTAGAAGGAGATGTATTTCAGACTTCTTTAGATGAAGCTGATAAGAGAACAATCTTCCTGTAAAATTATAACAGGAATTCCTCTTGCCCCCAAAAATCATCCGTCCCAAAGGACGATTTCATGAGTTGGAGGAGTATTTTTTTTTTTCTTTTTTTTTCTTTTTTTTTTTTTTTTTTTTCTTCTTTTCTTTCTTTTTTTTTTTTTTTTTTTTTGTTTTTTATTTTTTTTTTTTTTTTTTTTGTGTGTTTTTTTTTTTGTGTTTTTTTTTTTTGTTGTTTTTTCTTCTTTTAGTTCTTCTTGTTCTTTTCTGGAGGGGGGTTTGGTGTTTTTCTTGGGGTGGGGGGGGGGTTTGGGGTTTTGGTATTTTTTTTTTTTTTTTTTTTTTTTTTGTTACGGAAAATCACGTCTTTCTTCCCTCCCGTGTACTGCTTTCCTTTTCGCTGCCCGCCGGAATCTTTTCTTTAGGTAGTTCCCTGGGGAAAAAGGTTTTCTCAGTTCTCCGACCCCCCTATGCGCGGCTTTTTTCGCTACGTCGGGATTGCATAAAGATGGGGCCTCCTTTTCCCGATATTTTTTTTGCCCCCTCGTAAGCCGTTGGTATCATTCCTTTTCTCTTTAGGATTTTCTAGACTCCTTCCAGGCTTTTTCCCCCGCCTCGTAAAGACTCGCTTTCCCGTTGAAAACGATGTAAACCAAAAGAAGGCGCCCCCTCCTTCTGGAATCGCTTCCGTGATCTCTCCTTTTTCTGCCGAGGGAAGAGTTTACTGTGAGAACGCCCTGAAAATCGTTTTCTTCTTTTTTCCCCCTTTTTTCACCCTTGCTTCCCTTTTTGTCTTGCGTGGTCCAGTCTTGTTTCCCCCTCCTTGAGTGGATAATGAAGATTGGTTCGAGAGATGATTGTAGCCATGATTCTTTTTTTTTCTCGTGCACGGCTTTCCTCCTTTAACTGTAAAGGCCGGTGTTGTTCCCCCTTTGTTTTTTTTTTAAGAGCTAAATAGCAAACCCCCCCCCCACCGACAGGACTCCCTCCTCACGAATCACTTCCCCCCCCGACCAATCAAGATTCCCCACACCCCCCGTGGATCCAAGGCAAACGACGGCTGCACAACATCAGCTTCCTGAAGGCGGCAAAAACCCCCACGCCAGACAACCCCGACGTTCAGTTTTACCACGTAGCTGCCGCTTAGTTTACGTTCCTTACACCTTCTCCCTCTTTTCCATTCGCAACCTTTTTAGATTCCCCCAAGGGCCTTTGACTAAGTCATTGAGAAAGACCCTCCCCCTTCCCCCCGAAAAGTCTCTCTCCCCTTATAGTTTACGCTGAAGACGTCTGGAAAAACCTTCCTCTTTCTATCTGGCCTTTTACCGGAAAAGAACCCTTTCCTCCCTCTGATCACAAAAGGAGGAGCCCCGTTTACACCTTTGGACTCTTTCCATAGTGCTTCAACCCCCCCCCGACGTGATCTACCCAAGACGTTTTTCGTCCCCTTTCGTACTCCCTTCCACAATCAAGTCCTATCCCCGTAAAACAATCTTTTTCGGAGGGCCACGACTCCCCCCCTTCCTCCCGTTAATATCGAACTATTTTTTTCTCGCCCAAGGGGCCTCTTTTTCCCGTCAAGGATTATTGTTTTTTGCAATAACCCTTGACCCCTTCTTTAGATTAAGGAAGGAGTCGCCAGAGTTCTCGAAGCATCGCCGATTCTTTTCCGGTTCCGCCCCTGCCTCCCTCCTGTCGACGGCCCCCAATCCCCCCTTTTTCAAGAGCAGTGCTTTGGACAAAACTTTCTTTTTTCCTCCCAATTTTTGTCCCCGCCTTTCCCGTCCAATTTTTCTTTCTTCTTTCCGTCACCGGAATTCCGGACAGATTGGCAGCCCGTTTCTTTTTTTCCCCCCGTTGAAGCCGATCCACCCCCTTTTTTCACGATGACGCGCTGAAGGTTATCTTTGTACCCGGGTTTTGCTCGGAACGATTCGACCTTTTGTGCAGAAGAAGACTCTTCCCTCTCCCCCCGATACCACCTTTCCTCCCCAGGGCCAATCAGTACGCTCTGACTCGAAATTCCGCACGGCCGGTGCACTTGAAAAGATTCGCAGGATCCCGCCCTTTCTCCGATTTTTTTTTCCCCCCCTCTTTTCTCTTGACCACGAAGACCCGAAGCCGGCCCCTTCCTTCCTCCTCGATCTTCCCGTTTCTCTCCGCCCCAGCTGGAATGACTTCTTTTTTTCAGACCGCCTACAAAAGTTTCCATCTCCGGCGAACACGCTGGTTTCCCCTCCGGAACAACTCCGGACCGTCCCCTGGAACCCCTCCCCCGCCCCTATTTTTGATTGAAGTGAAAATGGTCCCTTCCCCCCCCCCAACCATCGCCGAAAGTTCCCGCAAAAACAGTTCCCCTCAAATGTTTCAGCCAGCGGCCCCCCACGGCATAGCCAGTACCCTCTTTCCCCGTTGCACTTCAACTCGCATTTCCAGACTCCCCCCCTCGCCCGTATATTCATACACGAGATGCGCAACCTTTCGAGGAAGAAGTGGTTCCTCTTCCCTATCAAGCCCACCCTTCCCGACCATTCCACAATCGGCTGGTGGACAGAAGCCGACTTGAGTCCGCAGTCGTCCGCGACCTCCCCCCTCTCTCCTCCCCCTCTAACGAAATGGCTCGCATTCCCCTTTTTATCTTCCCCGCAGCTGAACTCTTTCCCCGCTTTTTTTCCTCGCGGCCCACTGAAACGAATCGGCTTTCTTCTTAATCGATGCCCTACTCTTCAATCGCAACCATCTGGACCTGCTCCTCCTTCGTCCACGTCGCATCACGCCCCACCTCCCAAGGGAAAGCGACCTATCTTTTCCCCCTTTTTGTGAGCTCTCTTCCTTAAATGCGATTGGGGCGGGGCCTTTTTTTCCTGCCTTCTTGAACTACCAATCCATAAAAACTGAGTCTTTTCGTAGGGCACTCCTCCCCCTACAAGTCGCTTGTGGGCAGGAAGCGCAGTCTTTTATTTCTTTTTTCCCTCGTTCCTGAGAGAATATCACTGAAAGGTACCCTTTTTTCGTAGAGGCGTTTATCGATTCTCCTTTCTTCTTGCAGTGGGTGCGGTGTCGGCTCCCATTGCAAAGGAATTCTGTTCTTCTTGGCTTGTCTTCGCTGGAATTGGACTTCTCGATCGCGATGATTTTTTTCTTTCTTGATATAGCGATTTTGCTTTTTTCCTTCGCTTTTCGAGTGCCTGAAACTGCCCTGCTTTCTTTGTATCTTTCCTGCCGCTGGCTCATTTGACCTCCTCGAAGATTACGGGAGGTTTGGCCTGTTCCCCCTTCCCAAATGGCGCGGTCTCATTTCCCTCGAGCTGATATTTCCGGACAGTTCGGAGTAATAAATCAAAGCGGCTCTTTTCCAAAATCCAACACGAAGAGATTCCTTCCTGGCGGGGATGTGCTCGACGGAAGATTTTCGGTTTCCTTTTTTTCTTTGGTAACCTAGCGGAATTGAGTTTTCTCCCAGTTAGAGCTTGGCGTGTTTCCCCCAAATAGTAATACCTTTCTTAGTGGATTTTCGCCAGATCCCTGTCCTGCCTTCGCCGGTGCGGAAGGTGGTATTAAAGATGAGCGGTCTCTTTCTTTCTTTCTGACTGGCGCCTAGCCCGCGATGGACCCCTCTTTTCCCTCCTGTCTGAAGACCAGTCGTGGATCTTTTTCCCCTGAAGGAGGCTGCCAATCTTCAAACGAACCTCTCCGTTTTCCTTCCCCGTTCCTTCTCTTGATTCGCGTACGGCGTGGACATAAACTCTCTGTCCACGTTTGCAGAAGGCACTGGTCTTTGTTTTTTTCCCCTTTTTTCTTTGAAGGTGTCGAGATTGTTCCCCCCTTTCCCGGCGATGTAGGCAGTGGAGAATTCGACTCATATTCCACTCTGGCGAATACTTTTTCTCCCCATCTAACAGGATTTCTTTTTTTCTTTCAACCAACCTCATCTTTCCTTTCAAGTACTCTTCCGGCTTTGGCGATTCGCCCCCTTTTCCCTTCGACTTTTTCTTTTGGTTCTGATCCGGAATCATGCTGATTGTTTTACTTTTCTGAAGATTGTGCGTCTTCCTTTCCTAGCGAAAACGTTATTCCTTTTATCTCACGTCGGCCATGGTGCGTCCCTTGGTAAAGATATTTTTTTTTTGGGATACTAGGGCCTCTTTTTTCCTTTTCCGGTGCGGCGATCCTCCTCCTGAGGGGCCTCGTCGTCCTCTTTCCTTTCTGCCCGCTTTCGCTCCCCTGACGGAGTCCAATCGCCTTTTTTTCTTGCGCGTGCGAATGCGAGGGAATGATCTTTTCCCGCGATACTGAAAACTTTCCTTTTGCCTTTTAAACTGCGTTCGCTGCCGCCGTGCCCTTTGATGGTGGCGCTCTCATGAGAGTGGTGGTTGGGATCCTTTCCTGAGGAAATTGAGGCGTTCGTCCCCTCCCTTCGGTTGACGTAAAAGGGCCTGGTTCCTCTTCCTTTGTTTGTTTTCTAGATTTTTTTTTTTTTTTTTTTGCCTCCCTTTACAGTTCAACCTTCGGCAGACGTCTCCTCTTTCCCTTTCATCATGGGCCCTATAAAACCCAATCGAAATGATAAACGGCCCTTCTCGGAGCTTCACCATCAGCGTCTCTCCCACTTTCCCACCTGACCTACAACCATTCGACTCTTCGATGCCGACAACAGAGTTCCGTTCCTTTAGCAGTACAAACTTTCTCCTCGGGATTCGCAAGTCCCTCCCCCTTCCCGGGCTCGTGGTGGAGGCTTTTTTTTTTTCCCTTTTCCCCGCGAGATTCGAATATCTTTTACCTTCCCTGGCCCCATCCTTATTTCGCTCGCCGCACCGGCCAATGCCCCTGGTCTTTTTTTTCAACTTCTACGCGGAGGCGCCCCCCCCATGGACGATGCCCCATTCCAATCCCGCCGTTTCCTCCCCCCCGCGAAATCCCGTTTTCCCCCTCCTCGCTGTCCCCCCCTTTTCCCCCCTTCCCGACCTCTTTTTCAAAGCAGCAGGATTCCGGTTTCCCCCTTAACCGTCGAATACTACGGACTTTCTTTTGGCGGCAGGAATCGCCCCCTTTTTTTTTCCTTTTCTTCCTGGATGTTGGGTGCACTAACGAGCTCTTTTCCCTCCGGGTACGCCGAAGGATTAGCCCGCTTTCCCCCGCATTGACGAAGCCTCCTCTTTTCTCCCCTTTCCTTCTACACTTCTCACAACTTTCACGCCCTACATCCTTTCTCGGAAAAACGGTGGACAACAAATCCCGACAATGTTATGTCCACTCCTCTGAAGTCCCACTCCTCTTTATTCCGGGGACGGTCCAAATTTCTTAAGTTTAGTTTTTTTTAATTCTATATTGGACAGCCCCCTTCAGGATGAATCTCCTTCCTTTCATTTTCCCTCTTACGGCGAGCCCGGCCGATAGTCTTTCTCGGAAAGATTAGAAAGGCCCTTTCAGCCGTAAGTTCCCTTTTCATCTTTTTACGCCAGCCCGCCTTCCTTCCAATTAAATCGCCCTTTATCCGTCGGCGAAAATATCCCGCCAGTACTTTATTAATATTTGACCTCTTTTCCCGCAGCTCGTCCCGCCGATGGCAAACTCCCCTTTTCCCCCTTTTTCACCCCCCTTCCCTCACGAGCCCTCGAAGGCGAACTCTCTTTCCCCCAGCTGGACTGCTTTTTCGGTGTGGCTTTCGCACGAGCCGCATCCCCCTTTTCCTTTTTTCCCCCCGCTCTATCTTTCCCGGAGGAAAATCATTCCCCTGACAGTAGAAGGGAAACCTTTTGAAGTGAAAATGTCTCCCCTCTTTCCCCACACCATCTCCGTAAGATCTGCTCCCCCCTTTTTTTGGGTCGACCTTCGACCAAAAAGGTCATCGCAAGAAGTTGCAGGCCCTCCTTGGCAGCGCGAAGAAGCAAAATCCCTCCTCCCCCAGATATGGCAAAACTTTTCCAGCCTTTTTAGGTGTAATTCCCTCCCCGGAAGTAAAGCCACCCCTTGCTAAACGAAAGCTAGTTTTTGGACAGCGCCGACACAGCCCTGGCCGCCTGCTTCCGCAGCTTTTTTCCCTTTTCTATTGACCTGTCTCCTCCTTTCTTTCCAAGGATCCCCCCCTCCCCTTTTCTCAAGAATAACGTAACGATGGTGCCTTTTTCTTCCAACCCGGACACGAATCGGTCCTTTTTCCGCTTCATCCTTTGTCCCCTACTCGGCACTCTTTGACTCTTTGAGTATTTCCCGATCGACTTCAATTCCGACGCACTTCGAACCCAACGCACCGACCAAAGACCCCCCCAATGCGAAAGCTATCTTTCCCTCCTCCTTTTGTTCTTTCCTTCTCGGCTTTTTCGGTTCCTTTTTTCGTTTATTCGAAGTGAGGCGGGCAATACCAATCCAGAAACACTTTTCCGAGTAGGGCACGACCTCTTTTCCCTCCGAGGCGTGGTCCCTTTTCTTTTTTGGCTCCCCAGCTTCCCTTTTTCTTGTTTTTTGTTGTTTTTTTTTCTTTCGTTTTTCTTGAAGTTTTGAAAGTTACTTCGTGCGCAATTTCGCCTCTTTTTCTTCATCGAGGTCGGAGAGACGGAGGACTCCCCTTTTTGCGGTGTCGGGATGTCACCCTTTTCCCATTTCCCTCGCTTGAGTTGCTTTTTCTTTAGGACATTACCTGTACCAATTCTGTCCTATTTTTTTCCTCAGGGGATGAGAGAGACTATCTCTTGAAAATGCCGCCTTTCCACTGCGTGAGAACCCTCCCTCTTTCCCCTGACTTGATGTCTCATTTGCACATTCCGGGTCGCCTTTCTCCCTTCGGAGATGAGTTTGGAAGAGAGGCTTAAATTCAAATGGCTGTTTCTTTTCCTTCGCCGGTATTCTTACAGGACGAGCGGACACAGCGTTTATCCTCTTTAAAATAAAAGCCCTCTTTCGTAGCGCAAATCCCCCCCCCCTCCTTCCTTCCAGCTTTGGGTTACTTCTTTTTTTCTTTTGATTTTGCGCGAATTTCTCGGGGCAGCTCCTTTTTTGTAAACGACGGATGAGTTTGCCATCGTCTTCTTCTTCATTAGGCGCATCTTTCCCCCTTCCTTTCTCCCCTTCCGCTGATTTTCGCCCTTTTCCTTCTTTGCCTGGGCCTGTCTCGGTTTTCCCCAGATGAGAGTATTCGGCACTTCTTTCGAAGCGGGACGAGCCTTCCCCTCCCGACGGCTTTTTCCCCCTGTCAAGTTTCCTTCACCCTTGTCGGGATAGGCTTTTCCACTTTTCTTCCCTGAAGGAGGCTTCCCCTTTTCTTAAACGAAACTAGCTTTTTTTTCGTCCTTTCCTTTTCTTGAATTCTCTCCGGCTTGGTTGACAACATTGTCGGGCATCCCCACGATTTTTGTACCACTCTCCTCCCTGTTCTTGAACTTTTATCCTTTTTCTTCGACGGCGCTTGCTAGACGGCGAACTGTCTCAAGATGATCTCCCACTTGGTCCCCCCCCCTGGATTTCGCCCCGTCGCGGTTAGTACCCCAAAAAAATTTTCTGACCAAAGTACGCTTTCCTTTCCCCCTTCCCCAAAACCCTTCCCCCCCCTCGTCTTGTGAGTTCCCGCGGAATCCTTATGCTTGGTCTTGAGAGTGAGGTCAGGGATCTTTGGACAAGGTGCCGTCGCCTTTTTCCTCACAAACGTATTTTTTCTTTCATATTGTTTGCTCCTCACGATGGTCCTTTTCTCTATTTTTGGTGCCGCCGTGTTTTTGCAAATTCATCAGATGCTTTTCCCCCTTTGCGTGCGATCGAAGAGAGTCCTCTTTTCCTACACCGCTATTGCTCTCGGGGTCGAGAACTTCTTCCCTCGCACCGACGGAGTCAAAATCGTCCCTCCCCTTGATAGGTGAGATTTTCTCTTTGAAGAGTTTTCCTCTTTTTTCCTCCTGCGCTCATGAAAAAGTTGCCCTAAGTGGTAAACCCGAAGCTAGGGGTTTCTGTTGTCAATTTCTCCCCTGGTGGAGCGCGTCGTTGCGTTTCTTCCTTCTCTGTTTGGATCGATAAGGAAGACCAGGAGGGGAATTGAGTTCTACTTATTTCGAAGAGGTTGACTCCCTTTTATCTTATATTATTTACCCCCCCCTAATCCTTTGTTGTTGTTGATTATCCATAGCCAACACCGGTTCCTCGGAAAAGACGTTCTCCCCCTTCCTTGTGAGACCCCACCCCCCTCCCTTTTTCCTTTTTTTCCCAACCCCAATCTCATGCTCAACGGCAACGACCCCTTTATAAGCGTCGACGGCCAAGCAAGACACACCCTTTCGTCCCCCTCCGCGACAATTTCTCTCGCTTTTAAGGTCTCCTTTTCACAAAATATTAAATAGGAATTCGAGATCACGGCTCCCCCCCCCCTTCCTTTTTCCTCCGTCTGTTTCAATCGTTAGTTACTTCTCGAGATATCGGTTTTCCTCTTCCTGCAAAACAATAAGTAAGCTAGCCCCCCTCCCCCCCCTCATCGAGGAATGTGTCCTCTTCTTTTTTTTATTCCTTACTAGGAGAACCCCAAACATATCGTTTAAACTGACGCTGTCTTCTTCGCACAATAAAGAAGTTATCTTAAATAAGTTTTTCAGCCTCCTCTTCCCTTCCTCACCGGGTAAACCCTCCCCCCCCCTTCCCCCCTTCTTTAAACCCCCCCTCCTTCGCGGGACTCTCACCAAAGATCAGTACAACCTTTTTTTTCAGTTTGGAGGAATCGCCAAAGCCTTCTTTTCCCTTTGCTTCTTTTTTTTTTCCCTTCTTCCCATCAGGGTTCCTGTCTTTTCGCCAGAGTGGGCGATGAGCAGCGCTTCAGAGCAAGGCTACTCCCTTTCTCTTCCCCCACCAGATAGACCCCCTTCCATTTCCCATGACTATAAAACGTGGACCCCCCCCCCCCCTTCCTGCCCGACAATGTTATGTCACCTCCCCTTCCGAAAAGATTTTTCAAAGTCATCTTTTTTCCCCGACTTTGATTGGCAGGACGCTTCAGCTTCTCCAAGAACTTTTCCCCCCCTTCTCGTGACGTTTTTTTCACTGTCGTCTTTGGTAATTTCCTTCTTCTTCTAGGCACGCGACTCAATTTTCATCTTTTAAGCCCTTCCCCCCCTTCCGGCACGAGTCCTCATTTTCCCCTAGTCTTTATCGTCGTTCCCTCCTTTCCCTTGTGCAAGCTTCCCTCTTTCCCTCCCTCTGGGTCCCGCAAAGATCGACTATAGACGCTCTTTCAGCGAGAAAAGAAAACCCTCCCCTTCCCTAAGACTTCTCCCCTCTTCCCATCCCCGCCTCTCTTGAATGACTCTCTTCCTTTTTCTCCCCCTCGAATACAAAAGTTAAAGATTTGCTTTTTAAGATAGATATGTCCGTCCTTTTTGCATGACCTTTTCTCCTTTCCCTTGCATTTTTTCCCCTTCTTCCCCCAACTCGCGTTTTCCCACCTTCCCCCCGTCTCAAACAGTTAGACTGATTGGACCTGATGAACAAAACCCTTTTTTTTTCTTTGCGCCCCCCTCCCCCCCCTTTCCTTTCAGCTTGGCTTTCTCCGAAGCCCCCCCTCTTATGTCCCACCACCGATTGCGACAAAAAAAAATCAGCTCTTTGAGGACGGACTTGTCCCTGTCCAGCGACTCTCTCCCCCCACTAAACCCCTACCCCTTCCCCTCAAGATAGGCTCTGGTAGGCTCTCAGAACCGAACCCCCTTTTTCGTCTTCCCCGCTAAAACGCCTTTTTTCCCCCATTAACGAAATGGCGTTCCCGGATAGTAACGAGATTAACGCCCTTTCCGCACTTCCAACCCTCTGGTCGCCCCCGTCCTGTCCCTTGCCCACTGAAACGGCCCCCAGATTAAGAGTGACCCTCTTCCAATAGCACTGTTTAATTTTTGCTTCCTTTTCCTAATCATTCCGCCCCCCTTTTTCTACTCCACCGCCAAACGTCTCCTGGAACAAATGCGCCCTCCCCTCCGCTTTTTTTCCCGCTTGATTGGCCCTCTTTTCCTGGGCTGCTTTGGCGTTTCCCGTTCGTGCGGATTATTCCCCCTCCAGAAAAAAGGAGTCATTCTTTTTTTATTTTAGTGGCCGATTACCTTCTAGCTTGTCATGGGGTCCTTCCCTCCTTGGGGAGACCCTCTTCCTTCCGTCAGAGACGGGCTCTCCAGGAATTCGCGCCCTTTAGCGTATCTCTTTCTTCTCCCCCCTTTCTTTTTTTCTCGCTTCCAGTGGGTTGCGGTGTCGGCGTTGCAAAATGGCCCTAGATTGCTTTTTTTCTTGTCGGGTATTTTCTTTCCTGGATACACCCCCCCCCCATTCTTCCCGTTGATTTTTGCGACATTGAGAATAGCGGACCTCCCGAATGCCAATTGCTTTGTTTATAATTTTGCGAACCCCTCTAATTTTCGCCTTTTTTTCAATCATTTTGATAATTACTCCCTAACTGTTTGCGCATTCTCTCCTTCTTGATACCATTCCCATTCGTCTTTTTCTTTTTTCTGCTACGGTCCCTCTCTTTTAAGGAAAGAGCGACTGTTCGCCGGCGTCTCCCCAAAGTTTGCTGCGCTCCCCCCCCCCACAAGCCAGATCAGCTTGTCGTTTATGTGATAGACGTTTCGACGTTATAGGGGCCCCCTCCTTTATTCGCTGCGTAAACTCCTCTTGCCATCCCCCAGTGTTTTCCTCCTTTCCTTTTGCGGGATCCCTTCGGCCTCCCCCAAATAGTCCTCAGGACTGCACCCTTTTTTCCGGAACCTCCTCCGCGTGCGGAAGGTGGTCTTTCGTTTCTCGTTCTCCCTGGAGGCGCTGGCCTTGGCGCTCTTCCTCTCCCGTCGTCTTTCCTTCGGGCGTAGAAACCTTTTGAAGACCATGTCGTGATCCTTCTCGATCCAGCCTCTGCCAATCTTGCCGCCCTTCCCTTTCAACGAACCTCCCTTCCCTTCCCCGCAGAAAGAAGGTCCTTTCGCGTACGCGTGGGACATCACCTTTTTTTTTTAACCCTGTGTTACCTGCCGAAGTCCTTTGAACTGTAGGGATGCCTTTTTCTTTTTCGAAGGAGAGTAGGACGTGCGTCACGGCCGAGTCTTCTCCCTACCCCGGTTGAGTAAACTTCTCCCATTCCCCCTCCCGTCGCGCGTTATTTCCCTGCTGCCACAAAGTACGACTTTCTTCTCAACCTAAAATCACGTTCGTTGTCTTTCCGCTTCTCGGCCGCGTCTCCTTCTATCGTTGAGCGTTGGACCGGTGAGTCCGGCCTCACAACTTCTTGGTAGCCCGAGGTCTCAATCCGATGAGGCACCCACGGTGCCCTTTGGGTGATAAGCCGAGTACTTTCAATTCCCGATTCTTTTTGCTTCGACAGCGGATTACTTATGGGTCCCAAAAGATCGCGCGGCGGGAACTCCCCGACTTTTCCTTAGTCCAAATCTCCTTTCTTACTTCTCCGTGATAGCTTTCCTTTTCCTGACGAGGGAAGATCCTAAAAGAGTATTTCTCCCCAAACAGTCAGAGACGTTAACCCCCTTTCCTCCGTGATTCCTTGGTAAAGTTTTTGCCTCCTCCCTCATGGGGGGAGCCTTCTTTTCCTGTTCCTTGAAATTTGGTGTGGTGGTCTAGCTCAGAGACTGCTTTTTCCTACATGAGGTCTTCTTTTTTCTTTGCAGAAGTCGGATTTTTCCAGGGCCGGTTTTTCCGTAATCATAATAATCCTTTTGCTATACATTAAATTAGCACCCCTTTCCGTGACCTTACGGAAAACCCGAACAAATTCCACTGGTTTACTCTATATTGGACCCCAAAAACCCCATTCTCTTGCAAAGGCATAGCGGACCCATCCCCTCAAAAATAAGCCGAAGTCCAAATGGGAACTCCCTAAAACCCCTCCAGAGAAGTTTTACCCTTTTCTTTTTCCGACAACCCCTTTATTTTTAAGTATCTTTTTGCAGCAGGCCAACTCTCACTCTGCCCGCGATCACGGAAGCGACAGGCTATTTTGTTCCCCTTCCCCCTTTCGGTTGCGACGGGCCAATCACATCTTCAGACCCGCGCTCTCGCATAAGTTTTGAAGAAGGCCCATACTTCCCCCTCCTCCAACAGCAGCATCGAGGAATGGCATTGATCCCCTTCCGAGCACCACCAACCCCCGGCGGACCTTTTTCGTTCTTCGCCACCCTCCCTCCTTACAACCACCCCGAGCAATACTTTTTCGCCGGACTCGTTTTTTTTGGGCCACAATCCTACGCGCAACGATAACCCCCCTCCCCAG
>Ga0179593_1622622_pt1 | contig 13324 bp, 12 predicted proteins | sample CZODoug2_1_08_16_FD_185931 | JGI IMG/M metagenome (GOLD analysis project Ga0179593, IMG submission 185931) | Vadose zone soil fungal communities from Angelo Coast Range Reserve, California, USA - CZODoug2_1_08_16fungal (PacBio error correction) | ecosystem: Environmental > Terrestrial > Soil >... | reverse complement strand
TGGAAGATCGTTCCCCCCATTCGCATTCTCGAAGAGTAGTCTTTTTCAGTCTCCCGACCGGCCCATTTCTCTTCTCCTTCTCTTTAGCCTTTCGCTGCTCTTTATTAGAGAGCCCTGAATTGCTTCTCTTTGTCGCCGCCTCTTGAGTTCCGAGGAGACTGAGAAATCCTGCTCCCCTTCCTACATAATTCACAGCCCCCTCTTGCGCAAGCCTCCCTAGAGAGCTTTATTCAACGTGCTTTTTTTCCGGAGCGAATTTTTCTTTTTCTGGACCGATTCCCCTCCGCTTTCACCCACTGGGTCACCAGCTCGAGAAGAGCTTTACTCTTACTTAGAGGAGAGGGTCCCGTCGGTTGTAATTCCTCGCGTTCCTCCCAGACGATTCCGATTTTCTGCACAACCGCTCGCCCGCATCTGTGCCGCGAGCATCAACTGAGGTTATTCTTAGATTGTTTCTGTCGCGCAGAGTTCGACGACTCCGGTAGGTCTCGGCGATCGCTTTTATCGCGTTTCGTCTTCCCCCGTTTGACCTGAAGTCCCTCACGACCGCGCATCCTGCTGGCTTTCTCTCGGCTCGGTTTTTGGATGGCGCAGTCCAGTCTGGCCAGCCCTTCCCCTTTCAGTTTCCTGCTCATCTCGATCAGGATGTTACTCGCTCACATGAAAGAGTACTGACTCCCAGGGGTTTACCCTTCTCTATACCTCCACGTACTATTCGTCGTAAATCCCATTACTTTTCTCCTCGACTTTTCCGCACAGCATGCCTGGTTTCTTCTGCTTAGCTTTCTTACCTTACCAGAGTCAGCCCTTATCCCACAGGTGTCAACCCCTCCCCTCCGCAGAGCTTCACCAAGGACGCCCATCACGACGGGTCCTGCTTTAGATCTCTACGAGCGATGCCTCTTGGTTTCCGTGAACTCTTCTCGTGGGAAGTGCTCTTTTCCAGACGTGGGCGTACCTTAGGGGCTACGCCTTCCTTTTTTACTTCCGGATGAGAAGATGTCGATGTTTCTTTTTCCGGAGTTAATGCCCGCGTCTTTTTCCTGCGTCCCCAACTGCCGGAGGAGCCTTCGAGGACTTTCGTTTCTCTGGTGTCGACGTTTTAGCACTCCTTTCCGGCTGCCTGCTTCTCTTTTTCCACTCCTTTTCTTTCCCACATTCCTCACGCTAAACCGCAGGTTTCCCCATCCCTCCCCAATGTGAAGGTGCTCGGCGTATACCTTATCCTCCTCTGTTTTCCCCCACTACTGGACTACAGAAAGATCGACCCCCACACGAACTTCTTCGCCTCGACGGGCCCCTCTTCCTGGCAGAGACCTAAGATCAGACCCACCGGCACAGAATGTTGCTGCGCCGCCTTTTAGGGACCATGACTTCCCACACCCCTTTCCATTTTCTGAATGCCGCGCGTCCCGGGCGTTCCCTCGTTGCACCGCTTGTCCTGGGCTTTACCCTTCCATTACTTTTTTCCGATCCGATGCGAGCCCAGCAAGCTCTTCTTGTTATGCCGTGTGTGATTCTTCTGAGGAAATATTTTCACAACCGAGCCAATCCGATTCGTCCAGCAGCAGTATACCGGGAGAGGCTAAAGAACGCATTCTTCTTAACCTCTTTCGCCTTTCCCACGAAATCGGCTGCGTTGGCTGCGGAAGCTCCTGGAAAAACGGTATTATCTCCTATGTCTTTTTCTAGGTAGTCCTAGAGCGGCAAGCGTTTTTCACGAGTCATGATTTGCGCGAAAAGAAATACACCATTTTTCGAGTTCCAGCTCCTTTTTCCAATGCAACAAAGCTGTTGGCGTCCCTTTTCGACTATTTTAAATAGAGGATAGCGCTAACGCGCTTGACAAATAGGGCTGCCTACTATCTCGACCTCCAGCAGTGACATCTTAATGAGGGCGTATTATACCTGGCTCCGGCCACGAAACCGGCTCTCGCCCCCCCCCTCCATATGTCGCTTTTCTCAGAACTTCCCGAGGGATGAACCCTTTTTTTGCCCCTTATGTCAACGTACGGCCCGTCAACCCATGTGATCGTCTTGGGGCAAGTCCGATGAGGCCCTTCCGAGGTGGCGCGTTCCTTTGACGTCGTCCTCCCCCCTCCGCCTCACTGCCCCCTACCGTGCATCCTGGGAAAGCATTTACGTCGGGCTTATTGTCGAGTCGTTATCCTTCCGCATCACCGACCCTAGCTTGATCTTGATCTTTTTTCCTTAGTTGTGGTTGTCCCGAGATCACTTTTTCGGCGCTGCAGTCTATTTCCTCAGCGACGCCCGCACCAGAAAGACTCGAAATGGTCCTTTTTATTTTCATAGGAGTGTTCCAGCGTTGTTTCCCGTAATTGGGCAGAGGCTCGTCAGACCCTCGTTTAAGCTTTCCCAAACGTCGGGCCCCACCGGTCCGATCACGTATTTGCGGGCGTGTTTGCCGGTCTGAGGGCGCACCAGATGTCTCCGCCCGGGCGCACGTTCGGCTGTCTGCCCTTGAGGACGCTTTTTGTCGAACACCTAGACGGCTGTTGTTTCCAGGAGACTTCCGGGTGCGTTAGAAGCTACCTCTCTGTTTTCCGGCTTTGATGTAGAACTATGTCCCGCATCTTGGGCAGCGGTCCCGCTTCTAATACCGAATGCAAAACCCGGGTGGGTTCCACCCAACCTTGCAGTCCCCCTTTTCCCCCTATGGAAACCTGAACCACCTTTGTCGCGAACCTTACTTTTTAGCCCCTTCTCGTTTGCCTTCAGAGTCTGAGACGCAAATAGCTCCTTCCCTGAAAAGGCTTCCCCACCGAAGTCGGGATCGTTGACAAGGTCCCCGTTGATTCCTTTTACTGAGGGTCATGCCCTCCGTATCTTCTGATTGGATATAAAGAGTAAGCTGTCATTTTCTTGTGATACCGCTCCCCGGTTTCCGCGTGCAGCACGGCCCTTTGAGAGGTAAACTTCTCCGTTTTGTGTGTTGTTTTTTTTTTTTTTTTTTTTTCTTGGTTTTTTGTTGTTCCTTTTCTTTTTTTTTATTTTTGTTTTTTTTTTTTTTTTTTTTTTTTTTTTTTGCAGCCTGCGCCCCGTCCGAAGCCTGCTTTCGCCCGCCTTCCCTCTTTTAGCGCTCAGCCTTTCTGGGCTTGTTGATTTTGCCCTTTTAGACCCGATGTGCGTTCGATACTCACCGCGTTTTTTTGGTGAATTAGCTGATCGGGGGTTTTTTTTTTCGCGTTCACATAAGATGTCCCAGGTCACCCCTTCCCTTCGACGGACGTCCACGAATACTTTTTCTGTCGCGACGAGGGCTGTCTTGCGGTAGGTGTAACCCTTCCCTGCTCAGAAGAATAAGACGCTCCCCCTCCATTCTGGCGCTTGCATAGAAGATTCCAGAAAGGAGATCAGTTTTCACTCTTGTCAGACGCCTGGCGCTTATCTTGCCTGCGCCTCCCGACTTTTCCACCGAGTCGCGCTCATGTTTTTTTCTCCGAGTTGGCTCTCAGTTAACCCCCCGGGCCCGCTCAATCATGTACGCCTGCGGCCCAAGGTTTGTCCAATTTTCGCTTGGGATGAACTGACCAGGATTAATTCGCCCCCTCGAGGGGTACGGCCAATGAAAACCAGCCTTTCTGCGTCCTCCGTGCCCGTCAACCCGCGGTGCACACTGTGCCCCGCGCCTCTCGGTTTGAGACAATCCTCCTGTCGTGGTCGATATTCTGATGCTTTGGGTCATTCGGTGCCACGCGCCGGTCTTGCAGTTGAATTGGGACGACTCCCTACTTACTCTGCGCGAAATCGGCCGCCATCTCTCACACCGTCACTTGTGGAGTGTCATTTTTCGTCGCAGCACCAGTCCCCCGGGACTAATTTCTTGCTGATTTACAACAGGGCGGTGGCCTCTCCCTCCGGTCGAGCACTCCCCTCCATGATACGAGATTACCGGGCAGCCGATTTGGTTTCTGAGAGTATGCCCATCCGCTTTCGGTCCGAGCCGGCTCTACTCTCAATGAGCCCGGTCGCGAGGGAGTATAAGTACACACCGTAAAGATCTCTCCTGATCCTCTCTCCCGTCGCTATCGGACCTGGCCAGCGCGGCGCGTTACTCTACTCACCAAGAAGATTTGTCTTGCCTTTCCTTGGCCTCCCCTTTGCGCTGCGTTTTTCATGCGCATCGTTTTGGCGGCCTCTTTTCTCGCCCGGCCCGACTCCCTTCGCGTTTTCTGGGATAACCGAGCCCCCGAATGCTTTTTTCCGTTGGTTACAGGCGCAGCCGCCCTCTTCCTTGCCGTCCCTAGCCGCACCGTGAGTGCAAAACCCCCAAAAAAAACTTTCTCTAAGCGAGTTTTCCGCAGGCGCCCGCTGTGGACAGTGACGGCCTTCAAGCGCGTTCTCCTGTTCTGGACAGAGCGTCGCTCTTGCTGTTTCTTTTCTTGGAGAACCGCTCGCCAAGTCTTCTTCATCCTCTGCGCCTTTCTTCTGCCAGAGCAACGGTTTTTGGCCGACTGTATTTTTTTCCGCTATGTCTTGCATAGAGTCCTCTCGGATTCCTTATCCTTTCCTTTTATAGTTGCGGAAAGATGTTAAGCGGGTTATTCTCTAATCTACTCCTTTTTTTTTTTCTATTTCCCAGCCCGAGTCCTCTTGCCTATCCGCACGAGCCCTGTTCTTCTCAGACTTAAGGTCTCGCCTGGCCAGACCCCTCTCTCCCCTTCCCCCAAACGGGAAATATTTCGCGTTTCGGTCATCTCTCTCTTCTCTCTGCCCCTTGGGCGGCTTAAGGCTTCTTGCAATGTAGGGAATGGAGCGGTGCTGCGCCCCTCACCTGATGAAGACGTCACACCAGATCCCCCGACTGTAAACTTTTCTCGCTCGCCTTCGCTGGGAAGAATTCTCTCACCCTGTGAGGCTAGGAAAGGCTCTCTCGGCGCGCAGGGTCCCCCCCTAGGTCAAGTAGAGCCAATATTTGCTGACGTTTTTGATGAGGGCCGGGCGATAGCTTTAGGACCCAGTCCGTTCACGTTGGAAAAACCTTTCCCCGCAGATGGAGAGATAACCGCGGCTTAACATCTTTCTTTTTCGCGTCGGTCGCTCTTATTTCCGATCCGGCGTCTGATGATCCCTGCCCTCCGAAGGGGCCCCTGGTGAAATGAAGTTACCGAATTCCTGCCTTCCGCGTTTTTGCGCGCTAGTCGGTAGAGCGGTTGGTCCCCGAAGACCTGGCAGTCATATTGCCGTTAGATATCTATCTTTTCCTTTTGAGATCTTTCTCAAATGCCCTCCTTTTTCCCCCGCTCGACCCCCCCCCCCCCCCAATTTCCCCCACGCTCCCCCCTTGTCCTTCGTCCCCCCACCCACGCCCTTCTTCCCTATACCCACCCCTCCATTTCTCCACTACCTTCTCCCCTCGTAGACGCCCCCCCACCCCTTCACCCTCCCTCCACCACCCCCCTTCACTAAACCACCCCCTTTCCGCCCACCCATCCTCCCCCTCAACCCCCCATCCCCCCCCTCCCACCTCCCATCCCCGCCCGCCACCAACGCCTTCACCCACACTAGCTCTTTCACGACTCTCCAAATCGCCACCCCCCCCCCTCCCTCACTCCATTTTGCCCCCTACACCTTGCCATCATCCCTTCATCATCGGGTCAACGGCCCCCGCAAACACTAACAATTACCACACCCGTTCACTAATTCCTACTATTCCCGCCCTAAAACCTTCGCTTCCCCTACCATCTCTACCTCCCTTCTACTCCCTCCCCTCTCCCCCCCCCTCCCACCTCCCCCCCATCCCTTTCTTACCTACTCCCCCCTTCTTTCCCTCTGTCTTACTCAACCCTTCCTCCTCCCTCCCCCCCACACCCCCCCCCCTCCCCTCCTTCCCCCCCCCCCACCCCTCCCAAATCCTCTATCCCCTACCCTCCCGTCCACCCTTCTTCCAATACACCCCTCTTCTTCCCCCTCCCACTACGCCCCCACCCTCCCTCCCCCAGCCTCCATTCCCCCACCCTCCCCTCATGCCCCATCTCCCTTCTCCCGCCTCATAACCCTACCCGACCCACCCCCCTTTTTTACTCCCCCCCCCAGCCCCAGATACCCTCCCCCTCCTTCTCCCCCCCCATCCCCTTCTTCTAGCGACCCCTATACGGGTTTTAATCCATCAAGCACGCCGCCCAAGTATGGGACCTGCCCCTTTGAGTGGCGGAATGACTCTCTAATCCTCTTTCCTGTGGAGAATGCTATTAGATCCGAACCAAGGTATTTGATAACGCTTATCCCTCCCAAACAAACTGACAATTACCGGAGTTAAGTGAATTCCTCCAGCTCACCCCTCTACACAAGACTCTGATTCCTTTATCTAATATACCTTCCTTTTTTTTTTTGAATTCCCTTCTTGCTTGCCGCACGGCGGACGCTGCTGCAGGCCTTCCGCCGGTTTCCCTTTGGTTCGTACCTTTCCCAGGCGCTTCTTTAGTCTCCGGGCTGTGCAGTTTTTTTCCCCCGATTTTTCAAGCGTTTTCTGTTGGTAGATGTCCGTTTATTTCCTGACGAAAAGGTGCCCTGCCGATCCGCCCTTGCGTTTACGGCCTTTTAGCATAGGCAACGGTCTCTCCCAAGTCCCCTCTTTATATTTGCCCACGCTTGATTTCCACTTTTTCTTCCGGTTAGACAAGGAGAATTTGCAAGGTTTTTTAGTGTAGGAGTCACTTCCAGTTACATGACCCCTTTCTTTGTACATCCTTTAAGACCTAACCCGATCTCCCACAAACAATATAGACCGTCCGGTCGCTCCGCAACTGGCTCCCCTCCATCGCCTTTGCCTTAGAAACCCCGGTTACGCGACCAAATTCCCAACCCAACAGCCATATTTGATGCTAGCCCGGCATCTATACCTTCATTTAGAACCCTCTCCCCCCAACCTCTTCTTGAGCGCGCTTTTCCCTGACGGAAGGGATTTTCTCCCTGACAGTTCCTGTGCCGTACTTATTGGAGACGTTCATCTTCCTCTGACCCATTTTCCATATCGGCTTTCTTTTCGAATCTGGCTTCTCTTACGATTTGAGAAATCTGATTCCCCCCAGATTCCAGACCTTCCCTTCTTTTCATATCCCCTTCCCTCACGAAGAAATTTTTTTGCTTCTAAGACGACCTCACAGGGATCAACTGAAGAGTCGGCAAACCCCCTTGGGCGTTTTTTTCTCCCATTTTCCCTTGCAGGTGCCAACGGGCTAAGAATTGTCTTATTAGGACGAGGTTAACGAGCGGTTCTTTCCCTTTTTTCTTCTTTTACCCTTTTAATCCTCCCCTTTGTTCGTCTTCCCCAGCTTTTGTTCCAAACTTCCATTCTGCGGGTTTTCTTCTTCACATCCTGTGGGCATTCCTCGCCCCCTCCTCGTCGCCCCTCTCCCAGAGAGGGATGGTCAGAAATTTCGACATCAGCAAAGCGGCCCCGGTCGGTTCTTACGCCGGGATCCGGTCGCCCCTTCGTTTTCGCCCTTCCTCCCTCCTTTCCTGCGTCATCCTCAGGGTCTGGACCACCGGGTTCTCTGGAACCCTTGACGCTTTCAAGCCCCTCCCGGGGAGGAGTGTTCCCTGCCCACAGGTTTTAATAAACACCAAATTTTTCCTTCTTTCGGATTTCGACCCCTCCTTGAGAAGGTCTAAGTCTATTCTGCCCCCTAGGCCTCTTAGGGTCCCGAATGTACTCCTTCTTTTTTGGTTGGATGGAATACCGAGATATTCAACCTCCCTCTCCCCCCCAATGATATATGATATCCCCTTCCACTCCCTTTTTTTTTCAGGATCATCTTAGGAGGTTCAGTCTGCCTGAGCGAGTGTTTCTCTCCCCCAACTCTTTTTCCTGCGTTTTAACATATCTTATACCTTGCAGTGACCTATACTGTCCTCGTGCTTAGGATTCTTTTCCCTCCGAAGACTCTCCTTACCTCCCTTCAACCTGCCACTCGATCAAGTAGCCCATGAGTAGGGTTTGTTACTCTATTCCTCCTTTTTTTTCCAGGTCCTAGTTCGAGAGCAATGTGGAAAAAGAGAGGGTAGGGGCTTTGCCCGGAGTTCGTAGAAGCCGTCAATTTTTTTTTGACGGATCTTGCTACCTTCCCGCGACGTCTCGTTTTCCCACTTTACAGGCGCGACTGGACCCAATTGGCTTTCCGTAGTTTCTTCCCTCTGTGGAAATTTAACCAGGGCTTGGAAACGAACCCCCTGCTTCCTCGTTTTTCCCTCTTTTTTCGCCAGCCGGAGTCGTGGCCTTCTTATTGTGCCTACACGAGCCGTTCCACTTATCTTTCTGGAGGCCAGGAGTAGAGGGATACTTGGCATTAAAGCCTTTTCTATCCCCCGTCTTTTGGGGTTAATTGCGTATCTCCACCCTTTTATTTTGTACGTGAATCGGTGCTCGGCTGATCCGGCTGTTCCCCTCCGTTGTCCGCTCTATAGGAAGCGCCGAATGAATTTTGCTCGTAGATCCCCGGCTCGTCGATCGAGGAAGACACATGAATTCCCCCCTTCCTCTTTGCCATAATGTTTTGCGACGAAGAAGGCATAAGAGGCCCTGCTTGAGCTGAGAGGAAGACGGGTTTTTATATTCTTTCTGCCCCCCGGCTCGCTCAGCAGCATTAGCTTCGTGCAGCAGCGGTTTGTTGCCGTATAGACGGAGATGATTTTTATTTCCCCCAATTCCTTTTTCCCATCGGCGCGCCCCAGTCCCTTCGATCGTTAGCTCCGGGCTGTCGGACGGGAGTTTGTCCCCCAAAAGACCTTCAGGTCTATCCTCCGCTCCCGTAATCCACCGACAAGCCCCCCCCTTCTTATCCTCGCGCGGAGTATATCTTCTTTGATTTTTCCCGCGTGTTGACCGCAGCGATCTATCTCTAGGATTTCCCTTTTCTCACAGTTCCGAGCAATCCCTCGATACTTGTGCTTAGCGCGTTGGAGCCCACTGTCCCAGCCGCCCACATTACTTAACGCTTGGATGCCTTTCTCCCCCCTCGTTCTTGTTTATTAAACCGTTCCGTAGCCCCGCGACGCGATTTTTCTACACCCCCTGCAGCTTGTCTGCCGGCCGCGTTGCACGGAAGTTCCTTAAACGGCCTCGCCCTCTTCCTTCCGAGATAGATCGCCTTCTCTGTGGCCGAGGCTCTGCGTCCCTGATTTCCTGAAGAGCGTTTCTTGGTTTGCCTTTGTTCTTTTCTCGGGCATAATCTGTACGTGCTCTTACTTCCTCATATATTCCTATTCTCGGTGATGGCTTTCGTTCCTCCAGTCTTCTCTGCAAGACTTTTCATAGGGACGTTGCTCTATAAAACGGTACCTTTTACTCAAATTTACGCTTTTCTTAGTCGGCTCTCATACGGATCGCTTTCTTTTATCCTGAATGCCTTCTCCCCCAGCGCCGGCCCCGTTTCTGCAAGTCTCGACGTCCGGAATCTTCTCTACCCATGCGTGTCCGTTTTTTCCTAGGAGTCACATGCCCTCTTCGCGATCCTCTCTTCGCACTTTTCACGTCGGCTCACGCCAGGCGCTGCTTTTCTCGCGAAGCACAATTCTCTTTTTTCAGACGAGCTTGCGGTCTTTTCCTTTCCGGTTCTTTTGCTCTTTTTTCTCGGGCATCGGAGGTGCTGCGCGGATCGCCGCCCTCTTCTCCCTGTTGCGCACCGCTTGAGTGCTTGAGCGTGGTTGACTCTTTTCGGCGCCGCCGCGCCCTGCCCGTGCGCAGAGCACGACCTTGACCTTCCCCTCTTTCAATTAGAGGCTGGAGGTGGGCCCCCCGTGCCGTACTTTCTCTAATTCGTGCCTCATTTTTAGCGACTCGCTTCTCGTCCATTTTTCGCCTTCGAACTTGCGCGAAGTTTTTTTTTCCGCTCCTGAGCGCATTTTGAGACTCTCACCTAGGTGCTTTTTCTACGATGTTCCTATCTGGCCGCGGAGTGCTCCACCTCCTAGATCCTCATGGCGTTTTTTTTTTTCTCTGACTCATCGGCCTTATACTATTCTCTTTTACTACCCTCTTGGGTGTTGAGACCTCTCCCCTCTTCTTTCCGCACTCGACATGCGCATCTTCTCTGTCTCCGCCGGTACAGATTGCCGCTTTCTTCAAACGTTTTTTTTTTCCCGGCCGACCGCGTTTCGCGGGATCCCGATTCCCTTTCGCTTGCCTGCGCCCCGATCCGAATTCGTGCTAGGCCTCTCTTGGAGACCCTTGTTTTTTCTCTTTTCCGATGCTCCTGCCCCGCCCTCCCTATCTGCGCCAGTCGCCTTCTCTTCTGTCTTTCACTTGGGATCTGACGTCAATCGCATCCGGCGGAGCCGTTCCCCCCCCCAGGTCACAAGCTCGTCCTTCGCTTGGTTTTTTGGCGAGGTTTTTTGATGTGTTCCCTTCTTCCTCGCTCTTGCTCCGTGCAAAAACGCTTTTCGGATGAGAGATCCCCCGCGCTCCCCCCTCTTCGATTTTTCCTTTCAGTAGCGCCGCGGAGTTCCGATCCTGTGCGACGTTTGCCTATTCGCGATCTCGGTGGTGAATCATAAGAGCATGAAACCTTCCCCCCCCGCTTGCGCTTAGACCCTTCCCTTTCGAGAGGGATGGAGACGCCCCCTGACGCTAGTAGTCGATTCTCTATACGGATGTAGCTCCCTTGCATCACAGACCGCTTTTCCCCTTTTTCTTAGCACCTCCCCGGGTTTAACTCCATGCCCCTTTTTAGCGCATCGGCAGCCCTGCGACGAAGCATTCAACGATGTATTTTTTCTCCTTCGTTCGCCTGGCACTTTGACCGGCCTACCCGCGTTTCCCCCCACCACACCTTTCCCCCTTCCCGGTTCCCCCTTTTCCTGGTGAAATACATGGCCCCACATCCCGCGGCGGACGGCCCTTGCTAAGAGGTCTCAAGAGGGCGTTTTCTTTTTTTAGAGGGTCTTCCCCCTCGAACGCGGAGGGTCCCCGGCCCTGCAATGCTTCTTCAAGTGGCCCCTCCTGGACCCCCGGAGGCTAAGGCAAGTTCTCTGGCGCATCCCGGTCAACCAAGGCTTTTTTTGACTTCTTGTTCCGGACGTTTGTCGCGCTATCCTTCGCAACCTCGCGAATCCCGTTTCCCCTTTTATCCCTTATTGAGAGTCGGCAGTCCTTTCATCTCCTTTCTTTGAGTTCGCTTGTTTAACCTCCCGGGCCCGCTGACCCGCAGGCGATCAGAGCCAGGGGAGTTTGAGTGGTCGCGTATACGGTTTCCTCCTCATGATCGCCTGATGTGGGACATTCAGTTCTTTCCGCCATCGCGAAACACCAACTCGCTCCTCTCTATTTCGGCAAGATATATTTCCTCCCCCTCCCACAGATCGCCCCCTTACTAGAAAAAAAAGCCCTTTCCCAGTATGGCCTAAGAATCACCTTGGTCGACTCCCCCCACAAAAAGAAGTGAGCTTCTTTCCCCTTCCTAAGGCCTCCCTTTTCTTTCCGGCAGAAAATGACTTGAAGGGCGACTACTGGTGACTATGATCGCCCGAGCATTTAGTCACTATCTTTCCTACCTGAGTTTCTCATTAGGACTTAGGAAAAGATTAACCCACCGGCGGCAGACCTAGCTTCTACCTCGTAAAGCTCCGTACATGGCCGAAATGAAAGAAAGTCCCCAGAGGAGAAACTTTTAGCCCTGTCGTCCCCTTTTCTATAAGCTTTTTTTCCTGGAAGATCATTTTCCATGTGCCCACAAGGGACGCACTATGTACGGTACGGCAACCGCGTCCCCCTGCTGGTCCTTTTTTTATCTACCGCGACAATCAGAACCTGGGTTTCCCGGTTCCCCGCCTCGTGTACAATGCACCCTTGTTGCTGCGAAACGGTCAATTAAGAGCTTCCTCGACCGCGGCGTACCCGTGGGCCGAATCTCTCTAAATAACAAAGGACTCCTTTCGAGGTAGGAGGATAAGCAACGGCAGCGCATTCCCCGTGTGCACCAGCGTCCAGCACGTGTCGCCCTCCTTTTTTTTAACAGCTGTAACATTTGGGTTGAGATGGTCGAAGTAAGAACCAGCAACCCTGCAGTGAGAGGTTTGGAGTTCCCCCAGGGGGAATTGGGATCAGCGCGGGCGTTGCAAAGACCGCACTCCGACAAGAGTGCGCTATCCCTATGCAAGGACCGAAGATCGACCTAAAAAAGCATGACTGTCTGGGTTCTTCACTCTTCCTAATGCACCGCCACAAGATCCAAACCTATTATTTTACTCTTTTGGGAGGATCATCTCTGCGAGAGTGTTAAGTAGTGAGACCCCCCCCCCGCTTAGAGAAAAATTTGAACGCTCCACTTACAATGCTAAGTCGTTTTGGGGGTTTTTTTTCTCTCACTATTAATGACGATTTTTTATCGAGAATACTTTCTGTCCTTCCTAATTTAGAAGAACGACCCTCCTCTTAACGGTTCATTACCCACCCCTCCGATCAGTAGTTTTTCTGGTTTTTCTGAGTCGAGGGAGGTTCCCGTCACCCGATGTCTTGCCTCATAGTTAATTTCTGACGCTCGCTTGATCTTTTGTTCTCCACCGACATAGTTCGTGTCGTTACTCTCACATCCCTTAGGTGGTCCCCTTGCTCTCTGATGCCGACTGCTAACGATTCCCTCCGCGTTGGCCTCTTTCTCTGCGAGAATCCTCCCATTATTGACCCCGGATGTGTCTGAAGTCCCCACCTAAGTGGGTCCAGGGGCCCCGTGAGATTGGGCCATAGAAACCCCCTGCGGAGTCCCTTTTCTTTTTTTCTTACCGCGAACGTTCTCTCAAGTTGTCCTTCATCTGCAGTTTTTAAATCCCTGAGGTGTCCCTCCCAAGCCCTACATATTGTCTCACCCTTGTGAATTTCCTTGCACGCCCTGGCCAGCGGCGATTCTCGTGGCCCCTACAAAGGCCCCCGTTAACGCGAAACTCTGCTCCTCGGGTTTTTCAGGGAATTATCATGTTGCGGCTCGTGTCTTATCGAGTCATTTTGCTAGGAAAGTTAGGTCTCAGCTCTTTATCCGCCATCATCGGATCTTTTTTTTTCTAAAGAAATTCATCATCCTTCAAGTCTCTCTTCAATATTCCATAGCTCAGCCAATACTTACTCCTCCCGGCAACTGCCTTGCAGATGCGCGGCGTCGCAGGCACATGCAGCCTTGGACCTCAGTAGGTTTTGGCGACTGGCGGTCAGACCATTTGTGGTCCTTTGTTCCCGTGTCGAGTTCTCCTCCCGACCCCAGGATATGGGTTGCCGCTGTCGCGTATACTTGGGGTTCTTTTAGCTGCACCCCCCAGATGTCGCGACGGTTCCCATCGGCGTGTCTCCTGATTCTCTCGCTCGCGGTTTCGGGGT
>Ga0179593_1530871_pt1 | contig 13324 bp, 8 predicted proteins | sample CZODoug2_1_08_16_FD_185931 | JGI IMG/M metagenome (GOLD analysis project Ga0179593, IMG submission 185931) | Vadose zone soil fungal communities from Angelo Coast Range Reserve, California, USA - CZODoug2_1_08_16fungal (PacBio error correction) | ecosystem: Environmental > Terrestrial > Soil >... | reverse complement strand
ATTCCCTTCGAGGGATCCCATTGAAAGGTCTGTTCGACTCTTTTCTTTTTTCCGATCCCCCTTCACGCTAACGTCAATTTCGCCGGGCAGAGCATCTTGCCGAACTTGCCCAAAGGCCCGCGCACCGGGTATGATGCCGCTTGCCTGCGGTCAACCCTCTTGGTCTTGACCCTCTCGCACGAGCTTTTCATTACATGGCAAGAAAGATTGGAGTACCTTGTCGCGCAGCCCCCTCCGCGGACTTCCCTTTAGCTCCTGAGTTCCGCCTTTCCCTGCCAGTTGTGTAAAGTGCCGGTTGATGGAAAAAGGTCTTCCCCGGAAATACCTCAGGCAAGGTTTTTAAATTCTCTCGCAAGAAGGTCAAGAACACCCGGTACCCGGCACGCCCCCTTTCGTCACGGCGGTTTTCTCCCTTTTAGGGGCGGGGCGTGAGGCTGATCAGCGGCAACTGGCCCCTCCAGCGCTTAGTCGTCTTTCATCATCGCTCATTGTTCGTTCTTTTTGATTCACATGAGACATGGGCAGCCCGGGCGAACAGCAGACCTGCACCGCTTTTTCTCCTGAGTAACCGCTCCTCCCCCCTGCTTTTTGATCTCCCCCAGGCAAAGACTTTGGCTTCCTTTTGTCGTCTCTGCGTTCTGTGGAGATCCGAAGCCCCCTTTTAGGGGGAGCCCTTGACGAGGCCCAAGTTTTCCCCACTCTTTTCCGGCCTTCCCCACCGGAAAGTCATATGGAGTCAAAGCGTATTCATTAGTAGTTGGCTTTTCTCTCTTGAGGAAAGTAGATGGCAGACGTCACGTGGTCCCCGCAGACGATAGTGGATTTTCTTCGGAATGTACTTTCATTCAAGCCAGTTCATTTCCTTTTTGAGGCTCCAGTGTTCGGTGAGGGACGGCACTTTTGGATTTTCTTCGGTATGCCATCGCTTATTCCGCTGGCGTGTGGAAGGGCTCAGGAAGAAATGCGGACGTCTTTACAAACCTCTCTCACTGTCACCTTTTTGCTGAACCCGGACTCACGGAGAACCCAAAAACTGAAAGGACAGCGGCACGGAGAACGCCTTCGGGGGACGAGGCAGGCGACCCACGCGGGATTCTTTTTTCTTTCCCCCCTGGGTCCACATTTGGTCACGACGGTCTCCCGTCTCTTAAGAAGGAAACCTATGCAACGCGAACCTCTCCCCTGAACTTCAACTACGATTTTTTCCTGCTCCCCGCGACCGTGGTACCTTGAAAAACTTCCTCAGAAGGGTAGCCCATTTCCTAAGTGACCTTACGGTGGTCGGACTTCTCCCTCGGGCTCTTAAGAGCCTCTTCCCAGAGCTTGGAAGGCAAGTTATGAATCCCGAATCACAAGAGACACTCACTTTTGGATACTCGGACCTCTCGATGTACTCCTAATATTACTTTTGTAGTGGTTCTAGCTTTTTACTAGGAATTAAGAAGGAAGGTGAGGCTTTTTGTATTCTCTTTTTTCGTTTCACAGGCGAAGGAAGTTTCCATGAGGGAATGGCTTTTTTTCCCCGACCTCGAACAGTTCTTCTAAGTCGCAGTCCAAGTTGTTTGTCCCTTCCGCTCGATCGGTTTTCCGTTCCTTTTCCTGTTTGGTGCTGAGCCGGCGTTCTCACTTCCTTTTAAAGATAGAGACCTCCTTAGTCTTCTCCCCGTATTCACTTCCTCTGTAACGAATATCCTTCACTACTCAAAAAAATTTTTTTTTTTTTTTTTTTTTTTTTTTTTTTCCTTTTTGGGGGCCCCTGGGCTGCAGGTCCGCCTCGCACTCCTTCTCTTCTATTTCCCTACTTGTTGGTTGACTCTTTTTCTTTAGGTCGTACACCTTCGGCAGGATCCCTTCGTAGATAAGCCCTCTGGCCTTCAGAGCATTGAGAGCAGCTACATCTGGTAATGAGAAGGAGGGTCCCTTGCGGGAAGTCTTCAGAGTTGGATATCCTCCCCCCCCTCCAGGTTCAAGTCCCCTCTTTTTTAATTTTAAAGTTTCTAATGACCCCTCCCGGCATAGACTATTCAGCGTGTCATCAGGAAATGAATTTGACAAACGTCCTGGCCCTTCCCATCCATTGTAATTCCGTCACGCCTTAGCAGCCGTATGTCGTCCGACCCCCTCCGAAACTTCATGCAGCCCACTGTGTGACCCATGAATCAGTGTTCCGCTAAACCTGTGTGGATACACTAGACCTTCGATCTTGGAATTTTTTTGGTGTCTTTCGTGTTCCCTCGACGTGATAAGTCAAGGGAGGTCTTCCTTGGAGGCTTGAAAGTCCTTCTCACGCAATTCCGCTCTCCTTTACGTGCCTCTTACGCATTGTGCAAATTTTTAACTTTTTTTTTTCCTCGCAAGCATTTTCCAAGGAAGGCCTTTAGGCCATGTTATTGCAGTAGTGAACGTTTTAGTCTTCGTAAGAATGGGAGCCCCTGGAACACTGATTTAGGTGCAACAGGCGGCCTTCCAGATTTCTGTAATTTCTTCCATCCAACCGTCGGTAGACCCGTGAAGTTACTAAGGTCCGTAAGGGTTGTGTTTTTTACGTGATGAAACGCCTTTCCAGAATTCCATTTACCGTGAATTTTCTTTTTGGCTTACTCCGCCGTTGTATCTTCTCTTCACAGTGGGAGAAAGGATAAAGTAAGGGTTTGCAGTGTGGAAAGTGCGATTCCCCCATCGAAAATCTCTGGATCCAAACCATGAAAAAGTCTCTTTCACCTTTCTGCCATCCTTCATTGATCCTTCCCCTCCCTCAGGGTGCAAGGACACCGATCGAGTCGAAACGTCCCCCCTCCGGTGTCCCGCCCCTCCTTGTTTTCGGAACTTTACCTAGTCGCTCCCCCTTATTTCTTCCTACGCACCCTTTTCTCAGACCTTTCCTTTAGGGGAGGATTTTCTAAGATTGAGAATGAATCTTCAGAACCTGTTTAGCTAAACTTGCTCGCTTCTCGTGGCCTCAATTCATCCTTCCGAGTTCGGGTGGAAGCCACCTATGAGAGACGGATCTCGACAGGCTGCGACCATCTCAGCTCCCCAGTGAGCGAGAGCTTTTTTTCACCTTTTTTTCGCCCCTGGAGGCTCAGGTGATAACTTTAAAAGGATGGGGGAACAACCCAAAGAAAGGCCCATTCTTCCTTCTTTCGTCTTCCCCTCGTGTCGTCAAGAACAAATTCTTTTTCCCGGAGACCCTTTCCTTTTCCTCCCCGCCGTGAGCGGAAAAGCTGCGTATGATCGAGCCATTTTCAGCTTTTTCCCTTTTTTACGATTTTCGGCGTTTGTTCTTTTGCTGCTTTTTTTGTGTGCGTCTCAACCGGTTTAAAGCACGGCTAGTGAAACCCTTTTTTTTCCTCCCCGCCCTCTTTGGGCCTATCCCCTCGTGTCTTTTTCTTTTTTGTGCAGCTTCCCGTCCATCTCGTGCCCTTGCGATTCTCCCGGTAAGTGTGTCGCCGGTAAGGATCTTCTAGCGGTGTCCCTATTTTCCGTTAACGCTTCCCATCCTTTCTTGTGGTTTTTTTCCGAATTCGTTCACGGAACGTTCGGAACTAAGCCGCGGAGCAAGGGGTGTTTTTTGTTTTTTTGTGTTTTGGGGGTCCCCCACCCTTTTTATAATTGACGTTCGCGTCGTGTGCTTCCGGCCCTGCTGACCAGCTACTTATCTCACCTTCAACTACGCCCAAGGACGGACGCCCTATCCCCCCGTTGTGTTTCCTTCATATGTAGTGTAGTCGGTCCCAGGAATGTTCAATAACGTCCTTGGGCGGACTCCCTCCTCCGTACTTCTTTCAAATTAAGAGCGGCTAGGTCAAGTCGGAATCTGTAATATAGGACCGCTCAATCCTCGGATGGGAGATGAGAGCCCGTCGATTCCTCCGCATTCAACGAGCTCTGCTTGCACTCTCCACGTTCGCAAGTTCAACGTAAAGATATGGATGTCCAGGTTTGTAGAACCTGGACCCTTTCCTTTAGGATCCGCCACCCGATTGCACCCGGCCTTTAAAATCCATGGTTTTTTTCACAGTAGAATATGTCCTGTTTATGGCTTCCCCCGACTTTTCTTCTTAAGGCTCTCCCATACCTTAAGCGAATAGAAAGAATCCGAGACACTCCCGAAGTGTCAACTGCAAATTGCCTCTTCCATTTTTTTTCCTCAGTACTTGAGGGATCCCGCTTCTTTCGGTAAAATTGTAGCCGGATTTTTGTTGATCCCGAGGTGCGACAGTTCTTGGAAAGACTACGGACTTCTAGAAGGAATGGTCCTTTTGGAGTTGCCACTATCTTAGCCCCAGTCTTCCAAATGTCTTTCGTTTTTTCTCCATGCTAATGAACAACGTAAGTGATGTCTCCTTGCTTGTTCCCTGAGTAGGCAGGTTTCCTTGGGTCTTGGAAAGAAGGAAAAGATGATTCTCCTAATCGGGGTCTTTAAAGACCTAGCGAAGCACGCTTGACCGTGGAGACTCGAATGACACGTTATTCCCAGCTTAACAGGTTCGGAGAATCGGGATAAAGCCTTGATGAAGACAAAACTTCCATCGTGGTTCTTTCGCCAGGGTGGCTGAGTTAACTTCAAGAGAAACCCGCTGCTTTCTGGTCCCTCACGTGGAGTTGGAAGAGATCTTTCAAGGTGAGCAACCTTTTGACGGGTTGCCAGACTCGTACTCCGGACCCTTTCTCCGGTCTCGTATTTCCCCCCGCCGGCTGGGCTTGGACTCCCCTCCCAGGCCACACTCTGAAGACCGGATGAGATGGGCTCAATGGAAGTGGACTTCACTGCCAAAAAAGCCCGTAAATTAGAAACTCCCCCACGACGGTAAAGTTGACTCTGAAATGCGGGCATATGTCAGTCGACCCCCCCCCAAATGGAACCCTTCTCCTTCCTGACCCTCACTGGAAGACGGAGGCCCGGCCCGAGAACCACACAGATTTTGGGTATACAGGGCCCCTTTTTTCCGAACTTTCTTGGTTCAGCCTTCCTCCAGATCGATACAGAGAAGGAAAAGTTTCCGATCCTTCCCGGCGCGAAGCCGGCCCGTGTACCTTGCTTCCCCACGAGTTTTGTAAAAGCTTTCCCAGGAAGACGAAGGTCTTCCAGGGCCGACCCCCTTCGAGGCCCGTACTTTATGCCGGAGATTTGAGACCGACCAAATCACCTAGATCGACCGGGAAGGCCCCTCACGTATGATCCCTTTTCCAAGCCCGACATTTCCCCAGAAGTTCCCAGGATCCAGGTGGTTCACCAGAAGGACCTCGTCGGACGAGAACCTAATTGGTCCCCCACAGTGAAGGACAGATTTCGCCTTTGGATCCTACACATACTCTGGGTTGAACAGTATTAGTACTTGAGATGCCCGAAAGGCGTGGCCCCCCGGACTTGGGATTTGTCCCCCCCGACCTGATTCTTCAGTTCTACCTTCACGGGACCCGATGGTTGACCCTGGCTTTGAGCCTCGATCCGGCGGACCGATTTGAAACGGTGCTTTTTTCCTCCTTCCCGTGCATTTCTGAACAGACTTCTAGCGAACGATGTCGGCAGATGATCAAGGCGCTAAGGCCACTTTTTCAACAGCAGTTTTTACGAATACGTCTTGATCATGTCCTTTTTCTTTGTTCCTTACTCTCTCCCCTTTTTTTGTTGTTTTTTGAGAAGAGATAATAGTTAGATTGTCAAATGAACAAGAAATTCTCTTTTTTCCTCGACGTTTTTATTACTTTTTTTGTCCAAGTCTTCAGATTATCATCGTTCCCTCCTTTTCTTCGGCTTCCTCTTCGTCTGAGACTTCCTTTCCAGGAAACAAACCTAAAGTACAGTAACAGATTAGCAAGGATAGCGTATTCCCTGATGTAAAAAAGTTCCGTTACTTCCAAAGAATTCATCCGTGTCTGTTTCCCATCCTTCCCACTTAAGGCTACGTTCCACAGCTCGAGCCCAATATTCAAGACCATAGCTTCAGGACCACTTTCACGTTCCCCTCCATCTTGGACCCCATTTCAGAGTCCGAGTAATCGTCCGAGGGATCTGCTCGGAAAACGCTAACGTCGAAGGCTTACTGGCGTGGTTACGCTTCGTTGGGACCCCCTTCGCATTCTTCTGGTGCGTGGTCGGCTTGAACGCTTCTTTTTCACGACAGGACCTGACAAGCCGTAGTCGGCACGCTTGTATCTACTTCCTTCATTGTTTTCACAAAATTTGCACCTGCTCAGAAACTTTTTTTGAAAAGGGAATTCCCTTAGAGGCCAGGTTTCTATGAAGCGTGAAATGTAAGTATTAGTCCTGAGGAACCCGCTGAAATTATTTTTTCGGTTTTCCCTCACCTTCGTGAGTAAGAGCGTGGTAGGGACCCCCCGATCCCCCTGGTATCCTTTCCCGTGCACTTACGGTTTGTTATTCTCTCTCCATGAAGTTTCCCTAATGGAAATCGTCAAGTGAAAGGGGACGTGTAGTTGGAGCTCTCAGTATCCCTGTTTCCGGATCTCCTTTTCATTCCTACGTCCCTCGTGTGGACCTTTCTCGTTAGACATTCCCCAGTGGAACCAGGCATTGAAGTAAAATCCCCACGTCGACGCCTTTCCGTTTCTGCCCCCAACCAGCTGGCACTTCCTTGGCCCGGTTTCCCTCCCCTCAAAGATAGAGGACGAACACTCCAAGTGAGTGTAGACCTCAGGACGCTCCCTTCACTCCTTTACCCTGTCTCTCTTAATCGAGATCCCCTCTATCCCTTCCTTGTAAGGAGCCTTAAGATTGGAGACCTCCGTCGAAGACCTGGCCGAGGCTGGACTCCAAAGTGTTTCTCTTTCTCCAATCTTTGTGGGTGTATACCCTTTATGCAGAGACCGTAGTTGCCTCTGAGATACCAAGCGCACCGAAATTACGAATCCCATTCCTCTTTTTTTCTGGATGCATTGCCTAACAGGATAATGTTCATAAAATGGACGCCTATTGAACGGAACCACCTTGTTTGATCCAGTCAGTCCACTGTTCTTCCCTCGCCGTCTCTCTCAAGAACCGAGACAGCAATTTTACAAAAGACGGTCCCTCTAACGTGCCGTTTTCTTTATCGACACGTCTCTCCCCTTGTTTTTCCTGGTCTATTTCTGGACTCTAAAACCTTGTCGTACCAGGTTCTGTGATGCTTCTTCCGCAGCCCTTGACATTTGAACCCTTTTTGTATTTGCCAAGATAGTCGGCAGGTCCTCAAGAGGAACTCTCCTTTCTCACTTTCCGTGACGCGAACGTCCTTTTATTCCCTCCTCTCTCCCCCTCTTCGGATTACTACGGTAATGATCAAAGAGAGGTGGTTAATCCCTCTTTTCCGAAGCTCGCTCAGTTCCCCGTTTGACGGGAACTCACTTCTTCCAAGAAACGTCGGCCGAAGTGGCTTTGTGTCCCCGATACTGTACGTCTTGTCCAGTCCCCCCCCCGATAAAAGAAAGTGCTGTAGAACTCCCCGGTCAAACCACTCCCGGCCCCCGACTCCCTATGGTCTTCCGTCCGTGAAGAGAGGGTATAGGACATGACCAGGGTCACCATTTTCCCCCAAGTTTCCCTTGTAGAACTCACGGAGAGGGGAGAGAAGGGCAGCGGACTTCCGACATCAGACGAAATGACACGGGGAGAGTAAAAGCGGAACCGAGGATGGATGCCAGAAAGTTGGATTGCAGCACAGGAAGCCCCCCCCTGATTCAAGCTGTATCATTTCAAAGACCACCGGATGTGGACTTCTACTCTTTCCAACCTTAGACATCGAAAAGGGAACTCATTTTTCTTTGGCTGTACGTGCGATCACCATCCCAGTCTTAAGTAGAGTCCTCTTATAGGCCCCCTCGAAGAATGCGTGGGCCAGAAAGGAAATACAAAGGCTGGTGTAACCACGCCGTTACACCTTTATCTTCTCCCCCTCCCTGGAAGAGGTGGCAGTAAGAAATAGCGACTCGCTGTGAGAACCCCGGCTAAAAATGGAGTCATATAATAAAATTCCCAGATCTGTACTTCGGGGTCATTTTCTTTAAGGTTCGGATGACATGATATCGAATTGCACGCCCTTCCTCGTGAGACGATTTAATTCCTCACCCCCCCTGCCTTTTTGAACTTTTTCATCTTGGACCAGGTGTCCCAAATGGAATGGCATCAGATAACCCGCCAGACCTTTTTTTGAAGGAGTTGCCCAAAGATATCTTCCCCAGTCCCGTGTGATCGCCCGACCACTCTTCCCTCCAGACTGTTTCCCCCTACTGCCCGAGAAGAAGAGAGGGACATCGCTGGCCTTGGCTCCGTGCAAAGGAGAAAGTTCTGCTCCAAGAACTGCGGCAAACGTGTTCCCTCGGATCTTGCCGACACCTTAAAGGCATCTGGGGTTTGGCTCGCCTCTCCTTTCCTTTCCCATTATACGAAGGGGACGTCGAACTAAGAGATGTCCGGCCTTGCTGCCCAATTTTGTCGTTTGCCTCTCTTTCGGTGCTCCCGGATCCTTGACAGCTTAGGGCCTTTCTGACTCTTTTCAAAGGTTCCGGTGGTTTCCTTTCCTGGTAGACTTGAGGGCCCCGACATTTCCCACTTGCGCTGATTTTCTGTTTTGGCGGAAGCCGACACCGGCGGAAGTCCTTCGCCCCCCCCGACCCCCTTAAACCCCGGCCCTGACTTTTTCCGGGTCCAAAACTGCCGGGTCGAAAGGCAACCCCCCATGACCGTCCCGCAAGGGCAAGCGCCCTTCCCTGTCCGTCCCGGCCCAACGCGGCTGACGAGGGCGTGTCTCCCCCCCTCCCCCGTCCCTTAATCCCGGTGGACGCACCGGTCGATCGAAGACGGACCCCTTCTCTCCCCCACCGTGCCCCCCGGTAAAAATTAGAAGTGTCTTTGAAGGACTGCCTAACGACGCCGACCTTATTGTTCTTACCGCCTTTTTTGATTCTTAAGCTTCTGACGGAATTACGGATGTCGGACTTCTTTCTTTTCACGAAGGACTTTCAAGGAGACAAACATCAAAGAGATTCTGGAAGGCCCCAGTCGAAGTTTCACCACGCCTCACCAGTGACATCCCCTAAATATTTTACCCGAAGGATACATCAAGAGAAGAAGGACCTCGATTTTGCCTTTCCCCCCACAGTGTTTCGCAGATTTAGGCGTGTTCGGACTACCCTCCAGTAGCCCCACTCCGGCCTTGGGGCGTGAAGTACCGTTTAGCTTGTCCTTCTTGCCTCACCCCTGCTTTCCTTTTGGTCCCTGAAATAGAAAAGAGGTAAGGGTGAAGGTCCAGTCCCGGTTATCTTCTCATAACTCTCCTTGAGAAGATAGTTGTGAAAGGTGATTTCTGAACTCCGGACTTCTTCTACGTTCAGCTGCCCTCAAAGATTCTTGAATTCCGGTCGCTAGGAGCTAAGGTCTCCCATCGTGTTGCTCTAGTTTTCTCGGACCTCCCGATATGAGTGCTGCAGGTGTTTTCCCTACGCGAACGAAGATCTTTTCCTCTCATCACAGTTCTCTATTACGTCCATCCTCTATTCCTGGATTCCTACTCCCGCTGTTACTCCCGGAATTAAGAGATTTTTGAGAGAGAAGCTTCTGGTATGACCCTTTTCGGTCGACTTCCTTCAGAGAACGCCGGGTTAATCCCCCCCCCCGCACACTCGCATGATTGCTACAGACTTTCAAATAAGGACTTGAAGTAGCCCTTGAAGGAATACAGACGAGGGCGGTGTCAACAGATCTGCTTCTGATTCCTTGTGCCCAGAACCCAACTGAAAGAAAAATGAAGTAGCGGTACGGAGTACTGATCTGTCCGCCCCCCGACAGACTTCCAGAAAGTTCCCCCTGTATCCTCTCCCCTAACAGTTCTTAGGCGGACACAGAGAACGTGAAGGATTGGATGGCTTTTGCCCCCCGGTAATTTTCTTAATCTTTCATAGTTTCGGTTCTTTTAGGCTTTAAATCTAATATTATCACCTTGAAGAGAAAAGAAGGTAAGTGATCCGGAACTCCCTCGTCTGCCGGTCCCGCGAACCGTTCTCCCAAGTCCGGTCTTCTTACACTTTCAGAAGTTCGGAAGGTCTGTGAATTGACGTGTCTCTCGACTCGACCTTCGTGAACAGAAAGCAAGTGTGAGGTTTCAGTTCCTCTGTATTTTGTACTCTTTTTCCCGCCCCCCCCCACTCTCTGAGAGTCAAGGGAAGTGAGCAGTTAGGTAAGGGTTTGTGTCTATCTAAATGGCATATTCATAGTAACAATCAAGGGGAGTAGTAGTGCGCCGTGCCCGAATTTTCGATCGCTTCCCCCTAATTTCGAAACCTTTTCTTTTGGAACCTTTTGCCTTCGCATAGCCCCAGAGAACAGATTGCGCGAACTCCGAAGACTGTGAGAACCGGTGCAGAGTCACATTTCCTCGGCAATTTATCGGTTTTGGGCTTCCCCCCCGGTCCCCGATAGCGGCCCGAAAAGCCCTGTGACGGTGTCAGCATCGACTGTGATCTCACGCGTTTAGCGTCAGCTCTTCCGTCAAAAGGCGAGCTAGAAGATCTCTCACGTTGTCAGGGATCCGTCTAGCACAGAAAACGGAGGAAGTCGTCTTGAGAAAGTGAGTAGTATTGGTGCTCCTGACCCCGCTCTCTAAGTAAAGGGTGAATCCCCCTTCCTATACAGAGTCTGTTTCAGCCCGGATCCTACGAGCAGTTAAAATATGCCGCCTCATTCGGTTCCTTCCCCCTTGGCGACCCCCAGGCTTTTTTTTTTCCATGCCCCTTCGACCCTTTTCAGTCCAAAGCCTAGGAGATATAAGGAGAGCCACCAGCACTTTCCGCCCTCCACCTTCATTCCAAGACTTTCCAACCCCCCCCCGACCACAGATTAAAAGATGCAGGTGATTCCTCTCGACCCGTTATTCCAGTCGTTCGTTCTTATTAGAATGAATTCTGGCCCCCTTTTAAAAATTGCAGGAACCCGGGGTGCTGAGCGTGATCAGTGTCCCCCTCCCCCGTTCAACATGGAAGGTTTTTAGAATTGATTCACGAGGTAAGGACCCTTTGATAATACTCTGTAAAGCTGTTAGGCATCCAGATTCTCTCCTGGATTTTTTTAGAGTTTAAGTGCTCTTAGGACGGGAATGCTTTTCTTAGTCGAGGTTGTGCCGCCGTAAGGCACCTCTCCTTCTCACACCAGACGGAGCTTAGATTACCCCGGAATAAAAGTTAGGACAGAAAGAGAGGATTAAGATTTCCCCTACTTTCTGTCGGAGTTTCGTTCCCTTTCTCACTATTTTTCGAAAGTCCATTATACAACTGGAAGAAACAAGGACCCAGTTTTCCTCTCTCCTTACCATGGAAGCCGTTTTTCGTTTCTGGAGATCTCGCACGGCGATGGAGAAAGTTTCGCCAACTGTGAAACCCTTAGACCCCTATGGACAGAGAAAAAGACTAGAAAAGTCCGGGATCTCAATTGACGTGGATTCCCCGCAAGTTTGAAGTGAAAGAATGTAGGAAAGCTCGGACACACCGTCTTCGCTGTTCTTCGCGCCATCTTGCCCCCTAAGCCCAAGCAGAAGTCCCCTCGATTACTATCATACAGCTCGTCCCAATTGCGCATAGCCCCTTGCACGAAGATTCTGTCTTTCCGGTCTTACCTCTTCCCCTACTTGAATTTCAGGACAAGAGTGGCCAGAAAGTGGTCCAAAATGTCCCTTTTCCCATTCGCCTTCCCCACTCTGAATTTAGCGAAAAAGAATGGAAGGAATTTTTCCGAGTCCATCAAATACCGAATTCCCTCCCCTCCCGAGGTAAGGCCCTCCCACTCAGTTTGTTTACACCGGCATCGTGAGTAAGAGTCCGGAGGGATTGGTTACGTTGGCGTTTCGTGATTCGATAAGACTTCCGGTGATGGCCTCACGGCTTCTAAGAGGAAATCGACTGAATGCTGGGAAGTGCCCCCCCCCTTCGCCAAGGTGTCCAAGAGCCCCAGACCCTGGATTCCCTTTCCAGAGAAACTTGCCCAAGAAGTTGCGTTCTTTGATCAAGCTTCGGAAAGTTGAATGAGCATGTCTGATCATCCCTGCCAAGACCCTCTCATACTTTTTGTTTCGCCCACTGGCCGGAAGAAGATTGGGACTTTTGACCTTGCCCACCCAGCCAAAATTTGAACGATAAAGACGCCTTTTCCTTTGGACTTCTCGCAGACCACTGCCCAGGAAATAGTGTCATAGAGCGCTGTGCGTTCGCGAGTGCCTCCACTCTCGAATTCTTCTAACGCCTCCGAGGACAAAGAAGTGCCTGAAGCTGCCCTTCTTTTCCGTCAGCCTGATAAAGGAAGCTCTGATGGAATATTACACTCGTCTCGCTTACTTTTCCCGGTGAATCGACGGCCTCTCTACGGCTACCTATAGATTTTCCCCAAGCTGAAGCCTCAAGTGAGAATTTTCCCTGGAGGGCAGGCGACTCTAAATAATTGGCATTTCCCGTTACTTCCAGTAAGCAAACCGTATCTTTTGAAATTGAAGAACGTCACATGCTTCCGAAAGGCCAAGCTTCTGTACTCTAAAAAATGTTTGCAATCTCCCGTTAAAGGAAGACAAGTTTCGAAGAGGCTCTCCAGGCCAAAATGGCTTTTTAGTCCTCTTTCTCCTGAGTAGCAAAAAACCGTGGCCCGGTCGACGGTGGCTCCTGTCGAGGTGCTTTCCGAAGGCAAATTTAAAGATGCCCGCGACCGGCCGCTAACGGCAGAGCTCACCCTTTTAGAGTTTGGAATGCCTGCAAGAACCTAGCTTTCGGCATTTACCTGAAGCCGGCCTTTTTAGCACAAAGTCTTCCATGGCAAGCGAAAAGCTTCCCCCTGATGGTAGGAGGCCCCTTTTCGCTGCGCAGATCTCCCCCTTACTACCCTATACGATATAAATGAACCTCAAGTAGGTAACCTAATCTTTCCCCCCTAAATAAAAGCAGTTAGAGGTAAGGTTTAGAGAATTAAGGCCAGCTGGTTATTAATCTACCCTTATTCTTCTACACGTTCGGACTGGAGTTATTGCATTTGCTCTTCCCTTACGTTTTTACCCGTACCTACCATACGTCAGTCTGGCATTTTATTCTACCCAGTTTTTCGATCTTCTCCACTGAAGAAGAGTGGGTCACAGGAAGGGAAGGTCGTTGGACAACGCCCCCCCTTCGAGAGTTCCCTAAGTACCCTTCGTAACGAGAAGAAAGATAACCAAAGCGAGCCTTTCTTGTATGTTGTGGCTGATCCGCTGGATCGCAGTTTCAGTCTGACCGACCGTTAGTCTCTTTCGCTCTCAATACTCTTCTTCAACTGGGAAAAGCGGGGTGAGTCCAATACGTAGATGGCCCCTGACGT
>Ga0179593_1424295_pt1 | contig 13324 bp, 13 predicted proteins | sample CZODoug2_1_08_16_FD_185931 | JGI IMG/M metagenome (GOLD analysis project Ga0179593, IMG submission 185931) | Vadose zone soil fungal communities from Angelo Coast Range Reserve, California, USA - CZODoug2_1_08_16fungal (PacBio error correction) | ecosystem: Environmental > Terrestrial > Soil >... | reverse complement strand
CATCCCATTAGCCCACCCCCCCAAACCCCGCCATGCCGTATGTCACCCCCCTTTGATATTCCTTTTGCCCAGTGGGGCCACGGGTCCTTTCCTATCCTCCCCACATAAGAGTTTGAGAGGATCTACTTAATCAAAGAGCTGAGATCCTTCTTGATTTTTGTAGCATTCTTTACCTTCCTCTTTCATTTTCGCGCCTGATGTGAAGCAATATAAAGAAGTATTATAACGGCCGGTGCTCGTCTTTATACACCGACATGTCTTTGTCCCCATGCCGGACCTTCATTTTACGAGAAAGCTAATCGTGTTCAGGATGTCACCCTGGACTCCTAGTCAGGACAGTTGGCTCGCGTATGCTTCAGAAGTTCCCCCGGATTGATTTACGTTTGATTTATGCTGCTCCCCGGTGCCTGTGCTCCAGCCATACGTCGCAGTTTCTCACATCGAGTCCTTTATTTTGCTTTGTCTCTCGCATTGAACCTCCTCAATTGATTTCGCGCCTCTTGTACCCATCAGGACTTTTTGGGCCCCTCCTCGAACTAGCTACTCCGCGGCGGCTTTTCCCAACCTCTGCGGTTAGAAAGCAAAGCCCACTTCTACAGGAAGCTTTTGATCCTCCAGTTACAGAGTGGCCGCCCCCCCCCACGTGTAAACTCCCTTTTCTTGCCCCGATCCTGAGTTATCGAGTTCTGGGATACACAGGCCGCATAGTTTTCCTTCTCTGGGCCCCTCCTATTTTGCCGCGCGTATCTTGTGGCAACGTCTTTTTTTGCTTCATCGCCTTTTTTTTCCTCCACAGCTTGAAGTGCAATCCGTATTGTGATTGGCACAGTCGATTCTGGTGGCGCTTCCCTTGGCAATTTCCCGCTTTTATAGATTAGAACTTTTCCGACGGCACTAGGCTTTTCCATTTATTCTTTTCGCTGTTGCGAAGACCTGAGAGGAGTTCGGTCCCTCCCCTTGCCTTCCTCAACAGCCGATGTAGCTGCCTCCCAACTTCCGTGTGCCCATTCCTTGACCCCTCTCGAATCGTTGGCAATTTCAAACCTCCCGGCTCCAAGACAGTTTCACCTACCCCCGAATGATAGTTTTCCGCTTTCGGAACGAAGCCTTAGAGGATCAGAAGCCTTTCGCCTTCCTGCTTTTCTTCTCCCCCCATGGCTTGAGATGCTAGCTTTGCGCTTAACTCATCTATGGGCACGACGAGTACCTCGCGCTTTGGCAACCTAGCTTAGCGCCAGCCCACAAAGTAAACTGTCTCGCGAGATGTTCACGATCTTTTTTTTGCGTTCAGAGGCGTCCCTAGCGTGTCCTTCCCGGAGTGACCTCCTGAGTTGTTCGATGGTTCCTTGTTCTAGGATGGCTCGCGCGTCCCTCCCCCCCCAATTTTGACCCCTGGGGTTGTTGGTCCATGGAGGAGTTTTTTGAGTTTTAATTGCCCGCTTGAACCAGGCCCCCCCCCTTTAATGCCCATGAGCTCTTCGCCCCCCCAGAATTCGGTGCAGCGCGACTTGGAAGATCACCCCCCGCGCTTTATTTTTTTTTTATCCGTTCCTCCAATGCTCTTAAGCGCGAGCGCTGGCCCCTTAGATGGTCATAGGGTCCGCCGCTTCCTCTCCAGACGTTCGCTTCCGTTGACTTCTAGGGTCCCCCCGGTCAACATCTTTTCATCAGAAGTTTGTTGCATGCTTCAGCCACAAACCGCAGGAACGCCACTTCCTTTAGCGTGCCCACCTTCTTTAATCTCCCCGTTTTTATGCAACAGAATTTACACTTTTTTCGCAGCTCTTCCCCTTCTTCAGAAGAACGGCCCCGCCGAGAGAAACGTATTAGGATAACGGTGCCGTTGAACCGCTGCGGTCTCTCTCTGAATACACTCCTGGCAAGCAGTCTGATTGGATGGAGCGTTTATGCCATTGTTTTTACTTCCTGCTGCTTCGTGGGCCGGTATTTCGACTCGTGTGCCAAGGTTTTACCCGGATGTGCGTCTTTTTCTCTTTTTTTTTTGACGCTACCTTTCCCTCTTCCCCAATTCGCCACTTTCGAAACAGCGTATCGACGATTTTTGGAGATAGCTGAGTCCGTCACTACCGCGCTGTTTCATTTTTGAAGGATTGGTCCTATTTCTTGTTTGGCTTCTTCGTAACGGGCAGTAACAGCACGCTTAAGTCCTGGATCTCTCCTACTTTTTTTTTTTCTTTAGATATCCCGGATTCCTAGGCGCGTGCTGTTTCCGGTTCCCTTTTATCTATTATCGAAACTTCTTCCCATTCTTTCTTCGAAAAGCTTCCCCTCCGGTAGGGACCAGATCTAAGACTCTTCCCAGCCCGCCCCGATCGTCGATTTGAGTGAGATTGAAGCGTAGACCCCCCCCCCTTTTTCAGACGCACACTTGCTTACTCATCGATCCTTTGATCTTGCGACGTAGAAATTTTTAGGAACGATGCAGTTTGCGTACTCAAGGTGCATCCCCCATTCACATCCCGGTCTCAGGTTCCGGCACCTTATATTTAGACGCTCACCGCGGGTTCTCCCTTTTTTTGTCCTTTCCTCTCTCTTTCGCGGCGACGGAGTTCGGTCAGATCGTAGACGCATGCTCTTCATTCATTCCCTCGCTTCTTTTGCACCCTATCCCCCTCCTTGTGCGGCATGCGGTCTGTCTGTTCCTGCTTTTTGTGTCCTTCCCCCAATCTCTTCTTTCTTTTCCGGCCGAGTGACGGCAGAGCGCAGCGCATTTTGACTTGTTTTCTCCCCGGCGTGCCTCGTTCGGCGGGTCGTCTCCCCCCCTCCCCTCTTCAGCGCCTTTATTCTCATTGTGCTTTTATTTTCCGCTGTGCTCAAAAATCTTCGAAGCGGGAGACTGTGGCAGAAGTTTCATTTTCGTCCTCTCCTGGTCTTTTCCCGGCCTTGACCCCTCCCCCACACCTCCCCTGCTCCAAAAGCCTGCCCAGTTATTCACCCGCTGATTTTTTTTTTTTTTTAGACCACCCCCCCCCTACTCCTGGCCATTCTACGGTCGGTGTGTTCCGAGGCACCCCGCCTCTTTACCCCGAGCCGCCTCCCGATCTTTCCATCTGAAGTCGCTATAATGGCTTGGACTTTGTGCTTTCTCTTTTTTTTTTCGATTTTTAGCTCTTCGCCCCTGTGAATTGCACTTTCCGGAGGAGGAGGAAATTATCAAAGCTTTTAGAAGAAAGAAATTTTCCAGATCTGCTTGACTATCCCTTTGCGTTATTGTTAACAATCTGTTCCTTTTTGCGACGGCTGACCCCCTCATTGGGGGGTGCGTTTTCCTCTCGAACAATGGTTTCTCCGTGATGAACGGCCAACCTGCGCATCTCGGTCTTAATACAGGGTCTCTGGGCCCCCGGGGCTGTTTTTTTGTTGACCCCCTCTTTTTCCGTTTTGTAGTGTCCGGCACAGGTGATGCGCGCCCCCGTCCTTTTGTCGGCAACCGTGATCCATAACTCTGCCTTTCTTCGTTTTCTTTCAAGGTCGACTCCTTCCAACACTCTTTTAATTCCAAGGCCGAGACCGCCTGAATATTTTCGTCCTTTTCAACACTGCCCCCCCTTGCGTAAGAGGATTTTGTTCCCCCCCCCCCTTTTCTTTGAAAAGGAAGAACCTGACCCCCGTTGCCCCATGCTGATCGCGCGCCTTTTCTGTTTTTTCCTTCTTAAGTTCTGCCGGGGGCCACTGCATCTCTTTTGCTGTACACCCCTCTCCTCTCCCCGATTTCAGTGTCTATTTCGCGGCCGCATTCCCTGTGATTGTCTGTCCGTGTTTTGACTCTTGTTTCTTGATCTCAGGAACGACGTCTTGTCTCCTTTTTTCTCCACTGTTCTTTCCGTCTTAATGTTTCGCGCGGAAACGATCCTGATTTTTGAGGCTTTTTTTTCAATTTTATGGGGCTCTCGTTCTTTTTTTTCGATTTCTCGCATAGTTCGCTCTTTCACACTTCCGAAGTGATGCTGTGCTTTTCCGTTGGCAGACAACGCCCTCGGTCCTCCTCGTTTTTTTGAAGCTTTCCGTTTCGCAACTGGTTTTATGACCTTTGAGTCTGGGTTCCCGCCGTCAACACCCGTTTTTTTTTTTTTTCCGCACCCTGACGTACCGCCGCCTTTTCGTGAGCCGGGCCCTACTTGTCTGGCCTGCCACTTTTTCTCGCTGACCTAACAGACTGACAAGCATCGCTCCGGTGATGAATTCTGCCCTTTCTCCTTTCCAAATTCCGTCCTTTTTTGGATTGATGAGGTTCACGAATCTAATGATTTCATCCTCCTTCATTTCGCTGGCTCCTCCTCACCCTACTTTTTTCTTCTGAGTAAAAGTTTCACTTTTCGTCTTCTTTTATTTTTGTAATCTCTTTTTTTCCGTTGTGCGTTTTTGTCGGCGTATGTCACTCTCTCCTCTTTTCCCTCCGTTTTTTTTGCCTCTCTAGGTAAGTCCTCCCTCATGCACCGCATATGAGTTAAAATCTTCTCTGCATGTATCCGTTAACGTGGACCGGTTTCCCGCGAAAAACGAACTTTTGTCGGTTATCTATTTCTTCCTAATCCCCCCGGACGCCTCTTCATTGATTCTGTTCCTTTTACCCGCATCATGATCTTACGCTCACTTCCGGCCGATTTTGAAGTCTACCAATTCGCTTTCCGCAGCGCCTTTTTTTTCCCCCCCCGCTAGTTCGATCCAGCAAGCATGCCCGGCTCCTCCCTGACATTAGTTGAACTTCTTTTCTCGGCGCAAGGCGAAGCGTCTTTCGGTATTATACAATACCGCTCGGCCCCTTCAGCGAACGTCCCCGAACGGACCGAAGTGTCCTTTTGATCTTTTGGTTCTCCCAACGGTGTTGCTCCGTTTACAGTTGCCGTTTCCCATCGAGATGACCCGTATTGGATGGGTTTCTTAGCCATTCCCTCTGCCATTGATCCCGCCCGTATATACCATTTACGGTTGGCTATCTCTCCACCATTACGCCTCCTAAGCGGGTCGACGGTTGAACACCCTTCCTCCGTCCGCCCCTCACTGACACAATCTTGTCCAGAAGTCTCCCAAGCACTGACCTCTGCGGCTTTTGTTGACGTAGCTCTCCTGCGCTCCTCGTCCTTGTGGGCACGCATCCTCCTCTCTAATTTCGCTTGGTCACCCCCCTCGCCTTTGCGGCGCGAGCTGGCAACGTCGTTCCTTTTCCCTCCTCATGTTGGGATCCCATGATTTCTGACGTGCCAGTATTGCGGTCCTTTTTTGCTGGGCTACCCATAGTCTAGGTGCTCTTGCCTTGGAAATTGTTTTTCAGACTCCTTCCGACCTGTTACAGAAGGACTGACCGGTTGTATTATTCGTTCTCTTTTCCTACGCAAGCCGGTCTCCGCCTGCTTTTCCCAGCAGTCGAAGTCCCACTGTTTAGCTTGGCCTCCCCCACCATTTCCAAGTGTGCAATTGCGAAAATTTTCGACACCGAACTTTATGTGGCCCTTTCCCTAAGTCCACCCTGCCTCCTGGTCTCCTCCCACCAAATGATCGTGGTTTCCGTCTTGACTTACTCCTTCGGTTTTTCATCCAGCGGCTAGCCTGTACGAGATCTTAAACCCTTCTTTCTCGGATGTGGCAGTTCCGTCCCCTTGCCGGCAAGTTGACCCGAGATCAAATTCTCTACTCCCAGCCGGAGCGCCATCCCCAAGAGTCCAGAATGAGAAGATCTTACCATCCTTCACCTATATGTTTATTTCCCGAGTGCTTTTTAATCGCCTTCGTACTGCGGTAACATCCGATCCGCTTGCACGACTGGTTTGGATTTCCTTCTTTTTTTCCCTCCTTCCACCCCGAAGCCGGCGTTTTTTACGTAATGTGGTTATTTTTTTGTCAGCCATGGAGAGGGGGGACCTTTTTGTCTATGTGAACAGGCCCGTCTCTGTCCCTCTCCGCCACCAGCCGGACTTTCGCCCCTCTCTGAAGGGTTTCAGATCACAGAGCGTTTTAAAAGAGTAATAGCGTTTAGCCTGAGCTTTCAAGTCTCTAGCGCTGTTAATTTCTTTTTGCCTCTTGGTTGAAGGCCGAGGCGCCGTTCCCAGATCGCCGGTGCCAGAGTTTTCCTGAGTAACCTCGCGCCCCAATCAGGAGATTTTTTTTTTGCAGGATCCCCCACCCCCGCCCCTGAGGACTCACCTTTATGCTCGCAGCCGACACGCCTGAAGTACGGTTGAAGTCGGCCGGGCTCATGTCCAATTTCGTTCCTCTTATCCCCTCAACGGCCCGACGCGGCCAAAATTTGTCTTCGTCAAGTCCCCGACAGACGTGGCTCCCCGCGCGGTCCGAGGAATATGAAAAAGCATTTTTTCTTTGGTTTCCCGCGTAGCACCGTTGATGTGAGCTGGTGTTACTTGACCTTCGCTCTCGGTTCTTCCTGATTTGCCCCTTTCGGCAACAGGCTTCACTGAGGTTTTCTTCTGGGCGCCTCGTCCCTTTTTTTTTGTTTTAAACTGTCCCTTCCCTTCCCACTCGATCCAGCGTTCTTTGCGCGCTGAGACTGCTCCTTTGTTGACGCTCTTTGACTCTTTCCTAATCTGGTTCAGATAGTTTTTTCGACATAGATCCCCTTTCTTCCAAACCGGTTGAACAGCCACGCTGAAGGTCGTTCTTCTCTCTTCTCTCGGTGTTGGTTTCTCTCTCTCCGGGAGCGTTTAATGTGATGTTCTGGATCCCCTGGTTTCCTTCTATATCCGAAACCCATATGCCCAGCTCGTCTCGAAAGCTTCCATTCGTCTTAACATTTTCTCCAGCGATCTAATCCAGATCGTCGAGGCCCGCTGTATGCCTCGTGGCTGGCCTTTTGTATGCTTTTCCCGTTCGCGCTAAACATAGCCGAGGCTCACCTATCTATAGGGGTCATTTTCTTAACTCCACAGGCACCGATGCTTTTCCTTATCAATGGCTTCACTCTCAATCCGGCTATTAATCTTCATTCCTCCTTTTTAAAGTTCTCCCTCCGATGGGTCGCCCCCATGTAGTTTACTCTTTTCCTTCCGATCTATTTTCCGTGTAGTCGTCTTCTTCCTGCAGACCGACGAAATTGGATATCCTGTTTTTTCCTTTTTTTTCCCCTCCCCTAAATCAAGGCTTTGCATATGACTCCTATGCCTTTGGCGGCGTTTTTTCGTACTGCAACAAACTCTCCCTCTGGGGCCCCTTGATTTGGAAAACGCTGCAGGCGCCGGAGTTTCTGTTTCTTTCTTGAAGTCCTCTTCCTTTTCTCCATCCGAAAAATCTACCTTCCAGCGCTCGTATATCTAATTGTGTTCCCGGTATCTTTTTTTCTTTTCCACTGATCGGACTCCCTTCCACACCCTGTGCTGCTTGGCGACTTCTCTGCTGGATGAATCCCCTTTGGACAGGCTATATTTACTTCCCGCGGCAAAAGACAAACTCCCCTTTCTTTCCCCCAGCTGACCCATGTTCTTAACAGCTTTTTTTCTTCGCATTTTTTCCTAGTTCTAACCTCCCCGACTTTCCTATCCGTTCGGTAGGATTTTTTCAAGCTCACTCCTATCCGGGCCTGTGCTCCTCAACCCCCCGTTGCGTCTTTCCTTCTCTGTGACTGTTTTGGACTTTTGTGGATAGGAATTCCTGTGGTTATTTTTCGGCACTTGCAGTTACCTTCTTTGTAGCTGATGAGCAAGCTTATCCGCGCCGATTTTTTCTTCCGCGTCTTCTTTTCTCCCTCCGATCTTTCTGATCACACTACTTTCGTCTTTAAGGGAGGGGCAATTCCTGGCTTTTTTTAGGATCCTTTTTTTTGTGTTTTTGATTGTTAAACGGGCCAACTCAGTCGCTTGCGTCTCTTCTTTTTTGGCACACTTTCCCTGGTGATGTTTTGGAGCAAGATATCGGGGTGTTGATGGGACTTTTGCCCCAGGCGGTCCCACTAGCGCGCGGCGTGGTTGCCCCCCCGTGAAAGAACTTCTATCCCGGTGTTCGGGAAATTTCTCATATCTATTTATCCATTAATGCAGCGCCCTTCCTCTCGCTGTTGGGCACATTCCCCCAGTTCCCCCGCCGTTACAGCGTCAGCTTTGCTTTCAATGTCCTCCTTTCCCTGTTCCTAACAACGCCAGTGCCCCGTCCCCGCGCGCCGCCGTACAGCGGAGGCACAGTAGCCTCCCTGATCGGCTTTTAGGGCCCGACTGCCCCTCCCCTTGCCCCTCGAGTCTTTTCCGGCCGCTCCGCCGCGTAGCTTTTTTTAGGACTTCGTGACTTTCTCTGGTTTTTCGGGCTACGGGCTCCCTTTGTTTGTCACCGTATCGGAGATCTGCGAGTCCTTTCTTTTTCCAACCCCCTTTTTGATTGGTTGCGGCGGTTGTTTAAAGCCAATGGTATTCTTCACCTTTTTTCTCGAACTCATCTGATTTCTACTCTTTGACGAAAATCCTCTTACGTTAGTTTCTTCCAGTCTCTCCCCCAAGCCTTAACGACGGTCCCTCTCAGTCTACTGTTTTTTGCATTCGGCACTTGCATTTTGACGAGAGTGTTTTTGATAATCCGCCCAACACCCGCTCCTTTATACCCTGTCCCTTCCACGATGGCAGGGAATTTTTTTGAGCTTGCCCTGCCTTGAATGGATCCCGTGCTACCTCCGGAGTCTCCCAATAATTGCCTAGCGTTTTTTTCTCTGAAGATTCCCTCGGCCCTTCGTCAAATTCGTGTTGGGATCTTTTTCAGGCTTACCGGACATCGCATTTTCATTTTCATATCGTTGCTTTCGTGCATCTTTGCGTGATGTCCACCCACGCTTTCGGTTTTCTACGTCGGAAACCCCGGTTCCACTTTTTAATGTATCTTCTTCTTTTCCCCCCATAGGGCGTGTGCTGTTCTTCTTCCCCCGCTACTCCTAATCGTGGTTTGGGAGAGTTTACTCCTGAACCTAACCCCAGAATTCCTTCTTGTTCCCCTTCCCTCTCGCATGATAGGTGGAAATGGTTTCCACCTTTTTTCCCTTTTCGACAAACCCTAAAGCGTTTGAGTTGGCTTCATTGATCCATCCCTTATGATCTCCATGATGCTCAATTTCTCTTGGAACCTGACGTGCCCCTCCCCTCCTAATTTTAGGAGACGCCGTGAGTATCCTCTTACAGTGTGCTTTCCGCGGTCCTTGCTATTGTATTACATTTCATACCCTTTTTCCAAGCAATCGGTTGTCAGGGTCTGCTCAAGCTGAAGATTTGCGGTATTTCCCCACTGAACCGCTCTTTTTCCTCCTGAATTTTTTATTACGCAAATAGGACAGTGATTCCTTTATTTGTCCTTCCACAACGGTTCCCTCCCGTGACATACTTTCGTCTCCCATCGTGTCTACCGTTATGTGTCTTTAGGCAACTTTCCCGTCTCCCATTTGTCCCGCCGAATCTACATCCTTACTTTTTTGAGCGGACAACATTTTTGCCGAATCCCCCGGAGACGGTGACCACCTCTTCCCTGTTGCGGAAAGCAATACCCTTTTTCCCCCCCCTGCTCTCTCACAGTGTACCAGCCTTCGCTCCGTCCTTCCCTGTTCGGCTCTTGCGATCCTCGCTGTTTGACCACCGATGTTTCGGGCCCTCCCTTCCGCATCAGTTTTCTTCATGGTCCTAAGTTGAGCTTCTTCCTCCCCGCTGGCCCTTACGTTCGTATTTTCCCCTCGATGTTGGTTGCCCAGATATACTTTCCCCTCTTGTTGGTCTTTTTCTGGGCCTGCAATAGTCACATTTAGTTTTTTGCCTTTCATTCAGCTTTTTTCTCTAGTTCGATGTTTCCAAGAACGACGCAGGCCTCTCTTTTACGGTTTTCCTTTCGCGGTTGCCTGCCTCCCATCTCGGCGAGAGATGGTCCGCAAGTCATCAGCCCTAAGAAGCTCGCACCCCGCTTCACCGTGCACCCTTTGACACCTTCTTCCCTCAGATCAATTCTTTGGCCGTTACCTTTTTCCCTTCGGTCCCTCCACCACGCCCCCCTGTAGGGGCCGACGTTAGAATCATGGTGTCAGACACCCTCCCTCTGGAAAGAGCTCTAGTCCCCCCCTTTTTTTCATTTCTATTGGCAGTTCCGCTTCCCTATAACTTTCGTAGCAAACGCGGCGTCGAAATAGGCTTTTCTCCCGCCCCACCTGTACCATGGCCAGTTCATGCTCCAGAACTTCCCCCCCCTCTGTTTGGCAAAGTTGTTGATGCGCCATCGGCCGTTCCCTAGGGTTTTCGTCTTTTAAGAACATCGACCTTCTTTGATTTTCGCGGTTTGCTTCCGCGCGTCTCTGAGCGTCGGTTCTGGGCATTCTTGGTCATCATTATTCTGGTTGGAGTTTTTCCTGTCCCTTTCCAAAGAGATATTTATTCCTTATCCCATTCAAGCTCGTCGCCACGCAAGCCCTGTCGCAAGCGAGCCCTCTGTTTCGATACCGACTTGGACAATCCCGTAGATACGCGGCCTCCCCCTGAGATACCTCGCGAGCGAGGTAGATGGTCATCTTTTATTTATCCTTTTGTCACGCGTTTCCCCTCTCCTCCCTTGCGGCCAGACGATTGTTTAGTGTCAAACCCCACCCTTCAGCGAGGTTTTTCAGGATCAGCCCACCCACCTCCTGGAACCTCCCTCTTTCGCTCGCCGCACACCGGACCGAGGTTGTATCCCCAGCGACCCGTCTTCCGTTCTCCTACAATTCGGTATTGATGGGCTTTCCTGAAACGAGCGTCCCGTTGCGGTCCTCGCTATTCCTTCCCCCTGCCCGACCGCCGTGGACTCCTTTTGACGGGACTGAATTTCTTCCACTATCTTTGTCGTCCCTGTGACAGGATTTTAGCGGTGATGTTTTTTAGAAGTCGCTCTTCTTTGCCTTGTCCCCGGGATTCTCAGGCACCTTATCCACACGATCTTTGGCCGTCCTCCTCCTGTTCGCTTTCCGGTAACCGTGTCTCACTGTCAACTCCAATGCTGGAAATTTCCTCCCCTCCAGCGTCTCTCCCTCTGTTTTTTCTCTCGAGTTTTTCTTTCCCCCTCCCCCTCCTCACAGAAGCTTTCGAAGTCAGATCTGTTCAGATCGGTTGTGATGTCTATAGATTGCCTTTTCCCCCCCTTTGCTCCCCTTGAAAAGAACGCTGAGGCGCCCGACTCTCTCGTACTTCTTCTTCCCCCTTTTTGTGTTTCGCTGAGAATTAGAGCAGTCGCGTGATGTCTTTCCCTTCTGTTGCCTTCTTCTCCCCCCCCTTTTGCCAGATTCTCGACCGTTTATCGTCGTCTTTAAAGATCTGCAGATTTCCATCGCCTCATTTCCTAGAAGTGATTGGAGTGCTGATGGTTTCCCCCCCCTTTCCTTTCCTCACAGCCGAGGCGCACGACGCCATGCTTTTCCCCTTCTTAGATCTACCTCCGGGCACTTCTCTCTCCTTAATAAGGGTCACCTTATCCCGTGTCTACTATGACGTTCCCTATCTTTTTTTTCATCTCAGGGCCGGACCGCAAGCGTTGTTCCCTTTCCCTTTCTGGACTTGAGTCCTCTTCTTTTCGCCGCCTTCTCCTAGCGGTTGAATGCCCTTACGAAAGTGCCTTCTATGTTTTGCCCATCTTTTCTGTTGAACCGATTTCCATCGGTTTTTCCTGGCTCTTTCTTTTTCGGCGTTGTGACTGAGCCTGCACCAACACCTAATGTTTCGATGTTTCCCGTCACCCCCGAGGCAGGGGCTGATCTCTTCCCGTCTTGATCGTACTTTCTCGCCCCTTACCATTCTTTCTGCTGTTTCTTTTTTTATTGTTGCTGCCTGCGGATATAGGATTTACCACTCGGTGAGCTACCATCTTTCGCTCTCGACTCTTGCTGTCTACTCTCCTTGTACAGGCTATCTTGAATTTTTTCCTATTGTCTGCAACCCCACCTCCCCTCTTTTGCAAACCAGCTGCTGAAAGTTTATCCAGTCCGGCTCAGATTTATCGCCACATCCTCCCTACAGAACTCTTGTTTTTTGTTCCCCCTCCCCTCCTCTCGACTAAGGTGCCTGTGCGCAACCCCCAGCGTTCTGCATCTGGAGTCGCGTCTCCTTGGATTGTGGCCCGACTGTCTGTGGTATTTGATTTTATTTAGATCCCCTATTCTTCACTTTCCGTTACTAGAGCGGAAAGATTCAGATAGCCTCTCCTCCCTTTTTGAGATCTCTTGTTCTGCTCGCCGATGGCTTTGCTAACCTCCCCTGCCGTCTTCCTTACATTGGCCACTCCGTGGGGGTGCCGGTCTCTCCGCAGTAAGGGTGGAGTTCTTTCTTTGAACTTCCCCCCCCCCCATCCTGTCTACGACCAGGTCGAGAAAGGTTGCGCCTTGTGCACCTTATTTTTTACTCTTCCTTGGTTTGTCTTGTCCGGCACAGGCGGAGAGTTGCGACGCTTTTTGCTAACTCGCACCCCTCCCCAATAACGTCTCTGGTTGTCTTCCTTTTTTCGTGAAAATTGAGATTTTCCCTTTCTCAAAGCGTTTTTCCCCCATTTCCCCTCCACGCATCTCCTCTGTAGGCCCGCCACACTGACCACCCAACCCTTTTCTTCCGCTCTTTTAGTCCCCCCACCTTCTGGACGAGAAAATCTTTTGTCAGCGCCCCACGTTCTCTTTTACGGCGAAGAGGTTCCGGTGCGGCCCTACTCTGCTTAACCGCGCTCTCCCGAATTCCCCGGTGAATGCTCGCGGCCGCTTTTTCTTCCCCTTGGATTTATCCCTTGACAAGATTTTGATGCTCCGATTTTTTTTTCCTTTCCTGAATCGCCGCGGGGTCTTCTAGTGATCGCGCGTTGCCCCCCCCTCCTCTTTTTCCGTATGGCGGCGCAGCACATGGCTCTCCCCCCGCTTTCCATGTCTCTCTCCATTCCAATTCGTCTTCCCCTTTGGTGAGAAAAGGCAACGTTTGATGTCTCTCCAGAACGTTGTTAGAACAGCCGTCAGTAGAACTGCGGCCGCTGTGACCGTTTCTCCCCAAGATCTCTTTTTTCATGGGGCTCGGACTTGCAACCCTATTCGATTCTTGCCGCCCTTGACTGCCCGCCTGCGTTGTGACTCTTTTCCCTTTGATGGATTTGAATAGAACATGTTTGGTACGTCCGCGCTGCCTCCTCCTCTTCCGTTCGTTAAGCTTCAATCCTGGCTCGAACCCCTCCCTTTTGGATTCTTATGCGGTTCATTCCTTTTTGCATCATAGTCATCCTCTTTTCCCGTCCTTCATCTCAGAGCAACGCTTGGGGTTGCGTTGCACAACGGTTTCCAACTAGTTCCCTTGCTCTAGTTTTTAACCTCCTTCCACTTTGGCGTGTTTTTTCTTTTTTTCAT
>Ga0179593_1259817_pt1 | contig 13324 bp, 20 predicted proteins | sample CZODoug2_1_08_16_FD_185931 | JGI IMG/M metagenome (GOLD analysis project Ga0179593, IMG submission 185931) | Vadose zone soil fungal communities from Angelo Coast Range Reserve, California, USA - CZODoug2_1_08_16fungal (PacBio error correction) | ecosystem: Environmental > Terrestrial > Soil >... | reverse complement strand
TCTCTTTTCCCGAGGTTGTCTTCCAATCCCACGTTTCCCAGAAAACCCCAACCCCATTTTCCCCCCACCAACCATGACTCACCGTTTTTATGCTAGGTTCAACTGGAGGAAAAACTCTCCCTCAAAAAACTTCCTCCTCCTCTGAACTGAGCGGATCCAGGAATTTTGACTACCAAGATTTTTTCTCTCCCAATTTCTTTCTCCCCCCCCCCAACCCTCCCCCCTTGCACTTCTTTCCCGCCTTCTGAATCTTCTCTCCTTACTTTGATGTAAGCAGTTTTTTCTCCACCACGCCTCCCCCTCTCTAGCCTCTCTTGCTTCGACGCATCTAGTGAAAGCTTCGATGTCTTTTCCTTATGGATGAGCGGTTTCATGCTAAGATCGTTTTTAACCGTTCTGTCCTCTCACCTTTCTTTTCTTCCCCTGCAAGCCTCCTCTTTCCTCCCTTTTCTTTTTGATATCCTTTGCCTACTTTTGCCGCCCTGGCATGTCTCTACCTACGGGGAGCTGCCTAATATGGCACCCACCCCACTCGTCCCTTCGCTGTCATTAGTCTTTTTTATGTTTTAAACAAATTTGCGACATTACCCCTGACGTTCCTAGCTTCATTTCTTTGTGCTTGTTACGCGATTATCGGACCTTTGACGACTATTTTTTTCAACTCCGTCCATCACCCCCCCTTCCCCGACCCTACAGCATTGACGAAAATCTTATGATAGTCCCTCTCGCTTTCTCCGATCTCTGTGATCTTGATTCAACCCTCAAATTTCCTCTATGAGTTTTGATTTTAAGTCCTTTTTGCTTTTGAGTCCGACCCCCTGTTACCCTTTTTCGGATTTTTGACACAAGCCTCCTCGATCGTAGACTGTCAACACGGGGTTCGCTCCTCTTTCCTGTCTCTGATGCCCATGCAAACTATATCTGAAAAGTTGAAAGCTTGCTTTTAGTCGAACCTTACCAATACGACGACGGATATTGCACGTCTCTCTTCTGTTGCGAAGGCAGAAATAACGGCTTAGTCTCCCTAAGGCCTCTTATTATCCTGATGCCTTTTAATGAACTTCACTTCCAATAACTACGTGGGCTGGAATCCCTCGCGCCTCCCCGACTTTGCCGTCGCTGCCTCTGATTTCCTAAGTTGTAGTGACACGTCTCCCCTTTTTCTCCAGGTTTGCTCTTTATGGTTATTTGATACTGCCCTCCAGCTTCCAATTCCTTTTTTTTCTCTTCCTATGATAAGCCCCCAAAGGCTATCCCGGTTACTGGAATAGAATAAATATGAAAGACATCCTTGAATGTCTTTCAAGCCCTATAACACCCGCAATTCTGAACCCGAAAATCTCCCTTTGGCTCCCCCCCAACCCACGAAGAGATGATTCTGGAGTTTCGGCCTTGCCCTCCCCCCTTCCCTCTCCCTCTTTCCCCCTTCCTCCCTCGGCTGATCTTTCTCTTTTCATCCCACTCATCTCCCTCATGTTCTACATTTCCCCCCCCGCCTTTTTCCTTTTCTCTTTCTCCTCGCTCTCCTCCTCTTCTCCTTTTATTCTCTCTTGTTCTCTTCCCATTTCACCCCCCCCCCCCCCCCCCCCCCCCCTCCCCCCCCCCACCCCCCCCACAACCCCCGGTATCTACCCCCCCCCCCCAGCACCCACACCCCCCCCCAACACACAACACCAAATCCCCAACCCACATAACCCCCCCACCCACCACCCCCCCCCCATCAACCCCCCCCCCCCCCCCCCCCCCCCAAGAACCCCACCCCCCCCCCCCCCCCCCTTCCAAATGCCCCCCATGGCAGGCTCTCGCGGTCCCCGTGGTGAAATCCTTATGGACACTTGTTGAAGTTGCGCGATTAGAAGAATCCCCCTTTTTTTTCGTACCCGCCTCCTCCTTTCCACCGGCTGCATATCCTTACATCCACCCAATCATGTTTTATGATTGCGTCACTAACCCAACACTCCCTCTTTTGGCCCTTTCGTAGCGTTTTCATATCCCTCTGTTAATTTTCCTTTTTTTTTTTTATTTGAGACTTTCTCTTGTAACACCCTACCCCTTAAATGCACAAGCCAATAGCGCGTTTATTTGACGGAGGCGTTTTTTTTGACGGTCACCAATTCGTTCCTCGATGTGTTCGGTACCGACGTCGGCTTAGTTATTCGCGCGAATTGGTTTCGGAAATTTCGCCTTTCTACTTCACAACGATTGTCGCATTGCCTTTGATTCCCCCCGCCTCCCCAGGTCGAGCCGAGTTCCCGGACGCGATACCCAGAACAGCTGATAAGAGAATGTTCATTTTTTTTCATAGCCGGGTATCGGCTGAGCTGGTTCTCCTTAAGTTAGCTCTGACTTTCCCCCCTGCAATGTTCTTCATAACTTTTCCCATTTTCCCTGCCAGAATTTTTCCCAGCTAATTTATATAGCTTATGCCCTCTCATAAGCGCGCGACCCAATTCTTTTTCTTTGGAACCAGCTGGGATGACCCTCCCACCCAGGACCCCCCCCGATCCCGGCTTCCTCTCAGCGTACGCACTCCGTTGCTGCTCGCAGTTTGCGCGGGCCTTCTCACGCCCACTATTTCCCCTTTTTTTTTGTTCCAATCCTGTCTCTATAACCTTAAGCGCGCTTAGAAGAAGGAGCCCCTTCTCCCCGAGACCCATATCCCTTTTTTCTGCAGCTTACATGCACACTTGACTCCCCCCCCCTCCTGAGTGAAGCAAGGTGTTTTTTTTTGTTTCTCTTTTGGGGGGTTTGTTTTTTTTTTTGGTGTTGGTGGTGGTTGTTATGTTGTTTGCATCGCACAGCGCTCTTTTCCACCGAATTTTTAAAGTCCTTTACCTCGACGCGAGCGTTATCAATCTTCTTCATTTCCTGCGTAAAACCGACCTGCTTCGTACTTTCTGCCTTCCTCACTTCCTCATGAATCACTCCTCATACTCGAAGCGGACGAACTCCCTTTGAACGCCGGCTTTCTATTTTGAACTTAGTTGCCCCCCATCACAGCGTGTAGTTATCTTCCTCCAAAGCTTCCCCTCTTTCCTTCTTAATTTGTGCATGAGGACCCCTCAACAAGCTTAACTCAGAGAATCCTGAGTGTTTGTCCAACTTTCAAGTTCCGAGCAGGCACACTCTTGAGGATGATCCCAAATTCGAAAACCTGGTCTTCTGGTGTCAAAGCGTCCAGCGGAAGGCCGCTTTTTCTCCCCCCCCGAGTTCAGTGAATTGCTTCCGATGAAGTTCTTTGCACCCTTAGCCCCTGCTGCCGCTCCCCCCCAATCACCACGAAATTCTTGGTCTAGCATGGAGTCTCTAAAGCCCTTTCCCTTCTCGCATTCTTTTTGTGGCTGGCCGGTTCTGAGTCCCTTCACTTTCGCGTCTTTCGCTCTTAACGGCTCCTCCCAGCCTCCCTTCTCCTAGTATTTTGACATCGACTCTTTTCCCTCTAAGTGAATCCTGAGATTCCCCCCCCTCCTTAGCCTATCGCCTCTTTCGCTAGTTAACTGTCATTAACCCCGAAGTATCCCAGTTACTATACCCACATCTTTATTCTGGTGATAGAACCGACTTGCCGCTTTTTTTCCCCCTTCTGCCCTATACCTATTCTTTTCTCACATAATCATGTTGTTTTTTGTTTCTTTGATCTAGGCGATTTTAGCACGAAGCTTTGTAAATTGATACCCTCCCCCCCAAACCCTACCTTTCACTATTTTTTTCCTCCTCCCTTTTTGGCTGCCACCTTATCTACCTACGTTTTTCCTTTCTTCCGACTAGCTCTCTCAAGTTTTAGTTGTGAACTCCACGCGATTATGATTGCCCCCTCTCCCCCCCCCGATCAACCCACTCTGGAGTTCATGATAGCGCATCTGCCCCTTGCTTTTCGAGAACTCTTCGCTTGTTAAGCCATTAGCCCTTCCGAATGAACTCCCCCCCTCAGGACCCTTAATAGCCTGATTGACTGCTCGCTACCGCCCTCGAAGAAAGAAACCTCTGAGTGAATTTTTATTGGCTGATTATTCTTCATCTTTCCTTCCTTGCCATCTCCGCACTGCTGATCCACCCTTTAGGTTAGTTTGAAGCCTTAATGTCGTTACCGGCCTCCCTCAATAACTGGCAGCGTTGCTTGCGTTCGAGAACTTCTTTTTTCTCAGGTTGAGAAATAAGGATTCCCCTAAGACTTTTTTGCACCCCCCCCTCTTTGCGCTTCTTCCCTGTTTTTTTGATTTTTTTTTAGTTTTAACCACGATTATACAGACGTGCCCGTACAAGCTTTCGAGATTTGTCCTTTTGAGGAATCTCGTCCCCCTTCTTCTGATCTTGAACAATTCCCCATTTTCCACTCTTCCCCTCCTTATGCGGCTTTCCAGTCTTTCCCTAATAGTTCATTCATGATGTCTGTTGGATGTTCCTCACCCTCCTTTATCCTTTAGATGGTGATTTTTCCCCCTCATCAGCTGATCTCACGCACTTTTTCGCCCCCCGGTCCGCCTTGATTTTTTTCGAAAACGTTAAGCTTTTAGCTCCCTTTAACCATCTTTCGTAGTCTTCAGACCTCTAAGGCCGCTCGCGCTCACCTCCCACTTCTTCACCTTTTGGCAGCTTCGTTTTTTCCCCGCTGAACTATTCTCGCTTTGATTTTTTATATCTTCATAAGACATCGATATTTACTTGCTTTTTATCGGTTATCGAACGTCCAGCCGAATCCTCGCCGCACCTAGACATTTTTTTTTTGGTTAAGCCGCTCTCCTCCTCCCCCCTCTTTTCTAATTTTGTGAGAATGCGATGCGGCTGCACATTAGGATTTTCGACTTTTATTCGGCCCCCCCCCGCTGTTATTCTCCCTCGATCCGTTCTTTTCGCTGGCATACGTCTCTTTTTTTTTTTCTGAACCAGGTAGATAAGCTGGTTGACGCGGCCCTACTGTGCAATTCTGCCATCCCCCTTCTGACTTTCTCCTATTCTCAAACTAACTTCTTCCCCTCCATATAGAACTTAAAGATACTCTTCTCGACACTTACGACCATAGGACGGTTACTTTTTCGTATCCGTATGATGCGATCTCATCCATTTCAGTTCTTTCATTGGTGCTCCCCAGAATCTTTCTCCTTTTTGCTGGCGCGACATGACCTAACCTGCCCCAAAATCGCCGTCATCACAGCAACAGCCTTTCCCTACGTAGTTCCAATTCTTCTCCCGATGTTTTCTTCCCCACCCTCATTTTTCTCAGTTCCCAATCCCCCTTTTGACCTTTTCGCGAGTTTTATATCCCTCGCATTCTACTATTTTATCTACTCCCGATTTTTTTTTTGTGAGAGGCTATGAGTAGTCTCACCCATTTCCCTAGCCCCAATATGTCTTTTTCTTCGGTCCCGATGCGCTAGTTACTCATCGTGGCGCAGGATTGCCTGTGATAATGGCCTGTCTGAGATTCTTCTTAGTCCTTTGTTCCGGCAAGTTAATTCCTCGCCGCCCCTTCAAACAACCTCCATTGTCCTCGAACATTAGCAAAATAGACTCCTGCGCTAGGAGCCCTCAGACTCCGTTTTTCTTCCCGGGACAACCGAACTACGACCCGTCTTCTCATTCCCTTTCACTCTCCTTACAGGAATGGAGTTTTCACCGTGAATTTCGGCGTTGAGATTGATTCGACCTTCCATATGTAAGAGATTTCATCATAAAGGAACCCCTTTTACCTTCCGTACCCCCTTCCTCCCTTTGTATATCGGGATTCACAGACTAATCAGCTCGGAATTGACTCAGTGTTTCCCTTTTTGAGACCGAATCACCACAATCCTCCCCCTCCTTCCGCCGACGCAAATACGGAATCAGGCGTTAGCTTTTTTCCCCACTTGCGCGTCCTCCGAGGTTCCCTCGCCCCCACTCTCTTCCGAGTTTCTTGATGTCTGCTTTGAAGTTTTCCCGCTATAAACTCCTTCCCTAGGTCCCCGTCTAACAGTACTGCCGGGCCTTTTTGCCTTAACAGACTACACCAAAGCCTCTCGCCGCTCGTTTTTGAGAGTTTCCTACTCCCGCAATTAATCTTTTCTTCTTCTACGGTTGGACCGCGCTTACGCTTTTCGGCGACCCCCCCGGTTTGAGCGCGATAAGTTAATGCGGTTAAGCACCCTGCTCGGCCCTTTTTATTCCCCACGGTCGGCCCCAGTTTTTCACCCTGTAAACCACCTTCCGCACTTTTCAAATTTTTGATTCCAATATCCAATCCTCTACCTTTTCTTCTCTTCCCTTTTCCTCCTTCCTCTGAATATGCTTTTCCGATTTTTCTTTGAGTTGAGGACGCGCGCGTACCTTTTTTTCACGTAGAAACTGCCCCTTTTTCCCCCCCCCGCATTACGCTGCAGTTCTTCCTGGCGTAAGCGTTTTTCAACCGGGTGAAAACTCCCCATTTGCAAGCAGCTCTTAGCTTTTCCTTTCCTTCTCCCTCTTCTTTTCTTCCCCCCTTCTCACAAACGATGACGGATTCGTATCAACAGCACAGCTCCCAAGTAAGTTGATTCCCCCCGAAGAACTCCGGTTCGCCGTCCAGAAAATGTTACTCTGACAGAGCATAGTCATTTTTGGACGCTTTTTGCCCTCTAATCGCCCCCTTACCACCCCCCCCAATGAAATAGCAAGATTATTGATCCTTTCTTGCTAGTCTGTCGTCACCGAATAGTAGAAAGATTTATGTGTTTTTTCGCCTTCTTAGTACCTTTTCCATAACAGCTGCGCGACCCTGCGCCGCGCTTCTTCCTTCTTCCCTTTTATCGAATGCGACTAAGGAGGTCTCCCCTCTTTTCTTATCCCTCCCCTCTTACTCTGCCTCTACCACAATTGCAATGGATGAAGTAATTTTTAGGAAACCCCAGTTCTCTCGCCAAACACTTTGGATTGTTCCTTCTTGTTTACTCGGCGTCCCGCACCCCGGTGTTTTTTTTTTTTACTGCCATAGATCTTTTCCCCCCCCTTCCCCCTGTGATTGTCTCGACGAATCTACTTTGGCGAGGTTCAGCCCGCCCAGAGACAAACCCTCTTTTTTTTCCGACCCCTCCCCCCCACATGACCATCACGTTTCTTGGCGATGAGCAATGGTTCCACTCTTACCGTTCTTCCTCGAAGTTCATCTCATCTCATTTCCACCACGCTCCTTGCGATCTTTTTCTTTCCCCCATATTCAGTTCGATCGCGCGCTCTTACCCCTCATCTCCCTTCCTCGACCCTTTTGCCATTTGCCTCAGGAGAAATACAAGCCCACACGCAGGCCCATTCTTTCACGATGCCCCCTGTTTTCGACCCGTTTCCACGCATCCTCTGCCATGGTTCGTGATTTTTTCTTGTCGGTCAGCTGGTCTCATTGCAATGGATATCCTCTCCACAGTTCGCGCCCAAAAACTCAGTTGAAGTAATTCTTTCCCTCTGGGGCCGATTCGAGAAGACGCACGAACCCCCCCCTACGGCTTTTTTAGGCTTTTCTTTGAGATTAGTTGCAGCATTCCCTTCCTTCTTTCACCCCAACTTTAAACGTGTCGCTTCTTACCCCTTGTTTTAGTTACTTAGTTAACTCCTCGACATGCGTCCGGCCCACGCGCCCGATTTGTTATTTTTATATCCTCTTCCCTCTTACGGCCGAACGCCCAGACGAAATCATCCCTCACAGATTTTTTCAAATGAGATTCAGAAATTTCCGCCGCCCAGGCTTCATCCGCTTGCTTTTTTCTAGGTCGATACCACGCCTTTTTGTTGATTTCTCCGTCGAATAAGAACAATTTCTTTCTTTCTGCCTGAGAATTGATGAACCCCCCTAAACCGACTGTCACTTCTTCCACTTCCATCACTCCTTCCCTATCTCTTCACCCCCTCCCCCGCACTCCACGCACCTCTGATACTCCCCCTTACTCACCCTCGCCCCATCGTTTTCTTTTCTCCATCCTCCTCGCTCTCCGTGCCCACCAAACCCACCTCTTCTCTCACACACCATATACTCTTCGTATTCCCTTCTTGCATGCCTTCTTAAAACCACATCTTTCCACCTTCACTTCCTAGAGAATTAGCAGGTCACCCCCCTTTTTTCCCTCTAAGAAACATGGATCACCTTTAATTTGCACGGCAGCGCTCCGCGTTTGGATAGAAATCCATAGGCTCCTCTAGATGCCTGCTTTTTTTTTTCTATGTTCTAGCTGACACCCTGACGATGACGTCCCCCCCCTCTCCTTCCTTCATGATATATTTTTCCATGCCGCGAGTCGACGTTCTCTACGTCACGACAGAACTCCTTTTGAGTTACTCCCTCCTAGGTGAAGTCTTACTCGTAATGATAGTCGCTCTCTTTTTCTCGGCCGCCATGAGCATTTCTCTAGTTGCATCTCTTTCCCAGTTGTTTTGACTCACTTCATCCTCTTAGTACGCTTGGCATCCTCGATCTCCCCCTTGAAGCCGTTTGGACTCCCAATTTTCTGCAGACCTTTTATATGCATGACTTCCCGCCCCCCAGAAATTCTAGCTCCTTCCCTTTCTTCCCCTCTCCGCTTTGACCATATGACCTACCTTTCGTTCACTGGTCCTTAGTAGAAGCCTCTAGAAGATCCAGTATCGGCCCGTTTCCCCCATCTCGGACCTTTCCCCCCCCTTTTGAATGGACCCCAGGATCCACTTGCCAGTCACTCCCCCCCCCCCCCTTTTTCCTCCAGCCCCAGCACATCCGTGTTTTCAAGCCGCAGCCTGCAGCAATTCCTCCCCTCCCCCCCCCCCGTTGAGTAAAATTTCTTCTGAAACGACCCCCCAGACCCTATTGGCACAGCCCCCCCCCCCCCCCCCACCCCCTTTCCGCCCCCCCCCCCCCCCCCCCGCCCCCCCCCCCCCCAGCCCCCCCCCCCCCCCACCCCCCACACCCCCCCCCCCCCCCCCCCTCCTCGACCCCCCCCGTCCCCCGCCCCCCCCCCAGCAACCCCCCCCCCCCCCCACTCCCCCCCACCCCCCCCCCCCCCGCCACCCCCTCTCCCCCCCCCCCCCCCCCCCCTCACTCTCCCCCCCCTCCCCCCCCCCCCCCCCCCCCCCCCCCCCTACCCCCCCCCCCCCCCCCCCCCCCCCCCCCCCCCCCCACGCCCCCCCACCCCCCCCTTAATAAGTTGTGTTTGTGCTCGTCGACTTTTAGCGGATCACCTCCTTTAAAAGCAAAATCTTTTGAGTTTCAGGGGCGTTGAGCCTTTGTACTCATCTTTTTAAGGTGCGCAGGTTGGCTTCCGGAGTGAATTTGGCTCTTCCCACAGTTCGAATTATCGGACCATTACCCCACCCCGGAAATGTTCTCCCTGGTGACTTCAACATGACGCCTTCTATATCACCTGGCATTGACCCCTTTTAGTCCTCCCCCCCCGCTATTCGCTTTTCTTTTTTTCCCTCCGCTGTACTTCGCTTTAGGAGAATTTAGGGTTCAGATGCTCGACAGTCCACTTCCGTTTCCCCCTTCCCCCGCCCGTCGCCAGAACGCGTCCAACCCTAAGCCCTTTCTATCGCGGCTGACCGCGTCATTCCCCTCTCGTGGAATTGTCTACTCTGGAGATCCGATAAACCCAAGCGACACCAGAGCCATGCATCCGGCAATCGATACGGCTGAATCCTCGGCGCTCTTCTTTTCCCCCCCTCGCCACGGGTGTGTAGTCGCGAAGCCGTTCCCGAGATAAACTCTTAAAGAGTTTTCGAGATCGTCAGTTCCGCTCCTCCCCATCTACCCATCTCGCCTTCTCGTCCTGGTCAGCCCCTCCCCCTTACTCTCTTGCTGTTAAATTTGATGGTCGCTCGAGCGCCCGCTGTTAGGATCCCAACGTGGGAACTCCTACCTCTTCCGGCTGCGGTGTCCCTCTGGTCCGCGTAAACCTTTTTTCCTTCCTTATGATGAGTAATCGACTTGGCCAAATCGTTGTGATCATATAACCCCTAATATCACTCGGTCCCGTCCTCTGCTGAACACCTGGTATGGTTTGTGATTCTTCGCGTCCCTCTCTTTTTTTTAGTCACCCCTGAGCTCTACGCGCACCCCCAAAAGCTGAAGTTTTTCCGTTTCCTTTCCCCCCATGTCCGTCTTTGCAAGTCCAACTTGAAGAAGAGTAACCGTCGTTTTTTTTCCCTAAAGGTAATTGAAAGGATAGGGAGTTATGCTCAAATACCCGATGTTCTTCCTTTTACCCCCGCAACGTGCCAGCGGTGGTTAATACATAGGTTAGTAGCTACGACCTTTCTCCCTTCAGGTACTTGACTTCGCCCTTTTGCCGCCCTCGCCAATCCACAAAAATGAAATCTGATCGTGTCATAGATGAGGAGATCACGATAGTGATGGACTTGTTTTGTGGTATGAGGCTAATCTCCCCCCCTTTCGGCGATTCTAGTAATGGATCTCTACGCTGGCATAGGTTCTCTCCTATGCGCTACTCTCTTTGTTCGGTCAAACTCCTGCTTATTCTGCTGGGTCCTCTTCTTTTAAGTCTGCCCTCTCTCGCCCACCCCCTTTTCTGTCATTGTTTGGTGAAGTTATGACTCCCCCTTGGTTTCGTGCGGGCGACACTCGCATAGATCTCTCTCTTTTACTAATACACCCGTGTTTTTGATTTCTTCTCTATGCGTATGGTGTCCTCCTCGGTCTGCCCCTCCTTTGCCCACCAAACATTGAAACCCCTTTCTTCCTCCCTTTCATACCCCTGTAAATGAGCGTCCTCTGGATCGATCTGCAAGGAGGTTGGACCCCCCACTTAGCGCAACTCCCCTGACTTTTCAAACTATGCCGTGCTGTATAGCCGAGAGTTGCCCAGATTCCCCTTTTTGCCAAGAGAGATAATTTTTCTTTTTTCACCTCAGGCCAAGCGCGACAGTCTAGGTCTCCCATCCTCGACCACGCATCCGTCTGGAATGGTGGTGATTGGACGAGGGCTTCGCTTTCTACTTGTTCCCCAATCCTCTTAATCTCAAACTTAGGGGGATTTTCCTGGCATAGCTGGGCCAGGTTGATTGGATCATCCTTTCCCCCCTCTGTGTAGCTTTTTTGCGTCTATAACTTGAGCTGCCGGAAACTTAGGTGAAACAAACTATCCTTCTAGTATTCATGTTTGAGTTTTCCTGTGCATCGGAACGAGTCAGTTTTCATGACTCTGTGAGCATCCCCTTTCCTTAAACGAGGCTCGATCTTCCCCGCTTGACATAATCGAAAGTCCTGACTTTCCGCGTTCCCCCCGGATTTCTCAGTCTGTCATCTCCGATTGCTTCTTTGAACACGCTTTATCGGTTGATCCTTCTCAGAGTCCGACTTGTTACGCGGAGACTAGAAATTTCCCCCCTAGACGTCTTTTCTTTCGTTTCCACCCGGTTCGCGTCTGGGCCAGCTCCCCTCTTTTATGACTTTTTTTCCCTCTTCTCCGTGTTTTTCTTCCCAATAAAGGTCATCAGACGGCTTGTATGTCTATTTGAGCTGCAAGCCGGATTACTATGAAGGCCTCTTTAGCTTTTGTATCGCGGGACGGCTCGCGATGACCACCTTTTGCGTTTGAAGCAGAGCGAGAGAAGAGTCCCTTCTCGAGGCGATTTTCCTGAGCCAATTTAGTTTCGCTTGTGGATTCTTATCTCCCTGATTTTTAAGCGGCATTACTCTTTCGGACGCTGCATTGATAGAACCATTCTTTGTACTTTTTCTTTCTGTCGACTATGATGTCCCACTGAATGTTCTCCTCAATACTCACCCGAATTCGAAGCAGAATCGCCTCCCCGGTTCGCGAAATCCGACAATCTTCGGTTCGTGTTCTCTCTGTTTCGGCTTGTTTTGGTAGGTGCTCTCGACATATCCTGTTCATTTTTCGAAGTTTTTAGAATTACTTCTCCGCCGAACCGAAAGGACGGCTTAACCTTCCTAGCCACCCCTCTGTCGCACGTAATTGCTGCCCACCCTTCTCGGATTTGCTCCGCGATTCTCTTTCCTCTACTCTCCCTATTGTTCTCTCGATCGCGGATCCCCTCCGCCACTCCACAATGTCTTTTGAGGTCGTGTCGCCACGAATAATAGTTTTTTTTTTTATGGCAAAGCTGTTTTGCGGATTCGGCGGATGTAAGTTTTCCTTCCAAGTTCTCCCTTTTCCCCTTCAAAACCGTCAATGTGTTAGCCCATTGAAGTGATAGAAGCAGGTTTTTTTCCTCTCTACACGAACTCGCTTTAGTCTTATCCTCTTCTCCGGTATCGGATAGGCTTCCAGGAGAATTTTCTTGCTTGGCTTCTCCATTCCACTGATTCCCCCCCCCCAGAAAAGCGCTCTTTTCCCAAACCTAGCCTTTTTTCCCTCTTTTTTCTTCCATGCTCAAGCTCCGGACTGTGGGCTGACCAGCTGTATGTTTCCTAAATCCAAAGTTCCCCGCGCAAGGCCTCCATCGCCTCTCGGAGACGATAGTCTTTTTTCTTTCTTCCCGCTTCAAAATCGTTTAGTTCCTGTCTTGAGCAGTCCTTGATACCCCCGTACCCTCCTTCCTCATGAGTCTCATTCCGGCTTGGCCGCTCACCAGCATATCTTCGTCGTCGTCCTTGAGGTGAGCCCCCAAAACGGAATCTCTCCTTTTTTGCAGCATTTTGCCCTTCTCCTGTCTTCGGCGGAAAAGGGTTTCAACATACGTTTTGTGGTTCCCAAGCCTTTAGTCTCGTAAAAAGTTTATGACTCGCTTCTTAACACCCCCTCTCTGCATTTGTGATCCCCCCCCTCCCAGAAGCCCCTCGGGCCTCCCGACCATGTATTTTCCCCCTTTCTCATGCGTTTCGGATTTAGAGTTTCGCGCGCGCGCGTTTCCCTCGGTGATTTCCGTCAACAAAGCTGAGTTGGACTTCGTCATTTTGCGTCTTACACAATCACAGGGAATCCCTTCCCGTCGTTTTGAGTGTGACAGACCAGCCTGTCAATCCCTGGAGGCTTTCCCCAGCCCCCAATCTTTTTTCTTCTTCCAAGCAACCGGCCGCGGTTTCGGTTCCCTCCCTGGTTCTCGCTCCGCATGTTTTTTCTCGGCATTGGCCACTTAGTCCGCCCTCTGCCCATCACCCCCATGCCACCCCTTCTGGGTTAGGTATGCGGGCGAGCCAACCGCACGCCGCTTTGTTTGTGGCTGTCATCCAAACTCGCGGCGCGACCGTTCATTTGAGTGCTCTAGTTTAACTCTCCGGTTTGATCGTCCCTCATTGCGCTCTCGCTTTTCTTCTCCCTTGCTATCGCTCTCCCTTCTTCCTTGAGGAGGAGAAGTTTCTGCCCAGTCTCCTCAGTTTGCTTGTTGGTGGTGCAGTTCTTGCCCTCAGCAATACTTTTTGCGGCTCCCAACC
>Ga0179593_1659656_pt1 | contig 13325 bp, 19 predicted proteins | sample CZODoug2_1_08_16_FD_185931 | JGI IMG/M metagenome (GOLD analysis project Ga0179593, IMG submission 185931) | Vadose zone soil fungal communities from Angelo Coast Range Reserve, California, USA - CZODoug2_1_08_16fungal (PacBio error correction) | ecosystem: Environmental > Terrestrial > Soil >... | reverse complement strand
TTTTGTCCGCTGTGATTCCGCAAAGATTAATCCGAGGTGGGTTGTCTGGGTTGCCCTCTCCCTGGCCACACAGGTCCCTTGCCCCCAAGATGATGGTTCTCGTCATTTTCTCCTTCCACATGTCCCCGACCGGTGGCGACTGTTTTGCCCTTTTTCTCCCTTTCCAAATCAACTCCCGATATTTTAAAAGAACCCCGGCAACTATCTCAACAGTATTGAAGGTGTCTTTGCCCTGGTTCCCCTCCCTCTTGGGGAACGGTGCGAATTCTCGATCGGCTACCATGGGCCGTTTCGGGGTCGACTATCGTCTTGGCGTGTGTGTCTGAGGTTGCGCACTTTTCGACACTCGTATTCGGGCCCCCGTACAAAGAACCGGTTTGTTTTGAAATTTCCTCTGTTTGCAAGGGCGCAGTATCAGGACCCTTTCCTTCAGTCTAAGTGCCAGGTCCGCCTTGGCGATGTTTTCGATCTCCCTTCCTTGTTATTGATGTCAACGCCCTTTCCCGTGCACCCCTTGGACTGGGCGTTATGCATTCCTGGCCTTAATCTACCCACGTCCCCTTACAAGGTCTTTTCTTGTTTTGCCACTTTGCACAATTGTACCCCCGTAGTTCCCGAGGTGCGCTGTCCCTGGCCGGGTGTTGCACAGTTCTCCCTGAACACCCTCCCATCCGCTGATCGGTTTTTTGGCGCTTTTCCCTTCATTCCAATTTTGCGCACCCACGTTTTGCAACGGAGACTTCTGGTCCCACGCCGCTTCAAGCCGAACAAGTTTTTTCCGCGTCCCAACAACAACGGACATTGCATACGTTCCCCCATTCCTCAACTGGTCCCTGTTACCCTAGTTCCCCGTTCCCCTCCCCCTGCGTCTTTTCCCGGAAGATCCCCCCACCAACGAGTGCCGACCACCTCCCCCCCCGTCTTTTTCGTTCCTAAATTATCGTTTAATCCGCCTCTGGTTTTCCTTGCCCCCCCTTACCCCCGAGGCCCCCTTGACCCCCCCCTTGCTGAAGGAGGAAAACCCTGGTCCGCTTTACTACCCACTCGTTTTCCCCGTTACATTCGTTCTCCCGTTCCAGTTCAGGTTTTTTTTTCCAAGTCTCGCTAATACACCGTTTTCCCTCCGGCGTTCTCTTTTGGGTTCATGGTGGGATTCTGTTGTCCTTTTTCTCCGTTTTTTCCCACCCCCCGTACTCCTTAATCTGCTCCTGCTCCATCTAACTCTTTCTTTTGTCTCCCGCGGGTCTTGCTTTTTTCCCAATGGATTTGCCACTCTGGAGAAAAACTTTTTCCCGCCCAAGCCGTTTTCTTCGACTTATTCCACGGTCTTTCGCTCCCCAGCCCCTTCTACCTTCAGAGTTTCCTCGAACTGCTGTCCACTTAATTTCCTTTTTCGGGGGTTTTCGTTTTGTTTGCGATTCTTTAGGCCAGCACCCTCCCGGCATCTTTTTTCCCATCGACGCGGCACGCCCCCTGTTTTGTTTCTGTGTTCTCTTCTGTCACCAACCCTGCCGTCCAACTTTGTTTTTGTCGAGGTAATTTTCCGTTCCTCCCCTTTCCCAGTTTCCTTTTTCACACCGGGCACTTTTGATGTCAACCAACCTTGTGTCCGTTTATCGCGCGGTAATTACCGTCGCGCTTAATTTGGAGGCCCCTCGAAGTAGGTTCTCGTCAGTAGCGTTTCGCTCTTTCGATGTTTTTTCACCGTTTCGCGCTTTACTTCCTCAAGACCGTGTTCTGTGCTTTCAGTGTCCTGTCAAGGGGTCCGGACCCCGTTGTTTTTTATCTTCAAGCCCTTTGCCCGCACGCAATTGCCGAGAGTCTGTGCCTTTACCCCCCTCATTTCCCCTCCGCTTTGTTCTTTTCTTTCCTGTTCAACTAAATGCAAAACTACCCCCCCTGCCCGACCCTGCGGAATGCCTTCACCCAATTCTTGGGTAATCGGACAACTCGGTTGCCAAAGATAGGCTGCATGGTTTCTTCCCCCCTCAGCCTCTGGCCCCGACAGCCCCTGCTCCCTTCCCGTGGCAGCGGGTTAAGCCCCACCCTACAGCTTTTTTACGCTTCCCCAATCGAAACGGTCCCGCCCTCCCGACTCTCACCAGGCTGTTTTCTCCGCACCGCTCACCCCCACTTTTTGCGCCCCACTTCCCGTGACCAATTAACCTTCGGCTTCTGCCACGAACCTTTTCTTCACTGCTTTCGTACCTTCCTTCCCCCCCCACCCCACAGTGGAGCCCTCTCTCCCTGTACCCTCGTTGTTCTCGTGACAACTTCAGTCTTTCTCCATCTCCGGCGATTGTTCAGCCCCCCCAATCCTTCCTGCCCTCATTTGGGGCACTTGACGTACCCTTGCCGTCTCGGCTGTGTGTCCCCCGACTTCTTTTTTCGGATACGGGTGCGTGCTCCCCCCCGGGCGCGCCAAGACAAGGTGCCCTGTACATCACAGGAAAATAATCAAGTGGAATGAATACTGGTGCGTACAGGCAGGGTGGGTTGTGGTAATTGTCATCCCCCACTTTTCTGCGGAGTTTGCAGTTTCTTTTTCATACACCCACCCAAACTTTATTGCCCCCCCCCTGTTTGCCCATTGATTGCTTCTCTTCAACACTTTTTTGTCCATGGGGTGCGCCCCCTGGTAAGTCCCACCCCAAAAAAACCCCTTTATCTTATTCTTTAGCCTGGGCATCCCCCAGCCCCGTACGGTCGTCTTCTTTCTCGCAGGCTTTCCTTTTCACACTGGGCAAACACTTTTGTCTTTTTCCGAATCTCTTTAATCAACCACACCTTCTTAATAACTACAACCGAAGATAACCCGATACGGCGAAACCAGAAAACCCACCTGTGTTCCCATACAAGGTACCGGGCTCTGCCCAGATGTTAGGGAAGACACTTACGTGTCCAAAATTACTGTTTGGGGAGGGTCCCGATTCCGACCGACAGCCCCCCCCCCAACCTGGGGGATGGAGATTTGGCATCCCCCGACTTCCCTTTTTGTTGGAGATTTTGATCCCGATGGAAGAGTTATGTCTTCTTTCCCCCTGGTTTTAGAGCAAAAAGAACCGACAGTCATAAGTTTCTCCGCTTCTCTGACTCCCCCCTGGCCAGGGGTTTTTGTCTATTTATGCGTGTTTCTCGATTTCCCTTCCGAGAATTGTCTGACTTCCTAGACCCCCCCCGCCCTTGGGACCTACGGTCCCAACTTCCTGCCCCCAGTCGGTCTTGCCTTTGGGACGGTGCGGTCCGCTAACTTAGTGGGGAGTTGAGGCCAATGTCCGGGTCTCGCGGGACTGATCCCTCATTTTCCCCTAAGGGTCGCCATCCCGACCGTGGTCCCAACCCCACTGGTTTTGTCCTGACTCCCTTTTCGTATTCCCTTTGCTTTAGCTCCCTGAGTGCCTGGCCCCCCATCATGGACAAGCTCTTTTGCGGTGGTTTGGGTTTTTTCTTGCCCTTGCCAAACGCTTCAATCCCCGTTTTGTGCGTGTTTCACCTTCTGCCCCACCCTGCAGGCCTTTCTTTTTTTAGGCCCATGTATTTTTTTTTTCCGTTGCCTCATTAGTTGTTTTCGGCAATGCACTTTTTCCCCCTCGTGTCCTTACGCCGTCAAAATCCCTTTTTTTTGAGTTTTGGGCCGAACCCTTATAATTCTTTGGCCTGCATGTGAAGATTAAGTTTTTCACTGTTCTTTCGCTTTGAAACTCTGGTCTGTGATGGCCTCAACCCCCCCGCACTTTTCTCTTCCCGATACCCAAGATTTGTTCCTTTTGGCGGAGCTTCTTTTTTTTTTGTACGTCCGTGTTTGGTTACTCCTTGTGTCCACCCACCTCAGCATTGGGCCTTGTCTGCCAGTTTTCGATCCTGTGTCATTTGGGACTTGGCGCGACCCCCCGGTGACCCGGCCCCCCATTTTTCATTTGATCTGAAGTGTGGTGGTCTTTCGTTGAAGCTTCGCTCTATGGGGAAAGCGTTTGTCACACGGTTCAGGAGATACGCCTCGCCTGAAAATGATATTACAACTTTTGTGAGCTGGATTCTTGCAAGTATGTTTGTTTGGGCGCGGAGTCTTGTTTAGTATCCTGTGTCCCTTGTAAAAGGTCGCTGGTTTTTCGTTCCGCCCCCCCAAACCCGTGTATTTTGTTGAATAGGTCCTTTTCGCTGCCAGGAGTGATTCTGTGCCCCGTTCGGGTGTAATGACGGAAGCTTGTCAAAACCTGAGTGCGTTTTTTTTTCTGCTCCCGCAGACTCCCTTCCCCCCATCTTATGCATGTGGTCAGGACGTCTCCTGGCCGAAAGAGACCGCCCATCGCAAGAGGGTTGAATACCCCCCGTTGATCAACTGTAACGGCTTGATGCAAACTGTAAGTGGGGACCCCCCGAGCCCGGTCTGTCTCGTCCGGTGGCTGCCCTCCCCCCACCGCTATCCGGGCTCTTACCGGCACCTTGAGCAACCTTTTTTTTTTTTTTTTACCCCCCTTCCACATTTAGGGTAGTTCTAACAAAAGCGCCTGTCTGTACCGACGCTTTCCCCAACGTGGCTTGTGTGACATCTGTCCCCTTGTTCTTTTTGAAGCCGGACCCTTTTTCAGTGCTTTCATCTTTTTTGAGTGTGCTGTCCATTCAACCCTCACCCCCCCCCCAAAGTTTCTTTTATCTCCCATTAACTTGAAACAAGACGTTCCCCTTTTTCTCAAGAGTATGTATTTTTCTGTTTTACGCTCTTGCAAGGTCGCTGAGGGCCTTGGCGATGCTGTTTTGATTGTCCTGTAAAAGCCGGTTTTACTTCTTTGGGTTTTGTGAAAGACCAAGGTTTTTGACCTGAGTTCTTCCCCCAGTCCATTTGCTTAGACACTGTCCCTTTTTTTTTTCCAACCAGGGTCCCGGATTTGCTGCAGGTCACCCTTTCTGGGCTCCTGAGTTTCGAGATCTTATCTTTTTTTTCCCCCCCCTTCCTAGACCCCCCTCCCTCGCCAAAGGATTGTCCTTGGATCCTTGCAGGTCCCCGCCTTGACCTGCGGCTTTTCCTCCCAACTCCTCCCCCATTCAGATCAAGGCCTTGAAACTTGCTTGACTGTGTTTTGTATTCCGCTTCCCAGGACTTGGTCACCCTACAGTGTCGGCTGTCGGGAACGATTTTGTATTGTTCGATTTGTAGTCCCCAGTCAGGCCCATGATTTTTCCCATTTTTCGTTCCCCATTTTTTTCTTTTAGTTCACAAGCATTTTGTGGAATCCGTGTTTATTCAAAGTCCCAACCCAGCGGTTCCCTTTTTGCCCGACCATTCTTCTCCCCCCCAAGTTCTTCGTCGAGGGTTTCTTATGCAGATACCGCTTTTTAATCTTTTTTTGAAAACTTATCCGGTCGCCAACTCGTTCCGTGGTCAGTTATTTATCCTTGTAGCAGATTCCTGTCCCTTGTGTTTTGGTCTTTTCTTTCGTTGACTCAGACTCTCTGGACTCGAGGGGATCTACGAGACCCTACCTTGGTTTGCCGTTTCCCCTCCTGGTTTGACGCTTCGTACAGGCCCGCGCCATTCTCCCTTTTGTTCGTCGCCTGGCCACACCAAACCTCTTGACCCCCCGGCCGGCGGGGATTCTGTTTGCGTGACCCCTCAAGGGTGGCTCTTAGGTGTCCTGACTGTTTGCTGCTAGATCCGCTACCCGCCCGTCTTTCCCCTTAACCAATACCCCGGTGTCGGGCAACGAACCACCCGTACCCCTTTTTTTTTTTTTTTTTTTATGTTCTAGAACCCTCGAGGTCCTTGTAGGTTCCCGTTTCGCATTATTAGAGGCCTTCCCACCTCTCATTTGGTTCAACACAGGTTTCTGCGGACCCCACTGTCTTTGCCTTTTCCCCTTTTCTGCAGCTTTCATGTCTGGTCCATCTTTGCGATTCCACACCCTCCTGTCTGGCAACACGCTGCTTGAGATCCACAAGCAGTGCTTTTTTTCTTACCTAAGAAGATTCTCACCTTTTTTGGTGTGTTTTGGATCTCCTCCGTCTTGACACCCAATTTGTTAGATATCGCGGCTTAGTTCCTTTGTTCTTAATATCTTTGTATTTTGTGGCTGATCTCCTGCACGACCCCAGTCCCTCCCCACCCCCCCTTGTCAATTTACTTGAACACCCCTACCTGTTTTCCGGTCCTCATACCCTTCTCTTGTCTTTTTGTATGAGTCCGCAGTATTTTTCCAACCCCCCCCAGACCCAAGGGACTTCCCCTTCTCTGTCCCATATTTGTCTGCTTTCATCTGCTTTCCCTCTCACTTCTCTCTTTTCCTCCCTTTTTTTTGTTTTTTCCTGATCTTGTGAGGTGAGTTTACGATTAAATTTTCACTTTCTTGTAACGAGCGTTGTTTCGGGTTGTTTTGGCCCCAAGTGCTTGACCAGTTCCCAATTCCCCAGATGATGGGCTCTAGCCTGTATCTTCTTTACCCCCCCCATATGAATTGTTGAACAAACTGTGGGCGTCCTTAGATCCAGCCGCCCCATCCCGTCGCTTTTTTCACCCCCTCCACCCGGCACGCCTTTCCCCTCCGTGTTGTCTTTTTTCGCATCGATCAACAGTCCTCCAGTTGCGAATTTTCGTTCGCTCAAGCCCTCCTTTTTTGTCACCCCTCAGTTGTGCTAGCTTGGGCTCGCCCGAGCGACCCCCCCCCCTTCATCTGCGTCCCCAGGGCCTCGAAGAAAATTCGGCTTCCTTGTTCCGATGGCGAAGGATCGACCGTTTTCCCCCCCCCCCCCCCACCCCTAGTTTTTTTCCCCTGTTCTTTGAACGGTTCGCGACGCGACTTTCCGTGGTCCCCCTTGCTTCGGTGCCCCGACATTTCCCCCCATTTTAAGGAGTTAGTTCTTATTTTTCTTTGCCCTCCTCGTCCCCATAGCAATTCGCATTTCCCCAAATTTTCCCCAAGCCCCGAACCGCCGTCTTTAACCTTCCGTGGGGCGTTTTCAGTTCCTAGGACGAACACCCGACCTTCCTTTTTGCGTGTTTACGCTAGCTGAATTTTCCGTCCCCCCCACCAATTGTGTTGAAAAGAGATATATTCGAGTTTTTCTCCACCAAGGCAGACCAAGACCCAATTGCCCCCACCCTTTCCCTTTTCCCTCTTTCGTAAGTCCCTTTCGCTTTTCCTGGACTCTACCCGTATCCGACAAGAAGCCCCCCATTTCCTGGATGCCGCAGACCGACCTCTCGTCTTGTGGTCTCCCCCTCCCATTTCCTTTCGCCCCCCCCATCAAATTTGCTGTCTTAGTCACTCCCCCCTTGCAGCCCTTTTTGACGCCCCCAATTCCCCTTCTGACTTCTCCTCTTCCCTTTCCTTCCACTCTTAACAGGTTAACGCCAGACCCCCCCCATTTCCGGTACCTCCCCTGTATAATACAATTTCAGCCTTTTTTCACTGACTCCTTTTTTCTGTGATTTTTCTTTTTCGCCGGTGCCCCCTTCGTCTTCACTTTCCTATCGGTGCACTCTTTGGGCTCACTCGTTTGTCCCAACTTATGCTTCTCGGAGCAACCTTTTACCCAGCGCAAGGGCCTTCGCCTCCCCCCAATTTTCGACCCCCTTGCTTCCAGACGCGCACTTCGTGTTGGATTGCAACAGGTCATTCCCCTTCTGGGGCTCCCTTTCCCAGCTCCCTTTTTCCCCCTCCTCCGTTCCCCCCCTTTGACCGGGACCAAGCTTCATCAAATTTTGACGCTTTACGCTCATTGCCGTTTTGCCTTTGCTTTTTTTTTTTTCTGACAACCTTGTCTCGTTATTGCACTGGACACACTTTTTGCCCTTTGACTGCGGAATTAGGGTCCCACATTTTCCTTTTGACCTCCGCACACCCCTGGGTTATCTTCTCTTTCATACGTACTTTTCTGCTTGCCCTTTTAGTGTTTTCTTATTTGCAGTTTCCCCTAATCGCACTTCTTTCTTTTTCTCTCAGCGTCGTATCTTTTTCTGGCCCAGTGACCCACCGACACACCAAATTTTCTCACAGTTTTCTTTTTTGACAGAAAATGACTGCTTTCTTACGCCGGTCATTGCATGATCCCCCTGCTTTTTTTGATTTCTTGCTTCATATGCACAATTAGCACAATGTAGCCCCCTGTTAACGAGCATTTCGTTTGCCGACCCCAACATAACTTATCCATGCCCCCCGGCTTTCAGACCGATTAAGACTAAGCACTGTAACATTGATAACACCCCCCCCCGATTTATTTGCGGGACGCCCCCCCCCCAAGCCGGCCCGGTCCCCATTTTTATCTAGTCTTGAGTTCTAGCGACTTTTCCCCCAATTTCCAAAAGCCCCCCACAAGTTTTTAACTTCAGCCATTCCACGCATTTGCAGCCCCTCCCCCAGCCTCCTTTTGACGCCCGGACCCTGCAAGCCCCGTGCCGTCCCCCCTTTTCCCCCCCCCCAGAGGCCCCTCTACCACAATTCGGAAATCAAACAAAAAAGACGCGGCCTGGTGTTGCAGAACACTTCCATCCACACCGCTAGAACTCTTCACTTTGAGTTTTTTCTGGATCGAAGCTGTACAAAACCCCCTTATTCAAAGCTAAAACCTGTGGTTACAAGTCTTTTTTCCTTCTGGCAGTTTTCCTTTTTTCTCCCTTTTCTCTTCGCCCCCACCAACTCTCCCTTAAGTGCCGTGCAATCCCGCTCCCCTCCCTGCGGCGGCCCCTCGGCTTGAGGAGAGAATTCCCCACTTTTTTTGGCCGCCCCTCCCCTTTGCGTCCCTTTCCCCTCTCTTTCTTTTGCCTCCCCCAAGACTTCGGTTTGCTTTTTTGAAAATTCTCCCCCCTAACTCGGACCAAGTCCGGTCTTAGGTTGCTTTTCCTTTTTCCTCCCCCTCCTTTGAGCGGGTCCGTCCCGACCCCCCCACCCCAGTTTTCCTGTCTTTGAGAGCGTTCAGGCCCCGGGAATTCATTGAGGGAAAGTCTCGGAGAGCGACAAACCCCACCATGACGTACCCCGACAAAAACTTTTTTGTTGACGTCCCTTTTTCGCGTTCTTAGAGTGCAAAGCCTTCTTTTTAACGATCCCATCTTATCTCCCCCCCGAAAACGGTAACCCCATCTCTCTTGTTGTTTTTTTTTCCGACATCTTGTCTTTTCACCCCAATGTCTTGGAGTTTCCCATGCCTCCACATATGCCCGTGAAAAAACCAACACAAACTCGAAGGCCCACCTCGTGGAGTCCCCTAGCCTACTGATTTTTTTTGCTATTCTTTTTTACCCCCTTTTCCAGTAAAGCAGCATCCCGATGTACTCTTTTCACTTTTCCTGGGGTGGTTTGTTTGCATCGATGTTATTCTTGTTGATTGGCCGTAGGATGGTTTTTTTTTTCAACAGTCCCCTCTGCCCCCGAAACTATGGTTCCGGGATAGGCCCCCTTTGATGAATCACTTTTGTTTTGTCCTTATCTACGTTTCTTTCCTGACGTCTTCCCCCCCGAAGTCTTGGAGGGAGGGTACCTATTTCCCCCCCACTCCACTGGGGGAGGCCTTCCATGTGGACTATCATGCAAGAGGTGTCTCCGGGACCCTGGGTTTTATGGCGTGAGATCGTGACCAGCTCCATTCGGATCCGCTACGGGTGTCTAGGAGGACAAGTCGACTCCATCACCTTCTTTTCATTTTTCTTCGTGCTTGCCTTCCTTTTGGATTCAGCATTCTTTTCTGACCAGACAATCCCAGAATGGACCCTTCTCCTGCCTTTTCCTTTTCATTGTCTGTGGGTTTCTGCGCCACCCCCTTCCCCCCGCTAATTTTTTTCCGTTTTCCTCCTCCGTTTCCGTGTGCACCTTCGCCCCTTTCTCCGGTTAGCTATGGCCATATTTCTTTCGTGTCCCCCTTTTTTTTATGGGAGTTGTTTCCCTTTTCGTGGCTTTCTTTTTGAGTCCCGGACACGGAAAGTTTCACTTTCCTGAAAACCATCCTGTCTGTTTTGTTTTTTCCGACCAACTTTTTCCCTTTTTCATCCCAACTGGTGCCGCACTCGTTCATCATGTTCTGCGTGCAACCGTCTGGTGCAAGCCACCCCTCACACTGCTTTTGTCTTTTCCCCCCCCACGTAAACAGGGTTGGTTTGCGTTGGTGCATGGCTTTGCCCCGATTCTTCTTCCCCCCCCTAAAGGCCCCAGGGAATGTTGTGCTCAGTGCTACATTAGCAGGTTCTGATTTCCAGGCGTTTCCGCCCTGATTCTTTTTTTTAGGCGGTTTCCCATGTTCTGAGGTCTTTATGATCTCCTTTTGCAACGGTTTCCGTAAGCTCAAGTTTTTACGTCTTCACCGTCCAGCTGTCCCATGTGTTTACCTCTTCTTATGCTGGATCTTTCCTCCTTGGTTCTGTTGTGGGCCCTTTTCCACCCCCCGTTTTTCCTTTCTGGTATTTACCACCACGGCTTGGATGGGGGGTTGTCTTCTCCATCCCCCCACCAAGGGGGAAGGTTTGATTCTTCTTTCCGGTTGTTTGGGTCGTATCGGCCTCCTTTGGCCCCAAGCCTTATTTTTTGTCTGTCACCGTCGACGGTTTTTTTTTTTTTAAATCGCGATTTTCTTTCTGATGTTGCTGTCCGAGGGAAGCAGGGTCTTCCCTGCTCTCCCCCCCCACAGATGTACTCGATTTCGGCCCTTACTGTGCGGACCCCAATTGCACCCCGTGTCTTATTCAGATCCCACCCTTTGTCGGAGCGAGCACAGTTTTCCCCCATCTTACGACCCCCCCCCGGTGATTCGACTTGCCCCCCCACTCTTTCGAGTCTGCGCGCCCTCTAAGAAAAGAGCCACTTGGTAACGGGTAGTTGCCCCTCGTAGGTTTCCCTCAGTTCATTTCCTGTTGCACAGCCCCTCAGGGCCTGCAGTTTTGAGTCCTTACTCCCCCCCCCGGACACCCCAACCTTAGGCGTTTTTTCCCCCATCGTTGCCAAACGGACACAGGCGGGGTATTGGATTCTGGACCTTTGTAGTCCTTCAGCCCCTTCTTTCTTGTGCTGGCAACCGCAGTTCGTTTTGCAGCCCCGCCCCGACCGTTTGCATGACCCCTGTTTGGCCCTCCCCCCCCCTTGTCCCGAGTTTTTTGGGAGTTTTTTTGCTCCCATTTCCTGTTTGTTGCCGCTTCGCTTCTGGCCCGTGCATTCCCCAAATTTTCCTTCGGTGCTGAGCTTTGTTCCACTTCTTTTGACCCCTCCGAGCCCCAGACACGCCAAAAGCTTCTTTACTTTGAGGCGGCAGTGCTTTGGGTTCCCTAGCACCCCCCTTCCCCAAACATGCAGCCTTTCCCGAGTTTGAAGGAACTGATTTTCTGTATTATGACTTTACCCCAAAGTGTTTATGTTTCGGAACCCCCGCTTTCCCTCTTCCTTCCCAATCTTAGGTTTCTCCTCTTCCAGGGGCTGATTATCGTTTTTTTCTCTTTCTCAACTCGTCTTCTCTGTCCGTGTGTTTCTCCCCGGTAGAACCCCCCGGCGGCCGTTTTTTTTGATTGTTCCTCTAATTTTTTTTGAACCCCCCCCCATTCGTCGGTTTTTTTTTCTGCCGGTTTCTTTGTTTTGATAGATCTTCTTTTCTGTTTTTTAACGCGGCTCCCCTTATCATTCCTTGGCTGGTAAGCGTTTCTTCCCGTTTCCGTTTGTTGGTCCGTGTTTTGTTTCCTTTGGTGGGTGGCCCTTCTCGTCCCCCCCGACCCGTGCATTCTTTTTTTTTTAGTCTCGTGGTCCCCCTCACCTTGGTTGTCTGCTCTTTTCCCCCGACCCCCCCACCACGTAGACTGAACCGGGATTTGAGTTTTTTCTTGGAGACGGAACCACCCGTTTCCCACATTGCGTTTTTTTTTTTGGTGTGCGGGTCTTGGCGATCCCTACCTGTGCCTTCACCACCTCTGGCATCGTTTTCTCCTCCGGTGGCTGGAGTAGAGCGCCGTCCCCCCCTTAAAAAAAAGGTTTTCCTTGTCCCTCCTCAGACCCCTTTTTCAAATTCTCTGAAAAACTCGCCATTCTCCCCCGGTCGCTTATTTCTATGAGGGTTTGTCCGGTAAACAGGGATTTTGAAGCCTTTTTCAGAAAACCTTGTTCCCTCTGCCTTTTTTTTTTTTGATTACCGAGGGTCTTCAGTCTGCCCTCTTACCAGCAGCACCGCCGGCGGGCGATTCGACTCAGCAGCCTCTATCCATTCCTGCCTTTGGAAAACGGTTGTTGATTCGATTTTTCGCCAATGACCCCCCCAACATTCCCCCCTGTTCTCGCCGTGGAGTCTTTCAAGAACGGTTATGGAGGATGCCTACTGCCATTCTCACCTTTTCGTCCCCCCCAAAGATGCCCTGGTGAATTTTTTTTTAGTCCTCATCCTCCGATTGGTTTTGAAAACAACGTTCCCTTTTCCTTTCCCTTCTTCCCCAACCCCCCCCCAGAAAACGACTCTCTCTGAACGATTTTCTTTATCCAAGGGATTCACCCCTGGAAAAAATTTTTCTGAGAGGGGCCATAAGAAGACCGGCCTTGTCTTCGCTCCTCCTGAAACCCATTTTTTGAGTCGGACCACCGGTTGTTCGGTTTTAGCCCACAGGCTTCTCCACGTTATGTCTACAAAACTAAGATTTCTGAGCCGGTTGTGCCGTTGTTGTTTTTTTGCTGGGAGTGTTTTGACACCTCTGTTTTCTGGGCTTCCCCCACGTACTCCCCAGCGCAAAAGGTATTGTGCTTATAGTTCCCCTTTGATTTATACAGTTACAAGGACTGTACGACACCCCTGGTTCCCTTGCCCTGAGATTCCCCCCTGACCTACTTAAGACACCCCCGCCGCCCCTTTGAGATTCCCACTTCGGGTGTCGTTATTCCTTTTTCTTAAAACAAAGGTTCACTTCTCGTCCCCTTTCGGCATTCTGGAGTGCGGTTGTGTATTAATTATCCGGGGGCTTGTTTAGCTCTTTGGCCTTCCACGATTCTCCCTATCTTTTTAATGCAGGGAAATCCTTTCCTCATGGTTTGCAGACGGACTTTTTTTTTAACCCCGCCCATTTTTTTCCCCCGCCCTTTTCTCCGCCCGCCCACAATAAGTTCTTCCTCCGGTCCAGAGCTAATTTCGTTGGTCTTTTCTTTTGGAGTCCCCTTGTTCGCATGTGAAGTGGGGCGTAGGGCGGATCTATCAAGCATCCTTCATCGTCCATCCCCCCTTTTTCCGCCTCACTCTTTCTCTCATCGCAAGGAACGCATCTGACCCGGTCCTCATGCCCCTTTGTGTTTCTAATTAATGTTAACTCCATACTTTTAGCGTGTTTCCGTATATTTTTCACCCTCATTTTTCTTCCCTCAATACCGAGCTTTTCTCTCCCT
>Ga0179593_1538645_pt1 | contig 13325 bp, 13 predicted proteins | sample CZODoug2_1_08_16_FD_185931 | JGI IMG/M metagenome (GOLD analysis project Ga0179593, IMG submission 185931) | Vadose zone soil fungal communities from Angelo Coast Range Reserve, California, USA - CZODoug2_1_08_16fungal (PacBio error correction) | ecosystem: Environmental > Terrestrial > Soil >... | reverse complement strand
GCCAAACCCCTCTGGTTGCTTTTTCCGGCATCCACTTGCCTTGTCCCTGTGTTTCCTGTGGTACCCACGCGCCCGACCTGTTTTGGTGTGGAAGCGGCAGACCGTGTCCATCGTTTCTACGCCTCTTCCCGAACCTTATCATCTGGAGGTTCTGGAGAGTTTCTTTATACAGAACCCTAAAGGGGACCGCTGTTCGACTGACTCTCGATTGTTGCCCCTAGGGGGGAAGGTGTTGACTTGTCACTGCTTGTTGTTGAGTTTTATAGACGCGCCCCCCGCGCCATCATTTTCGCCCGGTGACAAAGTTAAGTCCCTCCCCCCAGGAGTTGTACGGGACAAACGCCAACACCCTTTTTTTAATAGTGGGGTCAATCTACGTTACTTTCCCCTTCGGGCAGTCCCCCGCGTCCAAGACGGTTTCCTCCCTTCTCCCAAAACGTAAGTTCGACCGGTGCACCGGTCGCCTGGCAGGGCTTTTTTTTTTTTTGGTGTTCCTAGTTGCGACCCAGCCTCGGCATGGCCGTCGAGCGATGACGTTAGTCGGGGACTGTGTTACCGGCTCCGTTCTTGTGTAACGGCCCCGGTTTCCCCGGACCGACCTCTCCCAGACGTGTACCTTTGTACCGACACGGACTACAAAACCCCCTGTTCTGTTTAAGTCTTTTTTTAACGCTTCCTGACCTCCTCGGGATTGATATGACCTCTTCGTACTTTTTGCGCAGACCTGTCTTTCTATTCCGGGAATTTTTACCTCCTTTGTTCCCGCGCCGCACCGGGGAGCCTTTCCGCCTTTCCCAACCGGTTGGCGATGTTTCCCCCGCCGCTCTTTTTGTGCATGTTGATTGCGCCTTTTCTTGCCGCGCGGGCCTTTTCATGGGTCCCCCTCGTTTTTTTTCTTTTTGTTTTCTCGAGATTACTCATGGCGACCGCCCGTCTGGACAAGGGCCAATAAGAGAGAAAACCGTCGCCATGGATGGTCTGGGCTGGTCAGATCCTAGATTTAGCCCAACCAAGGTTAAGATCCGAGACGAGCGAAAATCGTCCTAAAAAGAACCTGGATGCGGCGGGTTACCCCAGGCAGAATCTTTTGACCCCACGCACATCCGGGTTAAGAGATACTCATCCAAGAACAATTCTCATGCCCCCTCCTAGTCATTAGCGCACGGGCTTCCAGTCGAGGCTTTTACGTGTTGACCCCCGGTCGAGGGGAGTCTTGGGGACCGTTTCCACGTTATAGTCTAACCTGAGGCTTTCAGATTCCCAAACCTTTTTTGACCCCAGATTGGTTGCATGTAAACGTGATACTAGAGGGGGAGGTAATCGGGACCTTCTTCCGTGCATTTCTACGCTCCCCTCCCGATCCCCCCGTTGTTCTTTCGTCTCCGGGGGACATTCATCCCTTCCCCTTCGCCCGTACTTTTGGTAAATTTCTCCTACTGATCGCCTAGAACAGTCTCGCTCTCCATGTGTGAGCTCCTCTCCCCCCCCCCTCTTTATTTTCCCTCCCTACCTTGTCTACTCTCTCGCTCTCGTGCTCATACATGACCCGGCCGACCGTTTCGATCAACGGCCCCTCACCATCCCCTCCCCCCCCGCTTCCCTTTGATGTCTTCCAAGTGGCGCCTGGGTCCCCAAGTCATCGATCTTAATTTGGTTTGTAAGACACTGTCCCACACGACCAAACCCACCTGTCTCTAATTCGGAGTTGTCACACGCCATTAGGCGCCTAGAGTAAGAGCCGGGCTGTCGAAGAACGGGTTTGGTCTTTTTTTTCGGGGCAGACGGAGACCACCTTGGGTCGCGCACAAACGGTTAACCCTCAACCCTTCAGTGCCTGGTTTGGTGATCCTAGGGCTACCCCTCCCGTCTCCATAGGTCCCGTTGACAAACCAGAACCCCCCGCATTTTGAGCGGTTTTTTATTCGTATTTGTTTTTTGACGTTAGTTTCCTGTCCGTGGGCGACTCTGACCTTTTCTCTGCCGTCCCTCACACTCCTTGATTCAGCCCCAAGACCGTTTTCTGGCACTTGACGTTTTGTTTTCCTGTTCCTTCGGCCTAGGGAGGGCGCCGGCCATTTTTAATCGGATCTTTTCGCGCCTCTCGCCATTACCAAACATTCAACCGTCGAAGTTCCACGAATTCAAAAAGCAGTGGTGTTCTTCAGATCGTTTTTTTCTCCGCGGACCCGTTTCTTCTCACGGGCTGCTTCGTTGTTTCACCTCCTCTGAAGGAGCAGCTGTGGAGAGCCTGGTGCTGAGGCGCTCCCTCTATGCGGCCTGGTGCTCCTGTCGGGTCTGTTACCCCCCCGTGCTCTGTCGGCGCAGCCGATCCCCACCGTGGCTCCCCTTGATTCCAGCCACCTCAAAAGTATTTTTGCGCCCTGAATGGCGTGCAAGGCGGACATGACGGTCTTGGCGCAGGACGCTGCCGTCGGGCTCGATTTTACCTCCGCGCCCGTCGCACTTTCTGACCCCTTTCACCCCCCCACCGAGTAAAAAAGGCCCCAGTTCAGTTTGAATCATGATAGAGTTTGTAAAGGTTTAGTTGGTCTCTGGACCTCTTTGGATTGCTCACTCTATGTCCGAGATTCTCCTCAGAAGCCCCTAGGTTTTGGGACTTTTGTCGTCAATTCCCCGTTTCTTTGAGACCAACATGGGTCGCTTCTTCTCCCCCCACGAGATACTACCTTTTCTGTGTTTATGTCATCCCGCTTTCCCCAGGGTCTTTTCTGCCTCCATGTGGACTTGTATCCCCTGTATTTGATGTCACCCGGTGATGGGTTTTTTTAATGCAGACCGTATTGATCATTCCTGCGTTCCCCCCCGCCATCTCCTCTGTTTGTTGGAGGATGGGCATGTGAAATACAGGGTCTTTCTGTTCCCCCCCCCCCCCGGTGACAGCTGATTAGGATTGCTCGTAAACGCGAGGCAAAATTTTTTTTTTGAGACCCCAAAGCATTTTAGTAATGCCCAGGCATCCCCCACCCTTTTTCCCTCCTTCCCCCCTGTTCCGTTGTCCGGATGGCTGACGGCGGCCCTGGGAGACACTTCGGTGCTCTGTTTCTTACAAAACAAGTGCTTCCCCCTCCACGAGAACACAAGTGACGTTCCTCGAGACAGGTTTCCCCCCCTCTTGGCGGCCTTTTTAGGGTTGGGCTAACTACCGTAGTAGGTGTTTATGTACCCTTCCCTAGCAAGGTACCTTTGTCTTCTCACGACCTTATAAACTTTCTCCTGTCGCCCTTCCGTCCCTTTTTTCCGTTTTATTTCTTGGGCAGCCTACGCCGGTGATCGTCGGGTGCAGACGCACTGCGGTAACGGGAGTCGCTCTCCATTCCTCCTTTACACGCCATTCCAGTGAGACCATTGGCTGCTAACCACCCCGCGTTGGTTAGAATCGTGCCATCGTGACATTTGGCCCGTCTTTTTTTTTCGACTCGTCTGCATCCCAACCGTTTCCCTGCGATGAGCTAACCTCCCGTTGTGAGTTCGGTTTGGGTCCTCGATCCCGGGGCGTGTCTTCTTCACCCAGGGGCGACCCTCATTTCGGATGTGAACCCCGAGACCCCTTTCTTTTGAACGCCACAACGGTAGACGGGACACCCCCGCATAGTTTAGGTGATAACTGTCTCAATAGGTCCTTTAGCACGCCGGTTCGTCGTTTCAGTTTTTACTAAAACTCACGCCAACGGTTTTCCTCGAGGCCCAGGGGGCTGGGTTTCGGACGGGTCTGTTACCCGTTTTCCGCGACTCAAAAACCGTTCTTTTTGCCCGGGTTTGCCGAGGGCTCTCTGCGGTTTCGCCCGGACCACGGGCGGTTCCGCCCTGGGTGAGAGACCCCCCATTCCTCGACTTCCCCCGCGTATTTGAGCGTGACTTCCCCCGAGAAGACTTGACCTTTGTCCCGTTGGTCCCCCTGCCCTTGGGAACGGTCCCCCCTCAGACTTATGTGCGTGCTTGTTTCAGTCGGTAGGCCATGGAGGGACCCCCCTCCACTGTCCTTTTCCTTCCCCCGTCGGCCAGTGACCGCCGCCCCCTGCGTTCGTCGCCCTTTCACAAGAAGTATACTGGGCAAGGTTTCTAGTCTCTCGTTTTTGACTGGCGGCACTTGTAATCTCCTTGGAAACCCCTCTTGCTCCCCCCCCCCCCTCCCTAGACCGAAGGCCCCTATTGACTAACTCTTTAACCTGTTTGGCGCTTATGTGGAGCCCCCTGGTTGGTATACTCACGCTCGCGTTGACGCCCTCGGGGGACCGCCCTGGCTGAGGCGGCTTTCTTGCCTTACTCGAGTTTTTCTGCACTCGCTCGCACCGCCATCTTTTGGGTATTTTTCCCTTGTTCGGCATCCCGGTTCCGCTCGGACGGCCCTGCAGGTCTTTTTCTTCTTTTTTGCCACAGTACTGGACCTTTTTTCAAGAACTTCTACGTTTTTCACCCCCCCCCGCAGTGGAGTCATGCCATGGACGTCCCTACCCCATCCGAAGTAGGTTTTGATCGATTTACCTTCGTTCCGTCCCAGACACAGCTATTCCCGCTACGGGAATTCGTGTAACTCACGGCCGGCGTGCCCCTCCCCCCGTGCATAGACACCGACGCTTTTACGTAGGTCAACAAAAACTTCACGGTCCTGTTGCCCCTTTGGATGTCCTCGTAGTCGTAAGCAGGCCCGTTTCACACTGGACCTTCTCCCGTCTCCCCGTTTTTTAATAGGCTTGTCCTTGATTTCTGACTAGTAAGGAAGCGGATGGGTACTATATCTTCCACATCCTGCAGTTCACCCCCCCCCCTTGACGTTCCCTTGCTCTCGTCGAGAAGGGAATGGTTTCAAGAAGGGCCAGACGGGCCCGATACTTGTTCCTTCAACCCCCCCCCCCCCCCCCCCAACGCACCCCCCCGGTGGAGTTGTAGTTTACCCGCCCGTCGTTGGCCTTAAACTTGGATAACCCTTTTTCCCGCCGCGTGGTGACGGGAACGGTTGAGGTCCGAGAATGACCTTACCCCCCCAAAAGGAAGCTCTCGGACAAAACCCAAGGGGAATTTGCCGGAGGCTAATTCCCTGGTAAAATATCGCAACCGTCCTTGCATCCATTCTGCCTCGGCATGTACGTATGGTTTTTTTAGACGTGCTTTTTTTTCCCACGTTCCCCTCCTATGCTACCACACAAAAAGGGAGGACGTTTAAACCCCGAATACAGGAGCTTTTTTCCCTGGTCTTTTATCGTGATGCCTTTTTGTAGCCCCCTTACTTCCTCGGGGAGTGAGGGCTAAGGGTATTTTCTCATAGGTCTCGGGGTGGGCTGAGGATGGAGGCCCCAACAATTTGCCTTGGTGCTCGCCCCAATCGCATGGGTAGGTGCCGCTGGTTGGTACCCCACGCGCCTTACCTTGTTTGGTGGTGGGAACCAAGGGGGGGTTTTTCCCCTGTTTCGCGGTTTAATCCACAAGACTCGATATCTCTTTGAGGGTCCCCCCCTATTTGTCTTTTTGTCTTGGTTTACCTGGTAACTTTGAGGGGTGCCCTCGTCTGGGACGCTGACCCCCTTCTTCACTCCGGCCGGGTTGTGTTTGCCTTGAAGCGCTGTTTCTCCTGCGCTTTTCTCCCGCAGTTTTTTTCCCCGAGGCAAGGCCATTTTCAACTAGTACCTGTTTGTTCCCATGTTCTCTTTCCCTCTTTCCCATGCCCAACGGCCCCCCCCCCGTGTTTGAGGTACCACCTTGGTCGTACAAACCCAAAATAAACACCCAGTATTTTTTTTTCTCCAAGTGGGGGATTGACGGTCCTTTCTTAACCTTCCCCGATGCTCCCGTCTAACGGCCTTCTTTTCGGGGCCTGGCCGTGTGTTGTTTGGGGGTTTTTAATCCAGCATCCCCGCGACTTTTCTCTTTTCGCTTTCAGCCGTCGTTCGTTTTTTTCCGTCCCGTGCTTTTCCGGTGCTCCCCTTTGTCCGCCCGTAAGGAAGGACGACTTCATCCCACTGGCGCGTACCGGCCCCGGCAAAGTCAAATTTGTTGTAGTCTTTAGTTATCTTGACCCCCACTCCCGCCTTGCCGCAATTTCCCTCGACTAGCAGCAAGGACTGGTATATTCTCAGTACAGCAGACTGATGTTCACCTTCGCACGGGTATTGAAGAAACTCAGGGGAAGTTCGGAAATGCGTTGATGGAGACCGATGATGGGGCTGGGGGCTGCGCCCCGTGGTGCGGCCGGGCGTCTTATTCCTGAGGAATTTTAGTCAATCCCTGGGTATTCTTTCCCTCGATCTCGACGATTTGGCTAAGAAAGCTTTATGACTTTTTTCCCAAAGGGCCATCCGGGCGCCCAAAAAAGTTGACGGGATTTCAGGGAGAGGTGTGCCCGATCGTTTTATCTTGAAACCCCAACCTACGCACTACGCTACAAAATCTATTAAAAGGAGATTGACTCTTTACCCTTAGGATAAGCTGGAAGACAGACCTACGTTGCGACATAGTTCACCCGGATCTGAGTGAGAGAGTCAACCGGAGTTTGGGATTTTCTGGTTTTCCAGTACACTCTACTTCCGAGGCAACAAATGAACCTTCCGAACCTTAAGTCACGTGTCTTTACCTGACGGCTGCCAGACGGTTGCCGGGATTTTTACTGTGGGGAAAGTCTTTTTTGACTGTGCTTTGGTGTAGAAACATCAGGCTAAGATTCCCTTTCCCGCCTCTACTCGCCGGATGGCCGTTTTTTCTGCACTGGTTTCCTGGGTTCACCCCCGTGGGCTGGCTGGGTTTGAATGCAGTAAACCGACATCCCCGGCGTTGGACGATGCGGCTTTTCTTTTTCTCCATGCATGAGCAGACGTGTGGTATTTTTGCTGGGGGAGTCCTCTGTCCTAGATAGAACAATTTGTTTGTCCCCCGAGTTAGTGGTTTTGATTTTATCGCTTACCTTATAAAATAGAAGTTCTTACCAAAACCACCAGTCCCCCGTTTTTCTCGCGACTTGTGGGGGTGTTTGGGTATGCGTGTTTTTAGAGTTTGTGGGGTTTGGTTGTTCTTTCATTTTATTATCCCCCCTGAATGCCGTGCTTTTTACAAGGTTTCCCGATAATTAAAAAACGGTATGCGAACTCTTGACATTTCGCTCCTGACCCTTCCTTTATAGCAGTGCTATAAGCCCAAAGCGCCCCTTGGTTTCTTCCGAACGGGCCTGTGTCTTTTTCCATTTCATTTCAGCGGGGCCCCAGATGGCCTTGTTCATTCTAGATTCATTCGAGCCTGTGCCTCGATCCACCCCACCGTCACCTGATTGTAGCTCAACCATTCCACTAAATCCAGACGTTGATGACTCGTTTTCCGTGGAGGTTTCCTGGCACCTAAGGGACTATTGTCCCACAGAGCCACAGTTTGGGCGTGTTCGCCGCGGGTTATGGCGCTCCTGACGGCCTCGTCCGTTCTTGTGGCTCCCGTAAAATCTTTCTGTCGCGGTTCCAGGGAAGATCCATCCCTGGCTATATGCTTTTGCCCCCTTTGCCCACGCTTTTTTTCTCCAAACCGGAGCAGCGAACGGGGAACCCTTTTTCCGTCCCGCGGAAGAACTCTGTGTTCCGAGGTTACTCAACGACTCGGGATTCGCACCCCTCCAAACAGTCGGTGAACGGGCAGTTCAGACTGGTTGTCCCCTTCTTCTCAAGACGATCCCCCGTTTCAGTGAGAGTTCGGGCATGTTGATTGGGGTAGCATCGGGCGATTTGATCCGGCCCTCCTCCTCCCCCCCCCGCGGACCATCCCTTTTTTCTTGCTTTTGCGACCTGACGGGGTGGGGAGACACCCTTTTTGTTCTCTTTCGGTTGTTCCTACATTCCTGGTTCATGCCCTCCCAGTTGTTGGATTTTTTCTGACTTGGCCGTAATCTTGTCCCCCTTCCTCAACGGTCTTTGGAAGGGTGGTGGGACTTTTTCCTCAGAACATGATTTAGAGTTTCGCCCGTCCCCCCCCTCCCCTTTCTTCCTTTCTCTTTTCCCATCCCTTTTTTTTTTCGTTTCCCTTTGAGATGGCTTTTTTACGCTCTGCTCGAAATACAGGTCGATTCCCACCCGGGAGTCGCCCCTGTATGGACCCTTTTTTTTCGTAGCTCAGGCCACCCTTGGAGCCCGACCCTTTCCCCCCCCGAGACCCCCCGGATCAGCCCGATACCATTTCTCGTCAGGGTCGACTGCGCCCTCCTTCGTTTTGCCTTTCGCCGTGCAGTCCTTCCCTCTCTTCTGCGCCCCCATCCCCCCCCTTCTGCCCCTCCGCAGCCCGAACTTGATTCGTTTGAGCCCGTTTTCTTCTCGGCCTTTTTTTCCGATCTTTGGACCGCGCGTTTTTAGTGTTTACCTCGTCCCCTTACCACAGAGGTATGGGGGACCGCCCCACCTGTCCCCATTCCCCCCTACGTGCCTCCTTCCTTTTTCTCTGGCATGCAGGCAGGCCAGTTTTATATTTATGAGAACCCCGGACCCTGCCCCTCGTACCAGCTAATGGAACACTCAGAGAAGATCTCAGGGTATGATCCATTAAGTGCAATCCCCCCCCACCGCGCCTCCGTAGTTTTACTCACCGCAAATGGGTCGTTAGTTTTAAGTCGCAATTCCCTGGGGCTGTTAAGTTCGTGTCCCCCTTTTCTGGCGGGCCACGGGGATCTTGTTTTTTATTTGGATGGCCCTCGTTTTCTTTTTTTTTTTTGCGAGGTCCAGGTTGCCCTTTTCCCCCAGTTGACGCGCTCCCACACTGAGGGCCCAACCAGTCTTCACGCAAAATGTTTTCTTCTTACAAGTCGATGTGGTTGCATTTAAGGGCACTGCTTTCCCTCTTTAGCCCCGCGTGACGGGATAGGCCCTACCTGTACAAGAAACCTGCAGGGTGCTTCCTCTGCAAAGGCTCGCTCGAAGGACGCCCCAGGACGGCTTCAGCCATTCCCCCCAACGGAACTTGGCGCCGAGTGATGGGGATGGTTTTTCCTTGCCCCGTTTCCCACCACTCGGCCCCTTCCTGCGCGGCGCGCACTCTTTTCCGAGATGCCCTCCCGTAGCTTTTTTTCTTGGACGGTCGTTCACCCCCCCCGGTTGTAAAAGTGCCAGTTGGCGTTCCTTGTCAATAAACGTTCGGCCGATTTTATTTCTTTCACGCCTGGAGTCGAAACCGCCCCAATATTGACGACGGCCCCGAGGAAACGTCCCCCCCCCCCCGCCGCCCCTTCTTTTTTTCGTCGCGTGTCACCGCGGACATAAAGTACTGTTTTTTTGAATTTCGGATTTTTTCGCATTCCCCCTCACTCCCCCTCCATGCCCCCCACCCCCCTCATCGCCTCGTCGATGACTAGTTTTCTCAGCCGGATTCGTTTTCTTTCTTTAGGGCACCTGTTAAGACCCGCTTTTAGGCGTGTTTTGGCCCCATGTGGATGGCAACTCTCCGCGGAGGTCTGTGTACTTTCTAATTGCTTTCAGCAGAGAACAGCAAGACGAACTTGTTAATGGGGGCTTCTCTTTTCTGGAATTGTGGATTTTTCCCCCTCGGCCTAGAGCATTTTAGCTGATCGATGTCACAAAGGGCGGAGTCAATCTCCTCCACGAACTTGTAGGCCACCCCCAGTATGGCCAAACTGTGACTAAACCCCCAAGGCGTGGGTTTCTAGTTTCGTCTCGATAAACCAACCAAATGAGAGTTACCTTCCCCCCTTGCCAAGAAACCTCCCTTTCTCTCAAGTTTGAGACAAGATTCATCCCCTAATGGTCCGACCTCAGACCCGAGTCCTTTTGTTGATTTTCCCTTTTTTCCCCCCCCTTTCCGCTGGATGGTCTCGTCGAATCAGGCACCCACCCCAGTTCCGCCCACACCCTTGCAATGAGCCGTCTTTCCCCCTCCGGTGTCTCCCCGATGCGAGGCTCGCGAGGAGGGTATGATTCCACCCCCACGACCGTACGTTCAACCCTTGCCTTTTTTCCCTTCTTGCCGCAACCCTGGAGGGGAAGGGTGCGCTGCTGACAAGCCCGGTCGATTTCTTTCGGTCTAAAAGGTGGCGTTGTTTTCTTAATTGCAACGTCCTTTTTTCGTGGTGACCGTAGGATTTGCGACTCTGGCTTCTTTCTCGCCTGTTTTGGCTTCGCCGGCTGATGCAGCAGTCCCAGGCCAACCTGCCCCCTCTTTATTGCACCCCAACTCGGGAATTTTAAGATTTTCGTCAAGTCCCGGCCCGCGTTTTTCTGACGCGTTCTTTTCCTTTCTACGCCCCCCTTGCCCCTCGGGAAGTTATGGGAATTGTTCCCGTTAGACGCCCTAGTGCTGAACTCCCACCCACGGATCGGTTTCTCTTTCCCTCCCCGCCGGCCCGTATATGAAGGAGAAACTCTTTTTTGGTTTTTGTTTTTCCATCTATAGATTTTTCCGAGACCCCCCTTTTGTTTTCCTTTTTTTAGGATTCTGCACAACTTTGGAATGGGTGCTTCCCCTCGCCTTTTTGGTCCTTTTCCCCCTTTGAACTGGCAGGGCCTGGGAAAAACGCTCCGACCGGCGTTTGGTTGGCTCTTCCTTTTCCCCCCCAGCCCTTGCCGTTTACCAGTTTTTCCCTGTACCGTTTCCATCCCTAGAGGCTTGTTAGACGGTCGTCCTCCCCTTTTAATTATGGAAGTCGCTGTAAGATAACTCAATTCCGACGGCTTTTTAGGTTTCCTGGCATTTTTTTCCTTTTGACCCTGCTGCTCGCCGGCAGGCGCCACCTTTTCGCCGAGCCAGAGGTCAAGTAGAACAAGAGTCTTTTTTTTGCCTTTGGTTCCTAGTTTTCTCCCCCTCCCCCCTTGGTGCTACACACAAAATGTGATCAGGAGTCCCTAATATTACCCTTTCTTTTTTCTTTCGGTGTCTCGTAACACCTTCCGGGGACGCAGTCGCAATTTCATTGACCCCTTCCCCTGTGTGATTCATGGGATGTATTGGAAGTAGAGGACTTTTATTTTCCCCCCCCCCCCCCTCCCCTCTCGACTTCCCTTTTCTTCCGGGGGGCGGTTGAGCCGTTTCCGTTTATAACGGCTTTTCCCCTGGCCTGCGGTCGGTCGCTTGCCCGTAACAGCCTTCGAAGGGTTTTTACCTGCCGGTACACCCCAACGCTTCCTTTTTCTTTCCCTAACCGTCTCGGATGGCCCCCTTTTGTCTCTCCCCTCTCCTCCATTTCCCTTCTGCCCCGTCTCTCTCGTCTCACCCATCCTCTCTTCCTACGCCTGTTCCCCTCGCCCCACTTTCTCCGGTGTTTTGTCCCTCTGCTTTCTCTCTCCGCCCCCCCTCGCTTTTCCTCCTCGCGGCGACCTGTCTTCCGAGAAGAGTTCGTCTGCCCCAAAGATTCGCTGCGTGTTGGCCCTTATGACCCCGTCCTCTAGGACGAGCAACCGGATTGCCCCCCGTGTCTCACCCGCGCCCGGTACCACCCGCCTTGATCACCCCCGTGGAAGCATGTACTGCGAGGTCCTACGTGTACGTGACCCCCCACCGAACCCCGGGTGATTCCCAGCCGGTTAGGATGCAAAGAAGAGTGGGTTGACCGGGTCTCCTGTTGTGCCGCTGGCTTGCTTGCTGACTTGGGTCATAGAGAGGATTACTCGACTCTCTCCTCTTTCCCGCGTCTGCGCAAAACCCCAAGTGGCCTACTGCTCCACAAAGTACCCTATAGGATGTGGAGGGCAGGTATCTCTCATCATTTTTCCCTTCCATGCCGGTTTACCAATTAAGTCGGGTCAGCTTAATAGTAGTCACTGAAGAGCTTTGCAACCCAATATCAAAATTTATGAGAAGAGCCTGGCCTCCTCCTCCTTGATGAGAATCATTCCAATCCTGGCCGAGTAGGGTTGGTTCTTGACACCTGGGGATGGTTTTTTGTTCCAGGGTACATTGATATCCTGAGCCCTCTTTTGCCAAACACCGCTTCTGAATTTCAGCCGGTGTTTCTAGTGCGACGCCCGACCAGGGGGCTGTTCAAAGGTTTCTCCGGAGAAAATTACGATTTGACGTTTGTGTTTTTGACATCCGTTCCCCTTCCTTTCGTTTCTCCCTCCCCAACCAAAGCCCTCCCCTTGGCCTGTGGTGATCTGGTGCCCCCCCACGTGGTGCTGGCCTGTTGACAATCTTTGCTTTCTCTTGTTTTTTGACACCCCTCCCCCCCGCCCTTTCTACGGAGTTGCCGCTCCTTCGGAGCCTTTTTCTCTCCCCCGTTCGTGTCTTGCAGAAACTGGTTCTGTTTTTTTCCTATCCCCTCTCGTACCACCTGGAAGAGACTATAATCCCAACAGGTGTGTCTCGTTTTGTGTCTTCTTTTTGAAGTCAGTCGTCACGTTCTCACAACAACCAGGGCCTGCCTTTTAGATTCTTTTTTTTTTTTTTTTTTTTTTTATTCGCCCCCTTTTCCCTTTGGTTCCCTTTCTGTCGTTTTGATCTTTTCCCGTTATTGGTCTCCGCGATAATGAGCACCGGTTTGGCCTTTTTCCCCACCCCGGTACTTTTCGTCTCGAAAAATGACCGTTGGTTGTTGATATACGGTTTGTGAAGGGTCCCTTTTTTTTTCCGCTTCGAGTCTCGGGTCCCTCCCTTTTTTCCCTTTTCTCTTTGGTCCCAGGCGCCATCGGACTTTTACCCCCCCGATACCCGCCGTTGCTCTCCAATTCCCCGACCGGCCCCCGGGATTTTTTTTCTCGCGGGATACTTTATAGAGCCAAGCCCTTCGCGGACCAGGTTGGTTTGGGTCGCGGTGTTGCGCGTGCTGTTCCGGGCTCGGGTTCATTTTAGTGAGGCGGCTGTTCCTATTTTTCGTCTCCGTCAGTTTTTTTTTTTCTTTTTGAGAGTCACCGGGTTTGCTCGACGTGCCCCCCCTCAGGCCCCCATCCCTTTTCACGGCTTGGCAACGGCGCCCTTCGGCGGTTTGCCCTGAACTCCAGGCCCTTTGAGTGTTAGTGGGTACATCGGGTCTCCCTAACGTCGGCTTCTTTTTCAGCCTCCCCAAACAGCGAACCCAGGACCCCTCCCTTTGTTCACCTGATCGAATCACTTAGTTTCCGCTTTCGGGGGACTGTTTCCTTCCCCTGAGGGCCCCCGATGGTTCTCGCCGTCGGCGAAAAGGCACGTTCTTCTGGTGGCATATTTTCGACCTATTGGATTTTCTTCCCCCAGTGTAGCTGTTTCTCCCCTGGGGCGATTATACCCTAGTTCTCTCGCGTTTCCGGGTCTAACTTTCACAGGCGGACGAGGCCAGCACTTCTGGTACCATAGCCGCTTGTTTATGGCTGTGGGGGGTACCATACGTTCCCCCTCCCCCCTTCTCCGCCGCGTTCCCCACCCGC
>Ga0179593_1513267_pt1 | contig 13325 bp, 18 predicted proteins | sample CZODoug2_1_08_16_FD_185931 | JGI IMG/M metagenome (GOLD analysis project Ga0179593, IMG submission 185931) | Vadose zone soil fungal communities from Angelo Coast Range Reserve, California, USA - CZODoug2_1_08_16fungal (PacBio error correction) | ecosystem: Environmental > Terrestrial > Soil >... | reverse complement strand
TCCTCCTGCGGAAGGTTTAGTGAGGTTATTTGACAGAACTCCAGCCGAGAGCCCAGGCTTATGCTCTATTCTTTCCTGGATCCTATTTGCAACTCCTTCTCTTTTTGCTTGTTTTGGAGTTCGCCGTGAACCCTTGCATTTTTTTTTCCTCTCACACAAATTTACCTTAGCTGTGCTAAAGCTGTTTACGTTTCCTTTTACTCCCCAGGTGGAATTCTCCGTGTAGGGCCCTGGCGAAGTATCCCTGATTTCCCCGACTTAGTAACCATTCCAAATGGACTTTATCTTTTGGCCTGCATGCCCCCCCCCCCCCCCTTTCTCTCCAGCCCTCGAGCCCAAAATCTTTCCTTTTAGGACCCATTACGAGAGGCACTTCTCTTCCCCCTCGTCCGTTCAATCCCATCCGATGAATTCTACCTCACTTCTTTGAGCCTTACGAACTCCTTACTCGCCTCTTAAAAAGCTTCTCATCTCCTGGCAGCCAATTTTTCTCGCCGCCCCCCCATCAGTCATCAGGCCTCCGAGTGAGATCTCGCCCCTGCTCTTACTGACATTGCACTCGTACGGCCCCAGAGCATCCCTCCATCCTCCCCCGTTTGAGTAGATTGCCTTGCCTCTATGCGTCCGTTCACATTGGAACTCATCTGTTTTCAGCACCTTTCTTGTACTGTCTATTGATTCTATCCGTACGGCCTCTTAAACAGAGTGTCCTCTTTATTAGCTCTCTTATTTCGAGCTCCGAGTGTTGGAGAATTCCATCTTTTAGTTCCTCTCCGGATGTGCTCACGATATCCCCCTTCCTATGGCCTTTTTCACCAACTCAAAGTACAGATGTGAGGGATTGTCTTAGAGAGTTTTCCCCCCTTTTACGATTCAATTTTTCCCCCCTACTTTGTTTTTGCCTGTTTACGTACCCGCAGAATTTCGGTCCAGCTTCATGAACCCTTAGGGCCACCTGAAGGAAACCCAGAAAGTCAACTCTTCCGCCGAAGGCGGGATGAGGGGAGCCCGGCTTCCCCCCGGCGGATGTCTCCCAATGAAAACAACACTTCCCACTCACGGCACCTGAAGAATCGGGCCCTCACTGCAGTCAGCTGTCCCTCGCCAATGGCTTCTGGCCCCCCCTTACGTCCCCTTACCGGCTTAGTCGTCCCTACACACAGTCACCCTCGCTTCTCTTCTTCAAAGGACCTTGAGTTTGCTTCTTCCTCACAAAATGTTTTTTCTCCGAGAAATCTTCCGACAGAGCTCCCCTCCCCACCCCTTCCCCCTTTATTGGTTCGTGGATGAAAACACCCATTCTCTCCTGCAAACCTTTTTATTGCCAAGATAATACTCCTGCACAAGCCTGTGCACCTCCAGAGTTCCTGCGCACGTTTATCCCCCCCTAGACTCCCCAATCTACTTTTCTCCAAGCCCTGCCGTTCCCCCCATTTATGAGGGAGACCACCGGACAGAGCGCCTTCCAGTCCCCCTCCTCTTCCCTTCCCGCAAAAAATGAACCCTTTCCTTTTTAACCCTGTTCTTAGAAGCTACTAGCTGAGACGCGGTCTCCCGCCGCGCAGATACAACCCCCTCTTCTTCCCCCCCATAGCTGGTAGGGAACGCTCCCCCCCCTGTCAACACAGGCTTCATAAGAACCGAATTTTCCGTCCCGTCCCCCGCGATTCGCTCATTAGCCAGAAACGCCCCCTGCACCAAAAGACACTTTTTTGAGGTCGATATGGCGGTTTATGCCTTTTCAGGTTGGCGGAGTCTTTGCGATCGTGGCGGGGTCCGTCTTGTCTGGGTTCTCATTCTCTGCGCGTTTTTCCTCTTTTCGTTGCTTAACAGCTTGCACGGGCATTTTTTATTCTTCCGATCTTCTCGGCGCAGCAGCCTGTCTCGGATAAAAAAGCTCTCTAGCGACTTTCTTTTCCTCCCCCGAAACTGCTTTGTGTCGCGCGTCAGGGACTCCCTGTACTCCCCTTTTTGGCTATCTTTTTCCGGAAGTCTTTAAATCTTTAGACGAGATGTTAGATTTCCCCCCCCCCCCAATGGTGGGGATCTTCAGGAGTTTCATTCATGCCTTTCTTCCTCTTCCCCCTCTTCCCCCTTTCCCTTTCCTGATTGAGATTCCCCGTAACTTTAGGGTAGTGCCCTCGTTCCCGAAAAGACCCCCCCTGATGTGGACTTCCCTTCATCCGGACAGGCCCCACCGCGGAAGTTTTTCCTCACCCTGTTTTCTAGGCTTGGAGGTTATGGGCCAAAATGGAATCTGGCCCTCGGCGCCCTACTTGTTTTCTGGCCCTCGATTTCGCCTGCTCTTTTTTTCTTTTCTCGACTACCCCCTTCCCCTTTTTTACTGGGCTGGCGATCGTTCGAGTTACCTTTTCATATGGTTTCCGAGCACCCAAAAAAAACTAGATATCCTTCTTTCCTCCCTCCGTTTTGTTTTTTCTGAGTCGTTCTTTTTTCCCCCGTCCCCATCTTTCCCACGCCGAGCCGATGCCCCCTGCAGTACCAACTGCTTAGTTTCGGTCCCATATCTCATTCCTCAATTTTGCAAAAAGTCTGTCTGCGCTCTCTTTCCCGATCTTTCAACCACAAGAAACTTCCGCCGACCCGTGTGGTTGACTGACCCCTCCCGCTTGTGGATGCGCGGAAAATATTGGCCCGTCCCCCCCCATCTGGACTCTTTTTTTTTCCCAACTCTCACCCCCAGGACGCCGGCCTCCCCCAAGATTCCCGTGTTTCTGTCCGTGGGGGCTTGGAAGCCCCCTCTGGAGGGCGTCCCCCAACGGGTGGGTCTGCCCCCCCGGTTCTGGGTTTGTGTTTTTTTTTTTTTTTTTTTTTTTTTTTTTTTTTTTTTTTTTTTTTTTTTTTTTTTTTTCTCCCCTACTCTTTGAAGTTTACCCCCGGAAAATCGATTTCTTTCGCTACAGTTTTTCCTCCCTTCCTTCCTTCCGCGCTTACACCTCTTTCCTCCAAACTACGAGATTTTTTGAGCAAGAAGTCTCTCTGTTCTGACCCTTCTTTTCCTAAAAGCAACTCGTCTACTTTTCCTCCAACCTTTTGACCCTCTGAAACTTTTGACAGAACACCTACATCTCTCCCTTCATGCCTTGCGCTGACAGCAGTCCCAGAGAATGAGCCCCCCCCCCCCCCCCCTGAAACATTTCGCGACATAGAAGCCCCTTGGGTCTTTTATTTTGCTGGTGCGGCAGTATTTGGCTCCGCCCCCTCCTCGCGATCCTTCGATTATCTTCATCCCTTGTTTTTCTCTTGTGGTACCCCCTTTGAGTCTTTCCTTTCTCTTTGCATGCCGTGGTTTGCGATTCCCTTTGTTCTTTCCTCCTTTCCCCCTTCTCCCTTTTTTTTTCCCCCTTCATATTTTTCTTTTGGAATCGTGTTACGGGACTAAGGGTAGCTTGCCTTGGGCCCCTTCAATTTTTTCTTTTTCCCTTAGTGTCTTGAGTCTTCGTTCTGTCTGGGTAGCTTTGTTCCATGCGGAACCATTCCTTTGTCCTGTATATTGGCGACCTCCCACTCACTGCATTAGTGTCCCCCCCCAGAGTAGTTTTGGCATCAAAGCTTTTTCAATTGCACTTGGAGCCTTTTGCCCCTCTCTGAGCTCTCTTCTGACGCATATCCAACCCCCTTTTGTGCGCACCTCCCCTTTAATTCTCTCACGCTTCGGCGATCTTTTGGCGACTGCATTAGTGTCAAGTGACTCTTTTTGTTGACTTCCAAAGCATGAAATTGGGGGCGCCACTATTTCCCCGATAATGTGATCTTTTTCTTTCGCTGAACGATTGCCGTCCTGCTCTGGTTTGGCTGGTCTTTTCTATGTGTATTCTTTACTACTGCCCGGAACAGGCTGCGACGAGTTCTTTCTTTTCCCAGCTTTCTAAAGGTTCTCGAAAGGTAGGGCTGCGAGCGTTGCCCCTTTTTTTTATCCCCTTCAAGGCTAACAATTCCCAAACCACCCAGTTAAGTTTTTTGAAGATTCCCACCTTATTCTCCGACCTCGCTTTCCCAGTCCCCCTTCCCTCCGAAGAAGTCATGTAGCATAGAAATAAACGATTTCATTATCCATCAATATTGACCCCTCCTCCTTCGACCTCATCCCTTTTTCGCCATCTCCGATCCTTCCCATAGGCACTCACGATCCTTTACAGGAAACCGTGTTCCTTAGAGGCCGCCCTATCCTCCTGACCGCTTTCTCCGGAGCCCTCTCCTTCTTTTTCTACGCCCCGTTTGTTGTTTCTCTTTCTTCTTGGACCGGCCCGCCGGCCCCCGGAAAAGATTTCGCCTGCTCCGAACCGTTCCTTACCTGCTGGGTTTTCTTCTTCCGGCTGGGGAACGGCATATGGCTTTCATAGGGTACGCGTGGTTTTTGAATTCTGTTCGATGCTCACGAGTTGTTGGAGCATGATAGTGGAGTCCTGGGCTCTGCGACTGCGCTTTCCTTTCCTTGCAAGTGTTTCTGAAGGGAATACCCACCGACCTGATGTTTTCTAACTTTTTGAGAGACGTGTTTCTTCTTGCAACCAAGTTCTATCGGTTTTTTCATGGTTGAGGCCCCTGCGAGGCCGAGAGACTGCAACTTTTCGGAAGGTCCCTTTCTTCCAGACTTGACAACTTTCTTTCTACTCTTGCTTTCTCTGGCAGATTTGAGATTCACGGAATTACAGGTCGTCAGCCAAAACCTATCCTTGGAAAGCGATTCAGCTGGCCTCCAACTATCCCTCTCCCAGTTCCTTTTCCCGTACGGTTCGCCTCCCATGGCATTTCTTTCAACCAGACAGCTTCCCCCCCTCCTTCCGTCGCCCGCAAATTGTCCTTTTTTATCCAGAGAAGGGATGCTTTCTGGGCGGCCCCCCCGGTCCCTCTTCCCTGTCTCCCAGCCCGAACAATGCTCCTTTTATGTCCGTTACCACCCAAAGTCTTGGGGAAAAGAATCGGCTTTTTTTTTTGGTGGGTCGGTAGACCCAGATACGCCGGCTGCCAGACACAGTAGTCACCAAATCACCCTCTCATAGTTTCCTTTTCCTCCCTGTCCTGCCCCCCCGATTGTGCGAGGGCCCCCCTTGCTGAACATTCCATACGCGACCTGCCTCCCTCCCATAAACACCATTCCCCCTTTCACCCCCCCTGAACCATGATTAGATCCGTAACGCGCTGAGCTCCACCCAGCCGGCCAGAGTTGTCGGATCGCTCCCCCTCTGCTACCGCTCTGTTTCACAACCAGAGCCCCTTCGCTTTTCCGAAATCAGTACCCGAACCGGACACCCGCGAGGGTCGGTTGCTTTTCACCTTTTTTCCTGCCCCAACCCTCCTTCCCCCACCATCCCTGGGTGGCGTAAACTCCTTCTGTCCCCCCCCCCTGTCGATGTACGTTTTTACGTTTGATGGGTTCTCTTGAGCTTTTCACGGTCCAGTGAGTTAGTCTTAGGATGATTATCTTTGCGTTGTTTAAATTTTCCTTGGAACGTGTTTGCATTCCCGGAACATTGTCAACGTCTTTTCTTTTTCACAGCAGTCGCCTAGTCCCTGCTGGGTTCCCAATCTGGACTAGTTAAGGAGATCCCTTTGGTGTTTTTTTTTTCTCTTTAGGACGTAGACTCCTCCCTGGAGCCCGAATGAAACCCTGATGTTTTCCGGTTTCCCATCCATTTTTCTTTTTCAAAAGGTGAATTTCGGAAAACCACCTTTGGTGTGTTTTATCTATCTTCCCCTTTCTTTCTGAATAAGTCACCCTTGCACCGTCGATCTTGATGCCCCGAAAATTCTGGACGCTGCGTCTTTTCCCTATAAGTCGTGAGGGTACTTCTATATTCCTCTTCCATAGGAAGGTTCCCCCCCCCTCTTCCGTTTTAACCTTGTGTAGGCTTTAGTTTCTGGGTTGTCCCCCCAAAGTTTGCCTCAGTCCCCAGAAGTTCTTCCCATTCCTCTTGATCCTCTCTTTTTCTTGAGGGAATTCCCTCCAAGCCGTTGTTACGTATGGCGATCGGTGTCGACCTTTTTGAATCTGTCCGTCGCCCCAGCCCCCCAACCCTGTGCTACTCTCTTCCCCGCCTCTTTTTTTTTTTTTTTTTCTCGCGAGTTTGTTTTCTCGAAACCCGTTAACTTTTTCCCTTCTTCGAGCCCTCGCCTCCCTCTGGGGTCTTCATCGCCTCCAATCCACTCTGTCTTTCCCCCTTGCAATACACCTCTTTCTTCCGCTTGGGCCATCTATTTTGTCCCCAAACCAGACCCCTCCGCTCTCACCTTTTGTTTTCCTTCCGCTTCCTGTCCGATGACTAGACCCATACGGCCGTCCCCCCCCCATCCGACGGTGGACCCCCTTTCGTCCCCCATCCCTCTCCAGAATACCTTTTCAAGAGACGTGCAAGGTTTATGAGTGGCGGTTTTGCCTTTCGGGAATCTCTTCCCCGAATGTGTCTTCTCTCCCATTCTCCCCGACGATTTTCGGAACCTTCATTTGAACCCGGTCACCATCATCGCTTTCTTTCCTGCCCAGTTTCTTTCCCTTTCCGTCATTGACGCGCGGTCCCCCCGAAGTTCGTCGCCCCCTCTCCCACGTTTAGGGCTCTCCTCTCACCCTGCAGGCATGTTCTCTACTTGAACTCTTTCCAATGGGACTGCACCCGTCCACTGGACACTGGCAAGAAATTCCCCCCCCTCCACCTATGCTTGGCTCTCCCCGGGACACGTATGTGATCCGCAGCCCTTTTCCCTGTCCCGTCCCCTTCCAAGCACTCTTTTTTTACGCCCCCAATTTTTCTTCTTGAGCGTTTTTGCTCTTTAGAAAAAGCCCCTCTCTTGGTCTTTCCGAGGAGTTTTCTTTTTCTGCTCTCGTCTTTTCCTTTTTTCTCTTGGAACCCATGTGTGGAGAGGTTCATTTCACTCTTCTTGAATTTGCTTTCTCTGCGTACTACTCCAGCTCCGTCTCCGTTCCCGGTGTCTTCATTTTCATTTTGTCTTTTTTCCTTTCGCTTTGTTCCTTTTCCTTCCGTTCCTTGCGGGGGCTCTAACCCTTTTCTTGGTTTTTTGAGGTCCGCCTTTGGAATGTCTGCAGTGGTTCTCTGGATCTGTCTGCCCGCAGGCCCTGGTCCTTTTCTTTTTTATTATTTGGATCCTACCTTCCTGATTAGTTTTTAAGCCCGATTTTTTCACCTGTGCAGGAAGGGGTGGGGGATTCGCTTCCTTCTTTTTTTTCTTCTCCAACCACTTGGTTCCATTTTAAGACCCCTTATTTCTGTCCGATATCGATCGATTTTTTTTTTTCCTTTGTCTCACGCAAGGCTTTTTTTCCCTTGGATCGTCCGGTGAACTTAATCCCTTCCCTTGCTACGTTCGAGATAGGGATGTCCTCTGATTTTTCTTGAACTCTTTTTTTCTCTGGTCTGTGCTTCTCGCTGGCGGCCGTTTCTCTCAAATCCGCCAACTGTCCTTCTCGGCGCAGTAAGGCACGCTGAATTTTCCTTTTCCCCAGTAGGGCAGGCTACTTTTCTTTCATCTAATTTCAGCCAATTTCCCCCAACAACCCCTCCTTGTTGCTAATACCTTACCGTCTCTCCGAACCCTTCGAGCCCCCTCTTTCTGTTTTTTTTTGGGGGTTTCCGCGCCGGTCCCTTTACCGATGCTAGTCGCATAGCCAACATTATTTCCTTCACCATTCATCGAAACACGAGTCCTCCAGCAGTTAAAAGATGGCTCCGAGAATTCTCAGAGGATCTCCCCCTCTCCCCAGCAGAAGCCTGAACGCTGGTGAGGAGAGTCCAGGATCGTACTACTTCATCTCCCCCAAAAGCTCCCATGCCCCCATTAATAATTTTCTTGTTGAGAGTCCATGGTCCTTTTTTGAATTGCCCCCGGCCTTCAGTAACGCTCTTTTTCCGATAAGAAACTTTTTAGTTAGACCTTGTGAGGATTTTTCTCCCGCGACTTCGATTGGAGAAGCTTTTTTCGCTTCTGCCCCTTAGCTTCAGGGGCTTCGTATATACCAGTGTATGGCGGCCTGCCCCTAGTGGATGTCTAGGAATGCTCTTAGTCTTCTTGGCGCCGTTTTCTTCAAAAGAAACCCTTTTTCTGAGGACGATCTTTCCTTTTCCGCGATTCCCCTTTATCATTCCTGTTTTTTCATTTCCCATGGTAACTTCGGAAGAAGCCTTGCCCTCCCCCTTTGCTGAAGGCCCCCCTTTTCTTTTTCAGACCTGATTAAACTCTTGGTCCGTTTCAGGCGGTTCCTGCGGAGCGGGCATCTGGCCTCCTGACCCCACCCCCAGATCCAGTCCCCCCCCCCTGAATCGATTTTCCCCCAGCAACCTCCCATATCCTAGAGTACCCGTCTGTCTCCCCGGGCATGGTGCAAAAGCAGTCTTCCCCCCTGTTCCTTACTTAAGCCTCCCCTCGAAAAACCCAGAGATCGGCGAGGAATCTCAGGATTGGCCCGCCAAAACAGGTGGTGGCTATCCTGCCCGGCTGCACTCCTTCTCCCGCCCCCCTCCTTGCATTTATAGTTGATGAGCTCCCACCACCTCATCTGGGACACCAGATGTGTGTCTCCAAGATCCGGACCTGACCGGCACCCCTCCTTCCAATTGTCTCACTCTTTTTACGTACCCAGCGTCCATAAGACAGTCGCCGATTCCCCGTCGCCAGAATTTTAGGGTCGGGCCCCTTCCAGCGGACCACCTCCAGGCCCCCCTGAACCACTAATTCCCCCCCTCAACAATCTCATGACCTGGTCAAACACTAAAGTATCAGGTCTCTATATAGATATCTTTCGCGCGAGAGCCGTGTTACCCCCTCTTTTGCGTAGGCCGCTCAACTGGTAACCCCAGCGAAAAATCTCTCCTGTCCTTTTCCCCTGAAACGCACCTCCCCCTTCCCAATCGCTATTTGGTGCTCAAATCCTTCACCCCAGCAACGCGACAACCCCCCTAGGTCGGGCGGTCGTATTCCCACCCGGCTCTGTGTCGACAAGTGACTTGGGTGTTTCCCCTTTTATTGGGGCTCATGCTCTGGGTCCCTGGTCCTGTCCGTAGGAGCAGGATCGTTATCGAAGTTTTTAGTTTGCTTGAAACGGGTCCCCCCTATTAGATCTTCACGTTACAGCCGATCGAATGAGGTTTCTCCCCCCAACAAAGCTCTCGGTTTCTACTGTTTCAGCACGCCGGTTGCCCAGAGGCCCGGTACGCCAGTTTATTCTCCCCCTTTCTGCGAAGAACTCGCTGATTTTTCCTGTTTTCCAACCCCTTAGTTTCTCCCCCACGCTCGGAGAAATGTTCGAGGGCACAACCCTTTTGTACCTTCTTTCTCCCCCTATTCCTTACAACCGGAAAAATCAAACTTTCCCTTCCGATTCTCCTGATTCTGAGTGTTTTTTAAGCAAGAGTACCCGTTCGTGATTGCCCTTTCCCGATTACTTTTCGATTCCGTACAGGAACCGAGTAGTTTTCTACCCCCCCCGTTATACGGTGTTTCTTTTGTGACCCATCTACTTTTCTTTGCCTCGGCTTTGCTTTTGATGCTTTCCCCCAGATTAGTTTTATTGCGGCCGGCTCACCCAGCAGTTTTAAGTTTGTAAGTCTGGCTCCCCTTGCGGAATTTACCTCGGTTTCGCCCCAATCAACCCAACTCGATTCTCTTTCCCCCCTCCCGAAACGTTTTTTTTGTGAGAGCGGATCTGATTTTTTCTTTCTTCCCCCACTTTCACTTTTTGAACCAATTCGGACAGATAGCCGACGTACCACTTCTTTTTTAGGTAAGTTCCGCCCCCCCCCCTTGTGATTCTCGTCAAAAATTATGTAGTGTCTTCCCGAGGGGCCCAGATTCGTTGTCCAACGAAACCCCCCATCCTCCGCTCACCCGTGTGGTGACTTAACTCCCCCCTCCTTTTCCCTGTCCGGATGAACGCCCCCCCTTGCCTTCCCCAAACTGGACTCGTTAACCCTCGCCATCTCCCCCCTTTCCCTTTCGTAACATCTGACGTGCAAGGTATGATTTTGCGTATCTTTAGGCTTCCTTCCTCCTGGAGAACCCCTCCCCCCCTGGTTTGGATCGAACCACCCGTCGAGTTGAAGGAAAATTCCCCCCCTTGAAAACTCCCCCGCTCCAGGTACTTCAGCTTCCGTAATGACGCCGCGGCCCACCCGCCCTTCTGAACTCTCCCCCTCTTCGTTCCCCGACGTCAGGTAGTAGACTTGATTATAGATGCACTCGTTTCTTTACGCCCCGTGAAGCTTTTGACAAAATGGCCGTCAACCTCCACCTCGAGATACTTTTCTCCTTTCTAGCCCAATGGACAGTCACTCCTTCCCTACTTCCCCCAACACCCCCCCACGTACCGTTTTCCCTCCCGCCCTCCATCTATTTCCCTAAAGATTCTCTTGACCCGTTGATGGTGACTTTTGTTATCAACCGGTCTCTCCTGATTTTTTTCGGCGTTCCCCTTTTTGTCTACATTTTTTCTTCCCCTTGGTGACCCTTTTATCTCCCTCCGACGATCTGGCATTTGTGGATCCTTCTGCTCCGCTCTCGTTACCCTTTTCCCCGTCCCTCTACCAACAACACCCCAAACCCAATGCCCGGTTTCTTTTTATGTTCCTTTATGCGGGCTTCCGAGGGAATGAAGTTCCTTATGTTCTCCCTCATTTGGCTTCGGCAGGGTTGTTCCCCTTGTTGACTGCGCTGTCTTGCTTGGCCCGGCCTGCTGGCGGGCAACTGTCCTGCTTTTCTTTCCTGCTTTTTTTTCTTTTTTTTCCTTTCACCGTTTAATCGTCCCAGATCGTTTTTTTCCCCTCCCCAACTAGTTTTTTTCCCTCCCCTTTCGTAGGGGGCGGCGTCGCGCTTTCATCTTCTCGACGAAGCTCTTTAAAAACTTTGTGCTGCCCTGTGCATCTCTCTAGCACGCTAGCTCGGAGCAATTTTATTTGTACTTTCTGCCGTTTCCCTGAGCGGATTGTTTGGTGTTGTTGTGTCTTGGGGGGGGTGGTTTTTGGGGTTGGGGGCTTTTGTTTTTGTGCTGGGGGTTTTTTTGTTGTGTTGGTGTTTGTCTCCAGAGCCTGCTTTCTTCCGCCCCGACGGCTCTCGTTCGGATATGGATGACCTTTTGCTGGAAATGCTTTGCCTTTTTTATGGCTTGGTCTTTTGAGTGCGGGTCATTCTTAAATTCTTTCCCTCATGCCTTTTTTCCCCCCTTGTGTGCGCATCTTAAGTTTCAAGTATTTCCCAGGCTCGACAGTTACTCGCATACTCCTGACCTCCCTTCCAATCCCCCCAAACGATTCCTTTAAAGAATCGATTTTCAAGTATCCGACCCTCTCTCCCACATTATTCCAATTAGAGACACACCAAGAGAGCCTTGCCCACCCCTCCCCGCGCCTTCCCCGAGGCATTCTACAGACCCTCTTGATTCCTTAATCAAGATAGACGTCCTCACTCTCCTGCCTTGCAAGCAGGCCAGTAGCCCCAGCCTCATCAGGTCCCCCCGTTCCTTCACTGAGTTGATGCTGATACATCTTTTAATTGCACTATAAATGACCAAGAGGCCCTTCATACTCCTCTTCCTAAGTTGTGTGAGCTGGCGCTTTTGACGCTGCTTACGAGACTTCCCCCTCCCGATCTGGACTTCCTCCCTTCCTGAAAGTATGCTTTGGTCGTCCGCTGTCCTCGATCTGGTCGCTCAGAGGGTACGAGTGCGGCTGTGAGGAGATTGATGCTTTTTTTTCCCCGTAGGCTTATGAATGAAATCGTGTCGGTCGCGTCGATTCTCTAGTCGTTCTACTGAAAGTCCGCCTTCCATTTGACATCCCCCCCCCGAAAGAGTTTCGAGGGAGGGAGTTTCGATGCTTTCAACCCCCCCCGCACGCTAGTTTTGGTCCTTTTTTTCAGGTCCCCCATGGAGCTGCTTCCTGATTCCTAAGGCCCCCTCACGTTTTCTTGACCTAAACTCTTGCGCCTCCTGGTTTTTTGAATGAGGGCTTCCCTTTAGATTGCGGCTCCCCGATCCCCTTCCCCCCCAGAGTCCAGGTTCCCAGTTTCTTACATTTTTTGCACCATCTCGGCATCATACCTCGAGCCTTAAGCCTTGGGATCCCCCTCGGGCATGTTTATGACAGACGCTCCCCCTTTAACGCCCCGTCCCAACCCAACATTCGCTCGATCTCTTTCTCTCTCCCGAGCCTCTTCTTGCTTAGATTTTCCCCCCCCTTTTTTTTTGGGGTCTGCACTCTATGTCCTTTTGAACGCCCCCACCCTTCCAGTTTCTCTGTTGTTATGGTTAGACCCCCCTCCCTTTGCCCGAATGAGGTGTTTCACAAAGATAAGGACATGGCCCGCCCGCGCGGCCCCTCCCGACTCCGAGCCCAATCCTACCAGTCGCCTCCCCTTCGCCACGATCATCGTCAGCCACCAGAAGAGGTGCTCGGGCCTTTTCGGAAAACTTTCGGCCAGGGTACGTCGCCTGCCTCCCGGCTCCCCATTCACCATGTCTTTTCCACCCACTTCCCTTTAGACGATATAGCATGAAGGACGCCCCCTCTGCGACTCTCGCCCCCCCGCGTCTCTTTTGCGGATGATCCAACTGGGCACCCAAGCGCACAATGCTATAGACTTTTCCTTCCACGCTTTCCGCGCCTGAGGCGTGTTATCAACTGCATGTCACCTCCCACATTACGGGGCTTAACACGATCTTAGGTCGGAACTCTTGATTACGTTTCTTTTGCTTTCATAATGCTTTTGACGGCGTGGTCTGTTCCCCGTTAGTTTCTTAGTTGCAGCCTAGTTATTAGCCCCGTTTTCCATCTTTGCCAACGGTTCCATGTCCTCCTCAGACCTTTTTCCTTCCTCTACCTCCCCTTCGACATTATCTTTTTTCCAAGCGCGAGAGATCCCCCTTGTTTATCCTTCGCCGATTTTGGCTCGCGGACGTAAGTGTGTCACTCCCGTTCTCGGACAAGAAACCCCGATTCCCCCTGTTCTTCAACTTCCGAGTTAAGCTTCGGGGATTAGACAAACACAGGGTTTCGTTGATTCTAGGTTCCTTCGCATCGGACCCACCTCATTACCCTTGCCCGTTTTTGAACTTTTACTTCTTCTTGTCGCCGTTTTGACCGTTGTGATGGGGATTCGATCTTTTTTTCGCTTCATTTCATTCTCCCCTACAACCACCGGGGCGTATTGTTCTGGTTTTGTCCCAAACTCGGTCACTTGGCCCCTGGCTTCTACAGAATCTGACCTCCCTCCAGACTCTTTTTCATTCACGCATTTGTACGTCTGCGCATCGGGCATCGAAGCCCGTACCCGGAATATGTCTCCCTCCCAGGACCCCCCCT
>Ga0179593_1290071_pt1 | contig 13325 bp, 15 predicted proteins | sample CZODoug2_1_08_16_FD_185931 | JGI IMG/M metagenome (GOLD analysis project Ga0179593, IMG submission 185931) | Vadose zone soil fungal communities from Angelo Coast Range Reserve, California, USA - CZODoug2_1_08_16fungal (PacBio error correction) | ecosystem: Environmental > Terrestrial > Soil >... | reverse complement strand
CCTTCAGGCCCCCCAAATTAGACATGATCTGGCCCCCCGCAGGTCGATTCGGCTTTTAACGAGCTCTCTTCCCCCTTGTCTGGGAGGTATGCCCCCCGTTCTCGTTAGTCCCTTCTTTCTTTTTCGTCCCTTCAGGATTCACCTATCGTACTTCCATAAGGCGAGCGACTCTTCGCTCTCCCCCTCCCCATAACGTTACCCCGCCACGATCTTGTAAGTCCAGGATTTTCATTGATCAAGTTCCCGCCGTTGACCGCCTTAAATACGAACCATTTTTCTATACTCCTTTCCCCACATGTCTGGTTCCTTTTCCCCTCGCAAAGATTTATGCCGAACTTTTCATCTGGCTTGCTGATTTCGTTTTTCTTTTGTTTTTTTGGCCGAAATTGCTTTTTCGTATGGTGTCGACTCTCTTTTGCATTCCTCTCCGTTTCCTCCCACCCCCCCCCCTTTCTATCCCCCCAAAATGTTTTTTTTCGGTCTCAGTCCCTATTCTTTCATCGTCCCCTTTTTTTTTCTTCCTTGTCGATACCCATAGCGCTCCTCTTCCGTTTTAGCCTGCGTAATTTCTTCTCAGTCCTCTCTTATTGTTCCTGCTCCTTCCTCGGTACCCTTTCTCTGACGATCGAAGTATGATCTCTTTCCGTTGTGTTTTCCTGCAGTTAAAGGTGTTTCTCCTGTCATTCTCCCTGCGGTACCCCCAAGCAACTTTCCCCAATCTCGTCAGCAAGTCACGCCCTTAAATGGGAGAGTTTTCCAAATGTTCTTTTTTACATCGGCAGCTCCCCCCTTCCCTTTCGCGTTATCCCATTCCCGCGCCAAACCGCTAGAACAACCCCCACCCTTGCCGTCCACTGATTGCAACGGCATCGACATAGTTTCACCCCTTCCCCCGTTTTTTCTTAAGGCGCTCTCGTACATGGCGGACTCTTATCATCGACCCCAACCTGATGGAAGCTCACGCGTTCGTCTCCGAATTCGTCCATTTTGCCAAAACCATTTAGGAGTAGGACCTCCCCCCCCCCTTTTGTGATTCGTTCCCCTTTGAGGATTCCCTTTCAAGGTGTACTGTGAAACCCCAAGTTTAGGCTGTACGACACGCGTCTTTCCGGCATGGCCCTCTTACCCGGTCCATTTGCATTTCGTCTGTTCCGCGCTGGTGTTGCATCTTCCCCCTTTTTGTGAACTCCTCAACAAAACTGAATTTCTTCCATCCCATCTCGCGCTTTTTCTTCAACAATCCCTCCAACCAGATGATTACGTTCTCCCCCCCCCAGGTAGTTGCATGCCGGTTTCTAGATGGCATTGTGATTTTCTAGGCGAACCCCCCCTAATCCCATCCTGTCCCACCCTTTCCCATGGCCCAGACGCCTCTTTTCCTGTTTTGGAGTCCTTTTCTCGTTCTTTGAATTTTCTTTCATTTTTCGATCTTGCATGTTAAAACTTGCTTTAAAGGCGGTACTTAAGAGATTTCAGTAAGACCCATCTTTTCCCTCCGTTCATAAGATTTCCCTTGAAATCTGTGGTGCCTGCGGGATTTTTTTTCCCTTGTGCTCAGACCTGTTCTCCCTCTTCCCAGAGCCTAACTAGGTGGCATACCTTGGTGCACCGCCTTCCTCCGGAATGAGACAGATTTAACACTGACAACAAAAGCCCAAAAAAAAAATCAGGCTGCCTTTCCCTCTTCCATAGGTTGTCACTAATGACGGGTGCAAAAGAGTCACTACCTCTTCCCCTTTCTTCCTACTTTTTTCTGCTGACGCTCGAGCCCGATTTTTCTTTTCTTACAGTGCTCGAGCTCTTCACTCCTCCCTCGTCGAAGAAACCCCCAGAAGGCGATCGCACTTTGAGATTTTCCTTTTTTAACCCGTTTGGCCTCCTAGATCCCCAGCACCCGGAACAGTCGAACAACTCGTTCTGCGCGTCTTTGCGTATGTCTACTAATTGTCGGACTTCCCAGCGAAGATCCTGGGCATTCTAAGGGAAACGTTGACCTTTCCCGGTCACCGGTCGTTTCTTTTCATCTCTGGTGGGGCGGTCATCTCCCGTACTCAAGCACACAACTTCCCCCCCCCGTGCTTCCCCCTTTTTTTGGCTGTCTCTCCTTGCTCCGATGCTTTGCCCTCCGATTCCTCACCCTTTCCGACCCACGGCTCCTTGGAGACAACCCACCCCTAAGCCTTGTCTAGCCCCTAATTAATGCGAATCCTTCCTTCCTTTCAGGAGAAGGTAACTGCCCGCTCATAACCTTTTCCCCGCCGCAGTGTTATTTACTCCCTTCCTCCCTTAAGACCCTTGATGAGCCAGCCTGACGGAAGTCATCCCCCAATTTGTGGTTATGACTTGCTCCTACCCACCCACGTGCTGGCACTCTCCCTTTCTCGACATTACTGCTCACCTCTTGAGCAGCACGTTGGCGATACCGTAATTGCTGTCGCGGCCGGTTTTTCCTAGTAATCATTTACAGATGTCTCGAGTCCCTTTCCTTTTCTTTTTCTGAGTTGGGAAGGATACTATTGCCCTGTCTTCATTACGCGGCCCCCCTGGCTTTGTGTTCGTTTCTCCCTTTTCCCCCCCTTTTTTGGTTCTTAGTTACCACGAAAATCTCCCCACACCCAAAAGCAGTGTCCTGCATTTTCTTCTCATGGTCCAAAGTATGATCCTTTCATCCCTCTCACCTGCATTTCTTTTTCGAATGCCATCCTTCTTTAGACCGCCGAGCAACAACCTCCTCCCGACCCGCCCAATCGTATTTTCTTGTGCTGGTCTCGGCCCACCTCTCGCGATTTTCATTTTATTCGTTGCCTGCTTTTTAAGTGTCGCCTTCATCCACCATTTGATGTAAGTCCTGTCTTGATTGCCTTTTCTCAGACTTCCAATCTGGCTTTGGAGTTGTACTTTAACGTCTTTATTTAAAACCTTCCTGATCAGTTCTCCCTTCTTTTGAACTATGCACGCGTATGATCTTGAGTTTCTTGACCAACCGCCAGTGTTTGTGTTTTCTCCGCCTGACGCTTTTGCTCAATCTTTTGTTCTGTCAGCTTTTGAGCCGGCCCTCTTTTTCGTCCCAGCAGCCACCTTTGTAACTCCGGATTGTTTTGGGCTTGAGCGTACCCCTGCCAGGCCCCCCCATACACTCCCCCTTCCAGCCAGACTTACCTGTGGCTCCCCCCATTCTTAAATTTAGATTCCATAGCTCCGTCACCCGGAATTTCAAATCGCGTATACGACCAGCAATCCCCCTCCTGCACCAGAATAGGTTGTAACCTGATATTGGTTACTTTTTGAATATTGTCCCCCGTCTTCCCCACACCTTCCCGTTCTTCGCCTTCCAGTTAGGAGGGTATTGATGGCCTTTCTCCCCCGCTCGCAGTCGGATCGTGGGAAGACCATAAATGTTGCCATCTCCCCTTTAATTTGAGCCTCTAAATCCCTGAGTGATTTTTTGGTTCCCAGCGACTCAAGTAACCTCATATTTCTTTTCTCACGGCCTATTGCTATCCGTCTTGTTGTTCGTGTACAATATTGACTGTTCATCTTTTTTCGCTTTGACCCTTTTTATTGCCACATAGTTCTGTCGGCCTGCATACGCGGTTCCAGTCACGGACTCGTTCGAGAAACTGACCCCCCCATCCTTATTTCCCTTGGTTACCCTAGCTAGTTAGTCTTCCTTCCTTTCTTTCTCTCTACCTTCATGCCCCCCCCAGTGAGGACTACCTCCTGCCCACACTGGCGACCCACAACCTCTCCGCCGGCATCGGACCTTATCAAAAAAGGCAGGGAAGCCTGCCCTTTTCTTTTCTCTATTCTTTGTCCACTCGCTCTCTTTTGCGTCCTATCCCCGCCCAAGCTTTTGCAATTTACTTAACGTTCAGGTCACTGCCTGCGTTGATGGCCTTCTTTTCATTGTTTGGCGTTCACGTCTCCTTGGCCTCAACTTTAGGAGATCCGATTTGCTTTTTCGTTTCTTCTTCTTTGCTTGCCGCGTTCTCCAGAAGCTTCTTAAGTTTCAACTTCCCAAGCTTAGAACAGATAGACCTGGATTTCCAATTTCATTAGCAACCAAGGGTGCACTCTCCATTGTTCAATCTGACCTCCTAAACCTTTCTTCCGACATTCCTTGGACGGTGATATAAGAAGCAGTTCATATCCCTCACCAGGGTTTTCACGTTTTTTCTCCTCTCGAACCTTTGCTTTTACAGGCTGCAAGAATTTCTTTATGAGCCCCTCTTCCTTCTGAATTTAATCCAGTGGGTAGATTCTCTGCCATGGTCTTTGGGGTGCGATCCCGCCTTTTAATTCCCCCTTTTTGGCCTTTACTATTCTTCCCCCCCCTTTTTTTTCAACCTTGTAAAGGCTGAGGTTTGGGGGAGCTTTGTCTTGGATTCACCGCGCAAACCGTTTCTCTTTTTTTTTACCAGCTTTAAAGAACTCTCCACTTCCCGAGGGCTTATTATGCTCTGGTTGCATTTGATGGTTTTTTTTTTTTTTTTTCCGCCAGTTGCCTTCTCTCGATACAACCGGGTCTTCACTCGTCGGAAAAATTATCAGCCTACTCCTCCGTCCGGCCAACCCCCCCCTGTTCCGGAGGAGGCGCTTTGCCCCCCCTTCCCTTTTCCTGCGTTTTTTCAACACGCTTCTGCCTTCCGGTCTGAGCGCATTTCTTGTATCGCAACCAATCCCCCCATTTGAGATGAAATTTTGCCGCCCCTCACCAGGTCAGGTGGTCACCTGCGGCAACGCCGCCTTTTTCCCCTGCAAAACCCCAAGGTCGATGGCGTCCCCCCCCAGGGCGACTCTATTTCTGATCTGAAATCCCGCCGATGCCTCGCTGGCATGGAGTTGTTCGCGTGAATTTCCAAGAAGGAATACCTGTTTTTTTTTGATCGGCATTTCTGTGACTTTCTCCCCCTTTTCCCTGGACTTTCAAGCGACCTTTTGTTTCCCCCGGATTTCTCTTCCGAGAGTATAGATACGGTATGAGACCTATTGTTTTTGAAAATCCTGATTTTTGCTCCCCAACAACTTTCTGGACCTTAATCCCCCCACCAGCGCTTTTTGCCCCTTCGGCTTGTATTTTAGAAGCGCCTTGCGACCAGATCCAGTCCTCCTTGTCCTATACCTCCTTTACTCTTTTTGTTGTGGACTCGATATCCACCCCCCTTCCCGTGATCTGCGTCAGGTGTCGTTGAGGGTCCACATGAGCGGTTTTTTGTTGCACCTTTTGTATGTTGTTTTTTACGGTCGAGTCCAGCATTTTGTGGGTTTTGCTGCGACCCCCCTTATTTTCACCATATCCGTTTCATTCCTCCCTTCTGATTATCTTTGTTGAATCCATCCCAGTTTTGCTCTTTGAAAGTCAGGTGGTCTTGAATCACTCGGTCATGTCCTTAAGACTCACGAACAATTTTTGAGCTCTCTTGTATTGTGAGTTCTGGGGACTTTCCTTCCACCGCCCTGTCATTTTCCCTCTCCCTTGCATTCAGCGGCGCGTGCGGATTCACGTTTCATTTTCACGAAAATTGTCTTCTACCACGTTGGCGCCTTTGGAATCCTTTGCTCAGTACTCCTTTAGTTCCCCTTGATACCCAGGGTTCCTGTGTGTTGTATGTTTACACAATTCATTCTTCTGGTTTTCCTGTTGGAATTGTCCGGATCCCCCCCCTGCCCTTGCGCTCCTCCCATTCTTGCGCGCGTTATCTCGCATGAGGCGCTTTCTTTTTTTTGACTGTTCGCGCTCTTGACAACAGGGTTTTGCTTTCGATCGGTCCAGTAGGCAGCTTTTGCTATATTGTCATATTTCCCCTTTTCTCCCTCTTTTAAACCATGGTGGATTCAACCCCTTAAACCTTTTTTTGCTGCATCTACACGCACTCTGTCCGTTTTTTTCCACTTCTACTTCCCCCAAAGTTTTCGGGAACGTGAGCGGTCCCCCGGCCCAATTTCGCCCCCCCCCCCTTGCGTCCCTTTCCAATTTGCTTTCCAAATCAATGAATTGCCGTGCTTTTGGCGTTCTCTCCCCCTTTGCCGGACCATTACTTCGCTTTTCTCAAAAGCGCTGATTTCATTTTTTTCCTCCATTTTCTCTGCTTGTCGAATGACCTTTCCGTTTCCTTCCTTTGCCCACCAGTTTCGGACCTTAGGGCACCCAACCTCTTTTTTTTAAACTGTTTTTCTGCTGCTGATTTCCCGGCGCGTCTTTTCTGTATGATGTGCCCCTCACCTTCTCTTGTTCTCCCCAGTCGAGGTATCCTGACTGGCAGGCGAGCCTTATCCCCCCTCCTTTCTAGTTTTACTTTTGGGTGAACCCTCACATTCTGGTAACCCTTCACAAAACCGCGTGAAACCTTAGATATGAGATTTTCTTCCAATCTCACCACAGTGATGTCTTTGTTCTTTGTTTTTGTTTTCTGCGACAGACCCAGCGGCAGTTTTTGCCCTTTCCGGGTTAGATTGTCATTGCTTGCTTGTTCTTATGGAACGTCAACTATAGCCAGACTTTCCCACATCCTTCGCAAGATCCTTTTTTTCTTTTTTTGATTCGGTCGGTTTCTCCTTCTGATCCCGTTGGTGTCGCCTTTCTGGGTCCGTTACCTACTTTGAGTTTTCGTAGTTGTCCTCTCCTCTTGTTTTTCAATAATTTTCTTTCTACGATTCCCTTTTCAATTCTTTTACTTTCTTGTTTCTTAAAACGTCTGCGTGACTTATCCTTTAGTCATGGCACTTCCTCTTTGTCCACCCTTCTTCCCAACGTACTGATTTCTCGGATTTTCCTTTCACTCGTTTCCTTTACAAGACCACCCGTCCCTGGCAATAGGTGCTTGAATCTTGCCATCTTTGTCTTAAGCCTTTTATCTTTTTGACACCAGAAGTTAGCATGCCTAATTTGCCTTTAACATTTCCTAGTGATCCGGCGCCTATACTCCCTATCTTTCTTCCATTTCCCCTTAGATAGAATCATTCTCCATCCCAGATACCACTATTTGCCCTTAGCACTTTAGATCTACGTTTTTTTCCCCCACTGGGGCCGCTCTTTTCTCCAAGCTGCCCCAAGTTCTTCCCATTTTCGTTTTTCCAAAGATTTTGAGGACCTTCCGTCGATACCCTCAGGGCCCTTCACGTGGTCCTTCAGCCTCAAGTTCGCTTTTCCCATCCACCCCCTTTCTTCCAAGGGCAGTTCCTTATCGTCCTTCTTCTCTGGTATTTGCTGGTTGTTATCCGTTAAACCAATCCTCTTTTCCACACAGGTGGGTGCTGTTCTCTTCGCTTCCAGCCAGTCTTTCCGTCGCTCCGGTTTCCATTTTACTCCGACCTGCTCCTTTCTTCGACCCCCCCACCAAAACTGAAGTTTACTTTTGTTTCTCTACTCATCATTACCTCTCTACGTGCGAAGGCCGGACCATAAGGAGACAAAAAGGAGGATAAGTACAATGTTCGATTCCATTTTTTTCCGTTACCAGACTCCATGTGCAAGATTTTTTTTTTCCCCCTCGAGATTCATAGTTCCTGCCATTATCCCAATAAAATTTTTTGATTATATCTTTCTAAATTTAAATGATGTCCCCTAAAAAAGCACCGAACCTCGCTCAATCCTTCTTGTCCCCAGAGCGAAACTCCTCGAAGAATTTTCCTCTCGCCCCCCGTCCCCCCTTTTTTTCGTGTGTATCCCTGCTGTCCTTCGGCCTTCGTACTTTTCGTATTTCCTTTTTAGGGATTACGATTTGGAGCACTGACTCCTCCCAATTACGCCGCCCATTTGTTTTTTTTTTTTCCCTCTTGGGTATCTCCTTCTAGTTTTTCTGTTATATACCCCCTGGCCCACCCAGCCAAACACCCCCGCCGTGTTTCCTCTTTTCCATAACAAGTATTAGCTCCCTGTCCAATCGAATTCTCCCAGTGGTCCGACGATTATGCGTAAGCTTCCCTCTCCCCACTTTTTCTTTTCCCCCCCAATTGCGTTTCTGCTCCGCCATCCTATATTGATTCGAATTTAGTTATGGTATTCGTTGATTTCCTTTTTTCCGGCTATCCTTTCTGGGTAATGAATGCTGCTTGAAATTTTGAAATCTGCATTTCTTTCTTGAGGTTGACAACTGCTCTTTCCCAGTTTTTTGCTTTTCCTACCTCATCCTCTGCATAGTCATGACTTCGTGCCGCGAACCCCTGTTTCTGCAAGGTTTGTTTTCTTCTCGTTTATCCTAGTTTTGTGCTGAAGTTTTGCAGCGGCATCCTGCTGTTTTTTGTTCCTCTCTAACTTGGGATTATGTTGCTTGGGGATCTTCTACAAATTCAATGGCAGACAAACCCGATCCCTTATGATCACGTGCCCTAATGTATTCCCCCTTTTCTCTCGCTTTTTTTCCAGACCGGGCCTTTCGAGGTTAGCTTATCAATACTTCCCCCCCCTGCCCCCTTTTTGGCGCTTTGGTTAGTTCGTGGCCCCCGTGGCTCAACTGGGACACTCGCAATTTTTCTACTTCCTGAGTCTTTTTCTTTCTTTTTGTCGGGAGTGTCCTATCTCAAGTCGTTTTTCTTCTTTTCCTCAATAAACGGCTGTTGCACGCTTCTTACTTTCTTTTCCTCCTTCAAAGTTCCTTTCATTCTTTCTTTGGTTTTAACCAGTCTTAACCATTATGCATAGTCCTTCCTCTTTTCATTCTCATTTTGTTTTTTGCGTGTACCTTCCTATTGATTCTCCTTCTCGATCCCGGGAACAAAGTGTCTTGCCCTCTTCTCAGTTGCCCCCCTTCATTATGTCAATATCGTCCCACCGCATGTCCCCCCCCAAATCCCGCTTGCCCTGTTCCGGCTTCTGAATAGATAGGTATTTATTCACCTTTTCTCTCCTCCTTCTTAGGAAGTGTTCTTTACCCTTCCCCAATGTTCTGATCCTCCAAACTAATCAGACGGATTTCCGGAAATAGACGGACTTCCCCCCCAAGTACCCGTTCTGTCGTCTGTTTTTTTTATTGTTTGTTTTCTTTGTCCAAGTTCCCTTCTTGGTTTCCTTACTATAAACCTCCACAATCCAGTCTTCCATTGACGTGGCCTTCTCTTCCCCTTCTCGGGTGCCTCCACATCCTTTTGCTTTTATACCTTGCGAATCACCGACAAATCGCGCGTGAGCTGTCCATTGAGAGGATTGTTCTTTTTCCCTCCCTTTTTTTTCCTGCCTATTTTTTTTTTCTATGAAACCCATTCGACCGCTGGTACTTTTTCTCCCCCTATCCAAAGGCCCTGATTACCTCTCCCTTTCTTTTACAGACCCCCACTGCTTTATTCTTGAAGGTTTGAGGATCCCGCCTTTTCAAGCGCCTCACAAGTTTCTTTTACTCCGAACTGTTGGCTTCTTTCTCATTCTTCTCTCTTAGGATGGTATGGTCATGAAAGACCCCATTTTTCGTTTCTGAGGAGAGCAGGCCACATGTATTCATTTTGTGCTCTCCCTTCCATTTATGACCCTTTGGCAGTGCAAGTTACGTCTGCTTGCCCCAGTACTTTCCCATCTACCGGCAGTCTGTGGTGAGTGAGATGAATCTTCTTTTGTCTTTTATGTTACGCGCCCCCTCGAGATTTTTGAGGTCCTTTACACTCCCTCTTTTTCAAATAAAGGGGCGTTTTTTTCATTCTTGCACCGGAGGGAAGTGGCTGGTGCCCCCGCCTTCTGGTTAGCTTTTTTTTTCCACTTCCCCCGGTATTTTCAACTCGTTTTTACACCCCAATATAGGTAAGCTCACATTCGATTCTTTACGGCACCTTCCTTATCTGTTTCCGGCCACCAATTCAGTCTCCGCTTGTTCTGAGTAATCTTTTTTTTTGATCGGCGGCTTATCGCCGTTCTTCCTCCCCCCCTTTCAACTTGACTTTAGTCTTAATTTCCGCATTTATCCCCCTCCCCACCAGGGACCCTTTCTTTTTTAAACTTCTTCCCAAGATTAGGCTTTGGCTTCCCCAAGCCCATTCTTTCGGTGTATCCCACGTTTGTGCAATTCATTTTTTTTGAAACCCACTGCCACTCATTCCCGCAGTTCTGAACTAGTGTTTACGGCGGAGCTTGCTCTGAACTTTCCTTCCCGTGACAGAGGAATCTCTTCCACCCATGAGTTTCGTTTCGTTAAGTCAATTTTCTTGTCTCAATGCTTTCCTCCCCGATCGATTTGTGGTACCCATGTACTTCCATTTCCCTTCTCCGTTATGGAATTAAACGTCTCTGTTCCACTCATGGCTGTTCGCTGCAACACAAGTTTTTCCCCTTCGTCTCCACTCTCCATCTCTCGGAACGACCTCCGCCCTCCCCGCCCCCCGCCCCCCCATCCTCCTTTCCTTCCACCCCCCCCACGAACGTCACCCCCCACCCCCCACCCCCCCCCCCCTCCTCCCTCCACCCCCCTCCCGTTCCGCCACTTCTCACCCCCACTTCCCTCCCCCCACTCTCTTCCTCCCTCCTCCCCTTACTTCACTCTTCGCTGCCCCCTTACCTCCCCAATTTCCCTCCCGCCCCGCAATTATACTCCCCACCTTTTCACTCCCCCCTATCCCCCTAGTTCCCAACCTCCCCCCCGCCCCCCCACCTACCCTTCCCTCCCCCATCCGCTTCACCACTCACCCCCTACCCCCCCTCCCATCTCCCTGTCGCTTCCCCCTATCCGACCACACCCCACCTAATACCCCTTTCCCTCTCCTCCCCCCCCCCCTTCTTGTCTCTTCTCTCCCCCCACCCCCCTCCCTCCACCCCTTGCACATTCCCCATTCCCCCCCCAGCTATCCATCCATCCCCAGTCCTAACTCTCACTTCTTCTTATTTCGTCCCCTGCCTACCTGCCCCCCCTTCCTACCCCCCTATGCCACCCCCTACACCCCCCCCCCCCCCCCCCTTGACCTCTCCTACTCTTACCCCTCTTCGAATCCTACTCCCCCCTTTCCCTCCTCTCTTAGTTCCCTTCGTTTTTATCTCTCCCTTGGAGCTGAGTGCCGTGAAAAAACTTCTCAGATCCTGCGAATCTGGCCGATATCCTCTCTCTTTTAATATACCCTCCCTTTGTTTGGTAATTTGACACAAAGCCGACTGCTCTTCCTCATGGTGTTTTCTTGCCTACTCTCTGCGTTTCCCCGGGCGGTATGTGCTCCATACTGTTTTCGAACAATAAGGATTTGTCCCATATCGTTAAGTCCCTCACGGAGAGTATACTTCCTGGCCTAGCAATAGTTTAACATTTAATGTCAGGATTCATTGATAACTTTTTTCCTTAGTTTGGACTTGCCCTACCCAAGAACACTGGTGAAGTTATTAATGAGTCTCAATTTCCAGAGCATCCTCAGTCATGTCTTCACGCATCATAGGCTTTTCTCTCTTCTTGGTGGGTTTTCTTTTCTCTTTCGCCCCAATCCCCTTTGGGATCTTCTGGTCAGGTTCGCAGTTCCCCTATCGTTTCCGCAAGTTAGAAAACAAGGGTCCCATGGTGTTTGCCCCATGCTTCCCCCCCACCTCCCTCCTCCAAAATTGGAGTTTTCCATTTGGCTATCTACCTGCGCGCGAATTACCATCGCAGCGTTTGATTTCTCTCCATGTCGACGCCTTTGAGGTTCGTTTTGGCATGGGCGCTCGCCTCTTTTTGGAACGCTGTGTCCTGAGTTCACGATCGAAGAGCCTACTAATTTGTCCCCGTGACGAGTTCATAACCGTGTTGCTTAGTTCGAACATTCGGGATTCCCGCAAATTACCATAATGTTCGCAGATTCCCAGCCTTGAGTGGTGTAACAGTTTCTCCCGGTAAAACTTTGCTCATCTGTTGAGACGGTCCCAAATCCCCGCCCCCTCCCCACTCCCGCCAACACAACCTGCCCCGTCCTTTACTTGCTTGACACCCACTCACATGCCATACGTCTGCCCCTGTTCCTTGGCGGCGTTCCCCCCTTCGTGACCCCCCTTTCCTTTCGTTTAAGCGACAAATCATGGATTCTTTCAGATCTCACTCGCGTTTTTTTTCTAACTTCAGACCCGCTTCAAAAGTGATGTGATTATGCCCAAATCCCCATGGGTGACTCCTATGATCACGGCTTTCCTCCCCGTCCACGGTTTTCCCATACAATCGGTCGGCTGTCCCCTCCAGTCTCCTTTCATCCTTGCCTTTGACTTGGCTCTGATTCGTCCATCCTTTGCTTATTCAATTTTTTTACTGTGAAAGAACCTTCTTTCCCTCCAACAATCCATCCATCCCCTTCCTTCGAGCTTTTCCCAAAAGGTATTCCTCCTTTTATGATCTTTTCCCCCTCCCCCTCAGTTGCCTTGATTAGCGATGAACGTTGCTATTGCATTGTTTTATTTAGTTACGTTGCACCCTTATCAAGACTGGGACCCTCCAGCGCCATACTCAGCCATCATTTTCTTTTCTGCGTATTGAAAGGCTGCAGTTTATTCTTTTTGTCTTCTCTCGTGCTCTCGTAGGTACACTTTTCATGGACCGGCGGTACGTGACTCCCCGTTCCCTTTACCCACACTATTTACTAGCTCCTTCCTCCGTGAACAGGGCAATCGATTTTCATTCTCGTTTACTATCCCGTTTCTCTTGGACTTTCTCCCGTCATTGCACTTCGCATGCTCACCCTTTTTACGCGCTTCTGTATCTGATTCTGCCCCAGTATCTGCAAGTACTCACCCCCAAACTTTACACCATTTGCTCTGCACCAGTGTCCTTTTTGGGAACTGAAAGACACTTGCTACCTTGCCTGCTGAAAATTAAGAGATGGCGAGAGTGCCTATTTATGTCTTCCCGTTAAGACTTCGCCTTTCTGCTCAGTATCCCTGCCCCGCCGCTTTCTTCTCCCACTGCTATTTCCGCCGGTTTTGACCAAGAGCCAAGACCGGTCACCACGATTCAGGTCGCACCTATATTTTCCTGGTTCTGTCTGCTTTCCTCCCCCTCCATCCCATGGCGGTCCCCGAAGGATCCTGCTTTCTAAAGGTCCCAAACTACAACATTTGAGCCTTTTCCCTGGTCTATTTTTTTGTTTCTTCTGTATGGTTGAAGTACCGCCCCAATGACACCCACAATTTTCTTCCACCCTGTGTTGTCTGGATTATGCTCCAGCCCGTGCCCTCGCAAGTCCGCGCCCCCAAACTTTCGCTCCGAAACTGTCTCGGAGAAAACAACCTTCCCTCCAGTTGTTTAGATTCTTTTCCCTTCCCCCTCTATGCTGCCTCCGGTTTCCTCCGGTCGAATTGACAGGACTTTTTCAGGAACAGTTCTCGCTTTAGTCCTCGCAGTTGAAGATTCGCTCCTTCATCACCTCTGCCAGGACTTACCCCCACACCCAATTTTGGGTCT
>Ga0179593_1252275_pt1 | contig 13325 bp, 12 predicted proteins | sample CZODoug2_1_08_16_FD_185931 | JGI IMG/M metagenome (GOLD analysis project Ga0179593, IMG submission 185931) | Vadose zone soil fungal communities from Angelo Coast Range Reserve, California, USA - CZODoug2_1_08_16fungal (PacBio error correction) | ecosystem: Environmental > Terrestrial > Soil >... | reverse complement strand
TTTCTGTCGGCCAAGCTTTTCTCGCTCCGCCCGGAGGTTTTTTTCTCCGCAGTCCTCGCGGCTCCCCCGGCTATTCCCTCCCGGGCTACGAGTGCCATGCGATTATTTGGTCCCGGCGAGCAAATCATGAGTCCAACTCCAGCCGAACTCTGCTTTTCTTGGCGAACTCCGCTTTTTAGCATGTGCTGAGCCTGTGACCGGGGGGGCAGCCTCACGACAGCTCGACAGAGAGAATATTTATCTCGGCGAGAGCGCGGCGTCTCGGCTCTTTTCAGACTTAAGGCCGTGAGCAGGACAGTTCAGACTTTACTCCAGCGCGCTCAGGCGCCATCTTTTGCACCAGGCGCTGGTGAGGGGGGCTTCTTTTGCAGATTTAGTGCCCGGAGTCCCTCCCATCATGTGAGACCGCTCTGCAGTCGCGGGGTGTCTGTTCCACTGAAGTACTTCGCGCTTTCCCGCGCGAGCGCCGGCAAGTATGTGATGTCTCGAATGTGCTGGTATTATCTTTTCCCCCTCCCCAGGAAGCCAAGGGCGAGCTCGATCGTTTTCACTTTTCGCGAGCGTGCGCTTTGCTCCCCTGACATTTCCCGATGCGCATTCTCGCTGAGCTGGTTCGCTCTTTCCCTGAGTTAGTGTTTCTATCACGCGTTTTAGTTATGTGCGAGCGTTTCGCCCCTCATATTTTTTTGCATTTCGCGCAAAAAGACTTTTCGCTCATTTTTTGCACTGCAAGAGTGATGCCTATTTTTCCAGGACAGTTCCTTTTGGCTTGGAACCGGTCTTTCCGCGGGGAAGCCTATCGCCTTTCCTGCAGATGAATTTTTTTCCCCCCGCTATGCTAAGAAGCTTTTTTCGTACTTCCCCCCACCTAAGCCGAGCTCTCCTGGTGCTGGGAAGCTCGCGCGGAGGACCGGCGGTCGATGCGGCCGCGGCCCCGCTACCTATGTATCGCCTTAAGAATTTTCTCAGGGCGCGTTCTATCGCTTTGGCTAGGCCCACGCGGAGCTAGTCGTTTTTTTTCGCGGCGCGGACGTTTTCATCTGATTACGGTTGCGGCCCCCCTCGTTGCGGCTACGCCCTGATTTCATCGCTTTATGCCGCTTCTCGAGTTTCTCAGCACTTCGTCACCCGCCATCTCCTCAAGACGATTTCTCGCGTCGTTTGACATTAGAGGGACGTGGACCCAGTGTCTTAAGTTAATGCTTGTCTTTTTTGGACATCCCAGCAAGCGTATCTCGCTCCCCCCTCTCGTTCGAGGGGACCTGCGTTTTGCTTTTACGAGGGTCCCGCACTAGCCCTCAGGGAGTCTTAGCGCGGGGTCCGCACTCCAGAAGTTTTTAGGATTTGAAAAGGCCACACATTTTTCCTTGGCCAGAAACACGAGGCTTAGCCTCCAGGTCGACTTTTCCCACCCGCCCCAACCTTCGGTCTTGCGCTTGGCCTTCGAATCTCTCCCTTAATTTTTACCGCATTGCGCGTGCCTGCGGCTCTTCTCCCTAGGCGAGGCCGTCGCATTTCTTTCCCCACCGCTTCAGTCGAGCTTGTGTCCCACTGGTGGGACTAACCTTGCCCTTAATACTCCAGACCAAAGTGATATGCCTATCGCAGTCCCTGTATCGGCCGCAACAACGCAGTCAGGCGTTTCCACGTGACCCCCCCATTTCCTCTCTTGCCCCGGCCCCCGCCCCCCCCAAGGCTTTCAGTGTCCCTTGCTGGTAGCCTACCCCGCCACCCTTTCAAGGACGGTCCCACGACAATGTGCTGATGGGACCCTATGCTGCCAGTACGGTCTCACGTGGCCTAACCACAGTGGGCGGAACAACATCTGAAAGCTCCGCCAACACGATCCTTCTTCTGGAACTTTCAGTTGGTGGAACGCGGAGAGAGCCTTGGGCTATTCCCTAAATCGAGAGAATATTACCTTTTTTCCAGACTTCGCACGGAATCCAGATGTGAGTTTTACTTTTTGCGACGCGCCTTCGAGGTGTTCTTCCCCCCCTTTTTTTCTGCTGACTCGCCGAGACCTGTAGAGGTGTTAGCTTTCCCCCCTCTTGCTCGGGGCTTAATCTACCGACAAACTGTCAGGTCGATGTGGGCCTGCCCCGGGCGGCGTTTTTGTGCTCTATTCCCGTACAAATCCCACGCTCCTTTCTTTGCCCCCTCTAGACTGCGTTCAGAGGCACTTCCGGTGATAGCTAGCGCAGTCAACCCCTAAAACAAGGGTCCCTCGGTGATAGCTCTGTTCGCCGAACTTTGTTCAGACTTGCGTTCACTGCAAGTAGTTCGCTTTAACTTCTTTGGACGCGATCGTCGCAATCTTTTTGTTTTTTCCTTCCCCCATTTCGACGTACCGACTTCTTCCGCCGGGCCGGGAATAGCTTGGGAAATCATGCTACATCTATTGCTTTTCAACCTGGATGCGATATTAGCTGTAGGTCTTTGTCGGAGGGTGCGTTCCGCCACCGCTGGACACGTCAATTCCTGACGGCGAAGTCCATTTTCGGTGTATCTCCCCCTCATCCCTGACTACAGCATGTTCAGAAGCTTCCCGTCGGTTTTTTCACCCTCGAGCTTGGTTGGGATCTTCTACCAGACGTTTGGCATTTTTGAGGTCGGCGAGGAGACATCCCCTCCTCTTTTGTAGATTCACGTGGCGAGATCGTTTGAGTCGGCACCGCGAGATCTCCCCGCCGCTAGACAGTCAGTGTTTAGAGGACCAGCCGCTCGAGTCGTCCGAACGGCCGGCGCGCTGCTTGTCTCGGGATCCCATCCATTACCCGAGGGAGAGGGTGGTTAGCGTGGCCTCGCCTGGTTGATCCACGCTGACCGTTTTTTTCCCGTTAAATTTTTTAATTTTTTTTCCCCTAGCCATCGGGCCGACTTGGGGTTTGATCTCCTCAGTGCTGGCTGGCTTGGTGTTGATTCACGAGCAGACTGGTTTTTTCTCCCTTTCCTTTTTTCTGATATTTTCGGGCGCGGCAGTGACTTCGTTTGCCACATTACCCGCTACTCCGGGGCGGAGGGCGCCTCTCTGACTTTTTTCAACGACATTTTGTTGGGGAAGATGCGGCGCCCTCCGTGCTTTCTCTTCTTTCCCTCCGGAACGTTGCGGCCGCCCCTTCCCCCTCGCAGAAGAAATCAACGACACTTCAGGTTGAGGAAGCCCACCATGATCCGGGAATACACCACCCCCCATCCGCTCTTACTCCACTCTCCCCAAGTCTCCTGCTCGTGCGTATTTTCCCCATGAAGCTTCTACCCTCCCACAGTTTCATTGTTCGCGCCTTTTGTTTTGCTCGCCCCACCATTCGCTTGAGCTTTCATATCTGTTCGCTTACTTCTTTGAGCCCCTTTTAGCCCCTCCTGTTTTCCGGTTTTCGCGTAATCCCGAGCTCGTTCTAGAACCCTTCTGGACGCGGCGCATCTTTTTCCTTGTTCGTCTTCCGATAAGCCATTTTTTTCACTTTTACGCGACCAGCTCGACTTGCTCATAGCCTGCCGCGTCCCGCACGCCACGCCGTAGGCCTGTGCGATCCACACCTCGAGGTTCTTTTTGGTCATCTTTGACCGCCTTGAGCGAGTTTTTCCGCTTTTGACTTCGTCCGGCTTCTCCCACCGTGACTTTCACGCGGGCCGTTGATTGAATCTTTTTTTCCCCAAGACTTGATGCATTTTAGAGCAAGAAGAGAATACCTGCCCCGCCTTCGATTCTCCATCCATGTTGGAAGGCTTTGAGGTCTTTCCAACCGCTTTAAATGAAGGATAGCGTTTATACCTAGAGGCGGCGGAGATTTCTGAGCCCCCCCCCCGCCCCCCCGACCCCCGCCCTCCCCCCCCCCCCCCCCCCCCACCCCCCCCCCCCCCCCCCTTCCCACCCCCCCCCCCCCCACCCCACCCCCCCCCCCCCCCGTCCACGCACCCCCCCTCCCCCACCACCCCCCCCCCCCCCCCCTCCCCCCCCCCCAACCGACCCCCCACCCCACCCCTCCACTAGCCCCCCCCCCCCACCCCCCCCCCTCCCCCCCCCCCGCCACCCACCCCCCCACCCCCCCCCCCCCACCCCCCTAGCCCCCCACCCCCCCCACCCCACCCCTGCCTGCCCGGCCCCCCCCCCCCATCCGACCCCATCCCCCCACCCCGCCCCCCCCCCCCCCCCGCTACCGCCCCCCCGCCCCCCCCACGGCCCCTCCCCTGCACACCCCCCCCCCCCCCCCCCCCCCCCCCCCACCCTCCATCCCCAGGGTACCTCTCACAACACCGTCCAACCGCGATGTACACTCGTCATCGCAGTGTTTTAAACTTTCTTTCAGATATGATAACCCTCCTTTCACGCCTGTGCGATTGTGTGTCTTGGCAATTCCTATTTTTCATCGAAATTGATGACCTCTTCGTGCCGTAGGAGTGTCTCCCTTTGTTCGAGAAATTACATTTTTTTCGTTTCTCCGGCCGATGCGCAAACCCCACGACAAGAGAAGAGCAAAGCGAAGCTGAAGGTTGGCCGAGGAGTTGGAATCCAAAAACAAGAGATCGGGACAGCTGCGAACACCCGGCGTCGCAGTCTATCGTAGGATATCAGTCCACATGTGCGTTCTTTTCACAGTCGCGACGGAGGTAGACTTCCCTTCCATAGGGTCTGATGGCGACCGTTTTACCGGACGCGGCCCTGATTATCTCTTTCATCCTCTGCTAATTTCTCGCGTTCCCCGCTGGTTGTAAGGGCGCTCAAGCGGTTGGTGGGGCGGCGGTTTTTTGTTCCTTTTTGCCAAGGTTTTCCAGTTCACAACCGTAAGGCGATCGGCCATTCCCCAGTTGTCGCCTTCTTGAGGTACTGTGGAGGGTGTGCTTTCTCCCCCCTCAACGTTTTCACGCCTTTTTTTTTGATTTGCTTTCCTCGATTGTGTCCGGCGGTTTTTCCGACGAGAATGATCTTTGGTGTTTTTTCATGAACTGGCGGACCCGTCCGCTCTTTTGGCCGTTGTTTGAGTACGTTTTTACACTGTTTTTTGAGTCCAAACCCGTGGACGCCTCGCGTTCTTTCTCCGGTGTGGATCAGGATGTTATCTCCGAGCCCCTTTCCCTTCGACTTTCGCGGCATGCGTTCATTCTCTCCCGATGTCTTCGCGGGCGTGCAGCATCGGTGGTGGGCATTCCGTTTTTTGTTGGGTCCTTCGGCAGTATCTTTTTTTTTCTGTGCTTCTCCCCCTTCAAATTGCCCTTTTCGAGCTATTCGATTACCCAGGGGTACATTTGACGGCCACCGTGATCCGCCTCTAGGATGATTCCGGTAATCTTTCTTCCTTCTTTTAGTTCCCAATGATTTTCTTTACGGGTATAGATCTTTTGGCATGTGGAGTCTCCTTACAGCCCTTTCGCAAGCGTCTCCCTCTGGTGTAAGAATTTTACCTCCTCCCAAGCTTCAATGAAGAGAATGCCTGGCGGTTAGGCGATGTATGGAGAGTTACCTCGTGCGCGATGAAACGCTATGCATAGCAGCTGACCAAACTTTCTGCCGTATCGCCGTTTTTGAGTCGGCCCAGCCAGTAGTCCTCCAATATTCCTCACACTTCCGCGTTATCCGGCGATCAGCACCATTTTTTTTTTTCGCTTTTCCCTTCTAAGCACCTGCGCGTTTTATCAGCCGGCCTCGTTTACGGTGTTCCCTTTTCGCTGACGCTGGTCTTGTGTTTTGCCGCCTACGACCAGTCCGCTTTCAGCTCCGCGTTTTCCCTCGTCAAGTTTATAGCTCAGGCATGCTTTTTGAGTCGAGCTGTCCACTGCTGCTACGTTCGCGTGCTAGTAACCGTCTCAGAAGAGATCCATTGCCATCTTCTACATTGTCTCAAGACAGCACCCTTGACATTTCCTGCAACCCCCCACTAAGCAGGACTTCCGGTCCAGCCCCTCTTTGTTGCTTCTCTCCAAGAGAAGTTGGTTGCTTGGCGAACTCGTGCCCTTTTGTTTCACGGTTTTTTCGCAATCGTGCTGCCGCGCGCGCTTCTTCTCGAAGAGGCGTCCATAGCGCGCGCCATGCGCATAGATTCCGGTGAGTCACAGCGCCGCTGCCAGGTCTCGATTTCCTCTACTCTGCTGGTGAGCAAGTGAGCCGTCCACAGCCATTTTGCTCAACAAAGTCTTTGGCGTTTTGCTCTGTTTAAGCTACTCTAATTTAAATCACCCTTTAACCATCAGTACGCATGTCGATCATGATGCTCCTTTTTCTAGGGGACAAGCCCTTCGAAGAAAGCTTCCTTTGTTGCCTTTTGCTCCTAGAGAGGCGTTACCCCGGCAGTTTTCGTGTCCTTGCTCTCTTCCCGTCTGCATTTTGCTGCAGTCAGCGGCTCTATCCCTCTCCCTCCGATCTAGCCATGATGCTGCTGGCGAGCTGGTCGTTCATCGCAGACTATACATTGCTCATCCTTGTTTACCGGGCTCTTTACCACCTGAACCTGCCCGAGTTCAGGACTTTTGATTTTCGGACCTTCTCTTTTATCTAGCGATCCGTTAGGAATTAGCCTCGTCGCGGGAGTGCTGACCTGTGATTCCTTTTTGTACTTTTTGGCCGGACACCTTCGATTTTTCTTCGAGCCATGGCAGCATTCTCATCATATTTTTCACTCCTTTGTGTTTCAGCCTTCTCTTGTCTGTCCCCAGCGCTTACTCGCCCTCATTAGGTGTCTCCAGCCGGGACTGCGCGCCTATTTTCCTTGCCCCTCTACTACGACCTCGCGCATGTGAGAGAGTCATCCTTCTATCCCCGCGCCCCGATCCTAACCCTAGGGGGTGGTGATCTTTCAGGTGCGTGTGCTAACTCGCGTTTATTGTTTCTGCTTTGAATTGTGTCGAGCTCTATTATACGACCATCTCGACTCCCGTGCGTGCGCTGTGTAGAGTCGTGGACGACAGGCGCTCGAGGATGCTTGCAGCCTACTTAGCGAGGAGCTTTCTCGCCTGCTGGTACGCCGCGCCTTGATGCCCTGATGCCACAGGGGCCCCGTTTCCCTTCTGTGCATGAGTACGCTAGCTTCCTCAGAGCGATCTTTCGGATCTCTTGAGGGTGAACCTTCGGTCCTTCCCTAGTATCTCCACTTCTCTAAGTACGCTGTGTTCCTGAATTTTCTTGTGACGTGACTCTGCAAAACGTTTAGAGTGATCTCGAGGGCGAACTTGCAGAGAGGTACTACGTTTCTTCTACAACCCCTTACGATGCGCCTCCTCGAGAGCTTGAGACGAGGCTCGCGCAGAGCGCGTGCTTCTTTATCTCTGTCAGCACTTTTGGTTAGCGCGTTACGCCCCCCCGTCGCGGAGTTTTCGAGCCCCCCCCCGCTTGCGAGAAGCCCTTAACCCAGGCTCATTGAGTCGACAGTGAAGCCTATCCTCTGCCGCCACTCTGCGCGGTTGCCTTTTTACGTGCTTCTTACCTCCTGTTCTCGCAGATGAGTTTGAATCTTCGTCCAACACATCCACGGACACCGGATATCACCGCTTGCGGCGATGATTCGGCGCTGACCCTCGATGGTAGAGGCCTCGGGAGACCGCTACCTCTTTCGCGAGCTCAACTGATCCGGAAACCGATTGCTCCCCCTCATATCGCAGTTTTCTTAGACGCAATGCGGACGCTGGAGTCTAGTTGTCTCTCTAGCTTATCTTCCCCCCCGGAAGTTCTTTTCCGTTTTTACTTTTAGAGTCTCTTTTCTTCCCGTCTCCTCCTTATAAGACAGAAATGGTTGCAGCCTCTGCCTTATTTTTTTGAGCGAGCCTGACAAGAGCACTAGCCCCCGCATGCTAAGCTCGTCACTGTTCGTTTGAGGAACTGGATCCTTCGTATGCGTACCCCTTCCTTGCGCTTGTCAGGGTACTCCCCTCAGCGTCGGTCTTTCAGCTTGAGCAGAGGGGGACCTGAGGTTCGTCGAGGAGAGTCAATCGCCTCCGAGTAGGATTCGCGGTTGCTTGCCCGCATCGCGGAGTCGAAACCAGTTTCCAATTTTCAGTGGCAGCCGAACCATAGAGGATGCTTTCAACTACGGGACATCCCCCGACTGCCCCCACACCTTCCTCGCGACTCCCTGCCGCCCGCGAGCCTGGAGTATGCTCCTTGCAGGAGTGACCCCTGATCCCGAACGGTTCGGAATTGGCATCAACAAACGATTCAGAGAGACGGTTTTAGATCCCCCGTGTTGGCCGCAACCCCCATTTTTACCCGTTACTTTCCCGACCCATCTCATGCTTCGGAGCCCACTTCCATCAGCCGCCCACCACGCAGTCATTATCCGCCCGTGGTGCACACCCATCTAGATATCAAGCACCCGGTTCCGGTCAATGGCCGGTTTACTCACCCCTTCCACAAACCAGCTAGGACGGCTGACCGTGCGCCGTCGCCATCAGTACGTTTCTTCGAAACAGTGTTCGACACATTTTTTTTCCCCCATGACCCCCCTTTGCCGCCCCCCCTCTTTATCTGAAGCCGAAACTTCCCACGACTACGGCTGACCACGCGAGGAGACTGAGGTGGCGTAGCCTACATAGTCGCTAATAATCAAGTGCGGCTGTCTAGCCTTTCGCCATCGTCTTTCAACACACTGGCTTCGGCGACGCTCTTGTATCTCCGTCCGGGTCAACCTGGGCTTGGGGGGGGTTTCGGGGGGGGGGGGGGGGGTTGGGTGGGGAGTGGGGTGGGGTTGGGGGCCCGGATCGTAGGGGGGGGGTGGGGGGGGGGGCCCTGGGCTTGGGGTTGCGCCGGGGGGGGTTTTGCGGGGGGGCGGGGGGTGGGGGACGAGGGGGGGGGGCTGGTGGGGACGTGGGGCGGGGGGGGGAGTGGGGGGGAGGGGGGGTAGTCCCCAGGAGGTGGTCTGGGGTCGGGTTGGGGTGGTGGGCAATTACACCTCTGTTTGTTTCACCTTACTGGGGGGTGGGGGGTGGGACGTTGGGTGAGGGGGTGGGGCTCGGTTTCCCTGAACACCATTATTTCCCCAAAGGCAACTCCGCCGACTGCCCCCACTTCTCTTGGGGGGGTTGGACCACGTGGGGCGGGTGGGGGTGAGGGGGGGCGGCCCTGGGGACCATCGGGGAGTGGTGGTTGGGGTGGGGTGGGGGGGTGTTGGGGGGGGGGGGTTTGGTTTGGGGGGTGTGGGGGAGTGGGGTAAGCGCAGTTCCTTCAGCCTTTGTCTCTTTCCCTCTCTTCGGTGTTGCGTGCGTTACCCCCGCATTACCCTCAACTGTACAGCTGACGTTGCTTTGCGGCTCTGCGTGGTTTGCTTCTCGCCGGCACTGCGCATGGATTTCTTTTCTCCTCCGCCTTACTCGGCCATTGCGCGGTGGATCGTTCATTCGCCCATCCCCCCAGCACATAAAAGGGGTCAGGCGGTTCTTTGCTTTGTTCCCGACGTGTTTTTCCCTGCGATGTCTCTCCCCCCCTCGCGTTCGTAGCTGCCCTGCATGCTGGCGTCCGCGATCATTGGTGTTGTTCTTTCCCCCTTCGACGATCCACGTCCACTCCGGGCAGGGCATCGGGTTTCCCTCCCCTTCTGCCCAGAGCTGCATTGCAACATTTTAGCGATCTTCGGCCGGTCTTTGAGGCCTTCCGGTTCTGCTGCGTCACCGCCGTGCTCCCCTTTAAGTACCTGTCCCATGGTTTGTCTTGTACAGTCCTCGGGTCGAAATTTCCTGGACGCCCCTCCCAAGCATGTCCCTTGAGTCCAGGCGGGCGTCTTTTCCCTTCACCCTCTCTCTGTTTGGGATCTTCGCCGACGGACCGTGCGGTGAGCGAGTCTTTTAGGAAAGCATTCTGCTCTTTTTGTCTCCCCCTGGCACCTTGACTGCTCCGTGTTCTCCCCCCGCCTCGAGCCGTCATTGTTCGCCGCTCTCCCCCTTCTTTTTCGTTCATTGACACGCGATCCTCTTTTCGTCGAACCTTTGCCGGCGCGGCTGTTTCTCCCTGGCCTCAATGCCCGCTCTGCCCTCATTTGTTTCCTCTGCCACGCTGCCTGGTGGAGACACCCCAGCGGCGGCGAACATGTACTTTGCCTTCCTCCTCCGTCGCACCGAGTCGCGGAAGATGGGGGGCACTCGAGAGAATGAGCTTTTCTGGGCGTTTTTTTTTCCTTCCTGCGGAGGTGAGCTTCCTGCCATTTCTTAGATTTGATCCGGTAGGCGCAGATTTTTACGTGCTTTCCCAATTACCAGATCGCCGGGTCGGAGGGCTTAATAGATCTCTTTTACCCTACTTTTGTTTGTTGGTTGAGCGTCTCTGTCGAAATTCCGAAAAACGTTTTTTTTGATGTTTTCATTGACGAACTAACGCTGGATACCCCCCCATTACTATCCCCTCCATAACTTGAATTACGATCCCCGGCAGGTGATTAGAATCCCAACTGTACTAGTTTTCTCCTCCCCAAGTCCTTCTCCTCCTAGAGACGTGTTTGATAGCGGTCAAAGTCTCTCTCCTATTGACTCCACTTCCGATTCCGAGCCAGACTCTCTGGCCTCCCATCCTTCTTTTATTCCCGGCGTACCTCCCTGAAGACCTCCGGGTCTGTTCTGCGCTCGAGTGAGGCGGCCGATCACCCCAATTTTGATGCGCGCGACAATTCGTCTGCTGAGCAGTTCCCCCTTTATCTCCGTTCCCACTTTGAATTTCGACACAGCTTAATGTCTTCCTCGCCCTGAGTCGCACGCCCCCTCCTTCGTCTCGTTTTCCAACCCGTCTCGAGTTTTTCCTCCGCCGCTTTTTTTAGTTAGTCCTTTATGCTGGGGCAGTGATTGACCGTTTTCCCTCCACACATTGACTTTCCCTACCTTTGTCTGTACTCTGAATTCTCCCCCCTCGTTACTGGATCATTCCTTCCCCTCCCGACCGTGACTCTTCCCTTTGTCTTCTCTTTTGCTACTTCTTCCACCCCTCTTTCCCCATGCACCCGGCTTTTGATGACGTCGGGGTTTTTTATAGTTCGAATTGGTGTGCACGAACCCCAAGATGCCCCTCTCGAGCGCATGACTTCCCCTTACTAGCACGCTTTTCTTTTCCTTCCGCTTTTGACAACTTCGAGCCATTCTCACAGATGCCCCCTTTCCTGTGCGGTGTTTTTGTCTTCTGCATGACGCTCCCCTCCGAAATTCCGTTGTCTGGCGGCTGGAGCATCGGTCCAGTCCATCCTTTGCGAGGGATTGTCTTCCCTCTGCGCACCCCTCCTCCCTCCCTCTCATTCCCTGACCTCAGGTGGCGATGCTTTTTCCTAAAACTCCTCTTTGAACTCGACCGGCTGTTCCCTTGTACTAGAGTCAAGCCCTCCCCCATGTTTGTCCCTTCTGAGCCTCCTTACCGGCGCTCGCCTCCTACCAGATTTGATTTCGTTTTGGAAGTCAGTCGACGCCCTCAGCTTGTGTATTATTCCTAGGTGTTATCTTTAAAACCTTTCCTTCTTAGCGTTCCACATTCTTGATTGCTTTTTTTCCCAGTTGGTTTTTGGGTATGCGCGGCTTTCCTAGGTTTTCGCCAATGTGCTCACTCCCCGGTAAGTAGCGATCCCCCCGTGGCTAAAAGTGTCCCTACCTCCTGTAGTGGTTGGGAGGGGTTTGATGCGCAGTACCTCCATGCCCTCTTTTGATTTTTTATTTCCCCATATGAATGTTTTTTACATTGTAACTGAATCTAATTTATTTCGGTTTTGGAGTCCTCAATTGTTATTAGATAGTCCTATTTTTTTGTAGCGTGATCCGTACCTCCAATGGTTGATGCCCAACTTGGCAACCCCTCACTCCTCTTTCATCGGTTTTCTCAAGCACGTTCTCCGCACTCCCTCTTTCCTTTGGAAAAGCGGCTCAGGACCCGGGCTTTGTCGCTACGGGAGGAGAGACTGTATTTCCCCATAACTTTTTTCGCGCAGGACGTTGGTGCGAGTGAAGGGTCCGGTTAGGCAGATTATGGAGTATCCCTATGTTTTTTTAACTTACCCCTTTTGGCCCTTTTTTTTTTCTCTCTTTCCAACGAGCGGGAGTTGCTTCCACCAGAGTACCTAATTCTATGCGCTGCTTCCCTCTTTTCCCCGCCTTTCCCCCCCTCTCTTCGTCTCCGGGTATGTCATGATCGACGCTCGGTGAGTCACCTTCTCCCGCTGGTCTTACCAGTTTCCCCCCCGAAGCCTCTGGCTAAAGTTTTCCAGCTGTACGCGCGCGGCTTCTGTCTCTACGTAGTTTGCTGTTTTTTTCTTTCTTCACTTTTGGAGAGCGTTTGAACCAATTTCTTATTTATCTCCGGTCTCCCAGTTTGCCACGCATCCTATTCTTAATCTGAGATCAATGACCCCCTCCAAGACGCACCGAATATTTACTAAAACTCCTCCCCTTCCTCATCCTGATTTCAGTCAACTTTTTTTAGAGACGTCCTCTGTAGTCTTCTTTTTATCATGCATAAGATGTTTTCGATTGCTCGCTCGGCCTGACACCTCCCGCCGTCAAGCTCCGGCGGAGTCCCTAGGCCCTCTCGGGCTCCGTTCCTGTGATTTGTTTAGTAGACTTTGTCCCCTCCCCTCGTCGTCTTACTGCAGCTTACTCCAAGCGTTCTCCCCGCGCTGTCTGCAGGTTTGCGCAGCTTGTTTCACGTCCTGCACACTCTTCGCCTCGTTTTTTCGCGCAACTGCTTTTTCTCCTCCTGAGTCTCGCCGTGGGCGGTAACCGCACGCACATGATTCCCTCTCCACGTCGATGTTTCCCCGCCCGCGCGTTGCTCTCTCTGTCGAGTTCCCAGTCGGATCTATGCGCATTTGCCTTTGACTCTCGCTCCCTCGCGTAAGGTTCGCGCTTCTCTCAATAGTCGTGTGCTGATGACCGTCCCCCTTACTCTAGTACAAGCCCCCCGGCATTTGCAGCCTGAAGCGTCTCGGACGTTCACCTTCCTTTCTTCCCGTTTCCCCCTCCGAGTCCTTGACTCTAGTTTTTGATGATGGACGCTTTTCGTTTTTCCAGATCCTCCTGTCCCTCTCCTGGTGTTCTTTCGAAGTTTTGGCTTACCAGCGTTCCGTCTGTCCTTTCCCCCTAGAGAATGGGCGCTTTTATCCGCTGCGCTTCTCGCTCCTCCCTCGCCCTTTTGCTTATTGAGTCTATTTCTGTTGTTCTATTTTATTTTCGCGCTCGATTCCCGTCAGCTCATTCCAGCTGAACCCCGAGCTTCCTCCACGAACCCCTGCCGACGTTTTTGCTCTGAGCCTTCCCCACTCTTGGCTCTGGCCTCAGCTGACGGCTGAACTTCTCCCTCGTGAGATTGGTGTGATCGACCTTTTCAGGTTCGTCCATTTTTTTCTCTAACTAATGGCGTCTTTCTCTCTGAAGTCTTT